>Ga0180063_1000069_pt1 | contig 23158 bp, 19 predicted proteins | sample EasRivT47_16_10D_FD_121776 | JGI IMG/M metagenome (GOLD analysis project Ga0180063, IMG submission 121776) | Soil microbial communities from meander-bound floodplain in the East River, Colorado, USA - East River metaG ERMLIBT47_16_10D | ecosystem: Environmental > Terrestrial > Soil > Floodplain ...
CGCGAGGCGGCCGGAGCCTCCGTGCGCATCGAGGCGCCGGCGCATTGAGCGGGGTCTGACGCCGCTCAGGGCTCGCGCGGCTCGCCGAGCGCCGCCAGCGCCTCCCGCGACTCCGCCGCCCGCGCGAAGCCCGGGCTCGTCTCGGGGAACTCGTAGCGCCCCTCGACCTGCAGCACCAGCCGATCGACCGGCTCTTCGAGCACGGCGAAGAACGGCTTCGGGTAGACCCCGATCCAGAACGCCAGGAGCAGCAGCGGCAGCAGCGTCGCGATCTCGCGCACGCTGAGATCCGCGAGCGTGCGGTTCTCCTCGCGGTCCAGGCGACCGAACATCGTGCGCTGGTAGAGCCAGAGCATGTAGACCGCGCCGAGCACGATGCCCGTGGCCGCCAGCACGGCCCACAGCTTCTGCGGCAGCTGGAACGCGCCGAGGAGGATCGCGAACTCGCCCACGAAGCCGTTGCCGGGCAGGAGCGGCATGCCGATCGACGACAGGGTCATGAGCAGGAAGAACACGGCGAACACCGGCATGACCTTCCACAGCCCGCCGTAGTCCTCGAGCCGTCGCGTGTGCCTGCGCTCGTAGACGATGCCGACGAGCAGGAACAGCGCGCCGGTCGACAGCCCGTGGTTGAGCATCTGCAGCACGCCGCCCGTGATCCCCTGCCGGTTCAAGGCGAACACGCCGACCATGCACAGCCCGAGGTGGCTCACCGACGAGTAGGCCACCAGCTTCTTCCAGTCGCTCTGCATCAGCGCGACCATCGCGCCGTAGATCACGCCCACGAGCGCCAGACCGAGCGCCCAGGGCAGGAAGTAGCGCGTGGCCTCGGGCAGGATCGGCAAGCTGAAGCGCAGAAAGCCGTAGGTGCCCATCTTGAGCAGCACGCCGGCCAGGATCACCGAGCCCGCGGTCGGGGCCTCGACGTGCGCGTCGGGCAGCCAGGTGTGGAACGGGAACATCGGCACCTTGATCGCGAAGCCGACGAAGAACACGAGCCAGATCCAGTACTGCAGGCCGAACCAGCCGCTCCACGCGCCCATCACCTGCAGCAGCCGCACGTCGAACGTGTACGTGCCCGTCGTGCTGCCGTGATAGAGGTAGAGCGCCAGAATGCCCAGGAGCAGCAGCAGCGAGCCGAGCAGCGTGTACAGGAAGAACTTGATCGCCGCGTAGATCCGCCGCGGGCCGCCCCACACCCCGATCAGGAAGTACATCGGCACGAGCATGACTTCCCAGAAGATGTAGAACAGGAACAGATCGAGGCTGACGAACACGCCGATCATCCCGGTCTGCAGCACGAGCAGCGCCGCGTAGTACTCGCGCACGCGCTCGTGCACGGCGGTCCAAGACGAGAGGATGGCCAGGAAGCCGAGCAGCGTGGTCAACAGCACGAGCAGCATCGAGATCCCGTCGATCCCGACCACGTAGCGCACGCCGAGCGACGGGATCCAGTCCGCCTCCTGGACGAAGCGGAAGCCGAAGCGATCGCGCGGCGCGTCGGCCCAGGCCAGCCACAACGGCAAGCTGGCCAGGAACCCCAGCCCGGCGACGGCGGTCGCGAAGCGGGCCGCCAGCACCTTCTGCTCGCTGCGGAAGGCGACGAGCAGCACGAGCGCACCCGCGAGCGGCAGGTAGGTGACGACGTTGAGCAGCTGTTCGCCGAACGGGTTCATCGAGTCCCCACCCCGGCCGGCGATCGAACCGGCGCGAGCGCGCATTCTAGCAAGAAGCGGGGTCGGGCCTGGGGCGGGCTATCGACTCGGACGGTCGTCGGCACGAGCCGGCGCAGGGGGACCGATGATCAGCCGCACGGCGGTCGGCTGGCGCTCGAGGCGAAAGACGCGATCGGGAGTCGTGAGCACGCGAGCGGACTCGCTCCTGGCGTACGTGCGGCCCGGGAAACGGGTCTCGAGCCCGCGCACGAGCGCGTACTCGAAGTCGGACGCGCCGGCCTCGTCCGTGAAGCGCACGTCCCAGCGCGTCACGCCCCGCTCGGGCGGCTCGGGTGGTCGCGGCTCGAGCCGCTCGAGCCGATCCTCGAGCCACCCGCTCGCGGCCTGCAGCCCCAGATCGTCCTTTCCGGTCAGGGCGGCGATGAGCACGAAGATCGCGTGCGCACCGAGCGAGTCCTCGTCGGCGAGCTCGAGGCCGGCCGGGACGGTGGCGGCCGCAGGTCGCGGCGCGCTCGCGGCGAGCGTGCGCTCGGCGTGCTGGATCGCGGCCGTCGTCCCGCGACGGGACGCGGCCCGCGCCACCTCGGCGAACCCGCCGCTCCGGAACGCGCCCGCCGCCGCGTCGAAGCCGTCCTCGTACACGAACCGGACCAGCTCGCGCTCGGTTCCGCCGAGGTCTGAGAGCGCAGGCGGGACGAGCCGCCCGTCGAGCACGCCCCCGGGATCGACGCCCGAGCCCAGCGCCGCATCGGCCAGGCCGACGCCGAGGAACAGGTAGCGCAGCGCGAGCAGGTTGGCCTCGGCCTCGGCCCATGCGGCGCGGGCCAGCGTGCCGTCGGTCGTCGGGCCGAGCCAGTCCGCGTGCGACCGCTCGAGCTGACGGACGTGCACGAGCATGTGCCCGAGGAGGGGCTCGTCCGGCCGCACGCCGGTCGACATCAGGATCGCGGCGGTGTCCCCTGCATCGGGGAGGAAGTCGGCCGCGGTCAGCCGGTCGGGGGCCACGAGCAGCCGGTTCCCCTGCGGGTCGAACCCGATGCCGTCCAGGTCGGCGGCCAGGACGCCGTAGACGCGCGCGGGCGATTCCGCGGAGCCGAGCCCGAGATCGACCCAGGCGCGCCCACGCGCCGCGAGCCGCTCGCGCGAGATCGCGTTCAGGACGCGAATCTCGGCCGCGGCCGCGCGGAGCTCGGCCGGAGCGCGCACCGCAACCGGGGGGCGGTCGAACGCGTCGCCGTGGATCTCGCTGACGCGCCCCGCGATCTCGCGCACCGCGCGCAGCAGATCGAGATCGGCGCCGCGCACGGCCGGGGCGGGGGTCTGGGGCTCGACCGTCTCGAGCAGGGCTAGGAGCAGGACCGCGCTCCTCACGGCGCTTGCGGCGCGGGAACGATCGTGACCCGATCGCCGACGGCGAGCCCTTCCCGCCGCGCCGTCCCGCCCGCCACCTCGAGCACGTTCTGCGCCAGACGCTGGGGCTCGACGCTCGGACAGGGCCCCGTGTCCGGACACGGCGGGCGCGAATGGGCGATCTCGATCACGCGCGATTCGGTGTCGAGCCAGATGATGTCGAGCGCCACGCGGCAGTTCTTCATCCAGAACGACCGGCGGCCGGACTCGCCGTACACGAAGAGCATGCCCTCGTCGGGCGGGATACGCTCGCGGAACATGTAGCCTTGCCGCTGGGCGGCGGGATCCGCGGCGATCTCGAGGCGAAACTCCGCACCCGAAGGGAAGATCGCGATCGTGGGGACCGCGGCGCTCGCGCCGTCGCTCGCATGCATCGCGAGCAGCGCGCCGAGCGCGGCCGAGACGAGCCCGCTCACGGCAGCTCCACCGACGGCCGGGAGACGAACCCGCGATCCTCGATGAACCAGTCGCGCGCTTCGCCGTCCCCGCCGGGCTGCCCGTCCGAGCCCAGACAACCCAGCACGTATCCCCCGCTCGGCTTGACCTTGTAGAGCAAGGGGCGCCCCCAGGGGTCGGCTGCCGCGCGAACCGCCTCGAGCGAAGCGGGCCACGACCCGCGCCGAGAGCGGAACAGATAGACCGAGCGGGCGGTCCGGATCATCGCGTCTCGCACGCGACGCTCGGGTTAGGCGTCGACGGCCACGGACAACCCGCGGTAGAGCGTCAGATCCTCGCGCGCCGTGCGCGCGATCTCTGTTTCCGGGTAGGTCTCGACGATCGACTCGAGCACCTGCACGGCTTCATCGATCTCGTCGCTCTCGATGTGTCGCTGGGCCCGTTCGTAGGCGCGCTGGGCGGCCGACTCGTCGCTGCAGCCGGTCACACCGAAGAGCGCGACGAGCAACGCGACGAGCAACGCGCAGGATCGCATCCCGCCGTTGACTTGCTCGTTCGCTCGTCCCATAATCCGCTCGATTCGCGGCACGGTTTCCACCCGAAGCTCGATCGTCAACGCACGTCACCGATCCGGTCGGTCGCGTGTCGAATTTAGAGGATGCTGCGCCCGACGGCAAACGAGATCCCGCGGCTCGTCCGGCGGCTCGGGAGTCCGGACGCCTCGCGCGCCGATTCGGCGCGGGCGCGCCTCGCGATCCTCGGCGCGCGCGCGGTCGAGGACCTGATCGTGGCGCTCGAGGGCCGGGACCGGCGCGTCCGGGAGCGCGTGATGCCGCTGCTCGCGCTGATCCGCGATCCGCGCGGCCGCGCGCCGCTGATCGCCACCTTGCTCGACGACGACCCGCGGATGCGCGAGCTGGCCGCCGAGAGCCTGGCCCGCTTTCCGGCACCCGACGTCGTGCTCGCGCTCGAGCGCACGTTGCAGCGCGACGCGCAGGAAGCGGTGCGCGTGGCCGCGGTGCGGGCGCTCGTCGAGCACTGCACGGCGGGTCGCGACGACGCGGTCCGGCGACCGCTCGAGCTGCTGCTCGATCCGGCCCAGCCGCGGCCGGTCCGTGTCGCGGCGTTCGCGCTCGTGCCCACCCTGCCCGCGGCGCAGCGGCGCGGGATCTTGACCCGGCTCGGAGCGGATCCGAGCGACGAGATCCGGCAGCTGGCCCACGGATTCGAGGCCGAGCTGGGGGAGGCCGGCGAGCCGGCAACGAGCCGGATCCCGGCGCTGCTCGCGGACCTCGCCTCCCCGCGCTACGCCACCTGGAACGCGGCGGTGCAACGCCTCGCGCGAAGCGGCGCGGCGATCGTGCGACCGCTCGTGGCCGAGATGTGCGAGCGCAGCGCCGACCCCGAGTTCGCCACGCGAGCCGGGATGGCGCTGAAGGCCCTGGGCCGGCGGCACGCTCCGGGGATCGCGGACGCCCTCGATCGGGTGGACGATCCGCTCGCGCTCCACGTGCTGGTCGAGGTGATCGGGACGATCGGGGAGCCCGCGCTGGTCTATCGCTTCAAGGACCTGCTCGACCGCATGGCGCAGGCGACTGGCGAGGGCGCGTCCGGGGCTGCGCCGGATGCCGTGCGGCGCGTTCGCGCGCGGGCGCACCTCGAGCTGGCCCGCATCGGCAGCCGGGTCGCGATCCAGGACCTGCGCAGCGCGCTCGCCGAGTCGCCGGGCCGCATCGAGCTCGAGCTCCTGGCCGCCGTCGAGATCGTGGGTAAGCGCGAGGAGATCCCGATCCTGCTCGGCGCGTTCGGCCGCGAGGAGCCGTACGTCTGTGCCCGGATCGCGGACGCGGTGCGCGCGATCATGAAGCGCGAGCGGATCCGGCGCGACGACCGGACGCTCCAGCGTCTCGGCGCGAGCGAGCGCGAGTCGCTCGGCCGGATCTTGCCGGCATCCCGGCCGGCCCGTCCGCGGCCGCGAGCGCTCGCGCGGGACGCCTAGCCGCGCCGATGCTATAGTCTGGGCGCTTTTCGCGGCGCTTGCCGTCCCGAGGTCTGCTCATGTGGTCCATTCTGCTCACGCTCGTGCACGTCGTCGTCGCCCTGATCCTGATCGGCGTCGTGCTGCTCCAGACCGGCAAGCGAGCGGATCTCGCGGGCGCCTTCGGCGGCGGCGGCAGCCAGACCGTGTTCGGGACCCGCGGGGCGGCGACGCTGCTCTCGAAGATCACGACCGGGGCCGCGATCGCGTTCATGCTGACGTCGCTCGGTTTGTCGCTGGTCGGCTCGAAATCAAAGGGCGCGCCCGGCGGGTCGGTCCTGCCCGACGAGCCGCCTGCCGCGGTGAGCGTTCCTGCGCCCACGGCCGCGCCGGTTGCGCCCACGGGCGATGCGCCGCCGCAGAGCGACCCGCAGAATCCGGCCACGCCCTGACCGCCCGGGTCGGTGGGGCGCGCACGTCTCGACGCTCCGCACCCGCTTCGTTATAATCCGGCCGCTCCCCCGAGTGGAACGGTCCCTTGCCGAAGTGGTGGAATTGGTAGACACACCATCTTGAGGGGGTGGCGCCCGTCAGGGTGTGCGGGTTCGAATCCCGCCTTCGGCACCAGCAGTTTTCAGCGACGCCCGGCGCCTGGTTGGGGTGTTAGATGCGTCTGCCCCGAGGCACGATGCGCTTTGCCATCGGTGCTGCCTCGCCATCGCCAACGTTTCCATCCGCGCAGAACGCCGCGCAGGTCTCCGCACCGCCCTTATAGCAAGCGTGCTTTGCCACCCGCGCGGTGCTCCCCCGCGCCTCGCAGTACATATTGGCCGCTTGAGCGCAGGCCGTCATTCCTGCGTACTCCCTCTCACCCCAGCCGGTCTCCTCGTCGATTTTCTTCAGGTTCTCGATGTCGTAGCGCTCGCTCTTCTTGACGAGCTCGATTTCGGTGGGGTCGAACACGGTCGATGCGACCAGCCTTTCTCCGGCCCCCTGGGGAGTGGGTGATTCGTAGGACGCTGCCGAACCTGCAGGACCGATGTCCCGCAGTACGAACCCCATCACGAGTAGCAGTTGAGCGATCACTGCCCACTTCCTTCTGCCCGCTCGCTGGCGGGCGTTTGAAAGGACTGTAACACCAGGGGTGTGCGGGTTCGAATCCCGCCTTCGGCACCAGCGCGAGGGGTCACCAGTCCTGGTAGGCGGTCCCGTCGAGGGCCGTGCCCCGGGACAGGCTGTAGACGTCGTACACGTTCTCGCCGCCCCAGGATCGTGCGTCCCAGTCGTCCTGGTACGAGCGCAGCCCCCAGCGCGCCTCCCCCGTGAACGGATCGACGGGGATGCGCGGCAGGAACTTCAAACGCCGGCGGTCGGGGGACTGCGGGTCCCCGACCTCGACGCCCTCGGCGAGATCCTCGAGCTTGCGCGGATATCCCAGCTGCTCGACGTCTTTCTGCTGGATCAGCCCCTCGTCCGAGTACTTCTTGTACTGATCGATGGCCACGCGCATGATCCGCAGCGACGTGTGGAGCCGCGCCTCGTCGCGGCGCCTCTGCGTCCAGCGCTGGAGCGGCAGGGCGACGCTGGCCAGAACGGCGAGCACGGACAGGGCCACGAGGAGCTCGATATAGGTGAGCCCCCGCGCCCTCCTGCACGCGGTCGTTCCGAGGTCCCGCACGTCGTCGTCCGTCCGGATCCAGGTACGGGCGGCCAGGCGCAGCCGTCTAGTCGGGCGCCGTGGCTCGACCGGACACTGGTAGCATACGGCGGCCCAGCGCGTATTCTCGAGGATCGGCAAGGAGCGGACCCATGAGCGACGACGGCAAGACGGCCCCGCGGCCCGACCCCAGGGAGATCGACGCGATCCTCGAGGAGAATCGCTCGTTTCCGCCGCCTGAAGCGTTCGTCCGTGGCGCCGCCGTGGCGGACCCCGACGTGTACGCCCGCGCCGACGCCGATCCCGAGGGGTTCTGGGCCGGGTTCGCGGCCGAGCTCGAGTGGAGCAAGCCCTGGGAGCGCGTGCGCGAGGGGCAGGGACCGGAGGAGCGCTGGTTCGTCGGCGGACGGATCAACGCCAGCGTGAACTGCGTCGATCGGCACATCGCCGCCGGGCGACGGAACAAGGCCGCGCTGATCTGGGAGGGCGAGCCCGGGGACCGCCGAACCTGGACCTACTTCGACCTGTACCGCGACGTGAACAAGTTCGGCAACGCCCTGCGCAAGCTGGGCGTGGGCCGCGGCGACCGGGTCGCGATCTACCTGCCGATGATCCCCGAGGCCATCGTGGCCATGCTGGCCTGCGCGCGGATCGGTGCGATTCACAGCGTGGTGTTCGGCGGCTTCTCGGCCGAGTCGTTGCGCGACCGCATCCGGGATGCGGGCGCGAAGGTGCTGATCACCGCCGACGGAAGCTATCGACGCGGAAGCCTGCTCCCGCTCAAGCACGACGCCGACTACGCGCTGCGCGAGACGCCGACGATCCAGCACGTGGTGGTGATCAAGCGCGGCGACTTCCCGCTGCGCTTCCGCGAAGGACGGGATCACTGGTACCACCGATTGATGCAGGACGCCGAGAACTGGTGCGTCCCGGAAGCGATGGACGCGAACGACCCGCTGTACATCCTCTACACCTCGGGGACGACGGGGAAGCCGAAGGGCATCGTTCACGGCACGGGGGGCTATCTGACCGGCACCTACGCCACGACCAAGTGGGTCTTCGACCTGCGCGACGACGACGTGTTCTGGTGCACGGCGGACATCGGCTGGGTCACCGGGCACTCCTACGTCGCCTACGGGCCGCTCGCCGCGGGTGCCACGGTCGTGATCTACGAGGGAGCGCCCGACTGGCCGGACCGCGACCGGTTCTGGGAGATCTGCGCGCGCTACGGCGTCTCGGTGTTCTACACCGCGCCCACGGCGATCCGCGCGTTCATGAAATGGGGCGCGGAGTGGCCGGCGCGGCACGACCTGTCGCGCCTGCGCCTGCTCGGAACGGTGGGCGAGCCGATCAACCCCGAAGCCTGGATGTGGTACCACGAGCACATCGGCGGTGAACGCTGCCCGATCGTCGATACCTGGTGGCAGACCGAGACGGGCCAGATCCTGATCACGCCGCTGCCCGGACTGACCGCGACCAAGCCCGGCTCGGCCACGCGGCCGTTCCCGGGGATTCGCGCGGAGATCTTGACCGAGAGCGGCGAGCCGGTCGGCGTCGGCGGAGGCTACCTCGCACTGCGCCGCGGCTGGCCGGCGCGGACGCTCGGGATCTGGGGCGACGACGAGCGCTTCATCACGACCTACTGGAGCCGCTGGGATCGCCACACGTACTTTCCGGGCGACGGGGCCAAGCGCGATGCCGACGGCTACCTGTGGATCCTCGGCCGCGTCGATGACGTGATCAACGTCGCCGGGCACCGGCTGGGCACGATGGAGATCGAGTCGGCGCTCGTCGACCACCCCGCGGTGGCGGAGGCCGCGGTGATCGGGGTCCCGCACGAGCTCAAGGGTACGGCGATCGTCGCCTTCGTCAGCCTGCGCGACGGCTTCACCGCCGGGCGCGGCCTGGCCGACGAGGTGCGCGAGCACGTGGCGATCAAGATCGGCTCGCTCGCTCGCCCCGAGCAGGTGCACCTGGCGGCCGATCTCCCGAAGACCCGCTCGGGGAAGATCATGCGCCGGCTGCTGCGCGACATCGCCGAGGGGCGCGCGCTGGGCGATACGACGACCCTCGCCGATCCGGCCGTCGTGCAGTCGCTCAAGCAGCGCTACGAGGAGGGTTGACCGGCGCGCGGCCGGCCGCGCGCTCACACGCCCGGCGGCTCGCCGCGCTCGCGACCGAGGAACTTGCGCAGCCAGCGCTTGAACCGTCCGGCATGGAGCGAGCAGCTCTCCTGGGGCTCGGTTCCGCGGGCGAAATACTCGCGCACGACGCGCGTGCAACCGGCCGTGGCGAGCTCCCCGCTCTCCGGATCGACCTCGCGCACGGTCACGCCCTCGGGCGGATCGAGCACCAACGGCTCGTCTCCCCCGGGCACCCCCTGCATCACGTCGACCCAGATCGGTAGCGCGCCGCTCGCGCCGGTCAGACCGGTCTTGGCATTGTCGTCGTAGCCGACCCACACGAGCGCCAGGACGTCCGCGGTGAATCCGACGAACCACGCGTCGCGCGTGTCGTCCGTCGTGCCGGTCTTGCCCGCGGCGATGCCGTCGAAGCCCCAGGCCGCGGCGCTGCGCGCCGTCCCGCGCTCGAACACTCCGTGGAGCAGATCGCGCACGAGAAACGCGGTCTCTTCGCGCAGCGCCCGGGCGCGCTCGAGCCGGCGCTCACCCACCGGCGCGCCTTCGGCATCGGTGACCGCGCGCACGATCCACGGCGCGGTGCGCATCCCGCCGTCGGCGAACGTGCCGTAGACGCAGGCCAGCTCGAGCGCCGTGACCTCCGCGGTGCCGAGCGCGAGCGACGGCAGCGCGGACAGCGGCGAGGCGACGCCGCAGCTCCGCGCGGTCGACACCACGCGCTCGAGGCCGGCGCGCTGCGCGGCCCGCACGGTCGGCACGTTGAGCGATTCCTCGAGCGCCTGGCGCGCCGTGACCGGCCCGCGGAACTCCCGGTCGTAGTTCTGCGGACGCCAGCGCTCGCCGCCCGAGACGAGCTCGAGCGGACTGTCGTCGAGCAGGGTCGCCGCGGTGAGCCCGTCGGGATCGCCGTCCTCCGCGCGCTCGAGGCCCGCCGCGAAGACGATCGGCTTGAAGCACGATCCGGGCTGTCGCCGCGCCTGGGTCGCGCGGTTGAACTGCGAGCGCTTGTAGTCGCGTCCACCGACCATCGCGCGGATCGCCCCGCTCTCGGGCTCGGTCACGAGCACGGCGCCCTCGAGCTGGCGCTCGCGGCGCTGGGCGCGCACCGAGGGCGCCTCGCGCTCGAGGCGCTCGAGCCCGCGCGCCAGGGCGCGCTCGGCGACCTCCTGCGCCCGCGTGTCGATCGTGGTGTGGATGCTCAGGCCGTGCGCGAGCAGCGCCTCGTCTTCCACCAGCTGGCCCAGCTCGGCGCGCACGAAGTCGACCGCGTAGGGTGCGCTGCGGAAACCCCGCCCGCCACTCGCCAGACGGAGCGCGCCGCGCGCCGCGCGGGCCTCCCGCTCTTCGATCGAGCCCAGACGGACCATCGCCTCGAGGACCAGGTCGCGACGCTCGATCGCCTGCTCGGGATGCGCGAACGGGTTGTACGCCCCGGGGCTGCGGATCAGTCCGGCCAAGAGGGCCCATTCGCCCAGCGAGAGATCCTCGAGCGGCAGCCCGAAGTAGAACCGCGCCGCGGCGTCGACCCCGCAGATCGCCACGGGGCCGCTCTGCCCCAGATACACCTCGTTCAGGTACACCTCGAGGATGCGCTCCTTCGGGTAGCGCGCGTCGAGCAGCACGGCCATCACGGCCTCGCGCGCCTTGCGCCACCAGGTGCGGCTCGGATCGAGGAACAGGTTCTTGACCGTCTGCTGGGTGATCGTGCTGCCGCCCTGGACGATGCGACCCTGGCCGAGGTTGACCCAGGCCGCGCGCAGCAGACCGCGCAGATCGAGACCGTGGTGCGACTCGAACCGCGCGTCCTCCGCCGCCAGCACCGCAGCGATGAACGGCTTCGGCACGCGGTCGAGTCGGATCGGCCGCCGCTCCTCCTGGCGCGCGCCGTAGAGCGTCGCCAGCAGCTCGGGCTCGACGCTCAGCCGGCGCAGGCCGGGACCGCGCGCATCCTCGAGCGACTCGACGCGCTGGCCCGCGAAGCGCACGCGCACGCGGCGCGCCTCCTGGCGCAGCACGGGCGTCGAGAAGCCGCGCAGATGCACGTCGACCGTCGAGCCGCGCACCGTGAACTGCCCGGCCCGGCGCGGTCGTTCGTCGGTTCGCGCGTAGCCGCTGCGCTCGAGGCGGGCCACCAGGTCCGCGGGTCCGAGCGGGGTCCCGGGAGCGAGCGGCAACACGTCCGAGTAGACGCGGGACGGGATGGCCCACAGGCGGCCGTCGAAGCGCGAGGTCACCGAGACGTAGAGCCCGAGCAGCAACGCGGCCGCGGACACGCCCGTGACCGCGAGCAGCGCGAGCACGATCCGCAGGCGACGGCCGCGGGGCTTCGCGCGCTTAGGGCGCGCCAGCCGCTTCCGCGGGCGGGACGCGGACGATCCGTCAGCCGACGCGGCGCATCTCCTTCAGCGCCGACCGGACGACGAACACGCGGATGTTGTTGTCGCTCGGATCGGCGGGGAAGAAGAAGAACCCGGCTCCCGTGTCGTCGGCCCCCTCGCCGAGGATGCCCCACATCTCCTCGCCGTCCTCGAAGTGCAGGATCGCTCGGCGCGCCGCCTGGTGCGCTTCGTCCCACTGCCGTCGCGCGACGAAGTCCCGGTTGCCCACGTAGTCCTTGACGTAGAACAGCGCCTTGAGATCGCGCAGGTGGAGCCGGACCGGCACGCCACCGCCCTCGCCGGGCAGGAGATGGAACGTCTCCTCCCCCGGACGGAAGTCGTGCGTCAGACCCTTCAGGATCGTGCCGTCTTTCCGATGCACGACGATCTTCTTCTCCATCCAGGACCTCCGGCCGCGCCTGCGCGGCCTCCCATCCTACCGCCTGGGGCCGCACGCGGGCAATCGGTCGGGGAGGCCTCGGTTGTCGGAGTCGCCTCGGCGCGTCTAGATTCCCGCGTCGGGAGACGAGCCATGCCCGATCGAACCGCCTCCGACACGCCCGACCTGCCGCTCTTCGGCCGCAGGCGTGCGTTCCTGCTCAGCCGAGACTCCCAGCTGCGGCTCAGCGTGTGGGCCGCGGGGCTCGCCGTGTTGCTGCTCGTCCCGCTCAATCTCGCGCTCGGAGCCGCGACGTCGGCGAGCACGGAGCAGATCCTCGCCGAGGCTCCCGAGCTGGCCCGCTCGCTCCAGGCGCGCGATCGGCTGCAGGGCCGGCTGGTGCTCGGCGGGTCCGTGGCGTTCGTGCTGGGCGTGTTCCTGCTCGGCGTCCTCGAGAGCCATCGCACGGCGGGTGCGGCCTTCCGGCTCGGAAGGTCGGCGGAGCAGCTCGGCCAGGGGCGGCTCGAAGCCCGTGTCACGCTGCGCCGGGGCGACAGCCTGCTCGATCTGGCGACGCGGTTCAACGAGATGGCCGGCGAGCTCGCGAAGCGCGCGGCCGAGGAAGAGCGGGAGCTCGCGAACGCCGCCGACGAGCTCGAGCGGCTCGACGGATCGAGCCGGGCACGCGAGGTGGCGAGCCGCCTGCGCGCGCTGGCCGCCCGGCGCCGGGAGCCCAGCCTGCCGCTCGGCTGAGCGACCGGCTCAGTCGCCGAGCGCCGGATCCACGAGGCCGGCCTCGCGGAAGCCCTTCCTCCGCAGCACGCAGGCGTCGCAGGCCCGGCACGGCCTGCCGTCTGCGCCTGGGTCGTAGCACGAGATCGTGGCGGCGAGATCGACGCCCAGGCGCGTCGCCTCCCGCACGATCTCGGCTTTCGTCCAGGCGAGGAGCGGGGCGTGGACCCGGAACCGGCCGCCCGTGGCGCCATGACGCGTGCCGAGCTCGGCCAGGCGCTCGAACGCCTCGAGGAACGCGGGACGGCAGTCGGGGTAGCCGCTGTAGTCGACGACGTTGGCTCCGAGAAATAGCGCGCTCGCGCCGAGCGTCTCGGCCCAGGCCAGCGCGAGGGCCAGGAGCACCGTGTTGCGCGCCGGAACGTAGGTCGGCGGAATCGCCGCGCCGATCTGCGCCGGATCCCCGGCGCGCGGCACTGCGAGCGACACATCGGTCAGAGCCGATCGGCCGATCCCGGCCAGATCGACCGACACGACGCGGTGCTCGCGCGCCCCGAGCGAGCGCGCCAGGATCGCCGCGCGCTCGACCTCGATCGCGTGGCGCTGGCCGTAGCGCACGGTCAGCGCGAACGCGTCGTGGCCCTGCTCGAGCGCGAGCGCGAGCGTCGTGGCCGAATCGAGCCCGCCCGACAGCAGCACGACGGCGCGCGGGAGCGTCACACGCCCCGCAGCGCCGCGGGCCAGAGCACCTTGTGCAGCGGGACCTGGATCCGAACGGGGAGCCGATCGTCGAGAACCCAGCGCGCGAGATCACGACCCTCGACCTCGCCGTGGACCGGCGAGAACAGGATCGGAGCGCGCTCGACGAGCAACCGCTCGCGGATCTCGCGCACGGCCCACTCGTAGTCCGCGCGCCCTGCGAGCACGAACTTCAGCTCGTCGCCCGCTCGCAGATGCGCCAGGTTGTCCCACAGGTTGCGCTCGTGCTCGCCGCTGCCCGGGCACTTCACGTCGACGATCCGCTTCACGCCGGCCGGCACGTCGCGGATGGGTAGGCTGCCCCCGGTCTCGAGCAGCACCTCGAACCCCTCGTCGAGGAGCCGTCGCAGCAGCGGGATCGCGTCCGCCTGCAGCAGCGGCTCCCCCCCGGTCACCTCGACGAGCGGGCAGCGGTAGGCGCGGACCTGCTCGAGCACGTCCTCGACCGTGAAGGTCCGGCCCTCGTGGAACGCGTAGGCCGTGTCGCACCAGACGCAGCGCAGGTTGCAGCCGGTCAAACGCACGAAGACGCAAGGTCGCCCGGCGTGGCTCGACTCCCCCTGGATCGAATGGAAGATCTCGTTGACCCGGAGCGGCACGGGACCCATTTTACACTCCGGCCCCCTCAGGCCTCGGGGGGCGAGGCGTCGATGCTGCTGCTCGCACATCTCGATCTGCTGGTCCTGGCCGCCCTGGCCGGCGGCCTCGGCGCGTCGCTCGTGGCCACCCGGCGCAAGGTCCGGGCCCTCGACGAGCAGATCGAGCGCATGCGGACGCTTCTCGCGCGCTCGGAGGCCCAGTCGCGCGACACCGCGCGGATCCTCGCTCGCATGCGTAGCGAGCGCGGGGTCGTGGCCAACCTGGCGCTCTCCCTGCCCCATCTGGTGCAGGAGCTCAACAGCGAGGAGCTCAAGCCGCGCAAGGTCCCCGAGCTCATCCTCAGCCTCGTCGACGCGTTGTTCCAGCCGGGCCAGGTCGTGTACTACGCCGCACGATCGAGCGCCCTCGCGAGCAGCCCGCGCGAGCTGCACCTCGTGGCCCAGACCGGCCTGCCCGACGTTCCCGAGAGCCTGGCGCGCGTGCCGTTCGGGGTCGGCAAGCTCGGCTGGGTCGCCGAGCGTCGCGTGGACATGCTGGCCGAGGACTGGCAGAGTCCCGTGCGAACCGACGGGCGGCGGATCGAGGACAACTGCGTGGGCCTGAAGCTGGATATCGTCGGCCCGCTCGTCCACGGCACGCAGCTCCTCGGCGTGCTCGGGATCGGCTCGCTGGGCATCCGGCCCCAGGACGAGAAGCTGATGTTCCAGCTCGTGACCAATCTCGGCGCGATGGCGCTCGTGAACAGCGAGCAGCGCGCGCGCCTGAGCGAGCAAGCGACGACCGACGGCCTGACCGGGCTGCTCAACAAGGGCTACTTCATCCAGCGCGAGCTGGCCCAGATGATCAACCGCGCCGAGCGCGAGGCTCGGCCGCTCTCGGTGTTCATCTTCGACATCGATCACTTCAAGAACTACAACGACACGAACGGACATCCGGCGGGCGACGACCTGCTGCGCGATCTCGCCGCGATCCTGCGCCAGAGCCTGCGGCCGGGGGATGCGTGCTGCCGCTACGGCGGAGAGGAGTTCGTCGTCGCGATGTCCGACCTGGCCGCCGAGGAGGCGCTGCGCGTCGCCGATCGGCTGCGCAGCCAGATCGCCGGCCACGTATTCCCCCACGAGGCCAAGCAGCCGAGCGGCGACGTCACGATCAGCGGCGGCATCGCGGCGTTCCCGCACGACGGCACCAGCGCGCAGGAGCTGATCCGTCACGCCGACGTCGCGCTCTACGAATCGAAGCGCGGCGGACGCAACCGCGTCGCGCGCTACCGCGGTGTCGACATCGGCGATGCGGACGACGCGACCGGGTTCGACCTGGTGCAAGCCGGGGACGACCGGGAGTCGGGTGCAGGCAGGCCCTAGCTCCGTCAGGGACCGACCTTCCACAGTTCGCCGCCCACGTTGCCGGCCGCATCGACCACGCGGACGAGCAGCGTCCGCGCCTCGCGCGCCCTCCCTGGGTCGCGCGGCACGACGATCCGGTAGTGCTCGACCGGCGAGTCCGCCACACCATCGGCTGGGCTGAGCGGGGTCCACTCGCCTCCGTCGACCGCCACCTCGAGCGCCGCCAATTGCCCCCCGGGGTCCTCGGCGGCAAAGCCGACCTCCCACGAGTCGGCGGAGCTGCGGATGTCGGGCGCTCCCAAGCCCGGACGATGATTGTCGACGTGAAACGCATCGCTCGAGCGCTCGGTCGAGCGGTGGGTCCCGTTCGGGTTGTCGAGCGCGTCGTCGACCGTCAAGCGCATGCGATAGGTTCCGTCGGGCACGCTGCGGGCGTCCCAGCTGAAGAACTCCTCCTCGAGGTCGCGCGCGAGGACGTAGGCCACATCCGCGCTCTCCGGGCGGAGCTCGACCGTGTAGCGCAAGCGGTCGCGGTCGGGATCCTCCACGCGCCAGCTGAACGTCCGCACACCGGTCTCGTAACCCTTCCGAATCGAGCCGATCTGGGCCCGCCCCGGCTGAACGCCGGCCAGCAGCCGGCGGGCCACCGGGTCGTCCGCGACGACCGGCCCGGTGGGTAACGAGGACTGCATCGGTCCGCGGACCCACACGATTCCCGGCGCCTCGACGGTCAGGGCCGTCACGACGGGCGTGCGGTTTCGCGCCTGGTAGAAGACCTCGATCCGACCCAGGCGTGGCGATTCCGCCCCGCGGCCGCTGACGAGACGGAATCGGGCCTGGAACCAGCGCGCGGCTGGCACGGAGCTCTCGGCGCCGCCCGAGCCATCCTCGCTCGCCAGCGGGCTCCAGGGCGACCAGGTGGCGTCGGGCTCGGCGGTGTTCCCCGCCCGAGCCTCGACGCGCACGCGGCCGCCACGGGGCACCTCGACCGCCCAGCGAACCCGGCCCCAGTCCGCCACGGTTCCGGCGTCGATCGGCGCGGTCTCGTACGACCCTTCGGACCGCAGCGCCGGTCCGACGACCTCGACCCTCGCATCCGTCGTCCCACCGACGAGCACGCCCCCTCCCGGACCGGACGCCAGCACGCTGGCCTGGTCGGACGAGACGCGGAGCAACTGGGCGGACCTGCCCTCACGGTCGATCGTGTGGACCCGCCCTTTGTCGCCCGTCGCCACGAGGACCTCGCCCGATTCGAGCGCGAGGACGTCGAACGGCGTGGCGTCCGAGGTCTGCCAGATGCGCCGCACGTCCCCGGTGGGATCGATGCGATACAGCGCGCCACCGGGCGGCGAGTAGCCCGGCCGCGACGGCGGCCGGGCCGGGCCGGCTGGCGGCAGCTCGGCCGGACCTTCCTCGGGCTCCCCTTCGGGCGCGTTGGCACTCACCGTGATCCGCGCCACGCCCGGCTCGCCTGCGCCATCGCCGTCGAGTCCAGCGCGCGTCGGCGTCAACGGTTTTGCCTTCTGCGCGGCGAGCGCGTAGATCGTCCCATCCGCCGCGACGGCCACGGCCGAGATCTCGCTCTCGTCGGCGTCGAGCAGCACGAACGGGGGCGCCGAGCCAGCGACTCGGAGAACGCGGCCCCGACCGCCCGTGCCGAAGACGACCCCGCCCGCCGCGAGCGGCGCGATCGCGCGCACCGGATCCTCCCCGGTCTCGAACACGAGCTCGGGCTTGCGCGATCCGTCCCAGCGCCACAGCCCACCCGGCATCCCGGTGCCGATCCACACGATGCCGTCTCGGCCGCGGGCCAGCGCCCAGACGAACGCCGCGCCGGTCTCGACCACCATCTCGCTCTGAACCGGGCCCGTTGAGCGCTTGTGCGCCCGCATCACCCGCCCGTTGGGAGCCACGCCGAACAGCACGCCCTCGGGCTCGGCAACGACCGCCGTGACGAGCGTCTCCTCCGCGCTCTCGAACCACGTCTCGGGCTCACGGCCGGCCGCCACGCGGAGCACCCGACCGGGGCCCGAGAGGGCGACGAACGCCGCGTCGTCCCCCACCGCATCGAGCGCCCAGACGACGCCCGCCTCAGGGCCCCAGATCGTGCGCACGGTGGCCGCGAGGTGAATCCGCCCGTCGGCGTCGAGCGCGGTTCCGTCGAGTGCCCCGCGCCCGAGCTGTTCGGCGGTCGTGGCGGACCAGGTCTCGACCGCCACCGCATGCGCCGGGGCGAGGCCCAGGAGCGCGACCGCGACGCTGGCCCAGAAGCGCTCCGCACGACTCATCCTGCGATCCTCCCGACAACAGGCTTCACGGCACGTCCAGGACGGCGCCCTCGAGCTCGAGCGCTGCGACCACTCCGCCTTCGACCGGCCCATCGAGCACCACCTCGGCGCGGCTCAAGACCGACGCATGGGTCCGCGAGCCTCGGCCTGCCGGCGCCCCGCCGAGCAGTTTCTCGGCCGTCGGCGGCAGCCGGTCGTAGGCCAAGCCCCGCGTGACGATCCCCGGGGTCCCGCCGAGCAGCACGACCTGCAGGTGATGCGCCGAGCCGAGCTCGCTCAGCGCCTCGATCGCGGCCCCGAGATCGCGCGAGGAGCGGAGCCGCCGGCCCACGGGCTGCCCGAGCGCCTGGTCGATGTAGTCGGGGGGTCCGACCGCGATCGTCAGGCGGACGTCGTGCGGAACGTCGACGGGCACCGCGATCTCGACCCGTCGCGTCTCGACGGCACCGCGGTAGCGGCGGAGGCTGCACGTGACCGAGACGCGAGCCCCCGGCCGAACGGCCGCACGATCGTAGTGCACTCCGTCGAGCTGGTACGACCGAGCCCCCGGACCGAAGGTCACGTCGAGATCGATCCCGTCGAGGTCGAGCGCCGAGAACGGATTGCGCCACAGAGCCGCCAGAACCTGCTGGAGCCGAACGGCGACCGCCAGCGCCGGGTCTTGCGCTCCCTGGGACGATGCGGCGAGCTCGACCGGCACGTCGGGATAGCCGCGGATGCGCAGCCGTCCCGACAGGATCGCGGTGGACTCGTGCTCGTAGCCCGGGCTCCCCACGAGCGAGTTGATGACGGCAAGCGCCGCGAGCAACGGCGTCAGGCTCTGGCTCCGCGCGATTTCGAAGCGCAAGGTCTGCTCGCCGTCCGGCCGCCCCCGTACGTGCAGCCCGAGCGGGATCATGCGCGCCGTGGCGCCGCGGATTCCGACGATCGCCGTCAGTCGATCGTCGACGATCGCGCCCACCGAAGCGCCGACGCGAGCCAGCTTGACCGAGCCGGCCTCGTCGGCGAGCGTGTGGATCACCTCGGCCGCGACCATCGGCAGCTCGACCCGGCCCGTACCCAGGAACGGGTGACCGAAGGCATAGACGCGATCGCCCTCGACCAGGGTCACGGTGCCCGTGGCTGCGACCGAGAGATCGCCGAGAACGAGCGCGACCCCCACGGGCGAGCCAGCGCGGAGCTCGGTCGCGATCCCGTCCGCCGCCGAGCCAGCGGCGCCGGCAACGAGCCGCAATCCGAGCGACTCGAGCTGCGGCTCGATCCAGCCTCGCGCGATCGCGCTCAATCCACCGATCTGGACCGGCGTGGCGATCGGCGATGCGATGCCCGAAGCGGCGCGCGGGGCGGCGCGGCGGATATCCTCGATCGGTGTCACGCCGGCCACGGCCTCGATCGGGAGCGCGCCCAGACGGTAGGACAGCGCGCCGATCAACCGACCCGCGAAGTAGACCGGGCTCCCGCTCATCCCAGCCGCCACGCCGACGCGCTCGGCGACAGGGCCCTCGAGCTGAACGAGGTGCAGGTCGTAGCCGGGGCCCACCGCGTCCCGCTGGCGAGCCAGATACCGGACCGGGATCTCCTCGATCTGCGTCCCCTGGATCGCGGTCCGCACGACACCACGGTCGCCCGGTTGCGGGTCGGGTGCCGTCTCTGGCAACGGTTCGGCGGCCGCGACCGCAAGCGACAGCAAGGCGGCCAGGACTGCCGGAGCCCCGCGAGGGAAGCGCGGGACGCTCACGACTCCCGGCGGAGCGCCGCCTTGATCGCCTCGACGATGAAGTTCTGCATGGACGGCTTCTGACCGCGCGCCGCCTGGTACACGAGGTGCGGGAGCTTGAGCGAGATCTGCACGCCGTTCTCGTCGAGCGTGTCGAGCCACCGGGTGAACTCGCTCCAGCTCGAGAACGACATCGGCTCGATCGCGCCGTTTCGATACAACTCGATCAGGCGCACATCGTCTCGGAGCTTGAACAGGACGTCGGACTCGCCGAATTCGGAAAAGTCACTATAGGCGAAAAACTTGACCTCGCCAGCGGTTTGCCCCTTGCCCTTGATCGAGACCTCTGGGGTCTTGTTGCAGCGCATCATGATGTAGTCGTTCTTGCCCTTGAAATGGAAGGCGAGGATCGGGTCGGTGCGCGGGTTGTCGTCCGAGGGGGTCTTCAGGGCTCGGTAGACCCGTCGAGAGATCTCGGCGTTCGTCGAGTGCATTCCTTCCACTCCCTGGCCGCGGCCTGTCCGGAACGAATAGGCTGAGTATACGGTGAGGCATATCCAGCCTCAACCGGCGATCCATGCCCCGCGGTTCCGTCTCCAAATGCTCATCGATCATCGGAGCTACGCGCCGGAATACCGTATCGAATGTCGGGGACGAGGACAAGCGCTTGCGCGGTGGGGCTCGGTCGATTGCCTCCGGACGCGGACCGACCCTACGTTCTCTCGGCCGGCCGCGCTCGGGCGCGGGTGGCCAGCGGGAGCCAAAGCGAGTGGGAAGCTCGGATCGGTCATTCTCTGCCGACATGCACGTCGGCGTCGTGTGCGGATTCGGCGCCGCCGCCGCGGCCTGGACGATCGCGGGATCGCCGAGCCTCCTCGATGCGGAGTGCCTCGCGTTCGTCACCCTGGCGACCCTGGCCGGCACATGGCGGGTCGAGGGGGCGGCAGGGCGGTTCGCGCCCTTCGCGCGCTCTGCCGCGGTGGCCGCCGCGCTGCTCGTCTTCGGTCTCGGCGCGGCGCTGCTCGTCGCCGAGCTCGTGACGGCATCCGTGTGGCTCGGGCGCCGGACGGCGCGCGGATCGCTGTTCTTGCTGGGTATCCTGCACGCGCTCGCCGTCGCGGCGATGCGGGCGCTGATTCCCGGCCTGACCTACCTCGGCCTCGGCGGAACGGCGCCGATCGACCTGGGGCGCGATTCGCTGGTCGCGATCCTGGGCGCGCTCGCCGCTTCCGTCATCACGACGCGAACGCTGGCCGCCTTGGCGCAGCCGGTCCGTCTCAGCGCCGCGTCGGGGACGGCGGAGGGGTCGCGCTTTTGGCCCCTCGTCGTGAGCGAGAGCAGCGCCGTCGTCGCGGCGATCGTGATCGCCACCGTCTACGGGTGGCCCGAGGCTCGTCCATGGCTCCTGGTGCTGCCGGCGGCGGCCGCGCTCACGCGCGTGAGCCCGTACGCCGAACGCGGACCGAGCCGTGCCAGGCCAGCCGCATCCGGCGCCACGAGACGTGCCATCGCCGAGGCGCTCGCGCTCGCCAGCGCGTCGCGGGGTCGCGGGGACCTGGCGCACCTCGACCGTGTCGAGGCGCTGACGCTCGACCTGGCGGCGGATCTCGGGCTCCCCGAGAGCACGCGCGACGCGCTGTCCGCCGCGGCGCTGCTCCACGACGTCGATCTGCTTGCCCTGCCCCTGGGGGATGCCGGCGCGATCGACCGCCGGATCGAGCCGCACCCCGCGCTCGGTGAGGAGATCCTCGACGCGCTGCCGATTCCCGAGGCCGCCCGCGAGATCGTCCGGCACCGGTCCGAGCGCTGGGACGGCTCCGGAAGGCCCGCCGGGCTCGCGGGCGAAGCCATCCCGTCCGGCGCGCGCATCCTCGCGGCCGTCGACGCGTTCGACGACTGGACCTGGACCGGGGGACCGGGCCGAGGTCCGGACGAGGCGCTGCGGCGCCTGCGCGCCGAGGCCGGAGCCCGCTTCGACCCGCGCATCGTCGAGGCGCTCGAGCGGTGCGTGGGAGCCGGGTCTCGATCGGGCGACGCCGGGGACGGGCGGCGCTCGTGGTACCCGCTGGCGGGCAGTCCCTCGATGCGGCTTCGCGACGCGGCACGCGAACTCCACACGCTCTACGAGATCGAGCGCTCGGTCGGCTACCGGCTCGACCTGCGCGAGAACCTGCTGCTGGTGCTGGGAAAGCTCGGCACCCTCGTGCCCCACGACACCGCCGCCGTCTACGAGCTCGGCGCGGACGGTCGAACGCTCCGCGGTCGCTTCGCGCTCGGCGCGGCCGCCGCGGCGCTCGAGGGCCTCGAGCTCGAGACGGATCGCCTCAGCGTGCGGGCAGCCAGCGCGCGTCGCACGCTCGCGGGAGGCGCGACGGATGGGTTCGATCTGGCGGATCTCCGCCGGGATCGGCGGGTGACCGGCCTCGGTTCGGCGCTCGCCGCGCCGCTCGTGGCCGGAGAGCGCGTCCTGGGCGCCCTGACGCTGTATGCGGGCCCCGAGCGGCGGTTCGACGCCGAGGAGCGGCGCGTGCTGGTCGCTGTCGCCGGCCACGTGGCGGCCGCGCTCGGGCGCTCGGATCCGCGCGACGCGTCCTACCTGGCGACTCTCACCGATCCGAGCACGGGCCTGCCCAATGCCCGCTACCTCGAGATCTGCGCCGCGGACGCGACACGCCTGGGCCTCGTCGCGTTTCGCTGGCTCGACTTCGACACGACCTGCGAGCGCGGCGGGGTCGAGGACGCGACACGCGCGATGGGTGTGCTCGGGCGTCGCATCGCCGCGGCATGCCGCACGCACGAGGTCGCGGCGCGCTTCGGCACGGACCTCTTCGTCGTGCTCGCGCTCGAGACCGAGCCGAGCACGCTCGTCGAGCGCTGGAGCGCGCTGCTCCGCGCGGCCGAGTCCGAGCCGCTCCCCTCCCCTCTCGGCGCTTCGCTGCGCGTGCGCTGCGCCTCGGCGCAGGCGGCGGCACCGGCCGACGGCCGGACGCTCGACGCGCTGCTCGGAACGCTCGGCGCACGACTGGGACCGGCGACGCACGACCCCGCGCGCGTCGTCCCGTTCCGCACCGCGCGGTCGGCCGGCTGAGGCGAAGGCGGGTCAGGAGAGCGGATGGGTCGCACGGCCCGGCGCCGGCTCGCCGAGCGCTTCTCGTAGCAAGCGCAGGAGCGTGCGCGAAGCCTGCTGCGCTTCGAGCGGTCGCGCGAACAGGCGGCGCAGATCGGCGGCCTCGAGATCGCCGCGTCGCAGCCGCTCGACCAACGCATCGCCGAGGCGCCGACCGAGCGTGGTCGCGATCGCGCGGCGCAGCGGCCGCGAGCGCCTGAGCTGCGCGAGCAGCTCGGGCGGTGGATGCGGGTCCTTCGAGTCCTCGAGTCGCCGGTGGGCGCGCAGCGCGCCCGCGAAGGCGAGAACACCGTCGCCGTCCTTCGGGCGCGGGTCCCGGCTCGCGGCGCTCGGCGCGCCGAGCAGGTGCGCGGCGACGCGGGCCAGCGCCTCGGTGTAGGCCGCCCCGTAGGCCGTCTCGGCTGCGTCTGCGGCAAAATCGTCGGGCCGGATGAAGAGCCGGCCGGTGAGAGCCGCGCGCAGGAACCGCGCCGCCTCGGCCGCCACGGGTCCCGGAGCGTAGCGCACGACGAACATCGCGTTGGCCCGCGGCTCGTAGAGCACGCCACGCTGCGCGAGCTGGCCGCGGCCTTCGACG
>Ga0180063_1000070_pt1 | contig 23131 bp, 16 predicted proteins | sample EasRivT47_16_10D_FD_121776 | JGI IMG/M metagenome (GOLD analysis project Ga0180063, IMG submission 121776) | Soil microbial communities from meander-bound floodplain in the East River, Colorado, USA - East River metaG ERMLIBT47_16_10D | ecosystem: Environmental > Terrestrial > Soil > Floodplain ...
CAGCTTGATGTGGTGCTCGTCGACGTGGGCCCCGCCGCGGATGACTTTCAGCGCCACGGGGCGATGCGGGTGCTGCTGCTCGGCCTCGTAGACGATCCCCATCCCGCCCGCGCCGAGCCGGCGCACGATGCGGAAGTCACCGATGCGCTCGGGAAGGCGTGGCACGCCCGGAGCCGACGCGATCGGCTCGGTTGTGGAGCCGGGTTCGGGACGATCGTCCGCCATTGGGCCGCTTCTGGTGTCCTCTACCGGGCGCGGACCGCGGGGCTGCCGGGGAGAATACGCCCGAATCGGAACCGATCTGCGGCGAATCGGGACTCCTCGGGTCCGCTACTCATCCACGAAGAACAACGCCGCGGCGGGCGAATCCCCACACGCGGCCTCCAGGGCCGTAGCAGGGGGCGTAACCGGTCAGGCAGTCGGCCCCGGCGGCGCGGCCTCGCGGCGGTACCGACCCGGATCGCGACGAACACAGGCGAGGGCGTGGAGCGCGGTCGCGAGCCCATAGGGACTATTCGGATCGAGCGTGCTTCCAGGATCTGACGCCTGCGCGAGATCGCCCCGTCGCCAAGCCAGCTCTCCCGTTAGAGAGATGCCGCAGGATCCGGTCTTACCAAACGCCGGTAGACTTGCGTTTGGTAATACGAGGTGCCATCCTGGCCGCATGAAGCCTCGACCGTCCTGGCTCGAGCGCTGCGAGGCAGCCTGGCGCCAACGTCCGGTGCTCTGGCTCTCGGGCGTGCGCCGAGTGGGGAAGACGACCCTGTGCCGTGCGCTCGAAGGTGTCGAGTACTTCGATTGCGAGCTGCCCCGGACCCGCCGCGAGCTGGCGGATCCCGAGGGGTTCCTCGGCGACCAGCGCGGTCGGAGGATCGTCCTCGACGAGATCCATCGGCTCGACGCTCCCGCGGAGATCCTGAAGATCGCAGCGGATCACTTCCCCGATGTTCGGATTCTGGCCACGGGATCCTCGACGCTCGGAGCGTCGGCCAAGTTCCGTGACACCCTGGCCGGACGCAAGGCCGAGGTCTGGCTGACGCCGATGACCGCCGCCGACGTCCGGTCGTTCGGCCACCGCAAGCTGGACCGCCGCTTCCTGCACGGCGGCCTGCCTCCCTTTTTCCTGGCCGACGAGCCGCCGGAGCGAGAGTTCCAGGAATGGGTCGACGCGTTCTGGGCCAAGGACGTGCTGGAGCTGTTCCGGCTCGAGAGGCGTGCCTCGTTCCAGCGCTTTCTCGAGCTGCTGCTGGCCCAGAGCGGGGGGATCTTCGAGGCCACCCGCTTCGCGCGTCCCTGCGAAGTCAGCCGTTCGACCATCGCGAACTACCTCGCGGTCCTCGAGGCGACCTTCGTCGTACATCTCGTGCGTCCCTACACCACGCGACGGGCCACGGAGATCGTCTCCGCCCCGCGCGTGTACGGCTTCGACACCGGTTTCATCTGTTACCACCGGGGCTGGTCCGCCTTGCGGCAGCAGGACCGGGGCGTGCTCTGGGAGCATTTCGTGCTCAACGAGCTGCACGCCGCGCTGCAGACGCGAGCGATCCACTACTGGCGCGACAAGCAGGGCCATGAATTGGATTTCGTCCTCGCCGCGCGCGGGAGCGCCCCGATCGCGATCGAGTGCAAGTGGTCCGCCGACGAGTTCGATCCGCGGAGCCTGATCGTGTTCCGCAAGGCCTATCCGCGCGGCGCCAGCTTCGTCGTGACCGCGGACGTCGACAGGGCGTTCGTGCGAGAGCACGGCACCGTCCGGGTACGCTACGTCGGCCTGTCACAGCTCATCAAGGCGCTCCGAGCGCCGCGGTCGCGCCGGGCGTGAGATGTCAGCCGCGGGGCGGCTCGGATTCGGATCACGGAAGCAGCGTCGCGCTGCCGGGGGCCGGCTCGCGATTCATCGTGGCGCCTCGACGCGATCCTCGGACGAGACGATGCCTCAGATGGGTCAAGTCGTTGACGATGAGACACTTCCCGATTGACGCGGCGCCCCGGCTTGCTTATACGTCTTGCAGCCAAGCTGAGGAAGAGGGGGGCAAATGCCTGACCTAGAAGGGGAGGCGCCCCGGTCCGATCCGGGGATCGTGTCGTCGATCGAGCTGTTTCGCCGCGCCCGTCGAGGCGACCAGGAGGCGTTGGATCGGCTGATGGGCCGCTACCTTCCGCGCTTGTTCCGGTGGGCCCACGGGCGCTTGCCCAAGGCGGTGCGGCAGGGGCAGTCCACGGGGGACATGGTGCAGGACGCGATCCTGCGCTCGTTGCGGCACCTCGACGAGTTCGACCCGCCACACGAAGAGGCGCTCGAGGGGTACCTGAGGCAGGCGATCCGCAACCGCATCCGCGACGAGATCCGCAAGATCGGCCGCCAGCCGCCCGTCGTCGCGCTGGATGACGTGGTGGAGGCGACCGATCCCTCGCCCCTCGCGGAAGCGCTGAGCGCCGAGGCCTGGGAGCGCTACGAAGCCGGCCTCGAGCGGCTGCGACCGCACGACCGCAACGCGATCCTGCTGCGCGTCGAGATGGGGCTCGAGTACGACGAGGTCGCCAAGCAGCTCGGCCGACCCTCGGTCGAGGCGGCGCGCCTGGCGGTCAAGCGGGCGCTGGGCCGGCTGATGGTGGAGCTGGGCCCATGAGCGGGTCCTAGTCTCGAGCGCTGCGATACGCGGACTCGTGCGATATCATCCGCGCGCACGAGGGGCCCTGTACCGCGCCGCGAAGAGGGAATTCGCCCATGAGAACTGCCCGAGTCCTGATGCTGAGTCTTCTCCTCGCTTCTTCCGCCCACGCCGCCGACGCTCCGCTCTGGCTGCGCTATCCGGCGATCTCGCCGGACGGCCGGACGATCGCCTTCAACTACAAGGGGGACATCTACGCCGTCCCCGCCGCGGGCGGCGCGGCCACGCCCCTCACGATCAGCGAGGCGTACGACTACGCGCCCGTGTGGAGCCACGACGGACGGAGCCTCGCGTTCGCCTCCGATCGTTACGGCAACTTCGACGTCTACGTCATGCCGTCCTCGGGCGGCGAGGCGAAGCGGCTGACCTTCCACTCCGAGGACGAGACACCGTCGACGTTCTCGAAGGACGATGGGGCCGTGCTGTTCTCGGGGTACCGGCAGGATCGCGTCACGAACGTCCAGTTTCCCATCGGGTTGATGGACGAGCTGTACAGCGTCCCGGTCGGCGGCGGGCGCGTCTCGCAAGTGCTGCCCGTGCCGGCACTGAACGCCACGCTGAGCGCTGCGGGCGACAAGCTGATCTACCACGACATCAAGGGCTACGAGAGCGACTGGCGCAAGCACCACAAGTCGGCCGTCACGCGCGATGTCTGGGTGTACGACTTCAAGACCGGCAAGTACTCGCAGCTCACGCAGTTCCCGGGCGAGGACCGGAACCCGGTGTTCGGCGCGGGGGACGACACGTTCTACTACCTGAGCGAAGAGAGCGGCTCGTTGAACGTGGTCAAGAGCTCCCTGTCCAACCCGTCGAAGAGCACGCCGCTGACGCGGTTTACCAAGCATCCCGTGCGCTTCCTGACGCGCGCGACCGACGACACGCTATGCTTCGGCTACGACGGGGAGCTGTACACGCAGCGCGCCGGCGGCGAGCCCAAGAAAGTGGCCGTCCAGATCGCGGTCGACGGGCGCGGAACGCTCGACAAGACCGTGCCGGTGAACGAGAACTTCACCGAGATGAAGCTCGCGCCGAGCGGCAAGGAGTTCGCGTACGTGTTCCGCGGGGAGATCTTCGTCAGCGCGGTCGACGGAGGAGCCACGAAGCGCATCACCGACACCCCGTGGCAGGAGCGCAGCGTGAGCTTCAGCCCCGACGGCCGGAGCCTGGTGTACGCCGCCGAGGTCGACAACACGTGGAACGTGTACACGAGCTCGATCGTGCGCAAGGAGGAGCCGTACTTCTACCTGTCGACGGTGCTCGAGGAGAAGCCGGTGGTCGCGACCGCTGCGGAGGAGTATCAGCCGACGTTCTCGCCCGACGGCAAGGAGGTCGCGTACCTCGAGAACCGCGTGACGTTGAAGGTCATCGACCTGGCGTCCAAGGAGACGCGGACGATCCTGCCGGGCGAGTGGAACTACTCCTATGCCGACGGCGACCAGTACTACCAGTGGTCTCCCGACGGAAAGTGGTTCCTCGTGAGCTTCGGCCCCAAGGAGCGGATCTTCTCCCCCGAGGTCGGCCTCGTGTCCGCGGACGGCAAGGGGGAGATCCACAACCTCACGCTCAGCGGGTACGACGACTTCGGTCCGAAGTGGGTCCAGGACGGCAAGGCGATGATCTGGGGCTCGACGCGCGAGGGCGCGCGCCAGCAGAGCGGGGACTCGATCAGCGGCGACGTCTACGAGATGTTCTTCACCCGGGCCGCGTTCGACCGATTCAAGCTGTCGAAGGAAGAGTTCGCCCTGCTGAAGGAGCAGGAGGAGGAGCAGGAGAAGAAGAAAAAGGAGGCCACCGAGGACAAGGACAGAGACAAGAAGGACAAGAAAGACAAGAAGGACGCGGAGGCCAAGGACGAGAAGAAGCCGCCCGAGCCGATCGTCATCGACTGGGACCAGCTGACCGATCGCAAGGCCAAGCTCACCGTCCACACCTCGCCCGCGGGCGACTGGGTCCTGTCCAAGGACGGCGAGAAGCTGTTCTACCTGACGCGATTCGAGAAGGGCAATGACATCTGGGTCACCGAGCTGCGGACGAAGGACACGAAGCTGTTCGCCAAGCTCGGCGCGCGCGCCGCGAGCATGGAGCTGTCGTCGGACGGCAAGTTCCTGTTCCTCCTGGCCGACGGCAAGCCGCAGAAGGTCGACACCAACGACGGAAAGGCCGAGGGGCTGAAGACGAGCGGCGAGATGGTCCTCAGGCAGGCCGACGAGCGAGACTACATCTTCGAGCACAGCTGGCGGCAGCTGCGGGACAAGTTCTACGTCGTCGACCTGCAGGGGGTGGATTGGGACTTCTACCGCGCGGCCTACGAGCGGTTCCTGCCGTACATCAACAACAACTACGACTTCGCCGAGATGCTGAGCGAGATGCTGGGCGAGATGAACGCGTCCCACACCGGCTGCTACTACCGGAACCAGCGACCCGAGGCCGATCAGACCGCGGCGCTGGGAGCGTTCTTCGACTACGACTTCACAGGGAGCGGCCTGAAGATCGCCGAGGTGCTGAAGGGCGGCCCGATGGACATGGCGGAGTCGAAGATCGCCGCCGGGCACATCCTCGAGAAGATCGACGGACAGCCGGTCGCCGAGTCCGGCGATTTCTATCAGCTGCTGAACCGCAAGGCTGGAAAGCCGACGCTCCTGTCGGTGTTCGACCCGAAGGCGAACACGCGCTGGGACGAGACGGTCAAGCCGATCTCCGGCGGCGAGGAAGGCGCCCTCCTGTACAAGCGCTGGGTGGACGATCGTCGCGAGGAGGTGGATCGCCTGTCGGGAGGGAAGATCGGCTACGTGCACGTCCGCTCGATGAACGACGCGAGCATGCGCACGGTGTTCGAGGAGGCGCTGGGCCGCAGCATCGGGAAAGACGCGATCATCGTGGATACGCGGTTCAACGGGGGCGGCAACATCCACGAGCAGCTGTCGGACTTCCTGAGCGGCAAGAAATCCTTCGACATCATCCCGCACGGCCAGTACGTCGGCTCGGAGCCGTACGACAAGTGGATCAAGCCGTCGATCGTCCTGATCGGCGAGAGCAACTACTCGGACGCCCACCTCTTCCCCGTGGCGTACAAGATCAAGAACGTGGGCCAGACGCTGGGCATGCCGGTGCCGGGCACCGGTACGTTCGTGTGGTGGGAGCAGCAGATCGATCCGAGCCTGGTGTTCGGCATCCCGATGGGCGGCTGGCGCACGCCGGACGGCAAGTTCTGCGAGAACAACCAGCTCGAGCCGGACATCAAGGTCCGCAACGAGCCGGACGTGATGTCGGGCGGCCGCGATCAGCAGATCGAGGCGGCGGTGCGGGAGCTGATGAAGCGCTGAGAGGTGTGCCGTTGGTCTCGGGCGCCCAGCCTTCACCCGCAGCGCGGGTGCTCCCATTTCGAGTGTTGGAACCGCGCTCGTTCGTCGTTGTTGAGAAGTAACAAGGCTCCGTCGATCGACGGGCGGCTCTCGCGAGAACCGACCAGCCCGCGCTCACTCGGGATGCCCCGTCGGTCGACGACCGGTGGGGCGCCCTACCGCCCGCAACACTCGACCCGCTGCGCCTGGGACACACCGGCCACCCTCGACAACGACCCGGCCGCCCGGCACGACGAACGGGATCCCTTCCCGACACGAAGACCGGCCTTTCGTAGCCCCAGACTCTGAAGTGCTTGAAATCAACGTGAAGCGCCTGTAGACTAGCTATGGTCTATTTCATTAGTACACAAGGAAATAGAGATGGACAAAAACAGAGTGACGGCCTCCGAGCTGAAGGCCAACTCCGGCCAGGTGCTGGAACGGGTCGTCCAGTCACGAACCGCGGTCACGATCACGAAGCGCGGGCGGCCGGTCGCCAAGCTGGTTCCGATCGACGATGCCCCGGCCACCCTCTTCGGCATACTGCGTGGGAGCGTCACCATTCTGGGCGACATCGTCGAGCCGATCGACGTGACCTGGGAAGCCACACGTTGAGGCTCCTGCTCGACACGCACGTGCTGGTCTGGCTCGTCGAGGGACTGGACACGCTGCCCCGCGCATCCCGAGAGGTCGTCGACGAGGCGGCGCGATCTCACGGAGTCGCCGTTTCGGCGATCTCGTTCTGGGAGGTGGCGATGCTCGACGCGCGCCGGCGGATCTCGCTGTCCAAGCCGATCGGAGAGTGGCGCGCGCAGGCGCTCGCCGCGCCTGGCCTGGACGAGGTGGCGATCACCGGTGCCGTGGGGATCGAGGCGGTCCAGCTACCGGGCGAGTTTCACGACGATCCGGCCGATCGGTTGATCGTCGCCACGGCGCGTCTCAGCGGGATGCGGCTCGCAACGAGAGATGCACGCCTGCTGCGGTACGGAGCGGCGGGGCACGTCGTGACGCTCGAGGTGTGAGGTGGAAGCTCGGGTCAGTCGCCGCGGAGACGGTCCCACAGCCTGCGGCTCTCGGGTGGCAGCCGGGTTGCGCGACGGTCGACTTCCAGGCGAATGGACTCGGCCTGTGCGTGGCTCTCGAGCAGGGAGCGGATGTCCCAAGCGTCCTTGGGGCCCCCGGCATGGAGTTTCAGCAGCACGAGATCGGCGGGGCTCGCGACCCCGACCGACACGTCCCCGATCGTGCGGGTCTCGGCGGCTTCCACGATCTCGCGCTCCCAGGCCTGCCGACCCACGACGACGTCGACGCTTGGCTCCCCGGGCAGGGAGACCCGCACACTCCCCGCGAGAGGATCGTCGAGGTCTCCGCGCAGCACCCGGAGGCTTGCGCCCCGTCCCTCGAGCTCGCGCCACAGATCTTTGTCGAGCGCTCGCGGGTCAACCGTAAGGAAGTCGACATCCGCGGTTGCCCGGCTCACGCCATGCACGGCCAGAGCCGTGGCACCGATGAGGGCATGCGGGATCCCCTCGGTCCGAAGGACGCCGATGACCTCTCCGACGAGGCTCATGCGACGATCTCGAGCATGACGCGAGAGCGAATGCGCCCGGCCTGGCCGGCCAGTTCGAGGCGGCGCCGGGCCTCGTCGCGACTGACACCGTTGGCGGCCGCGTAGATCTCGATCGCGGCCTGGCCGAGCGCAAGCGCCTCCGCCACGCGCTCGGCTGCGGTCATCCGGCGCAAGCGCTCTCGTTGCTCCTCTCGCATCAGGTCAGCGACCTTGCTCACGCCGGGAGTATAGGCGAAGCGAGCCCGCGCGCAGCACGTGGCCCGTTGCGCCTGGGACGTCCCGCCCCTCGTCGACCACGACACGCCCGCCGAGCACAACGAACGGGATCCCGACGGGCGCAAGCCGCGGCTCGTCCCAGGTCGCGCGATCCGCGACGGTCGCGGGGTCGAAGAGCACGAGATCGGCGAACACCCCTTCGCGCACCACGCCCCGATCCGGGAGCCCGAGCCGCTCGGCGGGGTAGCCGGTCATGCGTCGCACCAGCGCCTCGAGCGGCAGCAGCTTCTTCTCGCGGCCGAGCGCGAGCGCGCGCGCGAACGCCCCGGCGTGCGCCGGGTGCGGTGCGCCGCGGCCGTAGTCCTCGGCGTCGCTGATCGCCGCGGCCGCGGGGTGCGACAGGATCGCGAGCAGCGCGTCGAGGTCGTCCTCGCGCCCGGAGATCTCGGCCACCTGCTGGCCGACGGCCCCGTGCGACGACGCCATCAGATCGGCGACGACGTCGAACGGATCGCACTTGCGCGCGCTCGCGATCTCCTCGATCGACCGTCCGACGAGATCGCTTTCGCCTCCCTCGGGAACGCTCGCCACCAGGATCCCGTCCCAGCCGACCGCTTCGACCAGATTGTGCGGCCAGCCCCCTTCGCCCCACGGCGGCCATACGGGAACGCGCTCGGCGATCTCGCGCCGGATGCGCCCGCGCAGTGCGGGGTCGGCGAGGCGCCCGAGCAGCGCATCGATTCCGCCCTCGAGCGACCAGGGCGGGAAGATCGCCGACATCATCGTCGCCGCGCGTGTGTAGGGGAAGACATCGTGACTCACGTCGAGACCGCTGGCCCGCGCGGCGTCTTCGAGCGCCAGCACCTGCGGGATCCTCTCCCAGAAGCGCTCGCCGACCGCTTCGAGGTGCGAGTGGTGCGCACGCACGCCGGTGGCCCGCGCGATCTCGATCAGCTCTCTCGTCGCATCGAGGAGGGTTTCGGAGGACCCGCGCACGTGCGCCGTGAACAGTCGGTTCGCGGCAGCCACGGGTGCGGCGAGCGCCACCAGTTCGTCGGTCGCGCTGTACATTCCGGGCGGGTAGATCAGCCCGACCGAGACGCCGAACGCGCCGGCCTCGAGGCTGGTTTCGACCTCCTGGAGCATCGTGGCCAGCTCGGCCGCGGTCGGCGCCCCGGGCCGCAGTCCCATCGCCGAGATCCGCACCGGCCCGTGCGGCACGAGCGTGGCGACGTTGAGCAGGACGCCGTTCGCTTCGAGCCGGTCCAGGTACGCGCCCGTGTCGAGCGGGCCGGCGCGCACGCCCGCAGGCGTCATCCAGCCGTTGACCGCGGCGAGGATCTCGGCGGCACGCTCGCTCGCCGGGGCCACGCCGAGGCCGCAGTTGCCGACCACGAGCGTCGTCACGCCCTGGCGCAGCTTGGCCCCGAGGAGACGCTCCTGCGTCGCCAGGTCTGCGAGCAGGATCAGGTCGGCGTGGCTGTGCAGATCGACGAAGCCGGGCGCGACGACGAGCCCCGTCGCGTCGATCGTGCGCCGAGCGCGCTCGTGCTCGAGCGACCCCACGCGCACGACGCGATCGCCGACGACCCCCACGTCCGCGCGGCGCGGTGCCGCGCCCGTCCCGTCGACGAGCGTGCCCCCGCGGATCAGCAGGTCGAGTGGCGGCTCGTCCCGTCGCGCGGAGCAGGAACCGAGGAGCAGGGCGAGCGTGGCCCAGGCCAGGAGCCTCCGCTTACGGCGCATGCCCCGGCCAGCCCCGCGGCGAGTCGAGCACCACACGCGACGGCCGCGAGGCGGGCTCGGTGCTCGGCCGGGCGACCTCTGCGCCGTACGGATACGCCGGCATCCCGTGGAACGGGATCGGGCCGACCTCGTCGCTCGCCAATGAGTTCGGGTCCATGTCCTTGCCGAAGCCGTTGGCGTAGAGCAGGTAGGTTCGCTCGAAGCCGTCGGGCAGGGGGCCGGGCGAGTCGAACACCAGCTCGATCTCGTCGCCGCCGCGCGTCGTGACGAAGCGGTCGTCGACCCCGCGCAGGAGCTCCGTCACCTCGCCGAACCCCGTGTAGCGGCCGACGTGCGCTTTCCACGGGGCGACGGGGGAGACCGCGGCGGGGTCGTACTCCGCCGGCTCGCGCGGACCGTGCGCGAGCTCGCGCGGGAAGCCGCCGAAGCGCAGCTCCGCCGCGCGCGGCGCCGCGCGCCGGACGTGCAGCGGCGTCGCTTCGCCCCCGAGCAGCACGCGTGCCCGATCCCAGTAGATGCGCATGTTCGTCGCGATGCGCAGGCGATGGTCGTGGGACGGGAACAGGCCGGTCAGCTCGACCGCGAGCGTCTTGGGCAGCCCGGCGGGGAAACCGAGCGGCGTGGCGACCGGGCGGAATGCGCCGCGACCGTCGGCGACGGAGAGCGCCGGCGGCGCGAGGCGCTCGCCCGCCTGGTGGGCGGCGATGTTGGACGACGAGTCGGCGTAGTCGATCCAGCCGTCGAGTAGCAGCACCACGCGCTCGCTCGTGTCGAAGGAGCCCAGGTCGAGCTCGATCTCGTGGTGCTCGGCGTAGCCCTTGAACGGCCGCAAGGCGAAGCCCGCGGCGGTCCGACCGTCGCGCTCGCGCAGCACGGCGCTCAGGTCGGTGGCGCCCGTGAGGTCGCGTGCGGCTCGAACCTGGCGCACGTCGGGCGAAGCGAACAGCCGGAACTCCGGCCACGGCGGGCCGGGCAGCAGCCGTTCGTTCGGGAACACCTGCGTGCCGGCCGGGTGGTCCACCGTCACCAGCTCGAGCTGGTCGAGCCAGATCACCTCTTCGAGCTGGTTGTTGACGCGCAGGCGGAGCCGGCCGCCCTCGTCCGCATCGATGCTGCTTTCGATCTTCACGTACTCGTCCGTGTCCGGCACGCCCACGGCCTCGGGCGACAATCGATACCCGATGGCCGAGCCGCCGAGGAAGTCGGTCACGAAGCGCCACGCCCCGTCGCGCCAGGCGTAGAGCAGGGGGCAGGAGGTTCCCTTGCGATCGAGCTGCGTCACCTCGACCGTCTGCCCGGCGGCCAAGCCGACCTCGTCCTGCAGCACGCCGCTCGGCCAGAGGTGGCGCACCGCGTCGATCGTATCCCGCGCTCCGAGACCGAAATGGAGCGGCAGCGGGTCGACCGCTTCCTGCTTCTGCCGCAGCGCGCCCGCGAGCACCTCGACCTTGGCGCCGACGCCGAACTGGTTGTCACCCACGCCGCGCGAGTCGATCGCGATCCAGCGGTTGGCAGCTCGGCCGCGGTTGAGCAGCAGGAGCGCCTCGCCGCCCGCGGTGGCGACGAGCAGGTCGAGCGCTCCGTCGGCGTTCGCGTCGAGCGCGGCGAGCGGCTGGCCGGCTTGGCCGTCGAGCCACGCGGGGGCGGCTTCGAATCGCCCACGCCCGAGGTTACGCAGCGCGTCGAGCGCACTGTCGTCGCCCGAGACGACGAGATCGAGGAAGCCGTCGTTGTCGGCGTCGAGGATGGCGACCGCCGAGACCGGCGTCGTCCGGCCGGCCAGGCCCGCGGTCTCGAACATGCCGCGCTGGTTCTTGCTCCAGGCGATCCCCTGGCTCGTTGCGAGCACGAGATCCATGAACCCGTTCTTGTCCAGATCGGCGATCGCGAGCCCGCGGATCTCACCCCGGCTCGAGGCGAGCCCGGCTGCCGAGCTGACGTCGGCGAACGTCCCGTCTCGCTGGTTCGCGAGGACATGCACGCCGGCTGGCTCGCCGAGGACGAGGTCGGCGTCGCGGTCGTTGTCCGTGTCCGACACGATCGCGTCGAGGAAGTTCGCGCCCGGGGCGCGCAGGGTGAACCCATGCTGCTCGGATGGGCGGAGCGTGAACCTCCCGGCCCCGTCGTTCGTGCCCACGCGGCAGCCCGACGCGCTTGCCGTGGCCCAGCAGGCCACGAGGTCGAGGTCGCCGTCGTGATCGAGGTCCCCGAGCGTCAGAGCAGCCGCGGTCGGTGCGGCATCGAGCTCGAGTCGGCCTCCGTCGGGGAAGCATGCCCCGTCGGCGGCCGCGAAGCGCTCGCCCCCGGGCTCCGCGCGGTGGACGGAGAATCGCGCCGGGCTCTGACCGGCGAGCACGAGCAGCTCGAGCGTGCCGTCGTCGTCGACGTCGCCCGCGGCGAGCGCGAGGATCGGCCCCGCAGCGACCCGCAGCACCGGCTCGGCCGTCCCGGACGCGGGAACCACCGAGACGGTGTCTCGAGCGGCGACGAGGGCGGCCGCGCGCCCGGAAGCGCCGAGCCGGGTCCGGGCCAGCGGCGGGCGGGTCGCGCCCGTCGGCGCACGTCCGCCGGGCTCGAACGCGATGGCGGCGGCCGCGGGCGCGGCGAGTGCGTCGCTCGGATAGTCGACCCCCAGGGCGTAGGGCCCCTGCTCGCCGTACTGCATGCCGACCGCCTCGTCGAGCCCCGAGCGTTCGCGGATGCGCTGGGACTCCTCGATCCGCCGCGTTCCTTCCTCGGAATCGCCGCGCTGCAGCAGCAGGCGACCGAGCGCATACAGGCTCGACACGTGCGTGGGGTCGAGGGCCAGCGCGCGACGGAAGCGCGTCTCGGCGTCGGCCTCGCGGCCCATGCGCGCGTAGACCGTGCCCAGGTTGTACTGCGTCAGCACGTCGGCTGGGTCGATCCGCTCGACCGCCTCGAAGTGCGGTGCCGCAAGCTCGAACTCGCCCTGGTTCTTGCGCAGGAGTCCGAGGCCGTAGTGAGCGTGCGGCTCGTCGGGCTCGAGCGCCAGCGCACGCTCGAAGAGCACCGCGGCCTCGTCCGGGCTCGCGCGCTGGACCAGCGCGATCGCGGTGTTGACGAGCGGAATCGCGTCCTGGGGTCTGCTCTCGAGCACCTGCCGGAACGCCGCCTCGGCCTCGGGCCATTTCTGCTGGCCCAGGTAGGAGGTGCCGAGCGTGTTGTGCCGGATCGCTTCCTCGGGGACACCCTCGGGTCCAGAGGGCTCACACCCGAAGAGGAAGAGCAGGCCGGCGATTGCTGCGCTGCGGCGTGTCACGCGTCGGTCCCGAATTCGGTCAGACGGGAGACGCAAGCCGCATCGAGCCGCTCGATCGTCGCGAGCAGCAGGGCCAGCGCCCGCGCCTGATCGTCCAGCCGCAGCACGGCGACGTGACTGTGGATGTAGCGCGCGGGCACGCCGATCACGGCGGTCGGAACTCCCGAGCCGCTGCAGTGAATCGGGCCAGCGTCCGTCCCGCCCGTCCGGCGAACCGCGAGCTGGATCGGGATGTCGTGCGCGCGCGCGACGTCCTCGAGCAGCCGCACGAGTCGGCGGTTGGCCAGCGCCGTCGGATCGCTGAAGCGGATCTGCGGCCCGCCCCCCAGGCGCGCCTGCGGGTCGGCCTGACCGGGGAAGTCGTCGGCCGGTGAGCATTCGAGCACCAGCGCGACGTCCGGACGGGCCAGCTCCATGGCGGTCCGGGCGCCGCGGCTGCCGACTTCTTCCTGCACAGCCGCGAGGCCCACGACGGTATTGGCGTGCGGGCGCCCGGCGAGGCCCGCCAGCGCCTCGCACATCAGCGCCACACCCACCCGGTCGTCGAAGGCCTTGCCGCTGACGACGCCCGGGACGGCCAGCTCGACGAAGGACGCGGCGGGAACGACGGGGTCACCGATGCGGACGCCGAGAGCCTCGACCTCGGCGCGCGTCGACGCTCCGAGATCGACGTACATCGACTCGAGCGGCAGGAGCTGCCTGCGCTCCTCGGCGCCCAGATGGTGCGGGGGCTTGGCCGCGATCACGCCCGGCCGGCGCCCTGCGGCCGCGAGCACGTCGACGCGCTGGCCGAGCAGCACGTGGCTCCACCAACCCCCGAGTGGCGCGAGCGCCAGCGTCCCGTCCCGTGCGATCGACTGGACCAGGAACGCGACCTCGTCGAGGTGGCTCGCGAGCAGGACGCGCGGCGTATCGGCCGAGCCACGCTTCTCGCACACGACGCTCCCGAGCCGGTCGTGCTGCACGGGCCCGATCGCGCCGAGCGCCTCCCGGACGAGCGCGCGGACCTCGTCCTCTGCGCCCGGCGGGCCGGCGGCGAGGCTCAGACGCCGCAACAGATCGCTCGCTCGCTCGTTTGCCATCTCCTGGGGTCCCTCGACGGAAGCGGGAGCATAGCCCATCCGGCGCTGGACTATAATCGCCGCCCCATGATCTCGCCGCTCGAAGAGGCGCGACTGGCCTATCGGCCGCAGCTGCCGGCCGCGCTGCGCGACGGGATCGCTCGCGTCGGGATCGAGGAGCGCGAAGCGGGCGCACCCGACGCCACCATTCGCGAGCAGTTCCCGCGCACGTCCGGCCGACCCGCCGTGCGAGTCGTTCCGGGGAGCGGACCTGCGCCGCGCCGGCCGCTGCGCGTCGGCGTCGTGCTGAGCGGTGGTCAAGCGCCGGGCGGGCACAACGTCATCGCCGGGCTCGTCGACGCGCTCGCGGGCCTCGAGCCCGCATCCGCGGTGATCGGCTTCCTCGGCGGGCCCCAGGGCATCCTGAACTCCCGCCACCGCGACCTTCCGCGAGCGGTCGTCGATCCGTACCGGAACACGGGGGGCTTCGACCTCCTCGGATCGGGCCGCGACAAGATCGAGACGGCCGAGCAGCTCGAGGCCTGCCGGACCACCTGTCGCGCGCTCGCGCTCGACGGCCTGGTCGTCGTCGGCGGCGACGACTCGAACACCAACGCGGCGACCCTCGCCGAGCACTTCCTGGATCACGGTCTCGCCACCGCGGTCGTCGGGGTGCCGAAGACGATCGACGGCGACATGAAGGGCGGCGGGATCGAGGCGTCGTTCGGCTTCGACACCGCGACCAAGGTCTACGCCGAGCTGATCGGCAACATCGCCCGCGACGCACTTAGCGCCGGCAAGTACTGGCACTTCGTGCGGCTGATGGGTCGGAGCGCGAGCCACGTGACCCTCGAGTGCGCGCTGCGGACGCGGCCGAACGTGGCGCTGATCGCGGAGGAGGTCGAGGAGCGCGGTCACACGCTCGCCGAGGTCGTGGAGCTCGTGGCCCGGGTCGTCCGCCGTCGCGCGGAGGCCGGACGCAGCTACGGGCTGTGCCTCGTCCCCGAGGGCCTGATCGAGTTCGTGCCCGAGATGCGCGCGCTGATCAACCAGCTGAACGCCGCGCTGCACGGAGAGGGCGATGCGAGCCCGGAGACCACGCTCGCGGAGCGCTTGGCGTTCGTGCGCGAGCGACTACCGATCGCGCAACGCTCGCTGTTCGACGCGCTTCCGCCGCGGATCCGGGAGCAGCTGCTGCTCGATCGCGACGCCCACGGCAACGTCCAGGTGAGCAAGATCGACACCGAGGCGCTGCTCGTCGAGGGCGTCGCGGCGCGGATCGGTGCGTGGAAGGCGGAGGGCAAGTTCCCCGGAACGTTCCGCGCGCAGGCTCATTTCTTCGGTTACGAGGGTCGGTGCGCCGCGCCGTCCAACTTCGATGCCGACTACACGTACGCGCTGGGCCATGTCGCCGCGACGCTCGTGGCGTTCGGCCGGACCGGGTACGTCGCGGCGGTGCAGGGCCTGGCCGGGCCGCTCGAGCGCTGGACCGCGTGTGCCGTTCCGCTGGCCTCGCTCCTCGGCATGGAGCTGCGCAAAGGGCGCTGCGTGCCCGTCATCGGCAAGGCGCTCGTCCGCACCGACGGTCCCGTGTTCCACGCGTTCGCCGCGGAGCGCGAGCGCTGGGCCATCGAGGACGCGTACCTCTACCCCGGGGCGATCCAGTACTTCGGGCCAAAAGCCGTCGCTGGAAGGGGACCGCTCAGTCTCGCGCTCGAGGGCGGGTGCTCTCCTTGATCCGCGGGATGTGCCCGCGGCCCATGCCCTTGACCTCGCAGCCCAGCTCGAAGTAACGGCGAATGCGCGCGTCGTCGAGGATGCAGAAGCAGTCCACGACGGCGCACGGCTTGCCGACCGCACGCACGACGGCGTCGGGATCGAGATCGAGGTACTGCCGGTGGCGCACGGCGAGCACCAGCGCGTCCGCGCCGCGGAGCGCGACCTGCAGGTCCGGCTCGACCCGCACGTCCGCGAGCCGCTCTTGCCGGTGGAAGAACCGCGCCTTGCTCTGACCAGTCGCCGGGTAGGACGCCTGAGCCTCGAGCTCCCACCAGTGCTCGACGTACGGGTCGTGCACGCGGATCTCCGCGCCCATCTCGGCCAGGCGCCGCACGATCAGCTCCGAGCCGCTGTAGCGCGTGTCGCCCACGTCCTCGCGGTACGCGGCGCCGAGCAGCAGCACCTCCGCGGCGGCGACCGGCTGCCCCATCTCGCGCAGCGCGTCGCGCACGAGCTGCGCGGCGTGCAACGCGCGCGTGTCGTTGACGTCGATGGCCAGGGGCGTGATGCGGAAGATGTCGTCCTCGAACCCGTGGATGTGCCGGTAGGCCCAAACTCCCAGGCCGCCGTCCTTGGGCAGGCAGTAGCCGCCGATGCCCGGGCCGGGGAACAGGATGTTCGAGTGCGTGGGCCGGACGCGGATCGCCTCCAGGACCTTCTTCAGGTCGACACCGTTGCGCTCCGCGAACAACGACCACTCGTCGACGAAGGCCAGGATCGTCGCGCGGTAGCTGTTCTCGACGATCTTGGCCGTCTCGGACTCGATCGGTCGGTCGAGCACGGTCAGCGGGAAGTCGCGCGTGTTGAGGACCTCGGACAGGAACCGGCTCACGCGCTCGCGCGCCTCGGCGTTGACTCCGCTGCACACGCGCCAGAAGTCGCGGATCGAGGCCACGTAGTTGCGTCCGGGCATCACGCGCTCGTAGCTGTGGGCGAGCAGCGGCTCGTCGGCCAGCCCGCGACGCTCGAACACCTTCTTCATGATCGGGTAGGCGATCTGCTCGGTCGTGCCGGGGGCCACCGTGGTCTCGATCAGGATCAGCGCCGTGGGCCTGATCTTCTCGGCGATCACGGCCATCGACTGCTCGAGCGCCTCCATGTCCGCGGTGCCCTGGCGGCAGTCGTTCAGCGTGCGCTTCAGGTAGTCGCACTGCACGTCGACGACGACCACGTCGGCCAGCTCGAGGGCGTCGTAGGTCCAGGTGGCGACGAGCGTGCCCTTGTCGCGCACGCAGCGCGCGATGATCGTGTCGACCTCGGGATCCTCGGACTTGACCGGGGCCAGACCGCGGTTGAGCAGCGGGATCTTCCAGAAGCTGCGCGGGCTCGGGCGCTGCACGCCGATGACGAACTTGCTCGGCCGCCCCTGCCCGTCCACGGCGTCGGCGACGACCGCCGCCATCACCGCGCCGACGAAGCCGAGCCCCACGACGACCACGACCTCGCGGCCCTCGGCGCGCTGCGCCGCGGCCAGCGCGTGCAAGCGCGCGCGCTCCGCGGCGTGCTCGGCCGGGCCGGGCAGGGGAAAGCGCTCACCGTTCGGACCGATCGACACCCCAGTCTCGCTCACGCGCTCTTCCTCCTCGTGGGTGGGACGCTCGTGCGTAACGAGGCGCTACGCGCCGATGCGCTCGATCAGATCGACCACGCGATTGGCGTAGCCCCATTCGTTGTCGTACCAGGCGACGACCTTGGCCCAGCCGTCACCCGTGGCCCGCGTGCACAGCGAGTCGAAGATCGACGAGTGCGGGTTGCCGATCACGTCGCTCGACACCAGGTGCGCCTCGCTGTACTCGAGGATCCGCTGCAACGGGCCGGCGGCCGCCTCGCGCATCGCGGCGTGGATCTGCTCGCGCGTCGCCTTGCGCTCGAGGCGGCAGGTCAGATCGACGATCGAGCCGTCGGGCACGGGCACGCGCATCGCCATGCCGTCGAGCCGGCCCTTCAGCCGCGGCAGCACGCGGCCCACGGCCCGCGCCGCGCCGGTCGTCGTCGGAATGATGTTCTCGGCCGCGGCACGGCTGCGTCGCAGGTCCTTGTGCGGCACGTCGGCCAGGCGTTGGTCGTTCGTGTAGGCGTGGACGGTGGTCACGAAGCCGGTCTCGATCCCGAACGCGTCGTCGAGGACCTTGGCCACCGGGGCCAGGCAGTTCGTCGTGCACGAAGCGTTCGACACGATGCGGTGCTCCGGCCTGAGGTCACGATCGTTGACGCCGATCACGATCGTCGCGTCGATCTCATCCTTCGCGGGTACGGTGAGGATGACACGGCGTGCGCCGGCCGTGAGATGCCGCTCGAGCGGCTCCCGCGCGCGGAACACGCCGGTCGACTCGACAACCGTGTCGACGCCGAGAGCGCCCCACGGGATCTCCGCCGGGTCGCGGAACTTCGTCATGGACACGCTGCGCCCGCCGACGACCAGCTGCTCGCCGTCGACCCGGACGTCCCGCTCGAACGTGCGCATGACCGTGTCGTACGCCAGCAGGTAGGCCAGCTGCTCGTTGTCGTACAGGTCGTTGATCGCCACGACCTCGACCGACGGCTTGTCGGCCAGGATGCGGAAGACGCTCCGGCCGATGCGACCGAAGCCGTTGATCCCGACTCGGATGGCGCTCACGACGCCCCCCCGCGCAGCGCGGCCATGCGCTGGATCAGGTCGACGACCCGGTGCGCGTAGCCCCAGCCGTTGTCGTACCAGGTCAGCGTCTTCGAGACGCGCTCGCCCAGCACCATCGTCGCCTCGGCGTCGAACGTCCCGGAGTACGGGCTGCGCGCGATGTCGGCCGAGACGATCGGGTCCTCCTCGAAGTCCAGGATCGAGCGCAGCCGCGCGGTCGCGGCGGCGCTGCGCACCACCTCGTGGATCGCGGTGCGGGTCACCGGCCGCTCGTGCCAGCACACCAGATCGACCACCGAGCCGTTCGGCACGGGGACGTTCATCGCCAGGGCCGTGATGCGTCCGGCGAGCTCGGGGATCAGCTCCTCGATGACCTGCGCCGCGTTCGTCGTCTGCGGAATGATGTTCTCGGCCGCGGCCCGGCCGCTGCGCAGGTCCTCGGCTGGCACGTCGGCCAGGCGCTGCTGGTTCGTGTAGGCGTGGACGGTGTTGAGAAACGCGCGCTCGATCCCGAACGCGTCGTGCAGGATCCGCATCACCGGGGCGGCGCAGTGCGCGGTGCACGATCCATTGGATACGATCCGATCGCTCGGGCGCAGCCGATCGTCGTTCACGCCGATCACGATCGTCGCGTCCGGCCGCTCCCGCGGCGGCGCGCACAGGATCACGCCATGGACTCCGCGGGCCAGGTGCCGCTCGAGCTCGGCCCGGCCGCGCGGCCGCGCCGTCGCCTCGACGACGATGTCCACGCCGTGGTCGTCCCACGGCACGTCGCCCGGAGCGGTCTCGACGTGCAGCGGAATCCGCCGGCCCGCGACGTAGAAGCTCCCCTCGCGCAGCCGCAGCTCGTCCGGGAAGCGCCCCAGGATCGTGTCGAAGCGCAGCAGGTACTCGAGCGACTTCGGCTCGGCGATGTCCGACACGAGCGCGAGCTCGACGTCCGTGCGGCCGTACAGGATCCGGAACAGGTTGCGCCCGATCCGGCCGAGCCCCATCAGACCGACACGGATGCCCACGTGCGTCCTCCCAGTGGTCCCGATCGCCGACCGCCAGGGTACCACTCGGCTGCGCCCGACACTCGACCGGCCGGGTCAGTACGTGTAGTGCTCCGGCTTGTACGGCCCCTCGACCGGTACCCCGAGGTACTCCGCCTGCTCGGGGGTCAGCCGGGTCAGCCGGACACGGAGCTTGTCCAGGTGCAGCCGTGCCACTTCTTCGTCCAGCTTCTTCGGCAGCCGGTAGACTTCGCGCCCATACGCCGCGTGGTTCGTCGCCAGCTCGATCTGCGCCAGCACCTGATTGCTGAACGACGCGGACATGACGAAGCTCGGATGCCCCGTGGCGCAACCGAGATTGAGCAGCCGGCCCTCGGCCAGCACCATCACGCTGTGGCCGTCCGGGAAGCGCCACTCGTCGTACTGCGGCTTGATCGGGATGCGCTCGATCCCCGGGACTCGCTTCAGCCCGGCCATGTCGATCTCGTTGTCGAAGTGCCCGATGTTGCCGACGATCGCCTTGTCCTTCATGCGCGCCATGTGCTCGACGGTCAAGACGCTGTAGCTGCCCGTGGCCGTGACGAACACGTCCGCGATCTCGACGACGTCCTCGACGCGGGCGACCTCGTACCCCTCCATCGCCGCCTGGAGCGCGCAGATCGGGTCGATCTCGGTCACGACCACGCGCGCACCCTGGCCGCGCAGGGCCTGCGCGCAGCCCTTGCCGACCTCGCCGTACCCGCAGACGACCGCGAGCTTGCCGCTGAGCATCACGTCGGTCGCCCGGTTCAGCCCGTCGATCACCGAGTGCCGGCAGCCGTAGATGTTGTCGAACTTGTGCTTCGTGGTCGAGTCGTTGACGTTGATCGCCGGGAAGAGCAGCGTGCCCTTGCGCATCCGCTGGTACAGCCGGTTGACCCCGGTGGTCGTCTCCTCGCTGACGCCCAGGATTCGCTCGGCCGTGCGGGTCCAGCGCGACGGATCCCGAGCCAGCTCGGCCGTCAGCAGCGCGTAGATCACGCCCAGCTCCTCGGGGTCCGCGTCGGGCCGGAACTCGGGCACACTACCGGCCCGCTCGGCTTCGACTCCCAGGTGCACGAGCAGGGTCGCATCCCCGCCGTCGTCCACGATCAGCGTCGGCCCCGAGCCGTCGGGCCAGCACAGGGCCTCGCGCGTACACCACCAGTACTCCTCGAGGGTCTCGCCCTTCCAGGCGAACACCGGGACTCCGCGCGGCCGCGCCGGCGTGCCACCCGACCCCTCGCGGCCCACGACCACCGCGGCGGCGGCGTGGTCCTGGGTCGAGAAGATGTTGCAGGAGACCCAGCGCACGTCGGCGCCGAGGTCGACCAGCGTCTCGATCAGGACGGCGGTCTGCACCGTCATGTGCAGGCTGCCCATCAGCCGCTGCCCGGCGAGCGGTCGCGTCTTCGCGTACTGGGCGCGGATGGCCATCAGACCGGGCATCTCCTGCTCGGCGAGCCGGATCTCCTTGCGGCCGAACTCGGCGAGGCCCAGGTCGGCGACGCGGAACGGCTCCCGGTCCGCGGCGCGCGCGACCTCGAACGGATCGACCTGTTCCTTGACGGCTGGCTTCATGACTTCCTCTCCTCGGTTTCGTGGGTTGTTCGATCAGCGATCGCCAGAGCGGTGAAGAGCGCGGGGCCACTCGACGAGACGTCGACGGGCAAGGCGGCGAAGCGCACGAGTCGTAGTCCTGCCGTCGCGGCCAGGCGACGCACCTGCACCTCGCCGAAGCCCAGCCACACGTGGCCCATCTCACGGCGGAGCTCGTCGCGGTCGTGGGGCAGCATGTCGACCACGACGAGGCGGCCTCCGGGTCGCAGCACGCGAGCCACCTCGCCCAGCGCGCGTGCCGGATCGGGCAGGTGGTGCAGGACCAGGATCGCCGTGGCTGCATCGACGCTCGCCGGCTCGAGCGGGAGCGCCTCGAGCTGTCCCTGGCGGATCTGGACGTTGGGGTGCGCGGCCAGCCGAAGACGGCATGCGGCGAGCATCGACTCCGAATCGTCGACGGCAACGACCTCGTGCACGAGCGTGGCCAGGGCCTCGGCGACTGCGCCCGTGCCGCATCCGAGATCGGCCACGACGAGCCCGGGATCGAGCAGGCCCAGAAGGCCGATGAGCGGCGAGCGGCTACCGAACAGCTCCTCGCGACGACGCTCCCAGCGTTCCGCACCCGCGGCGAAGAACTCGCGTGACCGCTCGCGCCGGTGGGCCAGCACGCGAACGAGGCGCAGCGCGTCCTGTCGCGCGGCCGGAGAGCTCTCGACCTCGCCACGCGTCAGGTCCCACACACCACGGGCTGCGCCGTCCGGCGGGTCGATCGCGAGCCGGTAGAGCCTGCGTGTCCCTTCAGGACGGCTCGTCGCCCAGCCAGCGTCGGCCAGGATCTTCAGGTGACGGCTGACGGTGCTCTGCGGCAGGTCGAGCACCTCGCACAGCTCGCTGACGGTCAGCTCGCCTCCGCTGACCGCCAGCAGGACGCGGCTGCGCAGTCCATCCGCCAGGACCGAGATCCGCTCGAGCGATGTCATGATCCGTCCATCCGGATCGAAAGATACTTCGTGTCGACGGGCACTGTCGAGACGTAAGTAAGACGAATCTAGCGGAACGTAAAAAGTTGTCGCCACGGTAACCCCGAGGTAAACGCGGAACCCGGGCGCAATCGGGCCACGTATCATCCAGGCGTGAACCTGCCCATGACCCGATCCCTGGTTCGCAACCGGGCGCTGTGGCTCGGCTTCTTCGCCGTGTTCGTCCCGCTCGGCCTGCTGTTCGCGCTGCAGTATCGGTGGCTCGCCCACCTCGAGCGGACGTCGGCGATCGCCCAGAAGGCCTGGCTCAGCAATTACCTCGAGGCGGTCTCGAACGGGGTCGAGTACTTCTATCGCGCGCAGGCGGAGCGTGCGCTCAACGTCCCGGAATCCCTGCTCGCCACTCCGAACCCCGAGACGATCGGTAGCTACTTCCGCAAGAAGGAGGTCGAGGGGGCGCGCTACCTGTTCGCCTACAAGTCGTGGCCCGAGCGCAGCGAGGCCCTGCTGGTCGTGTTCGATCCGGCAACGGGGGCGACCGGCCTTCCCGACGATCCGCGCACCTCGCGCGCGATCCAGGTCGCTCTGGCTCCCTGGAAGGCGACCCTGCACAAGGGCGGCGTGCTCGAGAGCCACGCGCTGTCGGTCGACGAACGCGATCCCGACAATCGGATCATCATGAACCCGCTGTCGGACGACGGCTGCGCCATCGTCGGCGTCGCCGGTATGGTCGTGGACGACCGGTTCTTCGAATCGAGCGTGCTTCCCCGCGCGATCGACATGGCGCTGCCCAAGTTCTTCGACCGTCGAGCGCAGGAGAACCTCGTGGTGACGGTGCGGGACGGGCGTGGGCGGGTGATCCTCGGCCAGGCCGGCGAGCCCGCGGGGACCGTGGAAGTCAGCCGCCCGCTGGCGTTCCTGTTCTCGGACTGGAAGCTGATGCTGGGCAGCCGACACACGACCGCCGAGGAGTGGGCGCAATCGAACTTCGTCCTGAACATGTCGCTCTCGGCTCTCCTGGCCGTCGTCCTGCTCGGTGGCGTCGTGCTCGCACTGCGCACCGCATCCCGCGAGCTGCGGCTGTCGCAGATGAAGTCGGACTTCGTGTCCAACGTGTCCCACGAGCTGCGCACGCCGATCGCCTCGATCCGGGTGTTCGGTGAGTTCCTGCGGCTCGGCCGGGTTCGGCAGGACGAGAAGATCCGCGAGTACGGCGAGTACATCGAGACGGAGAGCCGGCGACTGACGCAGCGCATCGAAAACATACTGGATTTTTCGAAGATTGAGTCCGGGGCC
>Ga0180063_1000071_pt1 | contig 23076 bp, 21 predicted proteins | sample EasRivT47_16_10D_FD_121776 | JGI IMG/M metagenome (GOLD analysis project Ga0180063, IMG submission 121776) | Soil microbial communities from meander-bound floodplain in the East River, Colorado, USA - East River metaG ERMLIBT47_16_10D | ecosystem: Environmental > Terrestrial > Soil > Floodplain ...
CTCGAGCGCCCGGTCGAGCGCGACGAGCGCCGCATCGGTCTGCCCGATCTGGGCGAGCGCCATCCCGCGGCCGGCGTACGCGTCGGCGTAGTTCGGAAACAGGCGGATCGCCTCGGCATACGCTTCGGCGGCGGCGACCGGCCGGTCGGCCCGCAAGTGCAGCGTGCCCAGCGTGTGCCAGGCCGCGGGGTTCCGTGGATACACGCGCAGCGCCGCGTTCAGATGCTCGAGCGCGGCATCGAGCTCGCCGCGCTCGGCCAGCAGAAAGCCCGCGTTCATCTGCATCTCCACGTTGGACGGGTTCACGCGCAGGGCCTCGCGTGCATGCTCGAGGGCCTCGTCGTTGCGGCCCAGGCGCAGCAGGGTCTTGCTCAAGCTCGTGTGGATGCGCGAGTCGTCGCGCTCCTCCTCGATCGCGCGCTCGAACTCCTCGACCGCTTCCTCGAGCCGTCCGTCGAGCACGAGCTTCGTCCCCGCGTTGAAGTGCCGGTAATGGTCGACCGCCGGCACCTGGATCGACACGAGATTGTCGTAGGGCGTGTCGACGAACTCGGGGATGTTGACCGCGCGGTTCGCGGCGGTGCTGTTCTCGATCAGGATCGGCGGGCTGTCGTCACCGTTCCCGTCGATGTGGGTCAAGAACATCTGCGTGTACGGCGTGTTGACCTTGGACGAGAACACGAGCCAGCGTCCGTTGGGCGAGAAGCTGTGCCAGGAGTTCATCAGCGACGTGTTGCAACGCATCCGTCGCGGCGTGCCGCCGGCGAACGGGACGATCCACAGCTTGCCGTCGGGGCGCATCAACTGGCCGTTCTTGCACTGCGTGAACACGATCCACTTGCCGTCCGGCGAGACCTTGGGGAACGTGTTGCTCATGCCGTTGGCCGAGGCGCCGGCGATCAGCTCGGCCACGCCGCCACGCCCCTCCCCGAACGGCATCCGGTACAGATCGTACTGGATCGGGGTCTCGTTCGGGTCGCCGGCGTACTTGGCCAGCGGGCGGCCTGCCGGGTAGGCGTCCCTGGCCTCGGCCCGGGCGAAGACGATCGTCTCGCCGTCGGGCGTCCAGACCGGGTCGCAGTGGACGTAGCGCGGATCGTCGGCGCCCGGAAGCGCGCGGATCTCTCCGGTCTCGCGCGTGTAGAAGGCCAGGATCCCGCGCGTCGGATAGAACACCTGGCCGAAGCGGAAGTCGGGGAAGTTCACCACGTAGATCTGCTCGTTCACCGTCGAGACCACGTGGCGGCCATCCGGCCGGATGCGCGACAGGAAGCCCAGCGTCTTGTGGCCGGGCGGCTTGTCCGGGAACGAGCTCCACGTCATGACCTGCGCGCTGTCGATGACCACGTTGGGCTGGATCGGCACGATCCCGTAGGCCCCCTTGTCCCCGGTCGGCCCATCGATGTCGAGCGCGAGGTCCCGACCGCCGGCCGAGAAGCTGTGACAGTTGGCGCACGTCGGCATGCTCGTCAGCACGACGCGGCTCTCGGGGAGCGAGAGGTCGCGCAGGCGCCAGGCGATGATCGGCAGCGCGCCGTCGGGCAGCGGCTTGATCGTTCCTTCCTTGCCCGGCGAAGGCGAGAGCGGTACGTCGCGGTAGAAGATCGGGGCCCCCACGGGATCGCGCGAGGTCTCGAGCATCACGCTCCCGCGCGAGAGCACGCGATCGGGCGCGTCGGCGCGGTAGCCGTAGAACGTGATCCGCGTCGGCCGGGCGACCGTCTCGCGCCGGAGCGTGGCCCATAGCCCGGCGTCGGGCTTGAAGGAGCGGGCCGAGGCCTGGTAGGGGGTCGGCTCGTAGGGCGCGTTCGTGCCCGACATGGCCAGCGGATCGAGCTGGCCCTCGGGAGGCGGCAGCCCCGGCGCGAGCACGTGGACCGCGCCACGGCCCTCGAAGGCCAGCTCGACGAGCCAGCGGTCGGCGACGGGCGAGGCATCGTGCCAGAGGAACGTCGGGGCCAGGATCTCGGGCGGGAAGATCGAGCCGTCGAGCGGGTAGTCGATCGTGATCGTGGCGAGCGTGCCGGGCTCGCGGACCGACGAGAGCAGCGCCGCGACGACCTCCCGGGTCGCTTCGGACTCGCTCCGTACGGCCGCGCCCAGACACGGCAGAACGACGAGCCCGACGCCGAGCGCGAGCCGCGCGCGGCGAGTCACGGGCCGCCCAACACGCGCCCGCCGCTCCGCGCCGCGGCGAAGATCGCGGACAACACCTCGGGCGGCACACCCTGCTCGGCATCCGAGCGCAGGCGCGATCGATCCGCTCCGGCCTCGACCGCCTCGACCAGGAGACCGTGGGCCCCGGCGGCGAGGGCGGCCTGCCCGAGCGCAGCGACGAGGCTCCAGTGTCCGCAGGCGTGGGATGGGTCGACGACCACCGGCAGCGGCGTGGCGCGCCGCAGCGGCTCGATCACGTTCAGGTCGAGGATGCTGCGCGCATAGGACCAGTGGCAGGTCGCCCGCACGCCCCGCTCGCACAGCACGATCTGGGTGTTGCCTTCCTGCGCGACGTACTCGGCGGCACAGAGCCACTCCTCCAGGGTCGCGCACCAGCCGCGCTTGAGCAGCACGGGGAGCCGCGTGCGCCCGACCTCGGTCAGCAGCGGGAAGTTCTGCATCGAGCGCGAGCCGATCTGGAGCATGTCGGCGTGGGCCGCGACCTCCTCGACGCGCCGCGGGTCGAGCACCTCGGTCACCACCGCGAGCCCGGTCACGCGCCGCACCTCGGCCAGGATCTCGAGCCCCTCGAGGCCCAGACCCTGGAACGAGTGTGGGTTCGTGCGCGGCTTGTAGGCACCGCCGCGCAGCAGCCGGCCACCCGCGGCCCGCACGACCTCGGCCACGGCCAGGGTCTGCTCGAGCGACTCGACGGCGCACGGGCCGGCGATCACCTGGACCTCGGCGCCGCCGACCGGCACGCCGCGGACCGTGACCTCGCAGGTCGATCGCGGATCGGCGTACGCCGGCCAGCATCGCCTCAGGATGCTCAGGTCGGGCAGCCGGTCGTGCGCGTCCTGCACGGGCTCAGTCCCGCGGCAGGATCGCGACGGCTTCGATCTCGATCAACAGGTCGGGCCGGCACAGGCCGGCTTCGATCCCGGTGCTGGCCGGCAACGGATCGACGCCGATCGCGGTCAGGAACGCCGTGCGCATGGTGTTGAAGGCGGCGTAGTCCCGGTCGATGTCGCGCAGGTAGCAGGTCGTGCGCACGACATCGTGCCAGCTCGCGCCCTCGGCCACGAGCAGCGCGGTGAGATTGCGGAACGTGCGGAGACACTGGCCCTCGAAGTCGCCCTCGTGAACGGTCCGGCCGGCCTCGTCGACGCTGGCCGTGCCCGAGAGGAACAGCATCGATGCTCCCGGCAGCTCGACGCGCACGCCGCGACTGAAGGAGCTCGGCTTCGCGTAGTCGTAGGCCTCGTTCAAGACGGCCGGGGCACAGATCGCCCGCCGCGGCATCACGGCTCGCCCCGGCACCGGATCGAGCCCGGGGCGCGAGCGCTCCCCGCCTGCGCCGTCGAGGCCGAGCTGGACCAGCTCCGCGCGCGCGCCGGCACTGAGCGTTGGGCGCGACTCTTCGAACGGCGCGAGCACGGCACGGCCTCTCGGCATGCGGACCTCCCGACGGCGCGTGCCGGCGCGACACGGTCCCCGTCCCACGCTGTCTACAGCGCTTCGGGCGGTCCGTCCACGTTCGGGGGTCCGTGCTCTGGACCGAATCGGTCCTCAAGCCGGGTGGCGCGTTTCAGGGCTCGGCGTAGTAGCCGGTGCGGGTGCGGACGCGAAAATCGTTGTCCTCCGTCACGACCCGCAGCGTGTGGAACCGTCCGTCGGGCTCGGTCCAGGACGGGTAGTAGCCCAGCAGGTATTGCTGCCGCAGCTCGGCATCGACGAGCAGCACGGCCTCCTTCAACTCCTCGGGGTCGCGCACGGAGAAGATCCGGCCGCCGGTCTCGTTGCTGACGAAGCGCAGGATCTCGAGGTCGGTGCCACGCTTGTCCTTCGGCAACATCTCGTCGGACACCGAGGGGAAGCCGATCGTGTAGATCGGAACGCTCACGCGCCGGGCGACCTCGACCGCGCGCTCGACGTCGAGCTGGCTGTAGTTGTCGATGCCGTCGGTGATCAGCACGATCGCCTTGCGGCCCTTGATCTTGTCGTTGACCAGGCCCGGCGCCGCGGCCACCGCGTCGTTGAGCGCGGTCTGGCCGTACCCTTCCTGCACGAGCAGGCGCTTGATGAACCAGTCCCGGTCGTCGGTGAACTCGGTGATCCAGGCGACCTGACGGTCGGCGAAGCCGATCAGCGCGAACAGATCCCCGGGGCGCAGCTGGTCGACGAAGAAGCGAATCGCCTCCTTGGCGTGACCGATCTTGTCGAACTGCCGCATGCTGCCCGATAGATCGAGCAGGAAGGCGATGGAGACGGGATCGCGGCCCTCTGCCGAGAAGAAGCGGATCGTCTGCGGTTGCGAGTCCTCGAACAGCCGAAAGTTCGCCTGCTGCAAGCCGCGCACGCTGCGGCCCTTCTTGTCGGTGACGCTGGCCGGCAGCAGCACGATGTTCACGGACGTCGACTCGGCGTGCTCGATCAGCTTGTCGATCGTGGCGTCGTCGAGGGCTGGCATCCGCACACCGTGCGACGTGGGCGTCCCGTCGGCCGCGCGAAGGGCGCCGGCAGCCAGCACCAGCGCGATCCCGACCCCGATCCAGACCGCTGGCCTCATCCGTGTCACGCCATCCACTCCTTCGGCCCACACCTCAGGACCGACCCAACCGGGCCTGCCACGGAGAATTTGCAATCCCCGCGCCACGGAGTCCAGTACGTGGCCGCGGTTGTCGTCTCACCGTGGCTCAATCCCAGCCGACCCGTGCCCGGCCTGGACTCGCGGGTTTCCGGGGCGATCCCGCGCTCCGCGATGCTCCGGAACCGCTTCCAGGGTCCTGAGTGGACGAATCGACACGCCGAGGGCCGTTGAGGAACAGCGGGTGATACCATTCGTCGGCCGCCAGCCCGGCACCCCGCAACCGTATGGCCACCATTCTCGAGCGCCTGCGCGACCCCACGCCCGTGATCGCGGTCGAGATGCGGCCGCCGCGCGCCGACCTGCCCGCCGCGGCCACGATCGACGCCTGGCTCGCCATGGGCAGCGCCGTGCGACGCCTCTCGCGCCGCGACGGGGTCCTCTTCTTCACCGACAACGCGACCGGGGCGAGCGAGGAGGAGAACCTGCACCACCTCGTCTCGAACGTGGAGGGCCTCGCGCGCTTGCGGCTGTGTCCGTTCCTGACCACCAAGCACACGCTGGAGTACTGCCTGTGGTACGCCGATCGCGCGGTCCAGGACGGGCACGCGGCGCTGACGGTCCTCGGCGGCGACCCGCATGTCGGCCCGCCGCGCTGCCTGCCCCACGCCGACGCGCTGCGACGCAAGATCCGCGAGCGGCACCCCACGCTCGCCCTCGGCGGATGGGCCAACCCGCATCACGACGCCCGCGCCCAGGTCGGCTACCTGAGCGCGCCGGGCGCGTGCGCCGATTTCTTCTTGACCCAGATCGTCTCGCACCACGATCTCGCCCCGGTCGAGCGCTTCGTCGGCGAAGCGCGGAGCGCCGGCCTCGACCTTCCCGGCGTGTTCGGCGTCTTCTACTACCGCAGCGCGAACGCGAAGACCCTCGCGCTGCTCGAGCGCTTTCTCCCCGTTCCGGCGGCCGAGATCGCCCGCGACTTCGGCGAGCGCGGCCTCTCGGCCGACGAGATCTGCGCCCGGACCATCCGCGCGCTGCGCGACATCGGCGTCCGGCACGTCTACGTCAGCAACCTGCGGCCCGACGACGCGGACGAGCGCCTCGCCGCGATCGCGGCGCTCGTCGGCGCGTAGCGGGAGTAGTCGAGACTCTCCACCCGAAGATCGGTCAGGATGTTCCAGTGCCTTGCCGCGTCGGAGCGGTGATCGCGCAACCAGCTCCGCATGCGCTCGCTCTCCTCCCGGTGACAGAACGTGTCCTCCCGAGCGAGGCGCGACCGCTCGAGGGCTCCTTCGAGTGCCCGCAGCTCGCTCGCCCGGTTTCGGTACCGCGGGTTCCTCTCGGCGACCTCGCGCGCGAGCGCGACCGTGAAGCCGAGCCGGTTCTGCAGGTCGCTCGCCTTCGCCCGTGCCACGAGCGCGTCAGCCTCGAACCCCTCGAACGCCAGGAGAAGCCATGGAAGCGCTTCGACGAGCCGCGCCTCGAGGTCGTCGAGCGAGAGCGCGGATAGGAGCAACGCGGCCGGGTTCCTCGTGGGACCGGACCGCCGACGATAGGCCAGGCCCGGGTAGCCCAGCCGGGCCAGTCCGTCGGCGAGCGCCGGGCTCGTGAACGCCGTCGCGCGCGCGCCGGGACCGTGGAGCGGGAGCACCGTCGGCGGCAAGGCCAGTAGGCGTGCGAGCGCCCCCGCGAGCCGCTCCGGCACCGGTCGCCTCCCACTCTCCATCAACGACACATAGGCCTGCGTCACGCCGAGCCGCCGCGCCAGACCGGCCTGCGGCCACCCGGCTCGTCGCCTGGCTTCTTGTAACTTCTTCCCGCTCATGGCACCGATGAATATAACACACAGTGTAATAAATCCCTGCCGGCCGGTCGCGGGAGGCGATTCGGGAAACGTGCGACTCGGCCGTCCCGCTGACGCGCCGGAAGCGCCCTAGAGCGCCTCGAGCACGGCGAGGGCGGTCTCGACGCGACCGTCGGCGACGTACACCTGGATCCCCTGCACGTGGGGCTTGACCGCCAGGGCCAGCTCGCGGGCGATCGCGATGCCCTCGTCGAGCTCGGCGCCCGACGCCTCGGCCTCCTGCATGCGGCGCACGAACTCGGCCGGCACGGGCACGTCGATCCGCTCGTACTCGAAGAACTCGGCCTCGGCTGCCGACTGCAGCGGCCAGATCGTCGCGATGATCGGGATCTTCTCCACCCCTTCGATCAGCGTGCGCAGCGCGGCCGTGTCGAACACGGGCGTCGTGAGGGCGAACTCGGCCCCGGCGTCGACCTTCCAGTGGTGCCGCGACAGCTCGCGCTCGCGATCGTAGGCCGCAGGATCGAGACGCACACCGAGGTGGAACCCGGTGGGCTTGCCGATCGGGTTCCCACCGATGTCCTCGCCATGGTTCAGACGGGCGGCGAGATTGACGGCACCGATCGAGTCCACGTCGAGATCGGTCGGCGCGTCGACGACCGACGTCGTCGGCTCGCCGGTGACGAGCAGCAGGTTGGCCACGCCCGTGGCCCAGACCCCGAGCAGGTCCGACTGGATGCGAGCCAGGCGCCGCTCGCGGCAGGAGTAGTAGACGACCGGCTCGAGCCCGCGCACCGGGGCGAGGAGCTGCGCCAGCGCGTAGGGCGGCATGCGGGCCTCGCTGCGCGTGCCCTCGGGCAGCGAGAGGAACGTGGCGCCGGCCGAGGCCAGGCGTCGCGCCATGGCCAGCGCTTCCTCGACGTGACAGCCGATCGGCAGCGGCATCTCGGCGCCGAGGACGAAGCGGCCCGAGGCCAGCGCCCCGGCGAGCGCCGAGCGCTCGGCGCGGCGCACCGGCCGCACGATCGGCGTCGTTCCGGCGCGCCGGGCGGCGACCGGCGCCGGCTGGTCGGGCAATGTCTCCCCCACGGTCTGGCGCAGGATGCGGATGTGGTCGGGCGTCGTGCCGCAGCACCCTCCGAGCAGGCGCGTCCCGACTCGCATGGCGCGCCGGGCCCAGGCCACCAGGTAGTCGGGCGAGGCGAGGTAGATGTTCCGGCCCTGGACCTCGCGCGGCTGCCCGGCGTTCGGCTGGCCGGCCAGCGGCACCGCCACGGCCCGGTGCATGGCCTCGAGCGCGTCGAGCGTCCACAGCGCCTCGCTGCAGTTGACCCCGACGACGTCGGCGCCGCAGGCGACGAGCCGCTCGGCGGCCTCGCCCGCCTCGACGCCCTCGCGCGTGACCCCGCCCTTGTCCACCGTGACGGTGGCGACGAGCGGCACGTCGGTCAGCTCGCGCACCGCGCGGAGCGCCTCTTCGATCTCGGGGAGGTGCGAGAACGTCTCGACGACGAACAGGTCGACCCCGGCGATGGCCAGCGCACGGGCCTGCTCGGCGAACACCGCGCGGGCCTCGGTGCGTGCGATCGGACCGAAGGGCTCGATGCGCACGCCAAGGGGACCGATCGAGCCCGCGACCCAGACTCGCCCGCCGCCCGCCTCGCGCGCGATCTCGACCCCGCGGGCATTGATCCGCTCGACCTCCTCGGCCAGACCGTGGGCCGAGAGCCGGAAGCGGTTCGCCGTGTAGGTGTTCGTCTCGAGGATGTCCGCGCCCGCGGCGACGTACTCCTGGTGCAGCTCGCGCACGAGCCCCGGCCGCGTCAGATTCAGCTCTTCGAAGGCCCGGTTGATGAAGATCCCCTTGCTGTAGAACATCGTCCCCATGGCCCCGTCGAGCAGCACGACCGTGCCCTGCTCGAGCACCCGCCGGAACGGGTCGACGCCCGGGCGAGCGTGGGGGGTGGTACCGGGATTGCGGCTGGACAAGGTCGTTCTCCCAGGCCGGGCGGCGGTTCATGATACCCGCCGGGTGGGCCCGCCGTCCCGGGATTCCAACCTTCCGCGGCCCCGCGGCGTCCAACCTGCGGGCCACGGGATGCCCCGGGAGCGACGGTGTGGAGGGATTCGCGATTCGCGAGACCGAGACGAGGACCGACGGCCTCGCGCGCCGCGCGCGGGACGGCGATCTCGAGGCCTTCGAGGGCCTGTACCACGCTCACGCCGGACGGATCTATGCCCTGTGCCTGCGCCTGGTCGGAGATCCGGCGCGGGCCGAGGACCTGATGCAAGACACCTTCGTGCGTGCCTGGACGCGCCTCGACTCGTATCGCGGCCCCGAGGGCTTCCCGACCTGGCTGCGCACGATCGCGCTGCACCTCGCGATCTCCGACCGCCGGGCGCGCCAGCGCCGGCGCTGGAAAGAGGACCCGGTCGAAGAGCGCTTCCCGGGCGACCCTCCGGCCGCGCCCCGCGAGCTCGGCTCGGCGCTCGACCTCGAGCGCGCCATCGCAGGCCTGCCGCCGGGAGCGCGCGAGGTGTTCGTGCTCCACGACGTCGAGGGCCTGCGGCACGACGAGATCGGCGGCCTCCTGGGCGTCGCCGTCGGAACCTCGAAAGCCCAGCTCCATCGCGCACGCAGACTGCTGCGGGAGGCGCTCTCACGATGACCCACTGCCCGGACTTCGACGAACGGCTCGACGATCTCCTCGACGGAGCGCTCTCGTCCGCCGACACGCAGGCCGTCGAGACCCACGTCGCCGGCTGCCCCGGCTGCCGGCGCGATCTCGCGGAGCGGCGCGCCCTGGCGCGCGACGTGGCCCGACTGCCCCAGACCCGCGAGCCTGCTCACGACCGCTGGCCCGAGGTCCGCGCGGCGATCGAGGGCGCCCGGGCGTCCCGCACGGCGTCCCGCCGATGGCTCGCCGCGGCCGCGGTGCTCGCCGGTCTCGGCCTGGCGGGTCTCGTCGGGTATCGCGTCGGCACGGCGCGCGGAACGTCCGATCCGCTCGTCGCGTCGCGCGAGATCGGCGAGGCCGAGCGCGCGTACGCCGAGGCGGCGAGCGCGTTCCGCGCGGTCGTCGACCAGCGCCTGCCGGCCCTGACCGCGGACTCGCGTGCGGCGATCCACGCGAGCCTGGACGAGCTCGACCGTGCGATCGCCGAGCTTCGCCTGGCCCTCGACGACGACCCGTCGAACGTCGAGGCCAACCGCTCCTGGAACGCGCTCTACCGCCGCAAGATCCGTTTCCTTCGTACGGTGTCGCGACTTTCGTCGTGAGGCCGCGAGGTAGTGTCATGCTGCAACGTTTCGTCTCCGTCTCGCTCGCGATCCTGGCTCTGACGGCGTCGGCCCACGCCGCGCGGCGCGTCGAAGCGCGGCGCTCGATCGCGCCCGACGGCGCCCTGTCGATCGAGCTGCTCGCGGGCAGCGTGCACATCGTCGGCGGGAGTGGGTCCGAGATCGAGGTCACGGGCAGCGTCGGCGACGACGTCGAGGAGCTGGCGCTCGAGGGGACCGAGCGCCACGTGCGGCTCGAGGTCGAGCTGCGCGACGCGCGGAACCTGGACGACGTCGAGGCCGAGCTCGAGATCCGCCTACCCAAGGGCTGCGAGGTCGAGATCGAGTCGGTCGGCGCCGACGTCACGACCGAGGGCCTCACGGGCGCGCTGAGCATCGAGTCGGTCCACGGGGAGGCCCGCGTGGACGCGGGGGCGCGCGAGGTCACCGTGTCGAGCGTCAGCGGGACGATCGTCGTCCGCGGCTCGAGCGCGCTGCGCGAGCTGCATCTCGAGACGGTCTCCGGAACGGTCGAGTTCACGGGACCCTTGGCCAAGAACGGCGAGTACGGGTTCGAGTCGGTCAGCGGGGCGATCACGCTCGAGCTCGAATCGGCCGTCTCGGCCTCGTTCGAGATCTCGACCTTCGGCGGCAAGATCGACAGCGACCTCGGGCCCGCGCCGCGGAAGGAGTCCTCGTTCCTGCCCGGCACCACGCTCTCGTTCAGCGAGGGCGCGGGCGACGCCGACGTGTCGATCGAGTCCTTCAGCGGCACGATCCGCATCCGGGGCAAGTAGGCGCGCCCGCACAGGGCTAGAATGTTGGCCTTGCCCGATCCGTCGCGCCTGAAGCACTACGAGATCGTGTCCCGCCTGGGCTCGGGCGGCATGGGCGTGGTCTATCGCGCGCGCGACACGCGCCTCGGGCGCACGGTCGCCCTGAAGATGCTGCACCAGGACCTGACCCACGACGACGAGCGCGGCCGGCGCTTCGAGCGCGAGGCGCGCATCGTCTCGGCGTTGAGCCACCCGGGCATCGCCACGCTGTACGACTTCGACCGCGACGGCGACGCGGTGTTCCTGACCATGGAGCTGATCGACGGGCCGACGCTGCGCGAGCGGCTGACGGCCGGCCCGCTGGGCCTCGACGAGGCCTTCGACTGCGCGCTGCAGGTCGCCGAGGCGCTCGCCGCCGCGCACGCCGCGGGGGTCGTGCACCGCGATCTGAAGCCCGAGAACGTGATGCGCGCGAGCTCGGGCTACTACAAGGTGCTCGACTTCGGCGTGGCGCGGATCGCGGACGCCGGATCCTCGGCCGATCGCGGCACGACGCATCTCGAGACGCGCTCGTGGTCCACGAGCGCGGGCGAGCTGATGGGAACCGTCACCTACATGAGCCCCGAGCAAGCGCTGGGCGACGTCGTCGACGCGCGCTCGGACGTGTTCTCCTTCGGCGTGCTGCTCTACGAGATGCTGAGCGGCGAGGTGCCGTTCCGCGGCACGAACGTCGTGGCCACGGCCAACGCGATCCTGCACCACGAGCCGACGCCGCTGGCCGAGGTGTGCCCCCACGTTCCGGCGGCGCTCGACGCCATCGTGCGCCGCTGCCTGGACAAGGCGCCGGCTGGCCGCTACACGGACGCGCGCGCTCTGGCCGACGACCTTCGAGCGGCGCGAGAGGGACGAGCGATCGCGCCGCACCGGCCGGTCCGGCCGCGGCGCCGGGTCGTCGTGCTCGCGGCGAGCGCCCTCGCCTCCGCGCTCCTGCTCTCGCTCGCTCTGTGGGCGCTTTTTGCGCGCGGAAACCGTGACGCCACGCCTCTCGAGGCCGGTCCCGTCCCGCGCGCCGCGGTCGCGGTCGAGCGACCGCGCGTGCTCGTGGCCCACTTCGAGACCCCGAGCGACTCGGCGGAGCTCGCCTGGCTCGGCTCCGGGCTGGCCGAGATGCTCACGACCGACCTGGCTCGCTCGGGCGGCCTCGAGGTCATCGCGACGCAGCGCCTGCGCGATCTGGCCGCGTCGGCCGGCGACGCGATCGAGGCGCTCGACCGCGACTCGGTCACCGAGCTCGCGCGCTGGGCCGGCGCGAGCGTCGTGATCACGGGCGCGGTATTCAAGCTCGGCACGACGTTCCGCATCGACGCGCAGGCCTACGACACCGAGAGCGGCACGGTCCGCGTCGCGCACACGGTCCAGGGCACCGAGGTGCTGCCCCTGGTGCAGGAGCTGACCGCGGGCCTGCGCCGCGGCCTCGCGACTGCGACGGGAGCGCCCGATGCGGAAGCTGCCCCCGCGCTCCCGCCGACGCGCGACCCCGCGGCGTTCCGGCTCTACGCGCAAGCCAAGGAGCTGCACGAGCGGCTCGACCTGGACGGCGAGATCGGCGCGCTACGCTCGGCGATCGCGCGCGATCCGGGGTTCGACGTGGCGCGGCTCGACCTGACGCTCGCGCTCCTGGCGCGGGGCGAGCGGGAGGGCGCGGCGCGCGTCGTGGACGAGCTGACGGAGCGCGGCGCGAACCTGAGCCAGGGCGACCGCCTGCTCACGCAAGCGCTCCACGCGTTCTACCGCGAGGGCAACGTCGAGCTCGGCTCGAAGACCCTCGAGGAGCTGGCTCGCCGCTACTCGCTGCCCGCCGGCGCCCACTTCGCCTGGGCCCAGGCGCTCTCGGACATCGCGAGGGACCCGCTCGACTCGGCGCGCCGGCTGCGGGTCGCGGTCGAGACGGATCCGGACGATTTGCTCGCCATCGCCGGCCTCGCCGCGCGCTTGAAGCAGTTCGGCGATCTAGAGGCGGCGAAGGGGATCCTGGACGATGCCGCGCGACGCCACCCCGACCGCGCGGAGGCGCTGCGACGCCTCGTCGGGCAGCTCGGCACGACCGGCCCCTGACAAAGAAGGAGCCCGAGGCGGGTCGCGCCTCGGGCTCGCCGGCCATCGTCGGAGCCTGGCCCTGTGAGGGGGAGGGAAAAGCCGCCGACGGTGCCCAAGGGGATGGTACGAACGGCTCGTCGCCATTCCACCCCAGCGATACGAAAAGGGCGCCAGATTCCTGTCAGGTCAGCGGCCTGGTGGAGCTGAGGGGGATCGAACCCCTGACCTCGTGCGATGGCGAGCGAGGGCGGCAGGAAACCGGCCGGATTCGCAATCCCGGCCGACTTCGGTCCCGTCGCCCGTTCTCTGGTTTCTTTCGACTCCCCCGACTTCGCTCCCCGCGCGGAGACAGTTTTCGGAACAGTCAGGCGCTGCCGCGGTCGACGCGGCACGACGGGCTCGGCGTCGGGCTCATGGTGGCTGAGCGGGGTGCAAGCGGTGGCGTTCGGGCCCGTCATGGGCGCCACCGCTGCGGCAGCCGCAGCGATTCGTCGAATGGGGCGGCGGCTGGACGGTCGTCGCGCTCCTGGGCGCCACGGAGTGGTACGGGCGGCCGCGCGTCGGCTGAGTGCGATGCGAGACCGCCCTGTCTGTGCCGACCGCTAGGTGCTAGGCATCACGGGCTTGGCACCGGCGACGGACTCGACGAGGGCTGTGGAACGTAGTTCACCAAGGTCCACACGGCGTCCATCGGCTCGGCGACGGAATAGCCCGAATTCAACAGTATTCCCACACTATACTTCTGCGCCTTGTTTTCCCACACCTCGGTGTACGGCACGAACTGCCGCATGACACCAATCACTCGGAGCCTGTATCCAAGGCCCTCGCCCGAAATCTGTAGGACGGGCCCACCGCTGTTGCCACCGTACGATGGGCAGTCAAGCACGATGCCCTTCGTCTTGGCGTTCAGACCCGCAACGATGCCCTTTCGCAAGAGTGGCCGGTCGAAGTCGATCTGCGGAATCTTCTTGAGCCCGAGGGAAGTCGGGTAGCCAAGCAGGTACACATCGTTCGCAACGAGCACGTCTGCGAAGGCGAGCGTGAAATCTACGTCTACACACAGGATGCCCGATTCTGCCTTCGTTACGAGTGTGACCCCCGGGAAAAACGTCAGGCGTTGCGCGCCGGAACCCACACGAACGACTGCAACGTCGTGCGTCGCGTGTTTCCGAAGGTCGCCGTTTGCCTGGACTGTTGAGAGATCCACTTCGACGATGTTCCTGTTTTGCTCAGTGGGATCCTTCGGCCACGACGACAAGCGTAGCCTCTTTCCGCGCAGCTTGGTCAGTGTTTCAATGTCGAAAATGACGTGTGCTGCGGTGACGAAGAACACCTCCGTGTCAGTGTTCAGATAGAAACCCGATCCGCTGCTATCGTCGCCATCCAGAATCACCGCGTGGACGGGATAGGCCAGATTGTCGTCGGGGATTGCCCGACGCAACTCCCCGGCGACAGCACTAGTCGCCGACCCTAGGGCGACCAGACAAGCGACGAAGCCCCAACCTCGCATGACATCTCCTTGCAGGCGACGCGACCGGGGAATGCGGCGTGCGACAGAGCGGAACTAGTGCTCGGATCATAACACGCCGCGAGAGCCTGATCGGTCTCGTGGCTCGCCTCACATCTAGCAGACTGCGTCCCAGCCGTCCGTCGGTGTCGGTTCGCTGTACACTCCCGGCACCACGGACCCCTCATTGATCGACCGCCTGACACCCGACGAGATTCAGGACGCTCTCCTCCTCGTCGGGGCGTTCGAGGGCCGGACCATGACTCCCGCCGAAGCGGACGACTGGGGGCGAGTCCTCGCCCGGGTGGCGTTCCTGGGGCTCTCGGCCGATGCGCCACCCGCCGACGAATGCGGACCGCGCGTGTCCGCCTCGGCCATTCCCTAGCCCCCCAGTTCGCCGTATAACGGTGGGCAGTTCATCCTCGCTGCGGAGAGGGTGAAATGAATCGGTGTGGCGCTGATATGGCGACGGTAGGCGTCGTTAGTCTCGCGGTCACGGATTGGTCGGCCGAGTCAGTGAGACGGGGATGAGGGGCGCGAAGCGGCGAAGCGCGGCGCACTGCATTCTCACGGCGGCTTTGGTCCCGTGGGCTTGCGGCGCCGCGACGGCGGAGAACATCGACCCCGGCGGCGACGGCTCGCAGTACGCGTGGGGCGAGAACATTGGCTGGCTGAACGCAGAGCCGTCGGGGAACGGCGGTCCTGGCTTGCAAGTCACCGACAGTGCGCTGACCGGGTGGATCTGGGGCGAGAACATCGGGTGGGTCAGTCTGTCTTGCCAGAATACGTCAAGTTGCAGCGCCAACTCCTACGGCGTCACGAACGACGGCAAGGGCAACCTGTCGGGCTTCGCGTGGGCCGAGAACATTGGTTGGATCAGCTTCCAGAGTGCGCGCAGCGACTGTTGTAGCACCGACGAGACCCCCGGCTGCACAAACTCGCCCTGCGAGGCCGCGATTTGTGCCCTCGATCCGCACTGCTGCTACTCCGCATGGGACGTGCAGTGCGCGGCGGAGGCAGCGAGGAACGCGGCGTGCTCGACGGGTTGCGCGGCCAATCCGTTCGGCGTGGAGATCGACCGCTTCAGCGGCAGGTTCTCTGGCGAGGCCTGGGCCGAGAACGCGGGCTGGATCAACTTCGGGGGAACCCCCGCGGAGTCGTGGCAGATCGAGACGGATTGGCGCTGTCCCGATGGGGACGAGGACAGCGTGTGCTCGGCTAGCGACAACTGTCCGAACTGGGCAAATCCGGGCCTCGGGGCGGTGCAGTTCGGGCAGACGGTGTTCGCGTCGTCGAACAAGGCCGACTTTGTCTGGTCCACACCTGTCGAGTTCGAACTAGCCGAGGGGACGTTCACGACTGCAGCAAGCATCGGCGCGTTTATCGTGGATGTCCGCGATACAGGCTCAGGTACGGTCTACACCGAGTTAGGCACCCCAGGACCCGGATTCGGTCACTGGTACATCTTCCGGCCGGACTGCGTGGCAGGGAGCTACTCGACGGGACTACCAAGCGAGGTGCCCGGCCGGGACACGGCGTTGATCCCCTGATGAGCTGTCGGAAATGACGTGATGAAGAAGGTGACAGATGAACAAGGTGACGGTTAGATCTCGGTGTGTGACATTGATTGCGGTTGGATTATGTGGGTTCGTGTCGGCACGAGCGGGCAGCCTGGAGCCACCACTGGGACCGGTGTCCCCCACGCGGCCACCGGACAAGTGCTTCGACAACAGCGGCAACCGCTTCGTGGATTGCGGCAACGGCACGGTGAAGGACAGCGTAACGGGCCTGTTTTGGCTGAAGAACGCCAACTGCATCGTAGGTCAGAATTGGGCGATGGCAAACATCAAGGCCGCCGAGTTGGGACACGGGCAGTGCGGATTGACGGACGGATCGCTGCCCGGCGACTGGCGTTTGCCGACGTTGACTTGTTCCGGGACCTATTGCAACCCTATTTCCACTGCCACCGGTGAGTTTGCCTCCATTTTCGGCCCGGCTTGCACGACAGCGCCATACGTGTTGAACACTGCCGGCACGGGGTGCTGGGCGGAGGGCAACCCCTTTTCTGGGGTGCAGTCCACCTACTTCTGGTCGGCGACGTCCTACGCTGGCGAACCGAACGACGCGTGGCTCGTGTACCTCAACGGCGGCTTCGTCAGCACCGACATCAAGTACATCAACCTCGACGCATGGCCGGTCCGTGGTGGACCATGAGGAGCGTTGGGGCGGTGAGTGTCGTGCTGACCCAGGGACAAATCGCCACGCATCGCTGGGGGAAGTACCTCCTGGACGAGAAGCGCGAGGCGCTACGCGACGCTCAGGGCAACAAGCGCCTTGACCCCGAGGGCGGCACGATCCACTCGTTACGGACTAGCAAGGCGACCGCTGCCGGGGACTCGGGCATGCCGATCGAGCGGATTATGCTCTTGGGGAACTGGAAGAGTCGCAAGGTTCCCGAAGGCCGCAGGCGCGTCACGTCGAGCACGATGATCTCGGCTGCCGCTGCCATGGCGAACCTCATCAAGCCGAAGAACTGGACTCCCGCCGACGAGAAGAACAGCAAGCAAAAGACCGAGGCCATTGCGGAATGATTTCGGAACAATGGCCCCTTCAAGGGCCTAGAAACACGAAAGGTGGGACGCCATAAGTCCCGCCTTTTCTTTTGCTTGCGCCTGGTGGAGCTGAGGGGGAGAACCCCTGACCTCGTGAATGCCATGAAGCCGGAAAGTCCAGCAAAGACGCGGCTTCCTGGGAATCCATCGCGCCGGTCGCGTCAATCGCGGCAGTCGTGGACACACCTTGGTCACAAGCACGGACGGCGGTGTAGTAGCCTCGTCGTAGAAACCGGCAATCAGCCGTGGAACACCGGGGGGCTGCGGAATGACGAGCCTGGCGAAGGGACTTCTGGTCGTGGTTGGCGGAATCGGTGCCGTGATCGTCACATCGCTGGTGCTAGCACCGAGTCGGCAGCAACGAGCGCCGACGGCGAGCCAGCAGCAGCAAGCGCCGGCATCGAAGCAGGCCGTTGCCCCAACGCCGCGACCGACGCCAGACCCGCGCATTGCGAGCGGAATGAAGGTCCTCCGAGAGGCTGGCCTCCTCTACAAGCACGTTCCGGAGCTCTCCACGTTCTACGTCGACGGCGACTTGTGGGCGGCGACTACCGTGGATGCGAAGAACGGAATTGCCGTGACTTTGTCCGCCTACCACCAACAGGAAACGGGCAAGAGCGGGCGAGTCACGATCCGAGACAAGAGATCAGACCGCGTGCTCGCGAAGTACAGTCCGTCCTTCGGACTGGACCTCGATCCGTGAGACGGTTGTATTTTCTGAAGCGGCCCCGCACGGGATAGCTACCCGGGCGGGAATCCCCACCTGCCGGCGGGGCCGCTGTTTCTCCTCGGGAGCGTCACGGGAGACGCCATGGCCCACCGGACACCGCTCGACGATGCGATCGAGCGCCGGATCACGTTCCACACCTTCCGCCACAGCATGGCGTCGATCGCGCTCAACAACGGCGTGCCCGAGGCCGTCGTGCAGAAGATGGGGAACTGGCGCGACCGGCGCATGATCGCGCGGTACGCCAAGGTCTCGGACGAAACGCTACGCGACGCGGCCGGAAAGGTCGCCGCGCTCGTCGGTCGTGGTCACACTGTGGTCACAGTTTCCGAACGGCGTCCGCGTGCGCGAAAGAGCGCAACGCAGCAAGTAGCGGCCGGTGAGTGAGTTGAGTGGTGGAGCTGAGGGGGATCGAACCCCTGACCTCGTGAATGCCATTCACGCGCTCTCCCAGCTGAGCTACAGCCCCAGGGCGCCGTACGATATCACGCGTGCACGGCGACGGCTGGCGGAAGCGTGTGGGAGTCGAACCCACCTCGGCCGGCGTAAGCCGCCCGACACACGGTTTTGAAGACCGGGAGGGCCACCGGGCCCCCTGCGCTTCCGTGGAGCGAGCCCTAGGCTAGCATCGCCGCCCTATACTTCCCCGCCATGAGGATCCCCGTCTCGCTCGCCTGGGTCCTCGTCCTGCTGACGTGCTTCACGGCGGGCCTGCTGCGCCAGTTCCACGACGAGACGCCGCGCTCGCCCTACGTGCCGCCCGTCGTGGGGAGCCTGCTCTTCGCCGCCTGGGTCTTCCTGCTGCTGGTCACCGTCCGGGAATGGAAGCGCGGCGCGGTCCCGGGCCCCGGCGTGCGCCTCGGCAGCATCACTCCGATCCTGCTGATGCTGCTCGTCGAGAAATGGGTCTCGCTCTCGCTCTACAACCCGCTCTTCTACTGGATCGCGCCGCACGATGCGACCTCGGCGCAGCTCGACGCCTGGTTCCACGCCTTCGGCGGGGCCGGCCTGCTGGGCGTGTGCGTCGTCGTGGCGCGCTTCTCCGCGCCGACCGCGCGCAAGACCTGGCGTCGCGCGAGCCCACAGCGCTGGCCCTCGGCCGTGCTGCAGATCCTGGTTGCCGTGGTCGCGGTCTACGGCGGCCTCGCCCTCCTGACGTGGCTCCTCGGCTCGGAGCTTCCCGTCAAGTGGCCGAGGGCCGGCTCGCTCCTCGTCTGGACCCTCGCGGGACAGGCGCTGCTCGGCTTCGCCGAGGAGGTGTACTACCGCGGGCTGCTCCTGTCCGAGGTCGAGCGGCTCGCGCCGCGGCTCGGCATCCGCAACGCGGCGGGCCGGCGCTGGACCGCGCTCGGCCTGACCGCGGCCGTCTTCGGCATGGAGCACCTGCGGGTCGGCGTGCCGCTCGAGGAGATGGGCCGGCAGCTCGTGTTCACGGTCGCCCTGGGACTGCTCCTGGGGGTCTTGACGATGCTGTCGGCCAACCTGCACCTGGCGGGCGCGCTCCACGCCTGGATCAACTGGACGCTGCTCGGCGCGGTGCCGCGGTTCGTCGACTCGACGGGCCGATCGGTGCTGCCGTCCGGCACCTACATCGGCCTCGCGCTCGTGGCCACGCTGCTCGTGGCTTACGCGGTGCGCCGGCGGCGGCTCGCCACGGGCTGACTGGGACCGGTCAGCGCTTGGACTCGGTCGGGTCGTCCAGGTGGCGCGCCAGCTCGTTACGCGCATCGCGCACCACGCCCGCGAGCTCGCGCACGTGATCGGCGATCCGCCGGGCCGACTCCTCGACGACGTCCGCCGCCTTGCGCAGCGCCGGATCGGTGTCGAGGCGCAGCTTGAGAATCTGGGCCCGCCCGAGCAGCGAGGTCAGCGGGTTGTTGATCTTGTGGCTCAGATCGGAGAGCTCGACCAGCACGCTCGCGACGCGCACGAGGCGCTCGCGGTCGCTCGCGCTCGCGTCGCCCTCCTCGGCCTGGCGCAGCAGCACGACCTCGCTCTCGGGCTCGCTCGAGAGCGCGCGTCGCGCGACGTGCAGGACTCCCACCTCGCCCTCGGCCCCGCGCTCGACAGGACCCAGCCACGGCGCGGCGGTCCGGCCCACGAGCTGGTGCCGCTCGACTCCGGTCAGCGCCGAGGCGGCGTCGTTGGCCTGCTCGATTCGACCCTCGGTCCCCACGACCAGGATCCCTGCGTCGAGCGCGGCCAGCACGTCGTCGAGACGGCGTCGTGCGCGCTCGCGATCCTCGACCAGGCGCTCGATCTCGCCCCCGGAGTTCCCGTTGCGCTGCATGGATTCCCGCATGGTCTCGTGTTCCTAGTTCAGGGATAGCCAGGGTGCGACGCGGCGGATCAGCTCTGCCGGGTCGATCCAGCGTGGCTCGCTCCCCGCGGGTCCGTCGGTGGCCGGCGCCCCGAGATCGAGGGCCTGGATGCGTCGCACGAGATCCTCGTGCGTCGCCACGCGAAGCCCCGCGACGAGCGGTCGTTCGTTCTGCGCTTTCATCGGAGCCCCCTTGCCGTACGATTCGCCGCTCGTTATTTAGCAATTCGTATTCCATGGAATACATATGCGCCCGAAGGCCCCGGCGGACCGGTACCATGCGCGGAGTCGGGCCGCGCGGTGGACAATAAATGACTCTTCGCGACCCGGAAGCTGACACTCGTGGGTACGTCGGCGGCCCGGGCTCGCGCGTCTCATACACCGGCGACCCGGGGCGTCCGCGGCCCGGCGAGGGGATGGTCCAGGTGTCGGACGAGGACTTGGTGCTCGCGGTCCAAGCAGGCGACACCGAATCGCTCGGTGAGCTGGTGGCGCGCTGGCAGCAGCCGCTCTACCGGTTCGTGACGCGCCTCGTGCCCGGGCCCGAGGATGCTCACGACGTCTGCCAGGAGACGTTCGTGCGCATCCTGCGCAACGCGCGGGGCTACCGCCGTGGGGCGCGATTCTCGACCTGGATGTACCAGATCGCGCTGAACCTGTGTCGCGATCAGGTCCGCCGGCGCAGGCGCTGGAGCCTGATCGTGAGCGAGAACCACGGGACGCAGGAGCCCGCGACTCCTGCAGCCGAGGTTCCGCGCTACGACCCCGCCCGAGCCGCCGAGAGCCGCGAGCTCGCGGCCGCGCTCGGCCGCGCCCTGGGCGAGATCCCGCCCGAGCAGCGGGAAGTGCTGGTCCTCAAGGAGTTCGAAGGTCTGAAGTTCCGGGAGATCGCGGAGATCCTCGACTGCCCGGAGAGCACCGTGAAATCGCGGATGTACTACGGATTGAGCGGCCTGCGCGACGCGCTGGCCCGCCAGGGAATCCGCGGCGCCTAAGGAGTCGTGTGATGGCATGCCGAGAGTGGAAGGACGAGTGGGTCGCAACGCTGTACGGCGAGCTCGACGCCACCGAGGAGGGCGAGCTGTCGGAGCACCTCGCCCGCTGCGCGGACTGTCGAGCGACGCTCGGCGAGCTCGGTGCGGTTCGATCCACGCTGCAGGCGAGCGCCGCGGTCGAGCTCGCCCCGCCGCCCCGAGTCCTCGTTCTCGACGGTCGGCGTCGCCACCCGATCTCCGGCCTCGCCGCGGGTCTGGCCGCCTCGCTGCTCGTCTTCGTATCGGGGCTCTACGTCGGCGGGCGCCTGCCGGGGCGTGGCGACGTCGCGCAAGGGGCCCAGCCCGACGCTCGGCCCGTGAGCGAGGTCGCGACGCGCAACGACGTGTCGCGGCTCGAGGCGCGTCTGGCGTCCCTCGAGCAGAGCGCGGCGGCGAGCGACGCCCCACAGCCGAACGCGGTGACCGAGGCCGCTCTGCGGGCCGAGATGGACCGGCTGGCCCGCAAGATGCGCGGCGAGCGGGCCCGCGACATGGAGTTCCTGCTCGACGAGATCACGGCCACCGAGTGGCGCGCCGGCAAGTGGATCGACGAGACGCGCGAAGCCGTGCGCTACGTCGCCCTGCGCGACGACGGGAGGCTCAGCGAGCGTTGAGCGCGACGCCGAGGTCGGCGAGCCGATCGCGCGCCGCCGCTGCGATCCCCGGGCCCGCGTCGTCGAAGGCGCGGGCGTCGCTCGCCGCGGCTTGACGGTAGAGCGTCGCCGCGGCCTCCTCCTTGCCCTGGGCCTCGAGCGCGACACCGAGATAGTAGGCCTTCGTCCCCTCGCCGATCCCGGCGCGCTCGCCCCAGGCCACGCGCCGCCAGGCCTGCTCGGCGAGGTCGGGAAGCCCGGCGTCGAGGAACAGCAGCCCGAGGTTCGCGAACGCGGTCGCGGCCTGCTCGGGGTCGACGAGCGAGTCGGTGTGGGCCCACGCGGCGTCGAGAATCGCGACACTCGGCGCGCCGCGGTCGACGAGCAGCTTCGGCCCGGCGCGGCCGATCAGCTCGCTCCCCTTCGAGGCGCCGGCGCCGTCGATCCACTCGACGAGCAGCGGTCGTGCGACCGACGCCGCGGCGAGCGTCGCCCGTATCTCTGCCGAGGTCGGCACCGCGCGGCCGCCGATCGAGACGATCCGCGCGCCGGGGGCGAGGCCGATGCTCGCCGCGGAGGAGCCCGACTGGACCTCGACCACGATCGGCGTGCCACCGGCTCGGCGGTCGGCCGTCGTGAAGCCCCAGGTCCCGACGGTCCAGGACGGCCGCGGAGCGCTTGCGGGAGGGCCGTCGAGCGCCGCGGCCGTGCGCAGGATCGGACTGTAGAGGTGCCAGGCGTCGGCCTCGCCGTGGCGCGACGAAGGCACGAGGGCCAGGGCGAGGTCGCACTCCTTGGGCAGGCCGAGCGCGGACCAGTCGGAGGCGCGCGCGGGCGCGAACCCTGCCGGCAGCTCGCGACGCTCGAGCAGCGTGAACGCGGCCAGGAACGCGGCCGCGGAATCGACCGCGCCCTCGCCAGCGAGAAGAACCAGGTTCGGCCGCGATACGACCTCGACCAGCGATTCCTCGGAGCCCCCGAGCGCGACCGTCTCGCGCCAGACGATCCGCCCTCCCGAGCGGACCTCGATCGTGTGATCGCCGGGGCAGGCCTCGAGCGTCGCCGCGGGTAGCTTGGCCACGACGGCCCCGTCGAGCCGCACCTCGGAGCCGGGCGGACCTCCGCGCAGCGCGAGCCGCGAGCGCGACGCCACGAGCCGCACGGTGTCGTAGCGCTTGGGGCTGCGGTCGAGGAGATCGACCGACAGCACGTCGCGCAGGCTCACGCTCGCGTAGCAGGCGCGGCTCAGCTCGAACAGGTGCTCGCCGAGCGGCAGGTGCTCGAGAATGAGCTCCGCCGGGGCGCCCGGCGCCGCGTCGGCGCTCCGCCGCGTCGTGCCGACGTCGACCCCGTCGACGCGTACCTGCACGTCCTCGGGCTCCGTGCGCAGCACGACCGTTCGCGCGTTCGGCGCGAGCTGGATCGCTACCTGGGCTTCCTTGTTCGCCTCGACCCGCACCACGCGGTCGTCCGGATCGTGACCCGCGAGCTCGGCGCGCAGCGCGCGCTCGCCGGCCAGGGCGTAAACGATGCCTGCGGGATCGGGCACGACGGCGACGCCGTCGATCGCGACGCGCGC
>Ga0180063_1000073_pt1 | contig 22985 bp, 20 predicted proteins | sample EasRivT47_16_10D_FD_121776 | JGI IMG/M metagenome (GOLD analysis project Ga0180063, IMG submission 121776) | Soil microbial communities from meander-bound floodplain in the East River, Colorado, USA - East River metaG ERMLIBT47_16_10D | ecosystem: Environmental > Terrestrial > Soil > Floodplain ...
CCGGCGCGCGTCGTCACCGGCTACCAGGGCGGCGAGCTCAACCCGGTCGACAGCATCATCACCGTGCGCCAGTCCGATGCGCACGCCTGGGCGGAAGTGTTCCTCGCGGGGCGCGGCTGGGTGCGCGTCGATCCCACCGCGGCGGCGGTGCCCGGGCGGGTCGAGTCCGGGCTGGCGCGCTCGGTTCCCCAGGCCGCCGCGCTGCCGCTGCTGATGCGCCCGCAGCTCGAGTGGCTGCGCGGCGTGCGCGACCGGTGGGAGGCCGTGGCGCACAAGTGGAACGTCTGGGTGCTCGGCTACAACCCCGAGCGCCAGCGCGACCTGATGGCGAGCATCGGGATGCGCGACGCGGACTGGCGCACGCTCACCGCGACGCTGTTCGCCTTCCTCGGCGCGATGACGCTCGTGCTGCTCGCCTGGTCGCTCAAGCGCCTGGCGCGCCCGGATCCCGTGCAGAAAGCCTGGCGCGCCTTCTGCCGCAAGCTCGCCTCGCGCGGCATCGAGCGCGCGCCCTCCGAAGGCCCACGCGACTACGCCGCGCGAGCGGCGCACGCTCTCCCCGTCGCGCGGCAGAGCATCCTGCGCATCGGCGCCCTCTACATTACCCTGCGCTACGGCGCGGACGCGACCGCCGCCGGAGTGGCGCGGCTGCGGCAGCTGGTGCGGGAGTTCCGGCCCGCATGAGGATTTTTCTTTTTCTCTTGCTCGCCGTTCCGGCGCTCGCCCAGGCCTCCTACGCCGGGCGACCGGAGGTCGAAGCCTTCATGCGCGATCTCGCCAAGCGGCACGGCCTGGTGGAAAGCGAGCTCAGGCGGATATTCGCGCGCGCGCAGCGCCTCGACCCGGTGCTGGAGGCGATCGCGCGCCCCGCGGAGCGCGTGCGCACGTGGGAGGAGTATCGCGCCCTCCTCCTCACCGAGCGGCGCATCGCCGAGGGCGTGGAGTTCTGGCGAAAGTTCCCCCGCACCCTCGAGCGCGCGGAACGGAAATACGGCGTGCCGCCGGAGTACGTGGTCGCGATCATCGGCGTGGAGACCTTCTACGGCCGGAACATTGGAAACTGGCGCGTGGTGGACGCCCTCACGACCCTCGCATTCGACTACCCGCCGCGCGCGGGCTTCTTCCGCGGCGAGCTCGAGCACTTTCTCTTGATGGCGCGTGACGCCGGCATCGATGTGTTCTCCATGCGCGGCTCCTACGCCGGCGCCATCGGCATCCCGCAGTTCATGCCCTCGAGCGCCCGGCACTACGCGGTGGACTTCGACGGCAACGGCAGTATCGACCTGCAGAAGAGCCGCTCCGACGCCATCGGCAGCGTCGCCAATTTCCTCAAGCTGCACGGCTGGCAGCGCGACGCCGACGTGCTGGTCGACGCGCGCGTCGCGGGCGACGGCTGGCGCGCCTTTGCCGACGCGCGTTTCGAGCCGAAGCACTCCCTGACCGAGCTGCGCCAGGCGGGCATCGAGTTCGATTCGCCGCAGCCCGCCGGCGCGCCCGCGACCGTCGTCGAGCTGGCCAACGCCGCGCGGCCGAGTGAGTTCCGCATCGGCTTGCGCAACTTCTACGTCATCACGCGCTACAACCGCAGCGCGTTGTACGCCGCGGCGGTCGCCGACCTCGCACGAGAGCTGAAGAAGGCCTACGACCTGGGCAAGTAGAGCAGCGGGTCGACGGCCGCCGCTCCCTTGCGGATCTGGAAGTGAAGCTTCTCTCCCAGCTCGGCGATCTTCTGGCCGCGCGTCACGCTCTGCTGCTCCTTTACCAGGATGTCCTTGTTGTGGGCGTACACGGTGATGTAGCCCTGGTCGTGCTTGATCACGATGAGCTTGCCCAGTCCGGGGATGCCGCTGCCGACGTAGGTGACGCGCCCCGCCGCCGCGGCGATCACCGGGTCTCCGCTCTTGCCGGCGATGTCGATGCCCTTTTGCCGGGGCTCCGCGAATCCGGCCACGACCTTGCCCTTCACGGGCCAGGCGAACGTCAGCGGATGTACTTCGAGCTTGGGTTCTTCCCGGGCCGCGGACTGAGCTGCGGGCTTCTGCTCGGTTGCCGGTTTCTGCTCCGGCATGCCGGCGATGGGACGGGACTCGATCCGGCTGCCGGGCCGTCCGGAGCCGACCACGACGGTCGGCTGCGCGGGCGGCTTCACGCGCAGCACCTGGCCGACGCTGAGCTTGGTCGGATCGTCGAGCGAGTTCCACTGCGCAACTTCGCGATAGTCGTGCCCGTGCTCGAGCGCGATGCTGTAAAGCGTATCGCCTCGCTTGACCGTGTAGAAGCCTTCAGGCGTCGCGGTCGGAGCCGGCGCCTGTGCTTGAACCGGAACCTTCGCCGTCGCGGCGCGCGATGGCGGCCGCCGATCCTCCACCGGCACGCCACGGCGCTGCGAGGCGCAACCGGCGACAAGACCCAGCATCAGGACCACGGCGATCGCTCTCACGCCTTGCCTGCCTCCATCGGCACGAACCGCACCGCGTCGAGCTCCGACTCGACGAAGCCGCGGCCGTTGCGCTCGATGAGCATCAGCCGCTGGCCGCCGCCGCGTTTACCAAACTGCGCGAGCGGCAGCACCATTCTGCCACCGGGCGCGAGCTGCCGTAGCAGCGCATCGGGCATGCGCGGCGCCGCAGCGGCCACGATGATCGACTGGAAGGGCGCCGCGGCTTCCAGCCCGGCGTAGCCGTCGCCGTGCGCGAGCCGCAGGTTCCCGAGGCGCAGCGCGAGCAGGTTGCCGCGCGCGCGCTCGAGCAATCCCTTGATGCGCTCGATCGAGTACACCTCGGGGAACACGTGCGCCAGCACCGCCGCCTGATAGCCGCAGCCGGTACCAATTTCGAGAGTTTTACCTGGAGGGCGGTCTTGCAATACCGTTTCTACCATCTTCGCAACCACGTAAGGCTGCGAGATGGTCTGCCCGAAGCCGATCGGCAGCGCCGTGTCCTCGTAGGCGCGGCTCGCGAGCGCCTCCTCGACGAAGAGGTGGCGCGGCACCGCCGCCATGGCGGCGAGCACGCGCTCGTCGCGAATGCCCTGATCGCGCAGGCGCTCCACCATGCGCTTGCGCGTGCGCTGCGAGGTCATCCCCACGCCCTCAGTTTTCATTCGGTGCTCTTCACGTCGCCATCCACTCCTTGACGCGCGGCAGTTGTGCGTTGTGCGTGAGGTCCATCCACAGCGGCGTCACCGATACGCGCTGCGCCTCGACGGCGTGAAAGTCGGTGCCGGGCCCCGCGTCGGCCGCGCCGCCGGCCGGCCCGATCCAGTACGCGGTCTCGCCGCGCGGGGTCTGCAGCTTCACCACCGGCTCGGCCTTGTGCCGCCGCCCGAGGCGCGTCACCTCGACGCCGCGCAGCATCGCCGGTGCGACGTCGGGCACGTTGACGTTGAGCAGCACCGGCTCGGAGAACGGCTTGCGCTTGAGCCGCTCGACGATCTGCAGCGCGATGCCGATCGCGCTCTCGAAATGCTCGCCGGTCTTGCTGGTGAGCGAAACCGCAACCGCCGGGATGCCGAGCAGGTACCCCTCGGCAGCGGCGGCGACGGTACCGGAATAGATCGTATCGTCGCCCATGTTCGCGCCGAGATTGACCCCGGAGACGATCACGTCGGGAGTAAAGTCGAGCAGGCCGGTGACCGCGATGTGAACGCAGTCGGTCGGGGTGCCGTTCACCGAGAAATAGCCGTTCGGCGCACGGCGCACGGTGAGAGGCCGGTCGAGCGTGAGCGAGTTCGAGGCGCCCGAGCGGTCGCGTTCCGGCGCCACCACGGTGACCTCCCCCATCTGGCGCAGCGCCTCGGCGAGCAGTGTAATACCCGGCGCGAAGTAGCCGTCGTCGTTGGACACCAGGATTTTCACGCGGACGATTCTAGTTGAACAGTCCGGCCTCGGACTGTCTAACGCCCGTGCGCATTCTGGCGGCAGTCCTGGCGTTGCTCTTTGCACAGGCCGCATTTCCCCAAGTCGGCGCGCCGGGGCTGCGCTACCGCGTCGAGATCGAGGCGCCGCGCGAGCTGGCCGGCACGCTGAGGAAGGGCCTGAGCCTCCTGCGCTGGCAGGAGGATCCAACCGTGACTGCGGAGCAGTTGCGCCGCCTCGCCGGCGAAGCGCTGCGCGAGGCCCGCGAAGTCGCGGCCACCGAAGGCTACTTCTCGCCGCAGGTCGATGTGCGCATTGACGAAACCGGGCCCGAGTGGAAAGTGACCTTGAGCGTCGAGCCCGGCTTGCGCACCCGCGTGTCCGAGGTCGAGCTCCGCTTCAGCGGCCCCGCGGCCCAGGACGAGGAGGCGCGCGCGCTGTTCAAGCGGGTGCGCGACGGCTGGCGGCTGCGGCGCGGCGAGCCCTTCCGCCAGGCCGAGTGGGATGCGGCGAAGCGCGCAGCGGCGCGCGAGGCTGCGAGCTGGCGCTACGCCGCGGCGCGCGTCGCCGACAGCCGCGCGACGATCGACCCCGAGACGCGCCAGGCGAAGCTCGAGGTCGAGCTCGCGAGCGGCCCGGCCTTCCGCTTCGGGCCGGTGCGAGTCACCGGGCTTCGTCGTTATCCCGATGCGGTGGCCGAGAACCTCAGCCCTATCCGCCCGGGCGATACCTACGACCGCGACCAGGTGCTCGCCTACCAGCGGCGCCTGCTGGAGACCGGCTATTTCGCGAGCGTCCAGGCCGACATCGACACCCATCCGCTGCTCGCCGACGCCGCGCCGCTCCGTGTAGCGGTGATCGAGGCCTCGTCGCAGCACGTGGAAGCGGGCGTCGGCTACACCACCGACGCCGGCCCGCGCGTCGAGCTGCGCTACTCGAACCAGGACGTGTTCGACTCGGCGTGGCGCTTCAGGAGCGGCCTGCGGCTGGACGAGAAGATCCAGCAGCTGCTGCTCGACTTCGACTCGCCGCCCCAGCCGTCGGCGCGCTGGAACAGCGTGTTCGCGCGCGCGCGCCAGACCGACATCCAGAACGAGTTCACGCGCGAGCTCGCCCTCGGCGCGTCGCATAACCTCTACGATGGCCTGGCGCCGATCGCGCTCATCGTGTCCGGCCACCTCGAGGAGCAGCGCGTGGCCGCCGACGTCACCGACAACCGGCACGCCCTGTACTTCGGCTACCGGCGCAGCTTCCGCCATACCGACGACCTGCTCCTGCCGCGCGCCGGCTATCTGGGCACGGTCGAGCTCGGCGGCGCACCCCCGGAGCTCGCTTCCCGGGAGTTCCTGCGCGCGGTGGTCGGGGCGTCGCTGCTGATGCCGGTCGGCCGCAGCGGCGATCTCCTGGTGCGCGGCCAGGCGGGGAGCGTGGTGGCGAAGACGCGCGAAGGGATTCCGTCGACCTTCCTTTTCCGTACCGGCGGCGACCAGACGGTGCGCGGCTATGCCTTCGAGAGCCTCGGGGTGCGCCAGGGCGATGCCATCGTCGGCGGGCGGCGCCTCGCGCTGGGCGCGGTCGAGTACACCCACTGGATCCGCGAGGGCTGGGGCGTCGCCGCGTTCGTCGATGCCGGCAACGCCTGGGACGAGGGCCTCAGCTTCGACCCGGCGATCGGCTACGGCCTGGGGGGCCGCTTCCGCACTCCGATCGGACCCATCCGCGCCGATCTTGCCTACGGCGAGAAGACCGGAGAATTCAGGCTGCACTTCTCCGTGGGCTACACCTTCTGACCATGCGCTGGCTGTACGCCGGCCTCGCCGTTCTCCTCCTGGTCCTCGTCGTCGCGGCCGGCGCCGGGATCGGCTGGCTCCTCGGGACCGAAGCCGGATTGCATTGGGCCGCATCGCATGCGCGCGGCGTGCGCTTCGAAGGGCTGCGCGGCAGGCTCGCCGGCGAGATCTACGCGGAGAAGGTCGACTACTCCGGGGAAGGCATAGCGATCCATGCCAGCAATGTCATGCTGCGCGCGCATCTCGCCGCGCTCCTCGGCGGCCGGCTCACGATCGATCCGCTGAGCGCCGCAACCGTCAGGATAGATTCGCGGGAGGGCGGCAGAGACCCCGGCAATGCCAGTCCAAAACTCCCGGTGCGGCTCCACGTTGCCAACGCCAGGGTCGACGAAATCGAGGTGCGGCGCGGCGATGCGCGCTACGTCGTCAGGGAGGTGAACGTCGAGCACGCGCGCCTCGGCCCCGAGCTGTCGCTCGCCGGGTCGCTCTTCTGGCCAGACGAGCGCTTCGCGACGCGCGCGAAGGTCCAGCTCGGCGGCAGCCTCGAGCGCATCGAAGCGCACATCGTGGCCGACGTCGCCGGCGTGGCCGTCGAAGCGCGCGGCATCGTCATGCCGCATTCGCCGCAAACGCTCCACGCAATCGAGGCCAGGGCAGGCCCGATTGATCTCGCGCGCCACGAGGGACCCAACACCGCCGTCCACGCTGTGCTGACGGGCGGGATGACGACCGGCGGAGCACTCACCGGCGCCCTCCGGCTAGAGAATTCGCTGGCCGGGCCGATCGATGCCGGGCAGCTGCCGTTCACGCGGCTCGAGACGCGCTTCCTCACCGACTTCGCCTCCGCCAGGCTCGACGGGATGCGCGTTTCCCTGCAGGGCGGCGCAACGCTGCAGGGCGAGGCCACCGTAGAAAAAGAGCATATGGAAGCCAAGCTTGTCGCTGCGGCGGTCGATCTGCGGGCGATCCACTCGCGCCTGCGGCGCAGCGCACTGTCCGGGCCGCTTCAGGTGCTCATCGACGCCAAGCGCCAGTGGGCGCGCGGCAGCCTGACGCAGGAAGGCATCGGTCTCACCGCGCAGGTGCTGCGCATCGGCGACGCCTTCGAAGTGCAGGAGCTGAGCGCGCTCGCGGACGGCGGCGAAGTCCGCGGCACCGGCACGATACGGCTCTCCGGAGCGATGTCCTTCGCGGCGAACCTGGCGGTGAAGCGCTTCGACCCCGCCGCGATCGGCGACTATCCGGCGGGCTCGCTGTCCGGCTCCGTGGTGGCGCGCGGCCGGCTCGAACCGCGCGACATCGATCTCGAATGGCGCCTGGGCGACAGCGTGCTCTACGGCCATACGTTTCAAAGCGAGGGCACGGCGCGCATCGCCGGCCAGCGCGTCACGCAGGCCGAGGGCGACCTGCGCCTGGGCGCCAACCGCCTCACGGCGCGCGGCGCCTACGGACGGCCCGGGGACGAGCTCGCCGTCGCGCTCGACGCGCCGCGGCTGGAAGAGTTTGCCCCGGTCGCGGGCAGCTTGCGCGCACGCGGCACGCTGAGCGGATCGCTCGAAAATCCGCGGGTCGCGCTCTCCGTCGAGGCCGAGAAGCTGACGCTGGGGCGCGTGCAGTTGCAGCGCGTCGTTGCGAAGCTGAACGGCACGCTGGCGGCGCATGACGTCCGGGTTGCCACGCTCGAGCCGGAGCTCGCGCTCGAGATGGAGGCGCGGCTGCGCGGCGGCTGGAGCGCAGCGCGCGGGTGGGTCGGGGAAGTGCTCTCATTGAAAAACTCGGGCGCCTATCCGCTTGCGCTGGCGGCGCCCGCGCCGCTCAGGATCGCACCGCGGCGGATCGAGGTCGGGCGGCTCGAAGCGCGGCTTGCCGAAGGGCGGATTCTCGTTCGCGACGCGGCGTGGAGCCCCGAGCGCCTCGCCTCGAGCGGCGAGTTCGAGCGCCTGCCGGCGCAGTGGCTCGTCCTAGCCGCAGGCCTGAGCGAGCGGCTGAGCGCGACGCTATTAATCGACGGGGAATGGCAGTTGACCCGCACACAGCTCGCGCGCGCCGACCGGGTCGAGGGCTTCGTGCGCATGCGGCGCGCCGGCGGCGGCCTCGCGCTCCTCGGGGAGCGCGACATCGACCTCGGCCTCGAGCGCGTCACGCTCGAGGCGCAGTTCATCGAGGGCCGCGCCGTCGCCCGGGGAGAAGCCACCTCCCGGATTGCGAAGCTTGTCGTGCAAGGCGAAGTCATGCCCACGCTCGCGCTGGAGGGCAAGGTCGAGTTCGCCGAGCTCGGCATGCTCACCCGGGCGTTCCTCGACGACGCGCGGCTCGACGGCCGGCTTTCCGCCGACCTGCGCGCAAGCGGCACGCTGGCGAGCCCTCGCCTCCACGGCACGCTTACCGGCGAAGCGCTGGCATTCGAGCTGCCGCTCTATGGCGTCGCTTTGAAGGAAGGCACCCTGAAGGCGGTCCTCGAAGGCGAGGGCCTGACGATCGAGTCGCTCGCCGCGCGCGGCGGCGAAGGCCGCTTTACGGCGAGCGGCACCCTGCCGCTCGGCCTCACCGGCGCGGCGCGCATCGCCTGGCGCGCGGACAAGCTCGCCCTGCTCGACCGCCCGGGCATGCGGCTCGTCGCCTCGGGCGAAGGCGAAGCGAGCTACGACGGCAAGCGCGTCTCGCTCACCGGCGAGCTGCGCGCTGACCGCGGCCACTTCGAGTTCACGCGCGAGCGCCTGCCTGCGCTCGGCCAGGACGTAGTGGTGCTCGGCCGCCCTGCTCCTCCCAGAAAAGGCGGGATGAAGCTGCCTGTCGTCCTCGACCTGCGCCTGGATCTGGGCGACAACCTGGTGGTGCAGGGTTACGGCTACGACGGCAAGGTCGCGGGGCTCGTGGACCTCGCCACCAGCAAGGAAGGCGAGCTGCGGGCGTTCGGGCGGCTGCAGGCGGTCAATGCCACGTTCCTCGCGTACGGGCAGCGCCTCGACGTCGACCCCGGCGTGCTGATCTTCGACGGCCCGATCGACAACCCGGCGCTGCAGATCATCGCGTGGCGGCGCAACCCGGCGGTCGAGGCGGGGGTACAGCTCACCGGCACAGCGCGCGCGCCGAGCGTGAACCTGGTCTCGCAGCCGCCGGTGCCCGAAGGCGAGCGCCTTTCGTGGCTGGTACTCGGGCGGCCGCCGAGCGGCGCGACGCAGGCCGACCTCGGCATGCTGCAGGCGGCGGCGGGCGCGCTGCTCGCCGGCGGGAACTCGGTGCCGCTCGACCGGCGCATCGCGCGGCGCTTCGGGCTCGACGAGCTCTCGCTGCGCGGCGGCGGCGAGCTCACCGAGCGCGTGGTCGCGGTAGGCAAGCGGCTCTCCGAGCGTCTGTACGTGAGCTACGAGCAGGGGCTGGGGGCAGTCGCCACCAACCTGCTCAAGCTCGACTACGCGCTCGGGCGGCGCTGGACGCTGCGCGCCGAGACCGGCAGCTCGAGCGGCGGCGGAATCTACTACCGCTATTCCTGGGACTGAACCCGCAGCCAGTTGAGCACGCGCGGCTCGTCGCGGAATGAACTACGGCCTCAGTTACTTCTGCCTCGGTTACTTCTTCAACAGCGAGCGCAGCATCCAGGCATTTTTCTCGTGCACCTGCATGCGCTGCGTGAGGAGATCGAGCGTCGGCTGGTCGTCCGCGCCCTCGGCGAGCGGCAATACTTCACGCGCCGTCTTCACCACCGCCTCCTGCCCCTCGATCAGGAGCTTCACCATCTGCTCGGCCTTCGGCACGCCCGACGTCTCCTTCACGCGCGCGAGCTCGAGGTACTCGCGGTACGTGCCGGGCGCGTAGTGCCCGAGCGAGCGGATGCGCTCGGCGACGAGGTCGATCGCGTTCCACGCCTCGGTGTACTGCTCCATGAACATCACGTGCAGCGTCTGGAACATCGGGCCTTCGACGTTCCAGTGGAAGTTGTGCGTCTTCAGGTAGACGACGTAGGTGTCGGCGAGCAGGCGCGACAGGCCCTTGGCGATCGCCGCACGGTCCTTGGCAGAGATTCCGGTGTCCATGGGGAAAGCTTAGCGACCGCCGATGCGCCAGCGCAAATGGTATTTAGCCATGGCGCGTGTTGACAAAAGCTATGGACCGGCGTCCCGGGTGCTCAAGTCCTGCGGACCTGAAGCATGTGGAGGAGCCCGGTCGCATCATCGACAACGCTCGCGCATCCGCCCGCCAGTTCCGAGGCAAGCGCGGTCAGGTCGTCAGGATCGCGGTAGAGCACGAACCAGTCCATCACGGCCTCGATGGCATAGCGCGACCAATGATGTCCTTGGAAGTTGCCCACCACGAGGATGCCTCCGGGAGCAACTCTCTCCCAAAGAACCTTCGTCAGTGCTCGAGCGCGGCGCTGAGGCAGATAGTCGTAAAGACCCATCGAGTACACGACGTCATATCTTCGCAGGCCGGAAGGCAGGGATTCCGTCAATGCCTGAATCGATGCGCATACCGTGCGAACATGGCCGCTGCCCGCATCGCCGTCCTTCCCGCCCAGCCTGGCGCGGGCAAATTCGAGCGCTTCCGCGTCCTGGTCGAGAAGCACGATCTCCTCGAATTGGGAGCACAGGCCCGAGGCCGCAAGCTCGGGGGCGCCGCCACAAGCCACATTCAATATGCGGCGCGCCCCGCGCGCCTGTTCCTCCCGTAGCAGGCGCGCCATGTAATCGCGCCGGTTGCGCACGGCGATGAACGGAGGAAAACTGTCGCGAAACCACCGCTCCAGCCACTCACCCGTCAACGTCGAGGCTTTCGGCGGCTGGTTGCACATGGCATCCATCATCAGGTAGTCACCGGCATACCCTCTGGGCTTCTCGAAGCAACGACGCACCTGGGGGCTTTGCCAGAAATAGCCGCCGAGCTTCGTGCGGAACAGACGATGGTCCGGAGTGGCGCGCGCCAGGCCAAGGCTGGCATCCATGCCCGTCGCGGTCCAAAAATCCACGAACAACTTCTGCAGCGCCTTGCTGTCGTGCCTGGTCGGAGCCGCTGCGATCGTCCCCGAGCTTTCCAGGGAGCCGAACCAATTCACCGTCTTGTCGAGCGCGTGATAGAACGCTCGCGGCAGGCATGGCGTCTGCGCCTGCCTTCCCACACCCGCGGAACGGGTCTCGGCTCGCGCGCCGGTCCCGCCAGGCAGCGCCGTACCCAGCTCAGTACGATTCATTTCTCTCACATTGCCTTCCCGCATGACGACACCGACCTGCGACAGCTTATTGGAAGCGGCGCAAGGTCCGCAGCAGGCGTACGCCACGCAAACCCTGTGACGGCTTACCCAAGACTGACTCATCGCCGGACGACATTTAACCGTTGTCCGGGAAGGCAGGCGCCACTCAGGGCTCGGAAGCAACATAAAATGCGCCGCCACGCAGCGTGCCCAACAATGGCGAAGGGGAGGGGCAATCAGCTTGAGGTCGATGTCTTGTCGCTCGGCCGTGCGCCCCACTGCGGCGACCTGTGCCCTCGCCTGCGCGTTGCTGGCGCCGGCGGCCGAGGCGCAGGATCGGCTGTTCTCGCTGCGCCTGGGGTATGGAGTAACGTGGGACGACAACGTTTTCAGGCTGCCCGATAACGCGCCCGATCCGGGGCTAGACCGCGGCATCTCCGGAAAATCGGATCGCTTCAGCACCGCGAGCGTCGGGTTCCTCCTGAACGTGCCCGTCTCGATGCAGCGCTTCCTGCTCGATGTGACGAAGGCAGAGATCCGTTACGAGAAATTCAGCTCCCAGGATCAGGATCCGTTCAGCTACCGGGGTGCATGGCAATGGCAACTGACTCCGCGAATGAACGGCATGCTCAGCGCCTCTCGCGCCGAGACCCTGGTGGACGTCGAGGACGTAGCGGGGAGAAGGCGCATCGATCAGCGCACGACGACCCGCGCCGCCACCGCGGACGCATGGATCATGGGGGGCTGGCACCTGCTGGGCGCCGCTTCGGACACCGAGACGACCTACAGCGAGCCCTTCCTTGCCCAGCCGGATACCAGCGAGAAGACGGCGGAGGCGAGCCTCAGGTACATAGCGCGCTCCAACAGCCAACTGACGATCACGCGACGCTGGACCCGCGGCACGGAAACCATCACCGATGCCGCCGTTTTCGGCGGCAGCGATTTCACCGTGGATGCGAGCGAGTTGAATGCGACATGGATCGCGAGCGGCCATTCCACGTTGCACGCTCGGGCGACCTACATCGACCGCCGCAACGAGGTTCTTCCGCAACGCGATTTCTCGGGAACCACCGGGGAGCTGCGGTATGCCTGGCGGCCGACCGCAAAGCTCGCCGTCGACCTGTCGGCAACCCGCGACATCACTCCCTTCAACATCAGCCTGGAATCAACCACCCGCGTCGATGACACCACAAGCGCAGCGCTGGTGTGGACGATCGGCGAGCGGACCTCGCTGCAGGCCAAAGCGTCCCGGCAGAAAAGCCGGTACGGCGAGGTCTCTACCCTCACCGTGGCGCGCCGCGATATCACCGACACTGTCGAAGTCGGTGCCAGCTGGGCGCCTCACCGCAGCATTACCCTGGACGCACGTCTCAGGCACGAAGAGCGCACTTCGACCGATCCCGCGCAAGTCTTCGACGGCAATGTTGCGAGCCTCGCCTTCGCCTTCAGATTCTGAAGGCGCGGCATCGTCCGATCGGTGGAACGAAAAAGCCGGCGCAGGCCGGCCTCGTCGCATTTCCTAAGTGACACGTGTTGATGGTCGGGGCGGTGAGATTTGAACTCACGACCACCGGCACCCCATGCCGGTACGCTACCAGACTGCGCTACGCCCCGAGAAAGCGGATTTTACCCCTGCAACTGGTCGAGAACGGCGCGCAATTCGCGCCTGATCGCGGCAACGTCGACGCCCGGGCCGTGCTGCGGCGTGCGCAGCTCGCGCGGCACCGAGGGCTCGGACTTCTCTTCGGCCTCGATGCGGGAATTGTCCAGGCGGTTGCGCGCACCGCTGATCGTGAAGCCCTCCTCGTACAGGAGCTGGCGGATGCGGCGGATGAGCAGAACTTCGTGGTGCTGGTAGTAGCGGCGGTTGCCGCGCCGCTTGACGGGCTTGAGCTGCGTGAATTCCTGCTCCCAGTAGCGCAGCACGTGCGGCTTGACCCCGCAAAGCTCGCTCACCTCACCGATGGTGAAGTAGCGCTTCGCCGGGATCGGCGGGAGCTCAGCTTTCCTGCGGTTTTGCTCCATGGCGCGCCTTTTCGACCATCGCCTTCAGCTTCTGGCTGGCATGGAAGGTGACGACCCGGCGGGCGCTGATGGGAATCTCCTCGCCGGTCTTGGGATTGCGGCCCGGGCGCTGCGGCTTGTCCCGGAGCTGGAAGTTGCCGAAGCCGGAGAGCTTGACGCTCTCGCCGCGCTCGAGCGCGCCCCGGATCTCCTCGAAAAACGCCTCGACCATGTCCTTGGCCTCGCGCTTGTTCAGGCCTACCTTCTCGAACAGAAGGTCGGCCAGCTCGGCCTTAGTCAACGTCATCACTGGGCTCCCTGAATTCCCTTTTATGTACGGAGGGTTGCGGAGAATTTGCGGCCCAGCAGGGCGACCAGCGCATCGCGGGCAGCATCTGCCTCCGCATCCGTAAGGGTTCGTTCAGTATCTTGCATAACTACCCGGAACGCAAGGCTTTTCCGGTCATCCGGAACGCCCGCACCGCGGAATAAGCTCAGCAGGGTTACGACCCGCACGATGGGGGGTTTTTCGGCCACCATGGCGTCGAAAATAGCCTGTACCGGGGTCTCCAGGGGGAAAAGCATGGAGATGTCGCGCAGCACAATGGGCTGGTCGGAAGGCACCTCGGGACGGGGTAACGGCACCCCCTGCAGCGGCTCGGCATCGAGCTCGAGCAGAACCGGCGCCTGGGGCAGCTCGTACTTCTGCTGCCACTTGGGGTGCAGCGCGCCGATCCAGCCGATCGGCTTGCCTTCGAGCAGCACGCGCGCCGAGCGCCCGGGGTGGAACGCCGGATGCGGCGCCGGCTGGAAGCGCGGCGCAAGCGGCGCAAGCATGCTCTCCAGGTCCGACTTCACGTCGAAGAAGTCGACCGCGCGCGGCGGGGTGTCCCACTGCTCGGCCAGCGCGGGCCCGTACGCGGCGGCAGCGATCCGCAGCGGCTGGCGCAGCCCGCCGACGCAAAGCGGACCGTCCTTCGCCGACGGGTCGCGCAGGAACACGCGGCCGGCCTCGAAGATGCGGATGCGGGGAACCTTGCGGGAATGGTTTTTCCGCACCACGTCGACCAGCGAGCCGATAAGGCTCGTGCGCATCACCGCTTGCTGGCTGATGATGGGATTCAGCAGGCGGATCGGATTCGCCTCGCCGGCGAAATCGGCCTCCCAGCCCGGTTCGACGAAGCTGAAACTGATCACCTCGCGGTAGTCGGCCGCGGCGAGGCGCTCGCGCAGCAGATGCAAGGATCGCTTTTGTTCAGGAACCACGAGCATGGTCGCCGCCACTCGCGGCGGATGCGCGGCGATGCGCTCGAAGCCATAGACCCGCGCCACTTCCTCGATCAGGTCCTCCTCGATCTCTAGGTCGAAGCGATACGAGGGCGGTGACACGACAAAGCTCTGGCCTTTGGTCTTGACTGGAAATCCCAGCCGCCTGAAGACAGCGCCCATCTCCTTCGCCGGCACCGCAATGCCGATGATCTTCTGCGCGCGCGCGACGCGCATGGCGACCGGCTTGCGCTTCGGCAGGCGCGCCACCGTATCGACCGTCGGCCCGGGCTCGCCGCCGCAGATGTCGAGGATGAGCCGCGTCGCGCGCTCGATGCCGTCGACGTTGTTCCGGAAATCCACGCCGCGCTCGAAGCGGTGCGAGGCGTCGCTCGCGAAGTTGTAGCGCCGCGCGCGCCCCGCGATTGCATCGGGATAGAAGAACGCCGACTCGAGAAAGACATTCCTGGTCGTGTCGTCCGCCTTGGTGCTCTCGCCGCCCATGATGCCGCCGAGGCCGATCACGCCCGAGTCGTCGGTGATGCACAGCACCGACTCGTCGACCTCGACTTCCTGCTCGTTCAGGAGCAGCACCTTCTCGCCCTTGCGCCCCCAGCGCACCACGATCGGCCCGCGCAGCTTGTCGAGGTCGTAGACGTGGAGCGGCCGGCCGAGCTCGAGCATCACGTAGTTCGTGACGTCGACCAGCGCCGAGATCGAGCGCTGGCCCGCGCGCTCGAGGCGCTCGCGCAGCCATGACGGGGTTTTTGCCGTTGAATCAACCCCGCGAATGACGCGGCCGGCAAACCTGCCGCAACCCTCCGGGTCGGCGAGCTTCACCGGATGCCTCGCCTTGCTCTTTGCCGCGATCGGCTTGATGTCGACAGGCTTGAGCTTGCTGTTCGTGAGCGCGGATACCTCGCGGGCAACGCCGAGAACCGAAAGGCAGTCGGCGCGGTTCGGCGTCAGTTTGAGCGTCAGGACGTGATCGTCGAGCCCGAGCGCCGCGCGCACGTCGCTTCCAATTTTGACTTTTGCAGGCAATTCCAGGAGCCCGGAATGATCGTCGGACAGGCCGAGCTCCCGCGCCGAGCACAGCATGCCCTGGCTTTCGACCCCGCGGATTTCTTTTGTGCCGATTCTCGCGAGCGGCGCCTTCATGCCGACGCGCACGTTGGGCGCGCCGCAGACCACCTGAAGCGTTTCCTTGCCCGCCTTCACCTGGCACACGGTGAGCTTGTCCGCGTTCGGATGCCTTTCCACGGCAAGCACCTCGGCCACGACAACATCGCTGAACTGCGCGCTGAACTGCGGGCCGACGGGCTCGTAGGTCTCGACTTCCACCCCGGCCATCGTGAGCTTGTCCGAAAGCTCCCGCCCGGAAAGCGAGGGATTGCAGAAGCTGCGCAGCCAGCTCTCGGGAACGTTCACGAGAACTGCTCCAGGAAGCGCAGGTCGCCGTCGTAGAACAGGCGCAGGTCCTCGATGCCATAGCGCAGCATCGTGAGACGCTCGAGCCCCGAGCCGAAGGCGAAGCCGATGTAGCGCTCGGGATCGAGGCCGAAGTTGCGCACGACCGTCGGGTGCACTTGTCCCGAGCCCGAGATCTCGAGCCAGCTGCCCTTGAGCTTCATATCAATCTCTGCAGAGGGCTCGGTAAACGGGAAGAACGACGGGCGGAAGCGCAGCTCGAGCTCGTCGTTCTCGAAAAAGCGCCGCAGGAACTCAGTGTACACGCCCTTGAGATGGGCGAAGCTGATGTGCTCGTCGATCCAGAGCCCCTCGACCTGGTGGAACATCGGCGAATGCGTCGCGTCGGAGTCGACGCGGTAGGTGCGGCCGAGGGCGATCACCTTGATCGGCGGCTTGTGCATGCGCGCGTAGCGCACCTGCATCGGGCTCGTATGCGTGCGCAGCACGAGCGGCAGGCCGTTCGCGTCCTTGAGGTCGACGTAGAACGTGTCCTGCATCGAGCGCGACGGGTGGTTCTCCGGGCTGTTGAGCGCCGTGAAGTTGAACCAGTCGGTCTCGATCTCGGGACCGTCGGCGACCTCGAAGCCGATCGAGCGCCAGATGTCCTCGATGCGCTGCCAGGTGCGCATCACCGGATGCAGGCCGCCGCGGCCGCGGCCGCGGCCGGGCAGCGTGACGTCGAGCGCCTCCTCGGTCAGCCGCGCGGCGAGTTTCGCCTCGGCGAGCGCGGCGCGCCGCGCGTCGAGCGCTGCTTCGATTTTCTGCTTCGCCGCGTTGAACCTCGCGCCCAGCTCCCGCCGCTGCTCCGGGGGAGCCGACTTGAGCGACGACTGGAGCGCGGTCAGCTCGCCCGACTTGCCGAGATAGCGCGCCTTGGCGTTCTCGAGGGAAGCCGGGTCGGCTGCCGCGGCGAAATCGCCGAGCGCACGCGAGACGATGCCGCTGAGTTGCTCCATCTACGTCTTGCAGCTAGTGAGCGATGCTCGCCTTTACCTGCGCTGCGATCTTGTCGAACGCGGGCTTGTCCATGACGGCGAGGTCGGCCAGCACCTTGCGGTCGATCTCGATGTTGGCGCGCTTCAGGCCCGCCATGAACACGCTGTAGCTCATCCCGAGCTCGCGCACCGCGGCGTTGATCCGCGCGATCCACAGCGCGCGGATGACGCGTTTCTTCTGGCGGCGGTCGCGGTAGGCGTACTGCCCCGCCTTCATCACCGCCTGCTTGGCAATGCGGTAGACGTTCTTCCTGCGGCCGCGGAAGCCTTTCGCCTGCTTCAGGACCTTCTTGTGGCGCGCGCGCGCCGGGACTCCACGCTTTACTCTTGGCATGGCGCGCTCCTAGGACGAGTACGGCAGCATGGACCGGATGGCCCGCGCGTTGCTGTGGTCCACCCCGCTCCGGCGGCGCATCTGGCGCTTCCGCTTCGTGGTCTTCTTGGTGAGGATATGGCGCTTGTAGGCGCCGGCGCGCTTGATCGTGCCGCTGCCGCGCACGTTGAAGCGCTTGGCCGCGCCTCGCTTGGACTTCATCTTGGGCATGATGCCCTCCTGTTCTAGCTTGACGCCGGGCGGTCCCCGCCTAGCGCGGGGACGCTTCAACAGCCACGGCCATCACTTGTTGCCCGCTATGCTGAAGCGGGCTTTGCTGCAACCTTCGGCGTCGCCGGCTTCGGCTTCTCCGGCTTCAGCGCCACTTTCGGCTTCGCCGGTGGCGTTCCCTTCTTCTTCGGCGCCAGCACCATCACCATCTGCCGTCCCTCGAGCTTCGGAAACTGCTCGACCACGCCGATCGCGTCCAGATCCTTTCGCACCCGCTCGAGCAGCCGCACGCCGAACTCCTGGTGCGCCATCTCGCGCCCGCGGAAGCGCAGCGTCACCTTCGCCTTGTCGCCTTCCTCGAGGAACTGGGTCAGCTTGTTCAGCTTGATCTTGTAATCGCCCTCGTCGGTGCCGGGGCGGAACTTGATTTCCTTGACCTGGATCTGCTTCTGCTTGAGCTTCGCCTCGTGCGCCTTCTTCTGCTCGCGGTAGCGGAACTTGCCGTAGTCCATCAGCTTGCAGACCGGCGGATTCGCGAGCGGCGCGATCTCCACCAGGTCCACGTTCTGCTCCTCCGCTAGCCGGAGCGCCTCCGCCACCGACTTGATTCCCAGCTGGTCACCGTTTTCCGCCACCAGGCGCACCTCCGGGGCGGTGATTTCCCGGTTGATGCGCTGCGATCTCTCGAGTGCGATGTCTGAAAAGCTCCTCGGTACGTTGAAAAAATAGGCCGTGCTTACTGCGCTTTCGCCTCCGCTCGGAGGCGCGCGGTGAAGGCATCCAGGCTCATCGCCCCGAGGTCCTCGCCGCTGCGCGTGCGCACGGCCACCGTTTCAGCCTGCATCTCCTTGTCCCCGACCACGACCTGGTAGGGCAGTTTCTGCAGGCTATGCTCGCGAATCTTATAAGAAATTTTCTCGTTCCGCAAATCCAAAATCGCCCTAACCCCTTGATTCACGAGTTTATTTTTTACAGCGAGCGCGTACTCGGCCTGGCGCTCGGTAATGTTCATCACCACCATCTGGTGGGGCGCCAGCCAGAGCGGAAACGCCCCCGCGTAATGCTCGATCAGGATGCCGATGAAGCGCTCGAAGGAGCCGACGATCGCTCGGTGAAGCATCACCGGCGTGCGGCGCGTGTTGTCCTGGGCGACGTACTCGGCGCCCAGCCGCCCCGGCATGCTGAAGTCCACCTGCATCGTGCCGCATTGCCAGACGCGGCCGATCCCGTCCTTCAGCGAATACTCGATCTTGGGACCGTAGAACGCACCCTCGCCGGGGGACAGCTGGAATTTGACGTTCGACTTTTGTAATGCTTCCTGAAGCGCCTTTTCGGCACGATCCCAACTCTCGTCCGACCCGATGCGCTTCGCCGGGCGCGACGGCAAACTCGCAGCCCGAGCGGCGCAGGCTTTCCATCAGCGCGAATTCGGCCTTGTCCCAGATCTCGTCGGAGCCGATGCGCTTGTCGGGCCGGGTCGCGACCTTGTAGATGATGTCGGTGAAGCCGAAGTCGCGATACACCTTCTGCAAGAGCGCCGTGTAGGCGACGCACTCGTCGAGGATCTGGTCCTCGGTGCAGAAGATGTGGCCGTCGTCCTGCACGAAGCCGCGCACGCGCATCAGCCCGTGCAGCGCGCCGGAGGGCTCGTTGCGGTGGCAGGAGCCGAATTCGCCGTAACGCAGCGGCAGGTCGCGGTAGCTGCGCACGCCCTTGTTGTAGATGAGGATGTGGCCGGGGCAGTTCATCGGCTTCACCGCGTAGTCGCGGTTCTCCGACGAGGTGGTGAACATGTTCTCGCGGAAATTCTCCCAGTGCCCGGTGCGCTCCCACAGGCTGCGGTCGAGGATCTGCGGCGCGCGCACCTCGTGGTAGCCGTTGTCGCGATAGACGCGCCGCATGTACTGCTCGACCTGCTGCCAGATCGTCCAGCCCTTCGGATGCCAGAACACCAGCCCCGGCGCTTCTTCCTGCATGTGGAAGAGGTCGAGCTGCGTGCCGAGGCGGCGGTGATCGCGCTTCTCCGCTTCCTCCAGCATCTTCAGGTACGCGTCCTGGTCCTCCTTCTTCGCCCACGCCGTGCCGTAGATGCGCTGGAGCATTTCGTTCTTCGAGTCGCCGCGCCAGTAGGCGCCGGCGACGCGCATCAGCTTGAAGGTCTTGAGCTTGCCGGTCGACGGCACGTGCGGCCCGCGGCACAGGTCGATCCAGTTGCCCTGGCCGTAGAGCGAGATCGTCTCCTGCTCGGGAATCGAGGCGATGATCTCCGCCTTGTAGTTTTCTCCAAGAGACTTGAAATAGGCCACTGCTTCGTCGCGCGCCATTTCACGACGGTGCACCGGCAAGTCTTTCTTCGCGATCTCCTGCATCCTTTTTTCGATCGACGACAGATCCTCCGGCGTGAAAGGACGCTTGTACGAGAAGTCGTAGTAGAAGCCGTTCTCGATCACCGGACCGATGGTGACCTGGGCTTCGGGAAACAGCTCCTTGACGGCCTGGGCAAGAAGGTGCGCAGTCGAGTGGCGCAGGATCTCGAGCCCCTCGGGGTCGCGCTCGGTGACGATGCTCACCGCGGCGTCCGATTCCACGCGGTAGCTCGTATCGACCAGCTTGCCGTCGACCTTTGCCGCGAGCGCCGCGCGCGCGAGGCCCGCGCCGATCGACGCCGCGATCTCGGCTACGCTGACGGGTCCGGGAAACGACTTCGACGAGCCGTCGGGGAGACGGATATTGGGCATTGCGAGCGAGAGCTTGCATACTATCACGATGAAATTGGCTCTTTCCCTCGCGCTCAGCCCCTACGAGCACGTGCGCGATCTTCGTCCGCAAGGGATCGAGCTCACCCTGCTCGACCTCCCGATCGAGGAGATCTTCTACCGCTTCACGCGCTTTCGCGAATGGGCCGCCTCCGAAATGTCGTTCGGCAAGGTGATCTCGCTCATGTCGGAGCCGCGCCCCGAGATCATCTGCGTGCCGGTGTTCCTGTCGCGCGTGTTCCGCCATTCGGCGATCTACGTGAGACCCGGGATAAAGACGCCCAAGGACCTGGAAGGCCGGCGCGTCGGGATTCCGGAGTGGGCGCAGACCGCCGGCATCTACGTGCGCGGCATGCTGCAGCACGAGTATGGCGTCGACCTGGCGCGCATCGCCTGGTTCCGGGCCGGCGTGCGCGAGCCGGGGCGCGTCGAGAAGGTCCAGTTGAAATTGCCTGAAAAAGTCAGCATCACCCCGCTGCCCGACCGCACTTTGGTCGAGATGCTGGAGAAAGGCGATCTCGACGCCGTGATCTCGGCGCGCGAAGTGCCGGGCGCGCGCCTGTTCCAGGATTACCGCTCCGCCGAGGCCGATTACTGGAAGCGCACGCGCATCTTCCCGATCATGCACGTGCTGGCGCTGCGGCGCGACGTCTACGAGCGCGATCGCTGGATCGCGATGAACCTCTTCAAGGCCTTCGAGGAAGCGAAGCAGCGCAGCCTCGCGCGCGTGAGCGAGTTCGGCCTGTCGCACCTGCCCGTGCCCTGGGTGCCCGACCACGTGCGCCAGTGGCGCGCCCTCGCCGGCGAGGATTTCTGGCCCTACGGCATCGAACCCAACCGGCCGACGCTGGAAGCGTTCCTGCAATACGGGTTCGAGCAGGGCGTCGCCACGCGCCGCCTGAAGGTGGAGGAGCTGTTCGCGCCGGAAACCCTGGAGCGGGCGAAGATCTAATCCACGAATCTAGTCGAGCTTGATGCCGATGTCCTTCACGACCTTCGAGTACTTGGCATAGTCGCGCTTGATGAGCGCGGAGAACTCTTCCGGCGTGGTGACATAAGGATCGAGCCCGCCCGCGGCGTTCATCTTCTGCTTGATGTCGGGAGATTCCAGCACGCGCTTCAGTTCCGTTCTCAGCCGGCCAAGGGTCGCTTCCGGAATTCCTGCCGGGCCGAAGAGTCCCAGCCAGATGGAGTTCTCGAAGCCGGGGTAGAACTCGCCGATCGTGGGCAGGTCCGGGTACTGCGGCGAGCGCCGGGCGCCGGACACCGCGAGCGGGCGCAGCCGCCCGGCCTTGATCTGCGGCGCGTTCGAGCTGCCCGACCACATCGCCACGGTGTCGCCCGCCACGGTGGCGGTCGCTGCGGGAGCGCCACCCTTATAAGGCACGTGCAGCAGGTTGATCCCGGCGCGCTGCTTCAGCATCTCCATGGTGAGATGGTGCTGGCTGCCGTTGCCGCCGGAGGCATAGGCGAGCGGCGGATTGCTCTTGCGGGCAAGTTCGATGAATTCCGGAAAGGTCCTCACCGGGAGCGAGGGATGGACCGTCAGCACGAACTGGTTGGCGGCGACCGTCGTCACCGGCGTGAGATCGCGCAGCGTGTCGAGCGGCATCTTGTAGAGATGCGGATTGATCGCGATCTGGCTGTCGGCAAGCAGGCCGAGCGTGTGGCCGTCGGGCTGCGCCTTCGCCACCAGGTCGCTCGCAATGTTGCCGTTCGCGCCGACGCGGTTCTCGACCACCACCGGCTGGCCGACGCTTTCCGAGAGCTTCTGCCCGATCAGCCGCGCCGCGATGTCAGGCGCGCCGCCGGGCGGGATCGGCACGATGATGGTGATCGGGCGGGACGGGAACTGCGCGAACGCCGCAGCGGGCAACGCCAATAGGACGAAGACGAACGCGCGCAGCTTCATGTCATCTCCGATGTTCTGGTAGGCGCGATTGGACTCGAACCAACGACCCCTACCATGTCAAGGTAGTGCTCTAACCAGCTGAGCTACGCGCCTAATGGTCATGATTTTACCGCGCCTGTTGCCGTAGACTCCACGGCCCCCATGGACCTCATCGTCTGGCGGCACGCGGAAGCCGAGGACGGCGTGCCGGATCTCGAGCGCAAGCTGACCGCGAAGGGCCGCAAGCAGGCCGAGCGCGTCGCGCAATGGCTGCTGCAGCGGCTGCCGGCGCGCTTCGCGGTGATCGCGAGCCCGGCGGCGCGCGCGCAGCAGACCGCGGAGGCGCTCGGCGTTCCGGTCAAGACGGACCGGGCGCTCGCGCCCGGCGCGACGCCCCAAGCGATCATGGCGGCCTGCGGCTGGCCCGATTACAGGAGCGCGGCCGTGGTCGTTGGCCACCAGCCCGACCTGGGGCGCGCGGTGGCCGAACTGCTCGGCGCGCGAGGCAGTTTCAGTATCAAGAAAGGCGGGTTGTGGTGGATTAGCAACCGGGTACGCGACGAGAAGGATCAAACCGTCGTGCGAGCGGTGGTCTCACCTGACTTGCTGTAGTACCGATACCTTCTTGTCGGAAAGACCGCTCACCTCGAGCTTCATGCCGACCGTCTTCCAGTGCTTTGCCTCGGCCTCGAGCGCGTCGGCCGACAGCGGGTTCTCCTCCAGCCAGGACTGAGGCAGGTCGATGGCGAAGCCGCCGGCGTCGGCGGCGACGCGCAGGAACGGCAGTCTCGCGTCGGTGCGGCTGCGCAGGATGAGCGACGCGAGCCGCAGCGCGAACACCAGCTTCCAGTCTGCGCCTTCGAAGCCCGCGTCCTGGACCTTGCCGAGCTTGCCGCGGTGCGCGAGCACGAGGCGCGCGAGCCGCGCCTGCTCCATGCGCGAGAACCCGGGCATGTCGGCGTTCGACAGCACGTAGGACGAGTGCTTGTGGTAAGCCGCGTGCGCGATCGACAGGCCGGTCTCGGCGAGCCGCGCCGCCCATTCGAGCATGACGCGATCGGGGTCGTCTTCGCGTTCGCCGCCGGGGGTGAGCGCATCGTAGATCGTCAGCGCCAGCGCGCGCACGCGCTCGGCTTGAGGCTGGTCGATGTGATAGCGCCGCATGAACTGCGCGACCGTGGCCTCGCGCATGTCGCGGTGCTGCACGCGGCCGAGAAGGTCGTAG
>Ga0180063_1000075_pt1 | contig 22915 bp, 22 predicted proteins | sample EasRivT47_16_10D_FD_121776 | JGI IMG/M metagenome (GOLD analysis project Ga0180063, IMG submission 121776) | Soil microbial communities from meander-bound floodplain in the East River, Colorado, USA - East River metaG ERMLIBT47_16_10D | ecosystem: Environmental > Terrestrial > Soil > Floodplain ...
ACCGCATCTCGGCGGTCAATCCGCGCAGGTCCTTCGTCGCCCGGTCGATCTGCTTCAGCGCGTCCTTCAGGGTCCACGGGGCCTGCGGCTCCGCCGCACCGGCCGCGGCGGACAGCGTCACGCAGGCGATCCCGAGTGCGAGCGTGCGCATGGTCACTCCGCGCGATAGCCCGACAGATGGTGCAGGGCCTGACGCCGCCACCAGGTCCATTCGTGGGCCACGTCGTAGCCCCACAGGTCGAGGGTATGGGAGATGCCCTTGGCCGCCAGGACGTCGGCGAGCGCCTGCGTCTCCTGGATGTTGCCGTCCTCCCAGGCGCCCTGGCCGCACACCAGGGTGAGGTGGGTCTCCCTGCGCACGCGCTCGAGCGGCTCACCCGAGAGGTTGGGGACGTAGGCCAGCGGGTTGTTGAAGTACACGTCGGGGCTGGCGTGGCCCGAGACGAAGTCGGTCACGTCGTAACGTCCGCTCATGCACAGGGCGAAGCGGAAGACCGAGGAGTGCTTGAGCGCGAAGTTGGCCGCGTACGTGGCGCCGAGGCTCGTCCCGGTGACGGCGATGCGGATCCCGGCGGACCGGCAGTCGGCCCGGATGAACGACACCAGCTCCGACAGGACGTAGACCTCGAACGCCCGATGGCGCTGCATGCGCCAGCTCGGATCGCTCTCGTTCCTGGTCCAGGCCTCGGAGACGTTGCTCTCGGTGCAGTAGAGCTTGATCTGCCCCGAGTCGATCAGGGGGGCCAGGGCCTCGACCATCCCCTGGGCCTCCCACTCGTGGGCCATCCCGGCGGCCGAGGGGAACACCAGGACCGGCGCCCCGAAGTCGCCGTAGGCCCACAGGTGCATGTTGCGGCCCATCGGCCGGCTGGGCAGGAGCTCGTGGCGGCGGTACATGCCGGCGCAGTATAAACGGTGCGGCGCGGGGTCAGGTCTCGAGACCTGCCCGCCAAGGAAGGAGGCCCGTTTGAGTCTCGATCAGCTGGTCGAACGGGACCGCGACCACGACTGCGTGGGGGTCGGACCGCAGCGGATCTGCGTGCGCGTCGTCGGTGTGGCCGACCTCCCGACCCGCTTCGGGCAGTTCCGCATCGTGGCCTTCGAGAACAACCGCGACGGCAAGGAGCACGTGGCGATCGTGCACGGCGACGTCCTCGACGCCGAGGACGTGCCGACCCGCCTGCACTCGGAGTGCCTGACCGGGGACGCGATCGGCTCGCTGCGCTGCGACTGCCGCGACCAGCTCGAGACCGCACTCGGCCGGCTGGCCGCGATGGAGCGCGGCCTGCTGCTCTACCTGCGCCAGGAGGGCCGCGGCATCGGGCTGATCAACAAGGTCCGGGCCTACGCCCTGCAGGACCGGGGCCTCGACACGGTCGACGCCAACCTGGCCCTCGGCTTCCGCGACGACGAGCGCGACTACGCGATCGCGGCGCACATGATCGAGAGCCTCGACGTCGTGTCCGTCCGGCTGATGACGAACAACCCGAAGAAGATCGACCAGCTGACCCAGTTCGGCGTGAAGGTCACGGGGCGCATCCCGCACGTGATCCCGCCGAACGAGCACAACCGGTTCTACCTCGAGACCAAGGCGGCGCGCTCCGGCCACTGGATCGACTTCCACGGCAAGCCGCACCTCGAGGAGCAGGCCGACCCCGTCGTCGTCGAGGGCACCGTCGAGGGCTGACGGTTGCGGATCCGATACGCGCGCCGCGGAATCCTGGCCGAAGAGGCGCCCAGTTGAGAGAAGATTCCCGCGGTGACGCCGTGAAGAAGCGCTGGAACCACCTGGCCTGGATCGGACCGCTCGTCGCGTTCGCCGGGGCGGTCAGCTACTTCACGTTCTTCGCGCGTTTTCCGGCGCTGCGCGACTTCCCTTGGGTCAACCTGCCCCTGGCGCTCCTCGGCGTCGCGGCCTCGGCCATCGCGGTCTGGCGGGCGTTCGCCCGGCGCGACGAGTGGCGGGGACGCATCGTCGCGCCGCTCGGACTCGGTCTCGCCCTCGCTTTCGCCGGCTTTCTCGTGGGCTACGTGTTCTTCCTGTCGCGGGCGCTCCCGCCGCCGAGCGCGACGAGCCTGGGCCTCGCCGCGGCCCCCGACCTCGCGCTGACCGACCAGAACGGGCAAACGGTGCGGCTGACCGACTTCCGCGGGCGCAAGCTCGTCCTGACGTTCTACCGCGGCTACTGGTGACCGTTCTGCCTCTCGGAGCTGCACGGGCTGCAGACACACGTGAGCGAATTCGAGAAACACGGCGCGGCGGTCGTCGCGATCAGCGTCGATCCGCCCGAGCGTAGCCGGGAGATCGCCCAGGCCTACGGGTTCACCTTCCCCTTGCTGTCCGACGCCGAGGGCCTCGCCCTCGAGGCGTTCGGCGTGCGCCATCCCGCAGGCAACCCGATCGACGGCAAGGACATCGCGCGCCCGGCGACCTTCCTGCTCGACCGCCAGGGCAACATCGTCTGGCGCGACCTGACCGAGAACTGGCGCATCCGGCCGCGCCCGGCGGCGCTGCTCCGCGAGCTCGAACGGATCCCGTGAGAGCTGCGCTCGGAGCGCTGGCCGTCGTGGCGGCGCTCGACGCGCGCGCCGAGCCCCTCGTGCTCTACACGCGGGCGACCCCGCTCGAGGCCCGCACGGGCGTGGTCGAGATCCGCACGGTGCAAGAGGCGATCGCCGACGTGCCGGTCGACTGCGCGGGCGCCGAGCCCGGGAGCTACGGCTGCTCGAGCGAGCAGCGCTTCGCTCGCGTGTACGGTCTCGACCTCGCGCTCGAGCGACGGGACGCGCGTGGTCAGACTCCACGTCTCGACGCCGAGCCACGCGGGCAGATCTACCTGCTCCTGCACCTCGAGCGGGACGATCTGGCCGCATTCGACGAGGAGCTGCGACGCGGCCTCGCCGGCCTGGCCGCGGATGCGTTCGTCGACGCGTTCGCCGGACTGGCTCCGGGGGCCTCGGTCTTCGCGCGGATCGCGGCGCTCACGCCCGAGCCCTCCTGGAGCTGCTTCGAGGACGGCGCGAGCCGCAGCGCTTCACGGTACGAGCGTCGCGTCGAGACCGGCCCCGACGGCAAGCGCGAGATCGTCGGCTCGGGAACGACCACCAGCACCGTTCCCGCGCTGGTCGATCGGTTGTGCCAGGGCGGGGCCGCGCTGCTCCGGTCGGCGCGATCCGAAGAGCTGCGCACGATGCCCTCGGCGCGCGCGCTGCGCGAGGAGACGGCGCTCGTGGAGTTCGTCGATCAGATCCCGGACGTCGCGCGGGCCGAGGATCTGCTCGCGCTGCCCGAGGGCTTCTCGTACACCGTCCGGCGGCGGCCGGGGGTCGTGACCAGCGCCTCGCGCCACTCGCGAGACGCTCAGGTGAAGGCGACGTTCACGCGCGACGAGGTCGAGATCGGTGCGGAGGTCGTGCCTGCGGTCTTTCCACCCCACGTCGTCGCGACGCGCGGCTGGCTCGCGTCGTGGACCGTCTCCACGCTCGAGCGCGAGGTCGGCTCCCGACCGCGCGAGACGCGCGCGCAGCCGGTCCGCCTGCGGACCGCGCTCGTCGCCACGCTGCCTCCCGCGCCGCTCGACGGCGAAGGGCGCCCGACGGGCGGGGCGCCGCCCGAGACGGTCGAGCCGCGCTTCGACACGGAAGCCTACCTGGGCCAGATCGCCGATCGGCTCGATCGCGCGGCGCGGCTCGACGCGGAGACGCTCGCGGACGCCATCTCCCGCGATCCCGCGGGTCTCGCGAGCCAGGGCTGGATCCTGTTCGTCTGCCGCGAGCGCAGCGCGACCTTCGAACTGCTCCCGACGCGCGCCGCGCAGGACATCGTCAACGCGGGCGAGCTGTGCGCGGCGCTCGATCGCGCGCTCGCGCGGGCCGGGGTCGAATAGCCGGGCTTAAGGCTCGCGCGACTCGGCGACCCGCGGGCGCGACGGCAGCACGCGCAGGCTCGACGCCGCAGACGGGCTCGGGCCTGCGGCCAGCGGCACCGACTTGCCGCCAGCGTAGATGGGGTGTCGCCCCTTCGTCCGGAACCACTCGGCCGTGGTGGCGCTCTTGTGCATGTTTTCGACGATCTTCCGCCAGCCGACCCCGGTGTTGTACGCGCAGAACGAGATCTCGCCCATCTGGGTCGCGTACGGGATGATGCACATCTCGGTCCGGCGGAAGTCGTAGTTGAACAGATCCTGGAACCACATCCCGGCCACGAGCAGCACGCGCCATTCGTGCCGCGCGCGGCTGGTCAGGCCCATGTGTCCGCCGCTGTGCCCATCGGCGACCCGCAGCATGTTCCGCAGCCCGAGCCCGGCCGGAGCGTCGCCGAGATTGTAGTTCCGCACGATCGACAGGATGGCCTGGGCCACCATCAGCGGCCGCGCACGGTGCCGGTCGTTGATCCGCTGGAAATCCGCGATCATCCGATCGACGTCGAGAATGCGGGACAGCGGCACGATCTCCTTCGTGCGCTCATGGACCAGGAGCAGCGTGCCGATGCCGCAGTTGGGATGGCAGCCGCACTTCAAGCTGCCCCAGCGGGACTCGGGCCCCTGCACGTGATCGACGAAATCCGACAGCGGGCCGGAAGCCGACAGCGGGTACCAGTCGCGCAGCGGCTCGGTCATCCCGAGCTGCGTCCTCGCGTCGTGGGCCAGGTGGGACAGCGTGTAGCGCCAGCGCTGGCGGGTCTCGGGATCCAGGCGCTCGTCGCGGCCGGTGAACGAGACCGGCTGGAACGACACCGCGTTGATCTTGTCGACGTTCTCGGCGGCGAAGCGCACGACCGCGCCGATCTGGTCGTCGTTGACCGACCGCACAACGGTCATCACGAGCGTGACGTCGACACCCGCCGCGTGCAGGTTCTCGATCGCACGCAGCTTGACGTCGAACAGATTGCCGACCGCGCGATGCCGGTGGCGCTCGTTCCCCACGCCGTCGAACTGCAGATACGCCAGGCGCAGCCCGGCCTCCCGAGCGTCGCGCGCGAACCCCGGATCTTGCGCGAACCGGATGCCGTTGGTCGCGCACTGGATCGAGAAGTAGCCCAGCTGCTTGGCGTAGGCCACGGCTTCCAGGAACACCGGGGAGATCGTCGGCTCCCCGCCGGAGAACTGGACGGAGAGCTGCCGTCGCGGCTTGACCCCGATCGCATCGTCGAGGATCGTCCGCACGTCCTCGAGCGACAGCTCGTGCACGTAGCCCACCTGATTGGCGTCCATGAAGCACGGATCGCACATCATGTTGCAGCGATTCGTCAGATCGACGGTGAGCACCGCGCCGCGACCGTAACGAATCGACGAGCGGCCGTGATCGTGCAGCGCGTCGGGCGCGATGCGGAAATCGCGCCCCGGGTAGAGCCGCTCGATGCGGCGCAAGAACTGCGCGTCCATGGCCAGGATGTCGGTCGTGCGCCCGTGGCGGTCGCAGTCCTTCTCCATGTAGACCTGGTTGTCGCGCTCGACGATGCGGGCCCGGATCTCCCCCGGGCTCTCGTCGACGAGGACGCGCCAGTCCACGTCGCCGCGGACGATCGCGTCGCGAACCTCGAGCACGCAGACCGGGCACAGCGAATCGGTCTCGCGGGGAAAGCCGAGCTCGGGGAACGTCCGCTCGCGGCTCTTGATCATCGGGGCGGGCGCCCAGGCCGGTCGGAACGGGCGGTCCGGAACGCGAGCATTCAGCCACTGCGACGCGCCCCAGGCCGCGTTCGCGCCCCACGTGACGAGCGGTGCCACGAGCCTGCGCGCGCTCACCGTGTGTCCTCGAACGACAGTACCCCCAGCGCTTCCGGTGTCCGAAGGCCGCGAGCCCAAGGACCGAAGCGGGCGATGTACTCCTGGCGCAGCGCCTGACACGCGGTGATCGCCGCGGGTACCCCGAGCGCCACCGCCGGCAGGAGCGCGCTCGCCACCGTGAAGCTCCGGCGCCAGCGCGAGCTCCGCGGCGCGGGCTCGCCGTAGAGGCGCGCGTAGTACTCCCCGACGATGGCGTACACGTCGCCGATGAGCGCAGCCACGCCGCGCGGCCGGCCCAGGATCGCGCAGGTACCGGAGCGGAGGCTGGCCAGGTACTCGCGCTTCGTCGCGCCCGGCGCCGCAGTGTGGACCGAAGCGATGCCCTGGAGGGTGTGGGCGTCGCTCCCCCCGACCCGCACGACGCGCTCGCCCCCCGCGTGGCCGAGTAGCGCCTCGAGGACCCCTACGTGACTCCGCGGGCTCGTGCCGTTGCACACCTCGACCGCGGGACACAACGGCAACACCTGGCTCAAGCGCCGCCGCGCCGCACCGATCGAGCGAAAACTCTGAAACGGGTGGTTCAGCACGAAGAAGCAGCCGCGCCGCCGCAGCTCGGCGAGGAGCGCCATGCCGTCGCCACGGAGTCGCACGATGTCCGCGTGCAGCTCTTCGTCGACGTCGAGCACATTGACGTGGATCCAGTCCGGACTGCCGGGGAACCGCGCCTCGACCTCTTCCCCTACGATGACCCGCGACTCTTCCTCGGGGCGGCGAGACAAGAAGTCCAGCGCCCCGGCGATCGTGTCGTGGTCCGTGAAGCAAACGAAGTCCATCCTGCGCGCGCGCGCGGCCGTGAATGCGGCGTCCGGGGAGACGTAGCAGTCCTGGGCATCGAGGACCCGCAGGCTGCGCCAACCGGAAAAGGACGTATGGACGTGCAGGTCTGCGCGCGTCCAGCGCTCGGCAGCTCGAACGTCCGACATCCCGCTAAGGCTACACCAGGTTCCGGGAAGATAGAAGGGTGGCGTAAGGCGCTCCGGTATAATCGCGGCGTTGACTCTCCTGGCCGGACGAGGGCTGAGCCGCACCTATCGCATGGGCGCGGTTCGCGTGCGTGCGCTCGAGGCGCTGGACGTCGACGTGCAGCGCGGCGAGTTCCTGATCCTGCAGGGCCCGTCGGGCTCGGGGAAGACGACCCTGATCAACCTGCTGGGCCTGCTCGACCGACCGGACGCCGGTAGTCTGCTCCTGGACGGCCGGTCCGTCGGCGAAATGGACGAGAACGCGCGGGCCGACTTGCGGCGAGACCGGTTCGGGTTCGTGTTCCAGACGTTCAACCTCGTACCGGTCCTGACCGCGCTCGAGAACGTCGAGTACCCGCTGGGGTTGAGACGCGAGCCACGGGCGGCGATGCGGGCGCGGGCGCAGGCCGTACTGGCCCGCGTGGGCCTCACAGGGCGGGAAGAGCTGCGCCCGGATCTCCTTTCGGGCGGGGAGCGCCAGCGGGTGGCGCTGGCACGCGCGGTCGTCCATGAGCCGGAAGTCGTGTTCGCCGACGAGCCGACCGCCCACCTGGACAGCCAGGCCACCGCGAGCGTTCTCGAGCTGATGCAGGAGCTGTGCGACGAGCGGCACGTCGCGTTCGTCGTGGCGACGCACGACCCGCGGGTCGTCGCTCGCGGTCATCGGGTGCTCACGCTGCGGGACGGCCGCACCGTGGTCGATTCGTGACCGTCTGGTCGCTGGCGCTGCGCAACCTGCTGCGCAACCGGCGCCGGAGCCTCCTGACCGGCCTCGTCGTGGTCGTGGGCTTCGCCGCGTTCACGCTCGCTGCGGGGTTCATGGCCCAGAGCCTGGACGGATTGCGCGAGGGCACGATCCGGAACGGGCTGGGCCACCTGCAGCTCGCCGATCCGCTCGCGTTCGATGACGCCGCGGACGGATCGCTCGAGCACGGCCTGGCCAACGCCGAGACGATCGAGCGGATCCTCCGCGCGGACCCCGCCGTCGTCGAGATCCTGCCGCGCATCGACTTCGTCGGCTTGATCACGAACGGAAACCGCAGCGTGCCGTTCGTCGGGACCGGACTCGATCCGGGTCCCGAGGCGCGGACGATGGACCATGCGACGGCGCTGTCGGCGGGTCAGTGGCTCGCGGATCGGAATGCGCGCAGCGTCGTCCTGGGAGGCGGACTCGCCTCGGCGCTGGGGGTGCACGTCGGGGACACGGTCACGCTCCTGGCGACGACCGCCGACGGAACACTGAACGGGGTCGACGCATCCGTGGCCGGGCTCGCCGATATTCCGATCAAGGAGCTGGACGACCGCTTCGTCGCCACGTCGCTCGGCCTGGCGGCCGACCTGCTGCTGGTCCCGGACCGCGTGTCGCGGATCGTCGTGATGCTCCGTGACGCAGCCGAGTCGCGCCCCGCGTTGCGCCGGCTGTGCGCGAGCCTGAGGGACCAGGGCTTCGACGTCGCTGGCAAGACCTGGGAGGAGTTGGGCCTGTTCTATCGCCAGGTGCGACTGCTCTACCTGGGCATCTTCGGGTTCATGGGTGCCGTTCTGGTCGTGGTCGTGCTCCTGGCGACGACGAACTCCATGCTGATGGCGGCCACGGAACGGACGCGGGAGATCGGGACCTTGCGCGCGCTCGGGACCCGGTCGGCTGCGATTCAGAGGATGTTCGTGGCGGAGGCGACGCTGCTCGCGGGCGTGGCCTGCCTCGTCGGGGCACTCCTGTCGCTCGCGGTTCGTGCGGCGCTCAACCACTCCGGGATCGTGCTGCCCCCGCCTCCGGGCGTGACGCATGGAATGCCCCTCTACGTGAAGCTGTACGGCGTGGCCTACGCCGGGGCGGCGGTGGCCATGGCGGTCACCGTGGTGCTGGCCTCCGCCCTGCCGGCGCGGCGCGCCGCGCGGATCCCGATCGTCGAGGCCCTGGCGCATGTGTGACCCTCAGATCCTGCTCCTGGCCTGGGTCAGCGTGTTGCCGGCGCTGCTCGGGCCGGATGCGCTGCTGCGAGGCGCCGACGCTCCCTGGCACGTGCTCGAGGAGGGGGTGCTGCACGTCCGCGCCGTCGTCCAGGAGAGGGACGCGCAGAGCACCGAGTCGGTCCTGGACGTGTACGTGCGAGGTGTCGATCACACGCTGTGCGTCTTCCGCGAGGGCCCCCTCACGGGACGCAGGATCCTGACGGTGCGGGATCGGGTGTGGCTGATCCTGCCTCATACCACGCATCCGATCCGCATCAGCGCCAATCAGCGCCTGCTCGGCGGCGCGTCGATCACGGATGTGGCGCGACTGCGGCTCGCCGACGATTTCAGCGCGACGCGGGACCCCGAGGTGGAGCGGATCGACGGCGTGGCCTGTCACACCTTGAGGCTGAAGGCGCGAAGCCCGCGCGCGGCCTACTCCTCGGGCACGCTGTGGGTCGGGACCGCGGACGGGCTGGCCCGGCGAGCCCGCCTGTCCCTGCCGTCGGGTATGGAGGCGAAGGAGCTACGGTTCCTGGCCTACGGCGACGACGCGGGACGACCCGTGCTGCGTCGGCTCGAGATCCACCACCTGCTCGCCGCAGAACGAGGAGCCGTCACGACACTCGAATTCCTGGGCTACGATTCGCGAGCGGTGGCGCTCGAGTGGTTCGACCCCCAGCGCGCGCGCGAGCTGCCGTGAGGATGCGGTTTGACGATCCTGGCTCTGATCCCGGCGTACGAGGCTGCGAAGACGGTGGGCCAGGTCGTGCGCACGACGCGCCGATTCGTTCCGCAGGTGCTGGTCGTCGACGACGGTTCCTCCGACCGAACCGGGGCGGAGGCTGCCGCGGCCGGGGCCGAGGTGCTGCGGTTCGCCCATAACCGGGGCAAGGGCGCGGCCCTGCGCGCCGGGTTCGCGCGACTGCTCGAGGCCGGCGGCTCCGCCGTGATCACGCTGGACGCGGACGGCCAGCACGACCCGAGCGAGATCCCGCGATTCCTGGCCTGCTGGCAAGAGACCGCGGCCGGGATCGTCATCGGCTCGCGAACGCGCTCGTACCAGGACATGACCGCGCTGCGGCGGTTCGGCAACCGCTTCTCGCGCTTCGCCGTCTCGTACTACGCCGGCGTCCCGGTGGACGATCCGCAGAGCGGGTTCCGTCTGTACGACGCGTCCGTGCTGCGCCGAATCGTGCTGCGCGGGGTTCGATACGAGATGGAGAGCGAGATCATCGTGGAGGCCGCGCGCAGCGGCTTCCCCATCGCCAGCATCGACATCCGCCTGGCGATCGCCGACGGCACCGCGACGAGCCACTTTCGCCCGTGGCGCGACACCGCGCGGACCTGCGTGGCGGTCGTGGCGAGCAGCTGGAGGCGGCGTTGTTCCTGAGGCTCACCATCGTCGCGCATCTCCTGCTGCTCCTGCTCTTCCTGCGCGTCCCCGCGCTGTCCGCGACGCTGCTCTGCGCGTACGGCGCCTATCACGGGCTGACCGCTTGGGGGGTGCTCCATCCGCGGAGCCGCCTCTTCGGGCCGAATCGCTCGCGCCTGAGCACGTCCGAGCGCGTCGTGGCGCTGACGTTCGACGACGGACCCCATCCCGACCTGACGCCGCGTGTCCTCGAGATCCTCCGCGCGCGCGGCGTGCGCGCCACGTTCTTCGTGATCGGCAGCGCGGTGCGGCGGTATCCGGAGATCGTGCGCCAGATCGTGCGAGACGGACACGAGCTGGGCAATCACACGGACGAGCATTCCTATGGGTTCTGGGCCTTGCCGCCCCGGAAGCTCTGGCAGGACGTGCACCAGGCGCAGCAGAGCATCGAGACCGTCGGCGGCACGCGGTGCCGGTGGTTCCGCGCACCCGTGGGAATCAAGAGCTGCTTCCTGCACCCCGTGCTGCGGCGCCAGCAGCTCGAGCTCGTCAGCTGGGGCGTGCGGTTTCTCGAGCGCGGGCCCCACGACCGAGCACGAATGGAACGGCGCCTGCGCCGAGTCGCGCCCGGGAGCATCCTGCTGCTGCACGACGGGCACGACCGCAGGCCCGAGGGCCGGCCCGGCGTCGTGCTGGCCCTGCCGCTCGTCCTCGACGTGCTGCGGGACAGGGGATACCGCTGCGTGCCGCTCGCATGAAGCGGCGACGGGGCTTCGGCCGGGCGCTCGCCGAGCTGCACTACCAGCTCCGAACCGAGGGCGACACCGCACCGCGCTCCGCAGCGGCGGTGTTCCTGGGGACTCTCGTTGGTTGCATTCCCGTCTACGGATTGCACCTGGCGCTGTGCACCGGACTGGCCAAGTTGCTGGGCCTGAGCCGTATCAAGACCTACCTCGCGGCTCACATCAACAACCCGCTGACCGCCCCGTTGCTGCTCCCGCTCGAGCTCGGCGCGGGCCGCTGGCTGTTCACGGGTCGCTGGCCGGTGCCGCTGCGGGACGCGTTCCGTGACACGACCGTCGTGGAGGTCGGGTGGGAGTTGCTCGTCGGGAGCCTGCTGGTCGGACTCGCGGCCGGGTTGCTCGTGGCCTCGTGCAGCCTCGTGATCCGGGGGCGTCGGCGCAGCGTGCCCGCTTGGGAGAGAGTGTGCGCCGAGACTGCGCACCGGTATCTCGCTGCCGGCATCTGGCACTGGGAGTTCGTGCGCGGCAAGTTGCGCCACGACCCGCTGTACCGGGACGTGCTCGCTTCGGGCGCTCTACCGGGCGACGGAATCCTGCGCGACCTGGGCTGCGGGCGCGGGATCCTGCTCGCGTTGATCCAGGCATCCGCCGCGTCGCATGCGCGCGGCGAGTGGCCGAGCGAGTGGAGCCCGCCGCCACGTAACCTCGCGCTCGAGGGCGTCGAGCGCCGCGGCGGGCTCGCGTCGATCGCCCGCCAGGCGACCGGCGAGGATGCGCGGATCGTCGTGGCGGACCTGGAGCGAGTCGACGTCGAGCCGGCCCGGGCGATCCTGCTGCTCGACGTGCTGCACTACCTCTCGGCCGCGGAGCAAGAGCGCCTCCTCCGTCGCGCCAGCGCGGCGCTCGAGCCGGGCGGTGTTATGCTCGTCCGCGAGCCGGATGCGGCTCGCCCCGTGCGTTTCTTCGTGACCCGGTTCGGCGAGAGGCTCTGCTCGGTGCTGCGCAGAGAGGGCTTCAGGCATCTGCATTACCGGAGCGCGGCGGCGTGGTGCGCACTGCTCGAAGCGCAGGGACTGGTGGTGGACACCCGGGAGTCCTGGCGGCGCACCCCGTTCGCGAACGTGTTGATCCGCTGCCGGCGACCCGCGTGAGCACCGGTGACGACGGCGCGACCGCACGCCGCTGGTACCGGCACGGCTGGAATCGCCCGCTGTCGTGGGAACTGATCCTGCGTATCACCCCCTGGCTGCCGCGATTCGTCCTCGTTCCGTTGCACCATCTCACCACGTTGCTGTGCCTGGCCTGCATGCCGACGGAGCGAGCCGCAGCACGCCGCAACCTGCACCGCGTCACGGGTACCACCGGTCTTGCCGCAGCGTGGCTGTGTTACCGGCTGTTCTTCAACTTCGGTCGATTCCTCGTGGCGTACGGAGAGCTACGGCGACTGAAGCCCGAGGAGCTTCGTGAACGGCTCCTGGACTTGGAGCACACGGACACAGCGCTGCGCCAGCTGCTCGCCGAGGGTCGCGGCGTGGTGCTGGCGACGCTGCACATCGGCCAGTGGGACATCGGCCTCAAGCTCCTGTCGGGGTTCGGCGTGCCGGTCCACGTCGTGATGCTGAGCGAGGACCCGCGCGAGATCACGCGCTATGCCGACGAAGCTCGGGCCTGGACCCAACTGCGCGTGCATCAGATGGGTGCCTCACCGCTCCTGGCGCTCGAGCTGATGGCCGCGCTCCGGCGCGGCGAGATCGTCGCCGTGCAGATCGATCGCGCGGTGGGCGCCAACGTGATGCCGATGACGCTGTTCGGCGCCACGACCGAGCTTCCCACGGGCGCGGCGCATCTGGCCATGGCCACGGGCGCGCCGGTGCTCCCGACGTTCGTGCTGCTGGATCGCGGAACGCGCTACCGGTTGCTGTCCTTGCCGCCGCTGCGATTCGAGCGCAACGAGCGGGAGTCGGCGCTGCACGACGCGATGAGCGGCCTGGTTCAAGCCATGGAGCACGTGATCTCGCGCTACCCCGACCAGTGGTTCAACTTCTACGACGTCTGGCCGCAGGATTCGGGCGAGGGCGCGCCCCGGTGAGCACCGTGCGGATCGCGGTGACCGGGGTGGGCGTGATCTGCGCGCTCGGGCGGGACCAGCGCGAGTACTGGCGCAACGCGATCGAAGGACGGAGCGGGATCGGCGCCCTGCGGCTGTTCGACGTATCGGGTCTCGTCGACCGACCGGTCGGCCAAGTCCAGGAGGACCCGCGTGGAGCGCGCGGCGCCACGCGCACGGATCTGTTCTGCATGCGGGCGTGGCCAATCCGTTCTACTTCTCCGAGTCGGTGGCCAACGCGCCGGGCGGCCACAGCGCGATCGAGCTCGACGCGCGCCATCGAGGACGGGCGCGTCGGGGTGGCGTATTGCGGAGGCGTGGAGCTGCTCACGCCCGAGCTGCTCCGGGTCATCGCGGCGCTGGGGGCCCCACGCTTTCTCGGGGAAGGCTGCGCGAGCTTCGTGATGGAGTCGGCCGAGTCGGCGCGCGCGTGACAGCCTCGGCCTCCGATCCTGCTTGTGCTCCCACCGCGTGGAGTAGCGATTCCACGTGCCTGGCCGCGGTCCTCGAGCGCGCGGCGGAGCAGTCGGGCGGGACGGGGATCGGCACGATCCTCCTCCACGCGAACGGAGCGCCGGCCGCCGAGGAGGCGGAGAGCCGCGCGGCCGCCTCGCTCTTCCCGCACGCCGCGATCCGTCGACCGTCGCGCGTCGTGGGCAGCTTGACCGCCGCCTCAGGACTCGCGCTGACGTTTGCCGCTCTCGAAGCCGGCCACGCGAGCTCCGGCGACGCCGTGCTGGTGCTGGCCTCGTCCTGGGGCGGAAGCTTGTTCTCGATCGCGCTACGCGCGGCTGCGCGTGACTCCGTCATCGCTCACGCTCGCCCCGCCGTGCCTCGGCCACGAGCGCCGCGGTGTCCAGCTTTCCGCGGGCGTTGCGCGGCAGGGCCTTCAGAAAGACCACCTGCCGAGGTAGCTTCCAGGCGGCCAAGCGTGCCCTCAGGTGCGCCAGGACGTCCGCGGCGGTCAGGTCGCGCTCCGCCACGACATACGCGACCAGCGATTCGCCGCGCTGATCATCGGGGAGGCTGGACACCGCCGCTTCGCGGACCCCGGCGAGATCGTCGAGCGCCTTCTCGATCTCGTGGGGATCGATTTTGCGTCCGGACACGTTGGCCCGCGAGCCCAGCCGCCCCGTCAGATGCAGTCTCCCCTGCTCGTCGAACCGCGCCGTGTCCCCTGCCAGGAACGCGCCGTCGCGGAATTCGCCCGTGGCGGCGTCGTCGCACGGCCCGAGGTAGCCGCTGGCGACACTCGCACCACGAGCCACCACGCGCCCATCCTCCTCGCGCAGCGAGATCGCCACACCGGGTAGCGGCGTCCCGACGCAGCCTTCGAACCGCGCTGCCGCATCGCCGTCCGCCGAGGCGTCGAACGTCAGCCCGCCGGTTTCCGAGGTCCCGTAGAAGGACCGTACGGGCAAGCCGTATTTCTCGCGGAACGCCGCGGCCGTCCGGGCTCGCAGCATCGCCCCCGCCGAAACACAGAGCCTCAACCCGCGCGTCGTGAAGGTCGGACCGTCCGGCCGCGCCAGGAGATCGAACAGGTACGGCACGCCCGGGAAGACCGCGGGCTCCTCGGTGGACAGGACCTTGGCCAAGGCATCCGGAAGGGGCGAAGGCACGAGAAGCAGCGGCGATCCTTGCACGATCAGGGGAAGCAGCAGGCTCGACAGGCCGTACGAGTGCGACATGGGCACGACGCCGACATTCCACTCTTCGGGGCCGATCCCCATCCCGACCAGGATCTGGCGCGAGTCGGCCAGCAGCTGGTCTGCGGTCGTGGCAACACCGCGTGGCCGAGCCATGCTCCCGGAGGTCAGCTTGAGGACCGCGGTGCCGGCCGGCAGCCGTGCGTCCGGATCGGCGCGGGTCTCTCCAGCCACGACGACCTGAAGTCGACCGGTAGGCTCGGCGACGACCCGCGCGCGCGTCGCGAATCTCGTCTCGAGCGCGTCCAGCTCGGGGCCCGTCAACTGCGGATCGCCCGGCAGCGCCACGGCATCGCAAGCCCACACGGCCAGCATGGCGACCACCCAGGACTCACCCGTCGCTCCGGCAACGAGCACCACGTCTCCGCGAGCCAGCCCGCGGAGCTGCAGCAAGCGGGCGGTGTCGAGGGCCCGCTCGAGCAGGGCGCCGCGAGTGCAATCCGGCTCTCCGACGGGTCCGCGGAGCGCCGGCAGCGCCGGCCGGCGGGTCGCCAGCTCGGCGAACGCCTCGAAGAGTGGGGACGCCCGGCGCGTCACGTCCTCGATCGCTGCACGAACTTGGCCAGCGCGCGGATGGAGCGGAGCGACTCCACCTCTTGCTTTTCGTCGACGACCTTGAACCCGTAGAACTGCTCGACGGCCAGCGCGAGCTCGAGCAGGTCGATCGAATCCAACCCCAAGGGACCCTTGAGCAGCGGGTCGTCGTCCTGGATCGACTCGGGCGCGATTCCCTGGAGGCGCAGTTTCTTGACCAGCAGCACCTTCAGCTCATCGCGGATCCGCTGCCCGTCACTCGGCTCGGTCATCCGATCGCCTCCTGGCGACTTTCCGCCGGGGCCGCGCCGTGCTCGGCAAGGTAAGCGCTCGGGCTCATCATCTTCTGCGTTCGTCGCAGGACGCGGGTCAAGTAGAGCAGCTGGGTCGGACGAACCTGGACCGCCCAATCGCGCCAGCGCTTGCGCCCGCCGAGGTTCAGGATCGAGCGACGCCACGTTTCCGCGTAGAGCGCGAAGAAGCGCTCGGGACCGAGCCGGGGCTCCCACAACGCGTGGTGCATGTCGAACTTGAACCACGGCTGCTCGCGCAGCGACGCCGCCCGATCCCGATACAGCTGCGTGCCGGGTAGCGGGGTCAGGATCGTGTAGCCGGCACGATCCAACCGATGCGTGGCCACGAAATCCCATAACGCCTCGAAATCCTGCTCGTCCCAGTCCGGATCAACCACGAAGTTACCCGTGACCCCGTAGCCCAACGAACGCGCGATGCGCGCGGCCTCCACGGTGTGCTGGAGCGTCGTGTCCTTGGACAGCCGATCCAAGCCTCGATCGGAGGGCGACTCGAAGCCGAAGAAGATGTCGAAGTCCTGCGCGATGGGTCTCCAGGCCTCGAGCAGCTCGGGGTGCCGGACGACGAGGTCGGTGCGGGTCTGCGCCAGGAACCAGCGCTTGCGCACGCCACGCGCACGGAGCGCAGCCGCCAGCGCCAAGCTGCGGTCCGGGTGGTTCCAGAACAGATCGTCCACGAGAAACACGTGCTGGCCCACCGACGCCAGATCCTCGACGACCGCGCCCACCGAACGCTCGCGGAAGGAGCGGTCGTGCAGCGGCCAGACGGAGCAAAAGCTGCACCGGAAGGGACAGCCGCGGGCCGTCTCGACGAGCCACACCGGCTTGAACAAGAGGCAATAGTACCGGCTCCGATAGGACGCCACGAGATCGCGGGCGGGGAGCGGAACGCTGTCCAGGTCGCCCGTGCCTTCGAAACCAGGGGTGTCGACCCAGCCCTCGGGCGTGCGCAGGCGTAGACCGGGGACGCTCCCGAGCGCGCGGCCGCCTTCGAGCGCGGCCGCGAGGAGCGGCATCACCCGCTCGCCGTCTGCGGTGCAGATGGCGTCGACGTCGTCTGTCTCGAGGGGCGCTCGCCAGGCCGCCGCGGCGTGCCCGCCGACCACGATCAGAGCGTCGGGAGCGAGCCGGCGTACCCTGCGGGCCGCGTCGAGCACGCGATCGTACTCGAGCGCGTGCATGCACGACAGACCGACGATCCGCGGGCGACTCCGCCTGAGCCACGAGCCGCTCGACCCCGTGCAGCGCTCGTCGACGAGGATGGGGCGGGCCCCACCCTGGGAGCGGATCGCCGCGGCAACGTACTCGAGGCCGAGCGGTTCGACCCGGAAAAAAGGGCCGAGCCCGAAGCGCTCGTTGCCGGGATCGGGCCGGATCAGCAGGACGTCCATGACGAATTACGGGGTGAGCCTACGCTGCCCACCGCACGCGGTCAACCCTGTCGGCGGTGCCGGTCGAACCATCCGGCGATGTGCAGCATCTTCGAGATGTGGTGGCTCGGCCGCGTGCGGATCCCGTGTGGCTCGCCGGGCACGCGCACCAGCACCGACTCGACGCCGAGGAGCTTGAGCGCCGTGTAGTACTGCTCGGACTCCGAGATCGGCGTGCGCCAGTCCTCCTCGCCCGTGATCACCATCGTCGGCGTCTTCACGTTGCGCACGACTGACAAGAGCGAGCGTGCGGCGTAGTGCTCCTCGTGCTCCCACGGCGGCCCCGGGAACCAGTACTTGACGCCGAAGGCCGGGATGTCCGCGGTCAGCACCCAGCTGGTCCAGTTGATCACCGGGTAGGCCGAGGCCGCGGCGCGAAACCGCTCGCTGCGCCCGATCATCCAGCAGGTCAGCACGCCGCCGCCGCTGCCGCCGGTCACGAACACGTTCTCCGGATCGACGTAGCCCTGAGCGATCGCGGCGTCGACGCCCGAGTTCAGATCGAAGAAATCGTCCCCCGGATAGGCGTGGTGGATCAGGTTGCCGAACTCCTCGCCGTAGCTCGTGCTGCCGCGCGGGTTGACGTACAGGACCACGTACCCCAGGGCCGCCCACACCTGCTTCTCCAGGTCGAACAGCGGGCCGTAGGACGCGAACGGTCCCCCGTGGATCTCGAGGATCAGCGGGTACTTCTTCGTGGGATCGAACCCCGGCGGCTTCACGATCCAGCCCTGGATCTTGCGGCCGTCGAGCGACGATTCGTAGGAAATCTCCTCGACCGCGCCCAGGCGGCGCTGCGCGAACAGATCGGCGTTGACCGCGGTGACGATCTTGGGCTTGCCGCCGCGCGAGGTCGTCACGGCGATGTCGCCCGGCACGTCGGCGCGCTTGTAGGCGAAGGCGATCCGCCCGTCCTTGGCCAGCGAGAACGCGGAGCCGCCGGTGTAGGAGCTCGTGCCGCTCCCCAGGTCCTCCGCCACCATGCGCAGCTTGGCGCCGGTCGAATAGAACCCGAGCTTCGAGCGGCCCTGGTCGTCGTACACGAAGTACACGCCGCTCCCGTCGGGGGCCCAGTGCGGATCCTCGGCGCCGCGGTCGAGCTCGTTCGACACGAACGTCGGCGCGCCGCCCGCGCGCGGCGCGACGTAGAGGCGTGCGACCTGGTAGCCCTGGTAGCGGTCGTCGAAGCCGACATAGGCCAGCCACTTGCCGTCCGGGGATACGGCCACGTCGCCGTCCGGTCCGCGGCGGTTGGTCAGCCCGCGCACGGCGCCGTCGGCGACCGCGAACTCGTACACCTCGGTATCGAGCGGCTCGAGATCCCAGTCCGGGCGGCGGTTGGCCGAGACGAGCAGGTACTTGCCGTCCGGCGTCCAGACCGGCGCCGCGCCGCCGAACAGCGGCTGGTGATGGAACTCCCCGCTCGAGATCCGGCGCGGCGTGCCGCCGTCGGCCGGCACGACGAAGATCTGCATGTAGCCGTCGGGCAGGTAGCCGGCCTGATCGAAGCGGTACACCAGCCGATCGACGACGCGCGCGGGCTCGGCCCAGGTGGCCCCCTCGGGCGGCGCGGGCATCTCGGCGATCTTCGGTCCCTTGGCGCGCTCGAGCGCCAGGAACGAGATCCACTTGCCGTCGGGAGACCAGCTGATCCCGCTGGGGGCCGTGGGCAGATTCGTGATGCGCGCCGAGTGGCCGTTGTCGAGCCACAGCACGTGGATCTGGGACGAGCCGTCCCGATCGGACACGAACGCGATCCGGCCACCGTCGGGTGACCAGCGCGGCGAGGTATCGCGCGCGTTGCCCGAGGTCAGAGCGCGGTGGCCCGCGCCGTCCGACCCGACGAGCCACAGGCTGGCGTAGCGCCGATCGGTCTGGGCATCGGCCCAGCCCCGGACGTAGGCGATGTGGGCGCCGTCGGGCGCGATCTGCGGGTCCGAGGCCACCTCGAGCTGGAACACGTCCTCGGCCCGCAGGCCCGGTACATCGGCGGATGCGGATCCGCCGAGCGCCGCAGCGGTCCAGAGCGTCAGCGTGAGGCGCACGATACGGCTCATCCCCATCCTCCCCTTCGATCCAGCATCGGCTGCCGATCATAGCGCCGACCTGGTAGCCTGATCCGTCGCATGAGCAACTTCGACCTGTCGGTCCTGCTGTTCCTGCAGCTGGCGGTGATCCTGGCCGCGTGCCGAGTCGTCGGCCGGATCTGTCGCTGGCTGGGTCAGCCCCCCGTCGTTGCCGAGATGATCGCCGGCGTCGTGCTCGGGCCGTCGCTGCTCGGTCTGGCCTGGCCCTGGCTCGGGTTCGACCCGTTCCCCAAGGCCTCGATGACGATCCTCTACGCTTTGGCCCAGCTCGGCCTGGCGGTCTACATGTTCCTGATCGGTGTCGAGTTCCGCGCCGACCTGTTCGGCACCCGGATCCGCAGCGCCATGTCGGTGTCGATCGCCGGAATCGTCGCGCCCTTCGCCCTGGGCGTCGCGATCGCTTGGGCGATCCACGGGCAGGCCGGCCTCTTCGGCGCGTCCGTCAGCCGCGCGGAGGCCGCCCTGTTCCTGGGCGCGGCGCTGTCGATCACCGCGTTCCCGATGCTGGCCCGCATCGTCTACGAGCGCGGCCTCTCGGGGACGTCGCTCGGCACGCTGGCCCTCGCCGCGGGCTCGATCGACGACGCGGCGGCTTGGTGCGTGCTGGCGGTCGTGCTGGCGAGCTTCGGCAGCGACCCGGCGATCGCCGCCTGGGCCATCGGCGGCGGGATCGGGTATGCCGCGGTCGTGTGGCTCGGCGTTCGCCCCGCGCTGCAGCCCTTCGGCCGGCGCGTCGAGGCTCGGGGCTCGATGAGCCTGGCCATGCTCGGCGGACTGCTCGCGCTCGTGATGCTCGGCTCGTGGTTCACCGATCGGGTCGGCATCTACTCCGTGTTCGGCGCGTTCGTCCTCGGCACGGCGATGCCGCGCGGCAAGCTCGCCGAGGAGCTGCACCGCCTGGTCTATCCGCTGACGGTGACGCTGCTGCTCCCGATGTACTTCGTCTATTCCGGGCTCAACACGAAGATCGGCCTGGTGAACACGCCGGCCCTGTGGGGCCTGGCGCTGATCGTGCTCGCCGCCGCCATCGCCGGCAAGGGCGTGGCCTGCTTCGCCGCGGCCCGGCTCAACGGCGAGCCGCCGCGCGAGGCCGCAGCGATCGGCGCCCTGATGAACGCTCGCGGCATGATGGAGCTGATCATCCTGAACATCGGCTACGAGCGCGGGATCATCTCGCAGACGCTGTTCTCGATCCTCGTGGTCATGACCATCGTGACCACGCTGATGGCCGTGCCGGTGTTCGAGCGCGTGTACGGACGCGAGCGGGACGCCCATCTGGCCGCGTCCGGCCGCTCCCTCCCTGCCGGTTGACGGTCAGCCTGCCGGCGCCTCGCACACCGCGTCGTGGGGCACGTCGACTTGCGGCTCGCCACCTGGGCGCAGCTCGATGTAGCCGCCGCGTCGCAAGCGCATCAAGGCACGGATCGTCTCGAGCTTGCGCAGCGGCGCGATCCACGTCAGCGCGCGCACGTCCGACTTGCCGTCGAGAAGCTCGAGCAGGAACAGCTCCTGGCTGCTCAACGACTCGCGGCCCGTGCGCGGAATGCCGACGCGCGTCGGGATCGCCTCGGGCGGGACCTCGTTGCGGAAGGCCTGGGCCAGAAAGCCCGCCTCGGCCTTGGCGATCAGCAGATCCCTCTCGCGATCGGGCGCGCCGCGCAACGCGCAGCGGTCGATCAGCTCCAGGGCGTCCGCGAACTCGCCCGCCGCGATGAACTCCCACACGCGATCCTCCGCGCGCACCGGGGGATCGAGGACTGCACGAGCCGGGTGCACCTCGCCCCAGCGGACCAGCCCACGCTCGACCAGCCGCAGCACGTACGAGCAGGCCTCGTACTCGGAGACGCGAGACGCGAGCACGATCTCGCGCAGCGTCCGTGCTCCGTCGATCGATTCGTAGAGATTGCGACCGACGTGGCTCGCCACCGTCGGAGCGTCCGGCTTCCGCTTCGTGCGATGGAGCACGACGTCCATCGAGGGCAAGGCCTGCCGGATCCGGTTCAGCTCGTCGAGGCGCCGGACCCCCTCGAGCAGCACCGAATCGACCGCCAGGTCGATGCGCAGCGTCTCCGCCGGCGGCTTCCGTCCCAGCTCGACGGTGAACCGGGCGTGCGGCCAATCGAACAGACCGAAGACGCTTTCTTCGGTCTTGGCCAGCACGGCACGCTCCAGCTCCACGCGCGAGATCCGGCCCCCCTCGAGCAGCAGATCCCCCAGCGTGCGCCCTGCGCCTTCCTGGAGCTTCATGCACCGCCGTAGCTCGCGCTCGTCGATCCGCCCGTGCGCGATGAGGAACTGCCCCAGGAGCAGGTGGGGCTCGTTGCTCGAGGCGGCGACGATCCGGCCGTCCTCGAAGTAGACCCGCCGGCAGGCGGCCTCGCGTCGCACACGGCACTCACCGGTCTTGCGCGCGACACTCAGCCACTGCAGCAGGTCGGGCAGCGCCATGACGTCGAACGACGACTCGAGACAGCCGCTGGCCGATTGGATCCCCTGGTCCAAACCCGTCTCCCCTGCGGCGCGAATCTGGGGTGCCGCCGCGGGAGAGTCAACCCGAGAGGGTCAGCTCGTCCGGCCCGTCAGTGCCCCTGGTCGTGCGGAGCGCGGACCTCGGCCGCACCTTCGGCCGCGTTCCCGAACTCGTCGGTGGCCGTGTACACGACGGAATAGGTCCGGCCGTGGCCCCCGCCCGCGCGCTCGGAGCGCAGGTCGAACTCGTAGTCCGCGGTGCCGACCGCCGCGCCCAGGATGTCGGGCTCGGTGTTGCCGTCGCCATTCGCGTTCGCCGGCTCCGAGCTCTCGAGCGAGGTCAGCACGACCGTCGTCGGGCTGCAGTCGATCACCGTGACGTGCGCCGTGACGTGGACCAGCTTGTGGTTCGGCGGCCACAGCGTCGACGGGTCGAGCACGACCTCGATCTCGGGCGGCGTCGTGTCTTCGATCGTCACCACGACCTCGTCGGTCGAGGTCTCGCCACGCGAGTCGGTCACGCGCAGCGTGATCGTGTGGACGCCCACGTCGAGCGTCGTGTCGAACGGCGTGCCCTCGCCGAGCTTGGTCTCGGTCGTCAGGCCGAAGTCGAGGAACCACTCGTAGAGCACGATGTCCGAATTGGGGTCGGTCGAGCCCGAGCCGTCGAGCCGCACCGCGGTGCCCTCGCTCGACGTGCACTCGATCGTGACGTCGTCGCCCGCGTCGGCGACCGGCGGATCGTTCGGCTGGAGCACGCTGAGCTGCACGACGATCGTCTCGCTGCGCTCGCCCGCGGTCGCCGTGACCGTGATCTCTGCCGGATCGTCCTCGAACACGCGCAGCGTGTCGTGCGCCGCACCCGTCCCTTCCGTGTTGACGGGCTGGCCCAGCGAGGCGAGCGCGCCGGCGGTCGTCTGGAACGTGACCGCGAGGCCCTCCTGCGGCATGCCCAGCTCGTCGAGCGCGAGCGCCGTGAGCGCGGTCTCGGCGTAGTGCTTGTCGTTCGACGAGTCGACGGGCGTGGCCGGATCGTCGAGGTCGATCACGACGGCCGCGGGATCCGCGGCGAGCGTGAATCCGTCTTCGAGGCTCTCGAGGCTTCCGCTGCGCAGAGCCGACGTCGCGTCGGGCGTCTTCGAGTCGTTGCTGCAGCCGGCGAGGCCGACGAGGACGAGGCTGACGATGAAGAACCCGAGAACGACGCGATTGGTGCGCATGAAGGGCCCCCTCGATGTCCGGACGGTTCGCGAGCAAGATACCAACTCGCGAGCCTCGGTTCCTCGCTGCAGGGCACAACCTGAGTCCTTTTTCGTGACGGGTTTGGAAGCTGTCTCGTTCGTCGGCGTCCAATGGTGCGTCAGCCGCGCTTTGCTGCCGTGCGCAACACGCTGTGGCGAGCGCTGTAGGCGAAATACACGACCACGCCGATCGCCATCCAGACCA
>Ga0180063_1000076_pt1 | contig 22685 bp, 18 predicted proteins | sample EasRivT47_16_10D_FD_121776 | JGI IMG/M metagenome (GOLD analysis project Ga0180063, IMG submission 121776) | Soil microbial communities from meander-bound floodplain in the East River, Colorado, USA - East River metaG ERMLIBT47_16_10D | ecosystem: Environmental > Terrestrial > Soil > Floodplain ...
ACCGACACCTACGTCGACCTGCCCTCGGTGGCCCGGCGCACGATCCGCGACATCGGCTACACCGACGCGCACTACGGCTTCGACTACGAGACCTGTGCCGTGGTGTCCTCGATCGACGAGCAGTCGCCCGATATCGCCATGGGCGTCGACACGGGCGGCGCGGGCGACCAGGGGCTGATGTTCGGCTACGCCTGCCGCGAGACGCCCGAGCTGATGCCGCTGCCGATCATGCTCGCGCACCGGCTGGCGCGACGCCTGGCCGAGTGCCGGCGCGCGCGGACCGTCGACTTCCTGCGCCCGGACGGCAAGTCGCAGGTCACGGTCGAGTACGAGGACGGCACGCCGAAGCGCGTCGAGGCCGTCGTCGTATCGACGCAGCACGGCCCCGACGTGCCCCACGCGCGCATCGAAGAGGCGATCCGCGCCATCGTGATCGATCCGGTCGTGCCGCGCGAGCTGCTCGACGCCCGCACCAAGGTCTACGTCAATCCGACGGGGCAGTTCGTCGTCGGGGGACCGAAGGGCGACTGCGGGGTGACCGGGCGCAAGATCATCGTCGACACCTACGGCGGCATGGGCCACCACGGCGGCGGGGCGTTCTCGGGCAAGGACCCGACCAAGGTCGACCGGTCGGCCTGTTACATGGCGCGCTACGTGGCGAAGAACGTCGTCGCGGCCGGGCTGGCCGAGCGAGCCGAGGTGCAGCTGGCGTATGCGATCGGCGTGGCCGAGCCGGTGTCCGTGATGGTGAACACGTTCGGAACCGGGCGGGCGCCCGAGGCTCGGTTGGCCGAGCTGGTGCGCCAGCACTTCGATCTGACGCCGCGGGGCATGATCGAGCACCTCGACCTGCGCCGGCCGATCTACCGGGCCACCGCGGCCTATGGCCACTTCGGGAGATCCGAGCCCGGCTTCACGTGGGAGCTGACCCACGTCGCCGAGAGTCTCGCCGCAGACGTCAAGGTCTGAGTCGCGCGCGGGCGTGACCGGCGACCCGATCGCGCAGACGAACGCGAGCGCGCCACGGCGCCGGACTCGGCGGCGCGCGCTGCTCGCCGGCCTGCTGGTGCTGGCCGCGTGGCTCGCCGCCGGCATCCACCGGCTCGACGAGGACGTGTTCGGCGTCGCCGCGGTCCGACCGTGGGGCCCGGCCTTTCGGGTCGACCGCGGGCCGGCGCTCGCGCCTCCCGGCCTCGTTCGCTTCGCGACCTACCCACGCCATGGTCTCGAGCTTGCGCTGCCGCAGGCCGAGGAAGCGCAGATCCCGGCCCAGGACGGCGCCCGCTACGGGTTTCGCGGCTGGGTCACGCTGCGCGCGAACCCGGAGCGCTGGCGCGAGATCGATCGAGCCGCGGCGGGTTCTGGAATCCGGGGTGCGCTCGTCGCCGCGGTCCGAGAGGCGGCAGGGGCGCTGCGGCCGGGGAGCGAGCGGGGTGCCGACCCGGCGGCGCTGGCTCGCGAGCTCGAGCAGGGCCTCGTCACCGCGCTCGGCGCACGCGGCCTCGAGCTACGCCGGCTCGAGCTCGACTCGATCGACTTTCTCGCCGCGGACGCCAGGCTGCCCCAGGCCGATACCGACGTTCGGCTGCTGATCGTCGGACTCGACGGGCTCGACTGGGAGATCGCGGACCCGCTCCTCGATGCGGGGCGCATGCCGAACCTGGCCCGGCTCGTCGAGGGCGGTGTCCGCGCGAAGCTGCTCTCGGTCAGCCCGTTGCTCTCTCCCGTCGTGTGGACCACCGTGGCGACGGGGGTCGAGCCGAGTCGCCACGGAATCCTCGACTTCCTCGTCGACGAGCCGGGTGGCGGCGCGAAGCAGCCGGTTACCTCGGTGCAGCGCCGCGCGCCGACGTTCTGGGAGATCCTCTCGCGCGCCGACGTCGAAGTCGGCGTCGTCGGCTGGTGGGCCTCGTGGCCCGCCGATGCCGTGCGTGGCTATCTCGTTTCGGACCGCGTGGCCTACCAGCTGTTCGGTTACCGCTCGAATCCCGAGGACGCGAGCGGGAAGTGCTGGCCACCTGCGCTCTACGCCTCGATTCGACGCCATCTCGTCGAGCCCGAGCGCGTCGGCTGGAGCGAGGTGCAGGGCTACCTGGGTGGCTCCCGGCGCAACGAGGACGAGTTCTCCCCGGAAGAGCGGGAGCGGCTCGCCGGGCTGCGCACGACTCTGGCCTCGACGCGCACGTATGCCGCGATCGCGCACGAGCTGGCCGACGAGTTCGAGCCGCGCCTCGAGGTCGTGTACTTCGAGGGCACGGACACGGTGGGCCACCTGTTCATGCCGTTCCGTCCGCCCGCGCTGCCCGGGGTCGATCCGCGCGGCGTGCTCAGCTTCGGTCCGGTGGTCAATCGGTTCTACGAGGAGGCCGATCGCCAGCTCGGCGCGCTCCTGGCCGGTCGCGCATCGGACTGGACCGTGCTCGTGCTGAGCGACCACGGCTTCGCCGCAGACCAGACCCGCCCGCGCACGACCGACTCGCGGATCGGGCACGGCGCGGCCGCGGACTGGCACCGGCGGTTCGGCGTGCTCGTGCTTTCGGGCGCGCACGTGCGCCCCGGCGTGCGCCTCGCGGAAGCGAGCGTCTACGACATCGCGCCGACGGTGCTCGCGCTCTTCGGGCAGCCGGTTCCGAAGAGCTGGCCCGGCCGCGTGCTGGCCGACGCGCTGGCCCCCGAGTTCCTCGCCGCGCACCCGGTGCGCTTCCGGCTCGACGAGCCGCACCGCGAAGACCTGCGAGCCGAGGCGCTCGCCGATCCGGCGGCGGCCGATCTGCTCGAGAAGCTCGAGAGTCTGGGCTACGTGAGCGCGGAAGCGGTCGCATCGGGATCCGCCACGGCGCGGAACAACACCGGGGTGGCGCTGCTCGCCGAGGGTCGCTTCGCCGACGCACAGCGCGAGTTCGAGAGCGGCCTCGTCGAGAACCCCGGCGTGCCGATGCTGCGCGTGAACCTCGGCCTGGCGCTGCGCGCGCAAGGCAAGCTGGCCGAGGCGGCGCAAGCGGTCGAGCCGGCCGTCTCGCATCCGGCGACGTTCCGCGCGGCGGGCCATCTGCTGGCCGAGATCCGCATGGAGCGCGGCGACCTCGACGGCGCCGAAGCGCTGCTGCGCCAGGTGCTCGAGCAGGAGACCGATGCGGCCGACCTGCGCACGTCGCTCGGCCGGGTCTTCGAGCGCAAGGGCGACTTGGTCTCGGCCGAGCGGGAGTTCGAGCGCGCGGCCGAGATCGACCCGGACGCCGCGTTGCCCCGCAACCACCTTGGGACCCTGTTCCGGCGCCGTGGCGATCTCGAGCAGGCCGCGGTCTGGTACCGGCGGGCGATCGATGCCGATCCGTACTTCATGGGCGCCTACAACAACCTGGCGCTCGTGTACCAGGACCTGGGTCGGATGGACGAGGCGCGCGAGCTCTACGCGCGAGCGCTGCTCAAGGCTCCGGACCACGCGGAGGTCCTGAACAACCTGGGCAGCTGGCACTACGCTCGCGGCGAGTTCGAGCCGGCCCGCGACTACTGGAAGCGCTCCGCGGCCGCGAACCCGACCTATCCGTCGCCGCTGAACAACCTGGCCGGGCTCGAGATCACGGCCGAGCGGCTGGACAGCGCGGAGCAGCTTCTGGCCCGCGCGCTCGAGCTCGATCCGGGCTACGGCGATGCGCGGATGAACCTGGCGCTCGTCGACCGGCTGCGCGGACGGATCGATGACGCGCGGCTGGAGCTCGGGCGCGCGGCCGAGGATCCGCGAACCGGTGCCGGGCCCTCGATCAAGCTCGGCGCCCTCGAGCTCGAGGCGGGTCGCGTGGAACCGGCGATCCGCGCGCTCGAGCGTGCGCGGACGCTCGCGCCGGCGAGCGTCGAGGCGCTGAACTTCCTCGGTGAGGCGTACCGGCGCGCCGGCAGGCGAGGGGAGGCGCGTCAGGCCTGGGCGCGCTCCCTGGAGCTCGATCCGGGGCAGAGCGAGCTGCGGGCCTACGTCGAGCGCGAGCTGGCCGAGGCGCCGTGATCGAGGCGTTCTACCGGCAGATGGCGGAGGTCGAGGACCGCCACTGGTGGTTTTGCCACCGCCGCGCGCTGGTGACGCGCTTGCTCGCGCGCCATGCGCCGGACGGCCACGCGCGGGCCCTCGACCTGGGATGCGGAACCGGCGGGAACGCGAGGCTCCTCGCGGTCCAGGCACCGTTCGTCGTCGGCCTCGATCGCTCGGCGCTCGCGCTCGCGCTGGCACACGCGAAGTCGAGCCCCGCGCAGCTCGTGCGGGGCGACGCGAACCGGCTGGCTGCGACGTTCCTGCCGGGGAGCTTCGATCTCGTGGCCGCGTTCAACGTGCTGTACCACGAGTGGGTCGGGGACGTGGAGCAGGTGCTGCGTGACGTGCGCCGGGTGATGTGCGGCGGAGGATGCCTGGTCCTGACCGAGCCGGCCATGCCGATCCTGCGTCGACGCCACGACGTGGTCGATCTGGGCGCTCGGCGCTTCCGGCTCGGTGCGCTCCGGCGGCTCCTACGCCAAGCGGGCTTCGAGGTTCGCTTCGCCAGTCACTTCAATGCGGTGTCCCTGGTGCCGGCGCTCGCCGGTGCCGTGGTCGATCGCTTGTTCCGCCGGCTCGACGCGACGCCTAGCGCCGACGAAACAGTCGGCGAAATAAGCGAGCCGCCTGCGCCGCTCGACGCCATGCTGCGCGCGGCGTGTGCGATCGAGCGGCTGGCGCTGGGCTATGGACTGCGGCTTCCGCTCGGCGTCGGGATCGTGGTCGTGGCCACGCTGCCGGTCGAGGAGAGTCGTCAAGTACGGACGAACAGCATCAGGTAGATGCCGATCAGGCCGAAGACCACGTTGGGAGTCCAGGCCGCGATCCAGGGCGCGAGCACCGTCTCGAGCCCGAGCGCATTGAACACCGCGAAGGCCGCCCAATAGACGATGACCAGGATCAGCGCGACGCCGATCCCGTAGAGCGTGCCGCGCCGGCCCAGGCGGAAGGCGAAGGGGAGGCCGATCAGCACCATCACCAGCGGGGCGACGGCCCGGGCGATCTTGCTGTGCAGCGCGACGCGCAGCCGCGTGGTGTCGTAGCCTGAGCGATCCAGATCGGCGATCTCCTCGCGCAGCTCGACGAAGGTCATCTGCTCGCTCATGTCGTTGCGGAAGCCGGCCGTCAGCTGGCGACTGGTCAGCTCGGTCGGGCCGTCGAGCGTCACGCGCTCGGTCCCGTCGAACAGCTGGTAGGTGCCCGGGCTACCGTCGGCCGGGAAGGAGCGGTACCAGCCGCGCTCGAGCTCCCAATCGCGTCCACCGAGCCAACGCGCCCGCTCTGCGTAGCGCTGATCGAGGATTCGCGGCACGTCGCGATCGATCGCGAAGGCCGTGAAGGACTGGAAGGTGTGATGATCCGCGTCGGCCAGCCGGTAATGGTACAGGCTCCGGCCCTCGGCACCGAAGCTCCAGCGCCCGCCCGGGGGAAGGCCGTACGTCTTGGGAGCGCGCCCCATGATGCGGTCTTCGATCTCGTGCGCGCGACGGCTCGCCACCGGCCCGATCGTATCCTGCACGAGATAGACGACTCCGCACAGCACGCTCGTGACGACGAGCACCGGCATCGTGGCCCGGCGCAGGCTGTGGCCGCTCGCCAAGAGCGCCGTCAGCTCACCGGTTCGCGACAGCAGGCTGAACCCGACCACGGCCGCCACGAGGCAGGCGATCGGGAACACGACCGGCAGCACGCTGGGCAGGAAGTACGGGAAGTAGCTGAGCAACAGCGTCGCCGGCTCGTGCGTGCGCAGCATCCCGTCGGTCAGCTTCTTCAGCTCGACCAGCGCGTAGATCAGATAGGACGCCGCGAGCGCCAGGAGCAGCAAGCGCAGAAACGACCGCGCGATGTACTGGTCGACGCGCAGCACGAAGCGCGTGCTCGTCCCGCCGAGCCCCTCGAGCGCCTCGACCCCGGTCGGCGCCGCGGGCGTGCCGACGGCGCGACGGGGGCGGATCAGGTCCGCCGTCCGTACGGCGAAGTGGCGGACCGCGGCGAACGGCCCACTGTCGGAGTCGCGCGGGCGACGCATGCGCAACAGGCCGACGCCGGCCCACGCGAGGAGCACGAGGTTCGCGATCCACGGTCCGAGCGTCGCCGGGAGTCGGCCTGCGAGCGCCTGGTCGCGCGTGAAGGTGAAGATGGCCCAGTACAGCACGATCACGAGCAGGCTGATCGCGAAGCCGGCGCCCTTCCCTGAACGGGCCCGACGGATGCCCAGCGGCAGAGCGAGGGCCGAGAGCACGAGCGAGGCGCAGGGGAGGGCCAGCCGCGAGTGCAGCTCGACCGTCGAGACCCTCGCGCGATGCCGTGGCAAGAAGAGGTCTTGCGCGCGGCCCTTCGGATCGGTCGCCGCCGTGCGCTCTTCGGCCTCGGCCAGGTCCCGGCGGGCCGTGCGTGCCTCGGACAGGAGCTCGCGGATCTGCATGTCCGAGACGACGCGCTGGGGCGGCTCACGGAAGCTTTTCAGGTAGGCGGGTGGGGCGAATGGCTCACGCACGTGCTCGAACGTGCTGAGCAAATAGCCCGAGGGGTCGGCCGGGTCGAAGTGGTGGATCACGCCGTTGTAGAGGTCGAAGAACAGCGTTCCCGAGCGATCGGCCGCGGGATACAGGTCACCCGAAGCAGCGAGGATCACGTCGTAGCGCGATTCCCGTGGGTCGTGACGAACCAGCAGCACACCCTTCAGACGCGCTTGGGAGCCGGTGCCGATGTCGTCCACGAACAGCACGGTGTTCTGCAGCTCGGTGTAGAAGACACGGGGCTTCAGATCGCTCGCCAGGCTCGAGGAGAACAGGATCTCGCCCTGGAGCTCGCGCCGCAGGTAGTTGGCCTTGGGCGTCATCTCGGAATAGACGTAGAGCGCTACGACGCTGGCCAGGAACCCGTGGAGCAACAGCGGGCCGAGCAGACTCGCCGGCCCTCGTCCGGCGCTCTGCAGGGCCTCCCACTCGTGGTCCGCCGAGAGCCGACCGATGGCGATCAGCGCGCCCAGCAACACGGCCATCGGGATCGTGAGCACCAGGATCGCGGGAAGACCGACCAGGAAGAGCCTGGCGGTGACGTCGAGTCCGAGGTTCTTCGCCAGCGCACGCTCGGCGACGAAGAAGAAGTGGTTCATGAGCAGGACGAACGTCCACAGCACGAGGCCGAGGATCATCGGGGGGCGGAGTTCCGCTCCGAGATAGCGTGGGATTCGTTGCACGAGCATCAAGGCGAGTCTAGCAGCGGCGGGAACGACCGAAGCGCTCCCGGATCCGCTCCATTCAACGTCCGATAAGATACATTATGTCAACCAACTGAGGATCGAAGACCCGCGAATCCAGGGAAAACGCCATCACGACCCGCCTCGCCCTTTCTCCTGCCCGAAACCCTCGGACCGGCCGCTGTCACTGCCCAACCTCACAGCGCACCGTGGTGCCGAGGTTGTTGCGGTTCCACTCGCGTTGCTCGAGCGACAGTCCGGGCGTCCGAGGGCGATAGACGCCCCGGTCGGCGCCACGCTGTACTCCGTGACCTCGCGCGACTCATTCGACGGCGCGATGCTGTCGGCGTGCCGACGCAGACCCGACCACCAACCGCCCGACGATCGCGGGAACTCCCCGTGGTCGAAACCGTCGTCGAATCCGCCGTCGTCGATTTGCCTGTTGCGCCGCTTCTCGCGGCTGGGATCGGAGCGGTCTCAGCAGCTCTGCCTTCCCGCTCTCGACTGGCGCTCGGCGCGGGAGCCGCACCCGACGTGGAATCGAAGGATCAGGTGCCTGACTGCGCTTCGTCGACCTCGGCGTCGCGGATCAGATTCTCGAGCACCTCGCGGACCGCCGCGATCAATTCGGTCCGTGCAACGTCCGGTCGGTCGAAGCGCACGACGAGCTGATACGGTCGGTCCTCGGGGTGAAGCCTGAACGTGAAGTTCTTCGGTGGCGGCGGACCGTCGTCACGCTTGAACTGCCGCGCTTGCTCGCGCGTGTAGCCCTCGCCGGTGATCTTGTCCACGAGACGGTGCATGTCGTCGAGCGTCGGGAGACGCACGATCTGCAGGAGCATCGACTTGCTCGTGATGTCGGCCTGCCGACATCGCTCCTGCACTTCCTCGGGCATCCGATTGAGGCTCAGAGCTTCCGTGATCACCGTGCGCGACTTGCCAAGCTTGCGCGCGATCTCCTCGTGCGTGTAGCGGAACTGGTCGCACAGACGCTGGATCGCCGCAGCTTCCTCGAAGGGCGTGAGGTCGCGTCGCTGCAGGTTCTCGATGAGCGAGATCTCGAGCATGCCCCGTGCGTCGACATCCACCTCGATGCACGGAACCCGATGCAGTCCTGCCAGGCGCGCGGCCTGGAACCTGCGCTCGCCGGCGATGATCTGGTACTTGCCCTCGTGGTGCCGGACCAGGATCGGCTCCAGGACTCCCTTCTCCTTCACCGAGGCCACCATCTCCGACAGGTCGCCGAAGTCCTTGCGTGGCTGGTGCGGGTTGGGCTCGATCCGCGGAACGTCGATCATGCGCCCGATCGCCTCGGAGCGTTGGGCGGTGATCTCCTCGACGAAGTGGCTGTCGTGGCGCATGCGCATTGCGTCGGGTAGGCCTCTGGGTCTAGACACGGCCGATCACCTCCTCGGACAGTCGATAGTATTCGGATGCTCCGGTCGAGCTGGGGGCGAACGTGAAGATGCTCTGTCGGTACGCGGGAGACTCCTCGAGGCGCACGCTGCGGGAGATGGTCGTCTCGAGCACCTTGTCGCCGAAGACTCCGCGGATCTGCTGGCGAACGTCGCGCGCCAGGTTCGTGCGGCGGTCGTGGAGCGTGATCACGACGCCGAGGAACTGCAGCTCCGGATTCGGTCGGGCCCGGATCTTCTCGAAGGTATCGAGCAGGTCGTCGGTCCCCTCGAGCGCGTAGTACGAGGACTGGATCGGAACGAGCAGATGCGTGCCGGCGACGAGCGCGTTCACGGTCAGCACGCCCAGCGTCGGTGGCGTGTCGATCACGATGTACTCGTACAGGCCGCGGATCGGACCGAGCTTGTCCTTGAGTCGGTAGTGGCTGTCGAACTCCCCGATCAGCTTGGTCTCGGCCTTGGCCAGGGAGATGCGCGCGCCGATCAGGTCGAGCTCGTCGAGACCCGTGGGCACGATGGCCTCGGCCGCCGAGACCGCGGGCTCGATCAGCAAGTCGTAGCTCGAGGATGTGAGCGTGTGCGGATCGACGAACGTGATCGTCGCGTTGCCCTGTGGATCGAGATCGATCAGCAGCGTCTTCTTCTTGCGCTGCGCGAGGGCGGCTGCGAGGTTGATCGCGGTTGTCGTCTTGCCGACGCCGCCTTTCTGGTTCGCGATGACGAGGACTCGGGTAGTCATGGTTCGGCGCCTAGCCCTTCGGGCGATGGAGGAACCACAGGATATTGGGGTCGGAGTCGAAAGCCATCCCGGATACAGCGCCCCTGCCGTTGCGGCTGGAGTCTACGCTCACCCCGGGGTGGCTGTCAACCGGAAGCTCGGTGGGATCGCTGGAGAAGGAAAGGCGAAAGCCTCGGGTCACATCTCGTACTTGCCCAGCTCCTCCGGATCGACGGTCTCGAGCCATTTGCGCAGCCGCTCGGTCTCCTCGGAGTCTCCCGAGCCGTCGGCCGACGAGGAGCGGTCGAGCACGGACTGCTCGACATAGATCGGGGCGTCGGCGCGGAGCGCGAGCGCCATGGCATCGCTCGGGCGGGCGTCGATCGTCAGCTCGCGTCCTGCGCAGGTGAGCAGGATGCTGGCGAAGAAGGTGTTGTCCTTGAGGTCCGTGATCACGATGCGCTGGATCTCCGCGCTCAGGTTCTCGATCACGTTGCGCAGCAGATCGTGCGTCATCGGCCGCGGGGAGACGATCTTCTCGAGGCGCACCGCGATCGCGTTGGCCTCGAAGATCCCGACCCAGATCGGCAGAACGGCCTCGCCCGTCGCGTTCTTGAGGATGATGATCGGCATGTTCGACACCGGATCGATCATCAGACCCGTGATCTTCATCTCGACCGGCATGGACCTTGCTCTCCCTTCCGTTCCACCCGTGCGTCGGGCACTATATATGGGCGTTTCAGGCCGGGTCAAGCGCACGAGCTGACGGGTTCGCCGCGCAGCGACAGCGCGGTCGAGTCCGTCACGCGCAGGGTCAGGAACCGTCCCGGGACCGCGGGTCCCGCGAAATGCACGATCCGGCTCTCCGCCGTCCGTCCGGTCCAGCGCAGATCTCCCCTCTTGCTCGGACCTTCGACCAGCACCTCGACCGTCCGGCCGACCCAGTCGCGATTCCGGCGCTCCTGGATCGAGAGCTGATGCTCCTGCAGCCGGGCCAGTCGCTCGAACTTGGTGGTCGGGTCGATCCGATCGCCGAGCTCGACCGCTCGAGTCCCTGGGCGCTCGGAGTAGGCAAACGAATAGACGAGGTCGAACTGCACCGTGTCGAGCAGGTCGAGCGTCTGCCCGAAGTCGGCGTCGCTCTCGGTCGGGAAGCCGACGATCAGGTCGGTCCCGAAGCGCATTCCGGGGATCCGCCGGCGCAGCCCGTCGATCTTGGCCAGGTAGCGTTCACGATCGTAGCCGCGGCGCATCGCACGCAGCACGGCGGAGCTGCCCGACTGGGCCGGCAGGTGCAAGTACGGGCAGACTTTCGGTCCTGCATCGCGCATCGCGTCCATCAAGCGCTCGGTCATCTGGGCCGGGTGCGAGGTCGTGAAGCGGATCCGCTCGACGGCCGCGATCTCGGCCGCCCGGAGCAGCAGATCGGCGAGCGTGTGCCCCTCGGCGTCGCGGTAGGCGTTGACCGTCTGGCCCAGGAGCTCGATCTCGACGACTCCTGCCGCGGCGAGCGAGCGGATCTCCGCCAGGACCTCCGCCATGGGCCGCGCGATCTCGGGTCCTCGCGTGCGCGGGACGACGCAGTAGGTGCAGCGATGGTTGCAGCCTTCGAGGATCGTCACGAATGCCTTGCCCGCGCCGAGCCCCTCGCGGCGGATCTCGTCGAATGGAAAGCGGATCGAATCCGAGCGTTGCTCGAGGTCGAGGAAGCGCAACGCCGTCGGCGCCTCGCGGGCCCGGACGACTGCGCTCGAGATCGACCCCGTGGCGCGCGGCCCGACCACCAGATCCACGTGGGGCGCGCGGGCGAAGATCGTCGCTCCGGCCTGCTTCGCCACGCAACCGCACACGCCGAGGACCCGACCCGCTGCCGCGCCCTTCCAGCCGCGCAGCCGACCCAGCTCGCTGAACACCTTCTCCTCGGCCTTCTCCCGGATCGCACAGGTGTTCAGCAGCACGACGTCCGCGTCGTCGATCCCGGCCGCCCGCGCGTAGCCCTGGCGCTCGAGCGCGGAGGCGAGCTTCTCCGAGTCGTGGACGTTCATCTGACAGCCCCACGTCTCGATGTGGTAGCGCAGGCTCGCGGCGTCGGCGGCAGGACGGGTCACGGCGCGTCCGAGGCATCGTGGGGCGCGCTCGGCGCCGCGGTCTTGGCGGTGCCGTCGTTGATCAGGTCCTTCAGCTCCTTGCCCGGCTTGAAGTACGGGATGCGCTTCTCCGGCACGTCGACCTGGTCACCCGTCTTGGGATTGCGCCCCTGGCGCGGGCGGCGGCGCCGCAAGCGGAAGCTGCCGAAGCCGCGCAGCTCGATCTTGTCGTCGCGCTGCAGCGCGTCCACGATCGAGGTGAAGACGGTGTTGACGATGATCTCGGCGTGCTTCTTCGACACGCTCGAGACCCGCACGACCTCATCGACAAGATCGGCCTTCGTCATGCTCCCCTCCCCGAGCGAAGGCGGTGGCGGGCCGAACGGGCTCAGTCGTTGGCGTCGTCGTCGTTGGAGCGCGGGCTACGCGCGGTGCCCCCGAACAGCGCCGGATCCATCACGTCGCCGAGGGTGGCGCGGCCGTCCCCACCCTGTCCATCGAAGTAGGCCTGGACCGACTCGGGATCGGGCTCGTTCAGCGCGGCCTTGATCGACAGGCCGATCTTGCGGTCGACCGGGTCCATCTTCAGGATCTTGACCCGCACGTCCTGTCCGACCTGGAACTTGTCCTGGGGGTTCTCGACGCGCTCGTTCGCCATCTCGGACACGTGAACCAGCCCCTCGACCCCCTCGAACAGCTCGACGAACGCCCCGAACTCCGCGATCCGCGCGATCTTGCCCATCAGCACGTCGCCCGTGCCGTGGGTATGGAAGAAATCCTCGATCGCGTTGGGCTGGAGCTGCTTGACGCCCAGCGACAGTCGCTGGTTCTCCGAGTCGATCTTGAGGATCACGGCCTCGATCTCGTCGCCCTTGTTGAGGATCTCGCTGGGATGCTTGACCCGCTTGGTCCACGACAGATCCGAGATGTGCACGAGGCCGTCGATCCCTTCCTCGACCTCGACGAACGCGCCGAAGTCGGTCAGGTTGCGCACGACGCCCTTGAGCCGATCGCCGACGCGGTACTTGGAGCCGATCAGATCCCACGGGTTGGGCTCGGTCTGCTTGAGCCCGAGCGACAGGCGTCGCCCCTCCTGTTCGATCTCGAGCACGACGCACTCGACCCAGTCCCCGACGTTGAGCAGCTTCGAGGGGTGCTTGACGCGCTTGGTCCAGGACATCTCGGACACGTGGATCAGGCCCTCGACGCCCTCCTCGACCTCGACGAATGCGCCGTAGTCGGTGAGGCTGACGACCTTGCCGCGAATCCGCGAGTACGGCGGGTGCTTGACCTGGACGTTGTCCCACGGATCGTCCTGCAGCTGCTTGAAGCCGAGAGACACGCGCTCCTTGTCGCGATCGAACTTCAACACGATCACGTCGAGCTCGTCGCCGATCTGGAACTTCTCCGACGGATGCGTGATCCGGCCCCACGAGATGTCGGTGATGTGCAGCAGGCCGTCGATTCCGCCGAGGTCGATGAACGCGCCGTACTCGGTCAGATTCTTGACCGTGCCGCGCAGGATCTTGCCCTCTTCGAGATCGGCCAGCGTGCGCTTCTTCTTCTCGGCGTTCTCGACCTCGAGCACCGCCTTGCGCGAGAGCACGATGTTGCCGCGGCGCTTGTTGACCTTGATCACGCGCATCCGATACTCGTGACCGATCAGGCTCTCCAGGTTGCGCACGGGGCGCACGTCGACGAGCGAGCCGGGCAGGAACGCCGGCAAGCCGATGTCGACCTTGAGCCCGCCCTTGATCCGGTCGACGACCCGGCCGAGGATCGCGTCGCCCGTGTCGTAGGCGCGCTCGACCTCGTCCCACACCTTCATGCGCTCGGCTTTTTCCTTCGACAGCACGACGTAGCCGTCGCTGTCCTCCGTGCGCTCGAGCAGCACGTCCACGGTGTCACCGACCTGGACGTGCAGCTGTCCGTCCGGACCGCGGAACTCCTGCAGCTGGATCACGCCCTCGGACTTGTAGCCGATGTCGACGATGACCTCTTTTTCCATGATGCGCAGAACGCGTCCGTTGACGACCTCACCCTCTTTGATCGACCGCGCGCTTGCTTCGAAGTCGGCCAGCACGCGGGCGAAGTCGTCCACGTCCTCGACCTCGATGCGGGGCTTCGTGGGGACCGGCGTCGGCGCCGCGTCGGTGGAGTCGCTCGCGGGGTCCGCTCCCGATGGAATCGAATTGCCGGCCCCGCCGGTATCGTGTGCTTCCTGCTGGGTGTTCATGGGATTCGGTTCCAACCTCCTGGCCGAGTCGATTCGCGGTCGGGTAGCAAAGCCCGTCGCCGTCGGGACGCGAGCGAGACGGTCGAATGTGCTGGCTACGCCGGCAAAGGCACCATGCTAGAGGCCGGCGCCGGGACTGTCAAGAAGGACCGTCGTATCCGTCAATTACGACGGCCGGCGGGTGCCTCGGCGCGGGCCGACCGCCGCAGCTGGGCCACCTCGCGGGGGGTCAGCGGGCGGAAGCGGCCGGGGGGCAGCGTCCCCAGCTCGAGACCGTCGTAGCGCGTGCGGCGCAGCCGCTGGACCGGGTGGCCGACCGCCTCGAGCATCTTGCGCACCTGGCGCTTTCGTCCTTCCTGCAGCACGAGCTCGACCCAGGCCGTCGTCCCCGTGCGCCGCACCACCTCGACCCGCGCCGGAAGCGTGGGCCGTCCCTCGATGCGGACTCCGCCACGAGCGAGTCGCGCGAGCGATTCGGGTCCGGGGATCCCGCGCACCTTGGCACGGTACGTCTTGGTCACGCCGGTCGAGGGGTGCATCAGCGCGCGGGCGAGCTCTCCGTCATCGGTGAGCAGCAGCAACCCCTCGGACTGATAGTCCAGGCGTCCTACGGGGAAGACGCGCACCGCCACGCCGCGCAGCAACTGCAGCACCGTGGGACGGCCCTCCGGGTCACGCATCGTCGTGACGCAGCCGCGTGGCTTGTGGAGCATCAGGTACGTGTGGCGCGCAGGCGGTCCCGGGATCGGACGGCCGTCGACGGCCAGGCGGTCCCGGCTCGGATCGACGCGCGAGCCCAGCGCGGTCACGATCTGTCCGTTCACGCGCACGCGGCCCTCGGTGATCAGGCGATCCGCCGCGCGCCGCGACGCAACGCCAGCCCGGGCCAGCGCCAGGTTGAGCCGTTCGCTCAATGTCCGCTCCCGGGCGAGTCGTCCGGATCCACGCCTCCGTCCCAGTCCTCGATCTCGCCGTCTTCGAGCGGCAGGATCTCCACCTCGTCCGCCGCGGGCTCGCCGACCGACGCCGTCGTGCGCGCGATCTCGACCGCCTCGTCCGCAGCGAGCCCGGCGAGCTCGCCGAACTCCTCCATCGAGGGCAGGTCACCCAGCCGGTTCAGACCGAAGTGGATCAGGAACTGCTTCGAGGTTCCGTAGAGCAGCGGGTGCCCGACGACCTTCTTCCGCCCGAGCGGTCGGATCAGCTTCTTTTCCAGGAGCGTCTTCACGGCGGCCGCCGGGTCCCGGCCGCGGATGGCCTGGATCTCGGGCAGCGTCACGGGCTGCCGGTAGGCCACGATGGCCAGCGTCTCGATCGCGGCGGGCGAGAGCCGCGTGCGGTTGCGCTGGCGCATGTACTGGCGCACCCAGGTTCCGACCTCGGGCCGCGTGGCCAGGCGGAAGCCGCCGGCCACCGCTTCGACGCGCAGGCCGGAGCGGCTCTGCTCCAGGCTCTCCTCGAGTCTCCGCACGGCCTCCTCGACGTCGCCGACGGGAATCCCGCCGAACGCGCGGGCCAGCTCCGTCGCGGCCACCGGCTCTTCGGATGCGAAAATCGCCGCGCCGACGGCGGGCACGAGCCACTCGGCGGTCGGGAGCGCGGCGCTCGGCGTGGGGTCGACGTCCGTCACGGGGCTGCCTCCGGGGTTGCATCCTCGGGCCCGGCTGGCCCCTCGACGAGACGGATGCGGATCTCGCCCAGGCGCTTGCGCTGGTAGGCCACGATCAGCCGCAGCCGCAGCATTTCGAGCACGGCCAGGAACGCCGCGATACGCTCGACGCGCGTCGGCAGGTCCTCGAACAGGCCCAGCAGGTCGATCGTGCGCCGTTGCTCGAGCAGGTCGGTCAGCCAGGCGATCTTCTCGGCCACGGTGACGTGGTCGCGCCGGATGTGGATCCGCGCTTCCTCCCCGAGCCGTGACAAGAGCTCGCGGAACGCCCGGACCAGGTCGACCAGGTCGACCGCGAGCATCTCCTCGTCGCGGAAGTCGGCCGGAACCTCGTCGCGCGTCCAGATCAGCTGCTGGCGGCTGTCGAGCGCGTGCAGAGTCTCCGCGGCCTGCTTGAAGCGCTGGTATTCGAGCAGCTCCTGGACCAGCCCGGCGCGTGGGTCCTCGGCCTCGCCGTCCTCGGTCGTCGGATCGACCGGCAGCAGCATGCGCGACTTGATGTGCACGAGCGTGGCCGCGAGCACGAGGTACTCCCCGGCCACCGTGAGGTTCAGCTCGCGCATCGCCTCGAGGTGCGCGTTGTACTGCTCGGTGATCTCGAGGATCGGAATGTCGAGGATGTCGACCTCGTTCACGCGCACGAGGTGCAGCAACAGGTCGAGCGGACCCTCGAACTGGCCCGCGCGGATGCGGTACCCGTCGCCGGCCTCGCCGCGCGCGCCCGCGGTGACTGACTCGGGCTCGAGGCTCATCGGACCGTGCCTCCCAGGCCCATCGCGCGCCGCACGTCCGTCAGCGTGGCCTCGGCGACCTCACGCGCACGTGCGGCACCGCGCGCCAGGATCGCTTCGACGCGAGCGGGATCTCGCGCGAGCTCGGCGCGCCGTGCGCGCAGCGGCTCGAGGCGTCGATCGATCTCCGTGCGCAGCGCGGCCTTGCAATCGCGGCAGCCGATCCCGGCGCTGCGGCAGCCGTCCGCGGCCCAGGTGCGGATCGCTTCGGGCGAGAACACCTTGTGATGCGCGAAGACCGGGCAGATCTCCGGGTTCCCCGGGATGTGCCGATGCGTGCGCTGCGGATCGGTCAGCATCGCGTCGACCTTGGCACGCAGGCAGGTCGCGTCGTCCCGCAGGTCGATCGCGTTGCCGTAGGACTTCGACATCTTGCGCCCGTCCGTTCCGGGCAGGCGTGGCGCGGGCGTCAGACGCGGCTGCGGCTCGGGGAACACCTGGCCGTAGAGATGATTGAACCGCCGAGCGATCTCGCGCGCCAGCTCGAGGTGCGGCACCTGGTCCTCGCCGACCGGCACGTAGCGGGCCCGGTAGACCAGGACGTCCGCCGTCTGCAGCAGCGGATACCCGAGGAAGCCGTAGGTGTGCAGATCGCGCCCGCGCAGCTCCTCCTGCTGTTCCTTATAGGTCGGCACACGCTCGAGCCACGACAGGGGTACGATCATCGAGAGCAGCAGGTGCAGCTCGGCATGCGCGCGCACGTCCGATTGGACGAACAGGCAGGCGCGCTCGGGATCGATCCCCGCGGCGAGCCAGTCGAGCGCGACCTCGCGCACGTTCCCCGGGATCGCCGACGGATCGGCGTAGTCGGTCGTCAGGGCGTGCCAGTCCACGATCGCGAAGTAGCACTCGAAGTCGGCCTGCATGTCGACCCAGTTGTCGAGCGCGCCGACGAGGTGGCCCAGGTGCAACGGCCCCGTGGGCCGCATCCCGGAGAGCACGCGGGGGCGCTTGGAGTCGCTCATGTGGGGCGGATCGAGGCCCCAGGCTGGCCTCGCGAAGCCCCGCAATGTACCACGCCGCGTACGGGCGAATCAACGCGCGCCGCGGGCCTTCTCGATCGCGCGCGCGAGCTTCGTCGCGCCGCCCTTGCAGGCCAGCGACTCGACCTCCTGGACCACCTTCTCGACGAACTCCTCCTCGGCGGCGGCGTGCGGGTCCTCGCCCTGTTGCGGGCGCCAGGACTCGGCGGCGAGCCAGTGCTTCGCGCGGACGATCTCCCCGCTCGCCGAGCCGAGCCGCAGCTCGATCCCCGTGCGGGCCGAGACCGTGGCCACGACGCGGCTCGCCATGTCGATCGGGTTGGAGTTGGGCGAGACCCGCTCGCTGATGCTGGCCTCGTTGTGCGTCACGTCCTCGAAATCGTCGAGTCGGACGATCAGCTGCAGGTCGCGCGGCGTGGCCAGCGGGAGGCTCTCGACCGAGCCGAAGCAGGGTGAGCCGCCCAGGCGCGCGAGCAGGCCCTCGACGATCCGGCGCAGCGGGCGCTCGGGCCCGGGCGGCGTGCCGTAGGCCACGTCGAGGGCCAGGCTGTAGCGCGGTGGAGGCGGCGGCGCCTCGGTCGGGGCCAGGCCGAGGGACAGCGCGCCGAGCGCGAGGCCGCAAGCCAGGCTGCGAGCGGTCATGCGCGGAAGACCAGCTTGACCATGCCGCAGCCCAGTCGATCGCCGTCGGCGAGCGGCTGGGGCTGCCCGGCGGTGAGGCGCGTCCCGTTGACGAACGTCCCGTTCAGCGCCCCGACTTCCTCGACCACCACCAGGCCCTCCGGAGTCTCGAGGATCCGTGCGTGGCGCCGCGAGACGCTGCGCTTCATGTCGTGCTCGCTCAGGTCGACGTCCGGGCGCATCTCCGTCACCGGATCGAAGCGTCCGATCAGCGTCTCGGCGCCGGCGAGCGGGAACACCGTGCCCTGGTCCTCGACCTCGAGCCGACGGCCGTGCTCCGGCGCGACCGTTGCGGCGCGCACGGCAGCGCCGCCGACGCTGCGCGGACGCGCCTGGGGCCGCGGCCCGGCGCGCTCGATCTCCTCCATGCGGCGCTCGGTCTCGCGCAGGCGGATCGACAGCTTGCGCAGCATGCGGATCGCGATCTCGATGTTCCCCTTGATCATCTTGTCGAAGATCGTGCTCGTGATCTCGATCAGCTCGACGGGCTCCTTGGCCTCGGCGTGGCTCGTGCGCGGCAACCCCTCGAGGATCGACATCTCGCCGAAGAAGTCGCCCTTCTCCATCACGCCGAGCTCGCGCACCCCGCCCTCGACCTCGCGGAACAGCCGCACCGCGCCCGACTGCACGATGAACATCGTCGTGCCGCGGTCGCCCTCGCTGAACACGCGCTCGCCGGGCCGGAAGCGGACCGTGAAGTTGTGGAACGGGTTCTTGGCCACGGCGGGGTTGGGGGAAGTCAATGCGGGCCTCCCTCGTCCGGGGTCGCGGACGCTCCCGACGCCGCGCGATCGAGCAACAGCACCTGGGCCGCGTAGCGTACCGCTTGCTCCGGATCGTTGGCCGCGACCTCGCGCAGCACCTCTTCGGCCGCCATATCGCCAAATGCGCCGAGCGCTCGCGTCGCCGCGACGCGGACGGCGATGCTCCCGTCGCGACGGGCGTGCGCGACGAGGGACAGCCGCAGCGGCTCCTCGTCGGGCAGGGCCTCGCCCGTCGGGCCCCGACGCTCGAGGACCTGCTCGGCCAGACGCGCCGCCTGCTCACGGATCTCGGCCTGCGGGTGATCGAGCAGCGGCGTCAGCGCGCCGGCCTGCTCGACCGTTCCGCGACGGAACTTCAGGAACTGCTCGAGCGCCGCGCCGAGCAGCAGCGGGCTCGTCTCGCCGAGCATCTCGTCGAGCGCGGCCCACTTGACCGCCTCGCTGCCCGCGTTCTGGATCTCGACGAAGCGCTGGAGCGCTGCGAGATAGGCCTCGCGGCCCTCCGCGGGCAGCTCCATCACGCCATCGATGCCGCGGACGAGCCCGAAGCGGCGCGCCTTGTCGTCGTCGTGGGCCGGCGTCGCGAGCGGCTCGAGCAGCAGCACGTAGGCGCGCCCGGCGTCGAGGCGCAGCGCCTTGGGGTCGAGCTCGCGGTCGCGCTCGCGGTTCGCCTCGCGCACGTCGATCCGGACGTTCTCCCCGACGCGCAGGTCGCCGCGCACCACCTGCGAGACGACGAAATCGAAGTGCCGCCCATCCTGACCGAGGCTCGTCCCGGCGACGACGACGGGCGCGGCCAGGGCCCACTCGAACGACGCGCGCGGATCCGCCGCACCCGCAGCCGCGACCCAGCCGGCGAACGTCGCCAGGCACAACGCGCCGGCACCTCTTGGAGCGCTGGTCATGCTCGAATGGTAACGTGACGTCTGCGGGGTCGCTACGGAACTCCGGTAGCGCTCGGCGAAACTCCCGCAGCTCGCGCGACCCACGGACCCGCCCTCGAATCAGTCGACCGGGTCGAGGCGCAGCTGGATCGACAGCGTGAAGCGCTTCTTCCCCGCACGCTCGCCGAGCTCGACCGGAATCAGGATCTCCCGCCGCTCGCCGGCGGCCAGGCGCGCGACCTCGACGCTCGGGTCGTCGAAGAGATCGCTCTCGCGGAGCGGCTCGGAGAGCGCGGGCGGCGCGGCGTCCTCGAGCGCCGGCTCGTCGACCGTGCCGAGGTCCCAGGTCTCTGCGGGCTCGCTCGCCACCGCCGGCGGCTCGTAGGCCACGGGGGCTACCGGCACGGGAGCGGCCGGGGCCCGGACGGCGGCGGGACGGGGCGGCTCGTGCGCGCGCTCGACCTCCCAGTCGGGATCGCTCCGGTGATCGACCTCGAACGTCAGGTCGACGGGTGCGTGGCGCTCGGCCGGGGCGTCGAAGGCCACGCTCGGCTCGGACGCGGGCTCGGCGAAGTCGGGCTCGCCGAGGTCGAACGTCTCGTCGTCGAGCGCTGGCGTGACCGGCGGCGCGACCGCGATCGCATCCGCGGCCCCCAGGTCGATCGGCGCGTCGGCTTCGCCGACCTCGCTCACCAGAGCGTCGATCTCCTGCGGTCCGAACATCGCGTCGTCGACCGGCTCGAGGCGCGTGGTCGCCGCGGCGTCGCACGGTGGCGCCGCCACCGGCTCGGGCTTGGTCCGCGCCAGGGGATCCTTGAAGCTCGAGAGCGGGATCGAGCGCGTGGTCGCGGGCGCGGCGGCGTGTGGGCTCGGCCGCTGCCGCAGGGTTTGCGCGGGCGCGGGCGGTGCGGCGGCCACCGGCGCGTGCACCTGCGGCGGCGGGACGGCGACCTGTGCGGCGCGGTCGGGCACAGCCTTCGGATCGTACTTGCGGGTCAGGTGGAGCAGCACGAGCTTGGTGATCGCCTTCAGCGTGTCCTGCACGCCGATCCCCGTGGTCGCCACCGACTCGTAGAACGGAGCGTTGTAGCGGTTCACCGCGTCGTTCAGCTCCTCGATCGTCGAGAGCTTCGGCAGGTCGCGCTTGTTGAACTGGATCGCGTGCGGCAGCTCGGACAGCTTGAGCCCGTGGCCCTTGAGGTTCTCCTCGAGGTTGCGGAACGACTCGACGTTCGCGCCGAGCATCGCGGCCTGGGAGTCGGCGACGAAGATGATGCCGTCCGCCCCCTTGAGCACCAGCTTGCGCGTCTCGTTGTAGAACACCTGCCCGGGCACCGTGTAGAGCTGGATCCGCGTCTTCATCCCGCGAATCTCGCCCAGGTCGATGGGCAGGAAGTCGAAGAACAGCGTGCGGTCGGTCTTCGTGGCCAGGGACAGCATCTTGCCCTTGACGTCGTCGGGCAGCGTGCTGTGGATGTACTGCAGGTTGGTCGTCTTCCCGCACAAGCCCGGGCCGTAGTAGACGATCTTGGCCGTCAGCTCACGCGTCGAGTAGTTGAACAGCACCATCGATGGCTTCCCCCAACCCCGGGCGCATCCCCGCGCGCCGTGCGGAACGCTCGACCGTCGCGGAACATAGTCCCGGGCCCGAGACCGGTCAAGCGTCCGCGCCCGGCCGTGGCTCGCGGGCGAGCGCGGCCGCGAATTCGGCGCCGAGCAGCACGATCGCCGTCACGGCGTAGAACCACAGCTGCAGGGTCACGATGCCGGCGAGAGTCCCGCTGACGAGCCCGAAGGTGGGCAGGCGCCCGAGCACGAAGCCGAACAGGCGGCGGGCCAGCTCCCACAGCGGGAGCGCGACCGCGGCCCCGGCGAGGGCCACGCGCGCGCTCGTCCCGCCGCGAGGAAGCAGCCGGTAGACCAAGGCGAAGGTGGCGAAGCGCACGGCGAGGAGCACGCCGCGCGAGGCGATCCGCGCCGGGCCCGGGTCGAGCAGCCCACCCCGCAGGACCAGCGCGTCGACCAGATGCGCCGCTCCGAGCGCCAGCACGAACACCGAGAGCGCGGCGAGCGGCCGCAGGCCCGCCCCGACCCCGCCCGCGCGAGCCCGGGGCGCCAGGACCAGGTTGATCGCCCGCCCGAGCGCACGGAGACCCGCCGTCGCGGCCCAGGCCAGGCCGGGCAGCGCGAGCGCCATCACGGGTGCGCTCGTGGCCAGATCGCTCTCGATCAGCCGCGTGAGCGCGCCCACGGCGTCGGCGGAAAGGAGCGGCGAGACGCGGAGCAACGCCTCGCGCACCGGGTCGGGGCCCGGGAGCAAGCGCTGTAGCACGACCCCGGCGACGTAGACGATCGGGGCCAGGGACAGCAGGCAGTAGAACGCCACGATCGCGGACTGGTCGAGGCAGCGGTCTCGATGGAAGCCCGCGAGGGTCGCCCGCGCAAGCGAGAGGGCGCGCCGGACGCGCGTCAAGCCGCCCCGCGCTTGTCTCGCCGCCCGCGGAACACCAGACGCACCGGGACCTGCTCGAGTCCGAAGCGCTCGCGCAGCGACGACTCGAGATGGCGCCGGAACGGCGGGTTGGCCTGCTTCGGGTCGTTGCAGAAGACGACGAAGCGCGGCGGGTGCGTCCCGATCTGCGTCGCGTAGAAGACGCGCAGGCCCCCGCGTCCCGAGACCTCGATGTCCGGGCCACACACCTCGCGCAGCCAGCGGTTCAGCTCGGGCGTCGCGATCTTGCGCCCCGCCGCGGCGTGGAGCGTCGCCGCCATCTCGAGCACGCGGCCCACGCGTTGCCCGGTGAGGGCGGAGAGGAACAGGATCGGCACGCCGCGGGCGAAGGACAGTCGCTCGTGGATCTCGTCCTCGATGCGGCGCACCGCATCCTCGCGCTCCTCGACCAGGTCCCACTTGTTCACGCACACGACGAGCGGCTTGCGCGATTCGAGCACGAGCCCCGCGATGTGCGCGTCCTGCGTCGAGACCGTGACCGTGGCGTCGATCACCAGGATCGCCACGTGCGACTGGGCGATGCTCCGCGTCGCATGATCGACGGCGACGCGCTCGATCGCCGGGCCCGTGCGGAATCTCGGCCGCATGCCCGCCGTGTCGATCACGCGGTAGCGCAGGCCGCTCGCCACGACGAGCGTGTCGACCGCATCGCGCGTCGTGCCGGGCACCTCGCTGACGACGGCGCGCTCCTCCCCTGCCAGACGGTTGAGGATCGAGGA
>Ga0180063_1000078_pt1 | contig 22337 bp, 28 predicted proteins | sample EasRivT47_16_10D_FD_121776 | JGI IMG/M metagenome (GOLD analysis project Ga0180063, IMG submission 121776) | Soil microbial communities from meander-bound floodplain in the East River, Colorado, USA - East River metaG ERMLIBT47_16_10D | ecosystem: Environmental > Terrestrial > Soil > Floodplain ...
CCCTCGCGCTTCCGCCCATTGCGGCCCTCATCATGCTGGCGGGCATCTACTACGGGTCCGACTACGGCGGCTCGACGACGGCGATACTGGTCAACCTGCCGGGCGAGACGGCGTCGGCGGTGACCTGCATCGACGGCTACCAGATGGCGCGTCAGGGCCGCGCCGGGCCGGCGCTCGCCGTGGCTGCCCTTGCTTCCTTTTTTGCTGGATGTATTTCTACTTTGCTGATCGCGTTCCTCGGGCCGCCGCTCGGCGAATGGGCGCTCGCCTTCGGGCCCTGGGAGTATTGCGCGCTCATGCTGATGGGGCTCGTCGGCTCGGCGGTGCTCGCGCAGGGCGACGCGCTGAAGGGCCTCGCGATGGTCGCGCTCGGGCTCCTGCTCGGCGTGGTCGGCACCGACGTCAACTCAGGGACAGCGCGCTACGCCTTTGGCGTGCTCGAGCTCATGGACGGCATCGGCTTCACGGTGATCGCGGTGGGCCTGTTCGCGGTGGCGGAGATCGCGATGAACCTCGAGTCGCGCGAGCCCCGCCAGGTGTTCACCGGCACGAGCCTGCGCCTGATGCCGAGCCGCCACGACCTGGGCGACTCGGCCTGGCCGACGGTGCGCGGCACGGCGGTCGGGGCGGCCTTCGGCGTGCTGCCGGGCACCGGGCCGGCGCTCTCCTCGTTCGCCGCCTACATGCTGGAGAAGAAGCTCGCGCACGATCCGGCGCGCTTCGGCCGCGGCGCGATCGAGGGCGTGGCGGCGCCCGAAGCGGCGAACAACGCCGCGGCGCAGACCGGGTTCATCCCGACGCTCACGCTCGGCATCCCGGGCAGCGCGGTCATGACGATCATGGTCGCGGCGATGATGATGCACGGTTTCGCACCGGGGCCGCAGGCGATGGCCGAGAAGCCCGAGCTCTTCTGGGGGATCGTTGCCAGCATGTGGATCGGGAACATGATGCTGGTGGTCCTGAACCTGCCCCTGATCGGAGTGTGGGTGCGGCTTCTCAGAGTGCCGTACCGATGGCTGTTCCCCTCGATCGTCATGTTCTGCTGCATCGGCAACTACAGCGTGAACAACAACCCGATGGACGTGTACCTGTGCGCGCTCCTGGGCGCGCTCGGCTACGTGCTTGCCAAGCTTGAGTGCGAGCCGGCGCCGCTGCTCCTCGGCTACGTGCTCGGGCCGCTCTTCGAGGAGCACCTGCGGCGCGCGATGATCCTCGGCCGCGGCGATCCGTCGCTCTTCTTCACGCGGCCGATCAGCCTCGCGTTCATGCTCGGCACGGGGCTGGTCCTCGCGGTCATGGTCGCGCCCGTGCTGCAGCGCAAGCGATGAAGCGGCCGTGAACTAGGCCTTCTTGAACCCGACCGCGTAGGCGTGCTGCGTGTCGAGATACTCGCGCACCGCGTTGATCTTTCCGCCGCGGAACTCGATGACGAAGCGGTAGTGCTGATTGTAGACGCGGCCGTTCGTAAGCTCGCCGTATGACTCCGACCTCGAGCGCAACCTTGTCGCCGTCGGCGATTGCGCCTTTCACGGTCATCCTGAGGCCGCTCTTCAGGCGGCAAGCCAGGTCGCGTCGTCGGTTATGGTCGCGAGCGCGACCGGCGACGTCGCCGGCGCTCGAGCGAGCGAAGAGCGCTTCCGCGACCTTGACCTTGCGGTTCTGTTCCGGCGTCATGCCTCGCCGATTCTAGCCGGGCGCTTTGGCGCAGCCATGACGGTGCCTTGCAATGACGGTCCCTTGCAAATAACCGACCCTTGCACTTCCGTGAAGAGGCTTGTCATTCCGTCGGAGCGCCATCTGCAGAATGGTTTTCGCATACGAGACCCGACAAGAAAGGAATGAAGTCATGCGAATTACCGTCCTGCCCTTTAGCGCTGCCCTTCTCATGGCCTGCGCCGCGCCGGGCTTTGCAGCCCCTGGCGCCCCCGACCCGAAGGCGTCACTGCCAGCCGTGCAGCGCGTGGCGGCCGAGATCGCGGCAGACCTTGCGCGCGTCTGCCCGCCGGCGCAGCCCGGCGACCAGGCGGCGTTCGACCGTTGCCGCCAGGCGCTCTTCAACGGCTCGCCGCTCAAGCGCAACATGCATTCCGTCGTCATCTGGGGCCGGGTGAACCCCGCAGCCCCCAATCTCAAGGAAACGCATCTCACCCAGTTCGCGCCCGACGTGCTCACCGGGATGTACATCCCGCTGTTCATGTTCAACGGCAAGCACACGGTGGAGTTCGACCAGAAAGAGAAGCTCTACCTCGTGCGCCTGGAGACCGCGTTCCGCAACCGCTTGCAGCCCGGCCAGTTCCCGTATCCGTTCTGGCACGCGGATGTGAAATGGAACACCTACCAGGCCGCCAACAACCTGCTGCTCTGGATCGATCCGAAGTCCGTCACGATCCGGTTCGCCCAGTTCACCGACCTCGGGGCCACACCGCCGATCAACGTCTCCACGCCTTTGCCGCGGGAGTTCGATGGCAAATGGGTATGGACCGACGCCAACGGCCGGGTGCAGCCGCAAGTGACACTGTTCGACGGCCTGTTCAGCGCGGACAACCCCTACCTGCACAAGCTCGACGGCGCCTATCGCAAGCTGGCGATCAGCCTGCGCGACGGCCAGTGCGATTCCTGCCACACGCCCGAGAACAAGCATGCCACGCGCCGCCTGGTGCTGCTGCAGACGCCTGCGCATGCCGCCGGCGAAATCAAGCGCGTCATTAAGGCGCTGCGGGGCGACACCATGCCGCTCGACGAAGCCGGCATCGAGGCGCCGCTCGAGGGGCCGGTGAAGGAGGCGCTGCTCAAGAACGCCGGCGCTTTCGAGGCGCTGGTGGACGCAGCCAAGGAATGGGAGCGCGTCCAGGCCGCCCGCAACGAGAAGGCCGGCAAGCGCACCGCGGCGGTCCGCTAGCCGTTCAACGGCCGCGCGGGCGCCGCAGCGCCTTGAAGAGCGGCGGCTCCCAGAAGCGCACGGCGAGCAGCACGCTCAGCGCGTGCCGCTCCTTGAGCGGCAGGCGCGAATCGGCGCTGTGCTGCTCGTCGTACTCGCGTGCGAGCTGCTCGAGCCGGCGCAGGAGGGCGATGCGCGCCTCGGCCGAGACGCGCACCGCCACCATGCGCATGAATTCGCCCGGCCCGTCGAAGCCGTGGTCGAAGAAATCCGCGGTCTGGGAGGTGGCGTAGCGCATGATCGGCCCGCGCGCGTTCCAGGCGAAGGTGCGCGCGAGGCGCAGCCGGATGCGGTTGTTCTCGTGCAGCTCGAGGATGCCGATGCGCTCGAGGCGCAGGAGGTGGGCGATGCATTGCGCTTCGTCCAGGTTGTAGACCGCGCAGATCTCCTCCACGCGCATCTGCTGGATCGCGCATATCGCGACCAGGAAGAGCGCCGGGTCGGTCATCAGCTCGGCTTCCTGCTCCGGCGTGAGCCGGTTGATGAACTTGTCGTCGCGCGGCGCGCCCCGCGCCAGCTCGGCGAGATCGACCTGCACCAGCTCGCAGATCGCGTCCAGACGCTCGAGCGTGCAGTTGCGCGTCGCGAAGATGCGCTTGACCGTGGCTTCCGAGATGCTGAGCGCGCGGGCGACGTCCGCGTAGGTCATGTTGCGCGCTTTGAGGTGCATCCTGAGGCCGTCGAACACGAACGCTGCTGACATGGTGATTTTTCACCTTGAGCTGAAGAAGTCTCAGCCGATGATACTTTAAACCCGGTATTTTTCGACGACGTAGCGCCTCGTTGAACTCGGCAAGGTGATCTGCGTTACTGCGTGGCCATGAGCCGCGCATTGCCCTACGTCTGGTACCCGCTCCTCTCCGGGCTGGCGATCGCGGCTTTCGCGGCGATGCTCGCGGCCGGCGCGCCCCTCGCCGTCGCGACCTATGCGCCGGTCGCGCTCGCCGCTCTCTGCATTCTCGCGCTGGAATTCCTCTACCCCGAGCGCCTCGACTGGCGTCCGCGGCGTGCGGACGTCGCCGCCGACGCGGCATTCATGGCGTTTGTGCAAGTGCTGCTGCCGCAAGCCTTGGCCGCGTTGGCGGTCCTAGCCCTGGCGGCCTGGGCCCATGTGCATGCGCCCAGCGCCTGGTGGCCGCACGAGTGGCCGCTCGGCGTGCAGATGGCGATGATGGTCCTGGCGGTCGACTTCACGCGCTACTGGCTGCACCGCGCCTGCCACACGTACGCGCCGCTCTGGCGGCTGCACGAGGTGCACCACTCGCCCGAGGTCCTGTACACGCTCAACGTCGGGCGGTTCCATCCCTTCGAGAAGGCCCTGCATTTCGCCTGCGACAGCGCGCCGTTCCTGCTGCTCGGCGTCGCGCCCGAGGTGCTCGCCGGCTACTTCCTGCTCTACGCGGTGAATGGCTTTTTCCAGCACAGCAATCTGCGCCTGCGCTACGGCTGGCTGAACTACGTCGTCGGCAGCGCCGAGACGCATCGCTGGCACCACGCACGCGACGCGAAGACGGCGCATTGCAACTTCGGCAACACCACCATCGTGTGGGATCTCGCTTTCGGCACCTGGCATCTACCCAAGGAGGGGTCTGTGAACGACATCGGCATCGTGGACAGGGAATACCCGAAGGGTTTCTGGGCGCAGATGTTGACGCCGTTCCGCGCGCCGGCGGCGCGGCGGCGGCGAAGCTTCATGCGGTGCATCGCCGACGTCCTCGTCCCGTTGCATCTGCGGCTGATGAGCCGGGTGCACGGCTGGCGGCTTGCCCGGGCGGCGCGCGACCCGATGCGCGTGCAACGCGCGCTCCTCGAGCGCATCCTGTTCCACAACCAGTCCACCACGTTCGGCCGCGAGCACGCCTTTGCCGCCCTCTCGTCCTACGAGCGCTATGCGCGCTTCGTGCCGGTGAGGAACTTCGAGGGGCTGCGCTCGTACGTCGATACCGAGATCGGCTCCGGCGAGAAGGCGCTGACCGCGGAGCCGCCTCTGCAGTACATGCGCACCAGCGGATCCACGGGCAGGCCGAAGGACATCCCGCTCACCTACTCGCAGCTCGATGCGCTGCGCGCCATCCAGCGCACGTCGGTGGCGTTCCAGTACCGCGCCTGCCCGGAAGCGTTCTCCGGCAGCATCCTCGCCATCGTGAGCCCGGCGGAGGAGGGCCGCCTGGAGAACGGCAAGCCTTACGGCGCCGCCTCCGGCATCGTCGCCGCGGGCACGCCGTCGCTCGTGAAGGAGAAATTCGTTCTTCCCGCCGAAGTCCTGGCGCTCGGCGACCCGCGCGTCAAGTACCTCTTGATCCTGCGCCTGGCGATCGCGCAGCGCGACGTCACCTACTTCGGCACGGCGAATTCGACCACCGGCCTCGCGCTGATGAAGCTCTACCGGGAGCACCACGCCGAGCTGATCGCCGACGTGCGCAACGGCGGCTTCTTCCTCGAAGGCCGCCTGCCGGCCGACACCCGCGCCTCTTTGCGCGGGCGCCTGGAGCCGGACCCGGCGCGCGCCGCCGAGCTGGCGGCGCTGCATCGCCGCGGCGCCGCGGTGCGAATCGCCGACCTGTGGCCGGAGCTGCGCATGGTGGTGACCTGGACCTGCGGCAGCGCCGGCGTCAGCGTCGCGGCGCTGCGCGCGGAGCTCTCGCCGCGCACGCGCGTTTTCGAGCTCGGCTACGTGGCGAGCGAATTCCGCGGCACGGTGACCCTGGGCCGGCACGCCGGTACCGGCCTGCCGACCTTCGATACGCATTTCTTCGAGTTTGTCGAGCGCGCGAAATGCGAGCGCGGCAGGCCCGAATTCCTGACGCTGGACCAGCTGCGCAAGGGCGTCGACTACTACGTCATCGTCACCACCGCATCGGGCCTGTACCGCTACTTCATCAATGACCTCGTCCGCGTGACCGGGTTCCTGCATGCGACGCCGCTGCTGAAATTCATGCAGAAGGGCAAAGGCGTGACCAGCATTACCGGCGAGAAGCTGTACGAGTCCCAGGTCCTGGAGGCGGTGGGCGCGGCAATGACGCACCTCGGGCTCAATCCACGCTTTGTGATGATGCTCGCGGACGCGCAGGCGCGTACCTATAGCCTGTACGTCGAGCCCGATCGCGCGCCGCACCTGGCCGCGACGCGCCTCGCCGAGGCGGTCGATGCGCGGCTGCGAAAGCTGAACGTCGAGTACGAAGCCAAGCGCGGCAGCGAGCGCCTCGCCGCGCCCCGCGCCGCCTGGCTGCGGCCCGAGACCGGCGAGGCGTACAAGCGCCATTGCGTCGCCCAGGGCCAGCGCGAAGGACAGTTCAAGTGCGTGGCGCTCGACTACCGCAAGTCCTTCGGCTTCGACCTGGAAGCCCACGTGCAATGACACTCGAGTCGATCCGAGCCCGCGCGCTCGTTATTCCTTTCAAGCAGTCCTTCAGGCACGCGTCGGCCGAGCGCGCGGCGACCCAGGCGATCTGGGTTGCGGCCACCGCGCGCGACGGCACCGTCGGTCATGGCGAGGGATGCCCGCGCGAGTACGTCACCGGAGAGAGCGTCGCGGGCGCCAAGGCATTCATCGCCGCGCACATGCAGGAATGGACCGCGAGCGTGCGCGACGCGCCGACCCTGAGGGCCTGGACGGCGCGCCACGAGCGCGAAATCGACTTCAACCCCGCGGCCTGGTCGGCTGTGGAGCTCGCTTTGCTCGACCTCCTGGGAAAGGCCGAGGCGCGGCCGGTGGAGTCGCTGCTCGGCCTGCCCGCGCTGAGCGGGCGTTTCCGTTACACGGCGGTCCTCGGCGATGCCGAGCCGGGCGCGTTCGACGCCCAGCTCGCGCGCTACCGCGAAGCCGGGTTTCGCGATTTCAAGATCAAGCTCTCGGGCGATCGCGCGCGCGATGCCGCGAAGGTGCGCTCGCTGCAAGCCGCGGGCATCGCGCCGCAACGCGTGCGCGCCGACGCGAACAACCTGTGGCGCGACGCGGACGCGGCGATCTACGATCTGCGGGCGCTCCAATTCGGCTTCGCCGCGCTCGAGGAGCCGCTGCGCGCCGGCGACCATGAAGGCATGGCGCGCGTCGCGCTCGCCCTCGGCACCGACATCGTCCTCGACGAGAGTATCGCGCGCTGCGAGCAGCTCGCGCGCCTGCCCGCGGCCGGACGCTGGGTCGTCAACCTGCGCGTCTCGAAGATGGGCGGGGTGCTGCGCTCGCTGGATTTCCTGCGGGAGGCGCGCCGCCGCGGGCTGCGCGTCATCATCGGCGCGCACGTCGGCGAAACCAGCCTGCTGACGCGCGCTGCGCTGGCGGTGGCGAGCGTCGCGGGCGAAGCCTTGCTCGCGCAGGAAGGCGCATTCGGCACGCATCTCCTCGAGCGCGACGTGGCCGAGCCGCCGCTCATGTTCGGGCCGGGCGGCGTGCTCGAGGCCGGGCCGGCGCTGGGAACGGCGCCGGGTTGGGGCCTCGCGATCCGTGAACCGGCGTAGCCGACTCGCCTGGCTGCTCGCTCTCGTGCACCCGCACGACGCGGCGCTGCTCGATCTCGACGCGCACGCGATCGCGATCGCCATCGTCCTGGGAATCACCGCGGCCGCGGCGCGCATCCGGCCGAGAACGTAACTCCCGCTTCCCGTCCCCGCTTCTCGGGCCGGGAGTCAGCGGCCGCCGCCGGGCGCCTTGAAGCTCGTGCCGCTGACGCGCACCACGCGCCCGTCGTTCGTGAGCTCCACCGCCTCGCCGGCGAGGAAGCGGCCGCTGTCGATGTCCACGGTCTGGAAGCCGCCGACATCCATCTGCAGATAGAGCCGATACAGGTTGCGGTCCGGATTGCTGCCCTGGTCGGCGCCGGTGCCGGGCGCGCGCTGGCCGCGGAGGACGCCAACGTTGTGGATGACGCCGGAGCCGGCCCTGAAGTTGCCCGGCCGGACGATGCTCGCTTCGAGCAAGCTCTCGTCCGAAGTGAGGGTGCAGGACTGGAGGCTGAAAAGGAGCGCGGACAAGAGGAGCGGCGCCCGGACTCGCATAGGGGAGGAGGATAGCGCTCCCGGGCGCCGCTCGGGCTCCTGTTTTCCTAGGTCGGTTTCGGGCGCGCGGTGAGGGCGTACCAGTCGACGCGGCGGGTGGCGAGCATGACGACGGCGAGCAGCCCGAAAAGGAGGAGCGAGCCGCCGACGAGCGAGTAGTCCTCGGCCTTGAGCAGCGCGTACAGCATGCCGTAGAGCGCGGCGAGGGCGCTTCCGAACGCGAGCGCGATGCGAATGCTGCGCAACACGCGGATCAAATAGGTGGAGATCAGGCCGACGCAGGCGAGGGTGGCCGCGGCGTACGCCGCGGCGAAGTCGATGTGCTCGGAGAGCGCGGTCAGCAGCAGGAAGAACATGGCGAGCGCGAGGCCGACGAGGGCGTACTGCACCGGATGGATGGCGAGCCGCCGCAGCAGCTCGAACAGCAGGAACGCGCCGAAGGTGAGGCCGATGAAGAGGAAGCCGTACTTCGAGGCGCGCTCGAGCTGCTGGTAGAGGCCGACGGGCTCGATGAAGGAAATGGCGATCTGCGCATCCATGCGTTCGCAGGGGAATGCGCAGTTTGCGGACTGTGCGGCAAGGCGCGAGACCTTCCAGCTCGCGGTGAAGCCGTCGGGGCGGATGTCGTGCGACGCGGGCAGGAAGCGCCCCTGGAACGAGGGGTGCGGCCAGTTGGCGCGCATCGCGACGGTCGTGTCGGCGCCGAGCGGCGCGAGCGAGAACGCTTCCGAGCCGCCGAGCGCGAGATCGAGCGAAAACTCGAATCGCTTGGCGAATTGAAAGTCCTGAAGCGGGGCGTGCAGACCGCTTGGGATCGCGGCGTCGCCGGACCCGGGAGAGAAATCATGCGTCCCCGAGGCGGCGCGGATGCCGAAAGGGTCGCTGACGCCCAGCACCAGTCGCGGCGTGCCCCACTTGTAGCGGCTCGTGCCGTCCTCGAAGGTCGCGCGCGCCGGGACGTCGATCGAGCCCTGCGCGTGCAGCTTCGCGCTGTAGAGGCGCGCTTTGTAGATGCCGCGCGCCTTCTCGCCGATGTCGGCGTCGACGGTCCACTCGACGCTCGCCGCGGGCAGGCGCACGACGCGCGACTCGGAGCGCTCGTTGCGGACTTCACGCAGCTTGCCGTCGATCGTCTCGCGCCTGACCTCGGTCCAGTGACGCTCGTACGGGACAGCGAGATAAGGACCGGCGACGGTCTGGCGCTTGCCCCAGCCGTCCGCGATCCCGGTTACCGCTTCGTCACGTCTTGCCTGGCGCTCGGCGACGAGGCTCTGGATCATCAGCACCGGCACGAGCAGGACGAGGGCGAGGAGCCCGATTACGATTGTCTTCGCGGCGACGGCAAGGTTCATGCTTGTCACCTTGCCGGGCGAATCTGGCGCGATTATGGCGGGCTAGTGAAAAAGGAGAGACCGATGAAGAAAAAGCTTGAAGAAGGTGAAACGAATTCCGGCGGGATACCACTCGGTGACGCCCTACCTCGCCTGCGGCGACGCGGCGCGCGCGATCTTGTTCTACAAGAAGGCGTTCGGCGCGGCCGAGGTGATGCGCATGCCGGGGCCCGGCGGCAAGATCGGCCACGCGGAAGTGAAGATCGGCGACTCGCGCGTCATGCTCACTGATGAATACCGCGAGATGGATTTCCTGAGCCCGCTCACGCGCGGCGGCACGACGGTGCACCTCCACCTCTACGTCAGCGACGTGGACGAGCTCGCCGAGCGGGCGGTGAAGGCGGGCGCGAAGCTCGTGCACCCGGTGCAGGACAAGTTCTACGGCGACCGCATGGGCACCCTGCAGGACCCGTTCGGCCACGTCTGGCACATCGCCACGCACGTCGAGGACCTGTCGATGGCGGAGCTGCGCAAGCGCGGCGAGAAGGCGATGGCCGGCTAGGCGGCCCGCTTCTAGATCCCGAAGCGGTTCTGCACCAGGTTGCCGATCGCCAGGCAGGCGCCGGCGCTCGCCAGCACGACGAACATCGCGGCCATGCTGAATTCGCCCGGCACCGCGGCGACGGCGCCGAACATCGGCGCGACCAGCTTGCCGCCAACGAGGCCGCCGGCGATGCCGATGATCATCGAGACCATGGTGCCGCGGTCTTCGTTCAATCCGAACTTGGTAATCGCCAGCCAGCCCAGCGCGGCACCGGCCGCGACCCAAAGGACGAGTTCCATTTCACACCTCCGTTTGAAAACCTGCTGAATCCGTTAGAGGCGCGCCGTTTCAGCGCGCCGGTATGTGCGTATCGATAAGGGCGGTGGCGGCGCGGGCGACGCTCGCCGCGGCAGCGCGCGCCCCCGGGGTCTGCGCGCTGACCTGCGCTCCCTCCATGAGAAGAAATAGCTGATCGGCGAGCAGGCGCGAGTCGCTCGCGCCGATGCGCGAGCACAGCTCGGCCAGCCGGGCGCGCAGCCCCGCCTTGTGCGCCTTGATCACTTTGGTCGCGGGATGGTCGCTCGCGGTGATTTCGACCGCCGCGTTCGCCATCGGGCAGCCGCGCGCCTTCGGATCGGCCACGTGCTTCGCGAGCAGATCGAACGCCGCCTTGAGCTGCCGGCGCGGATCGTCGGGGTGCTCGCGCGACATCGCGTCCCACGCCTGCCAGAACCTCGTGTCGTGGTCGCGCAGCCACTCGGCGACGAGCTCGTCCTTCGACGGGAAGTTGCGGTACAGGCTCATCTTGGTGGTGTGCGCCTGCGCGGCGATGGTCTCGACGCCGACCGCGCGGATGCCGTGGCGGTGGAACAGCTCCGCCGCGGTCCGGAACACGCGCTCGCGCGCGCTGGCCTGTTTCTTTGCTTTCTTTCTCATCGCCCCGTGCGGTTGACAGTGACAATGTTACCGGTCAGTATCATACCATGTTACCAGTCGGTATCATACGGCCCAGTTCGAGGAGAGCGTAATGCGGTGGACGCAGGCAAGCCTGGTGGTGGTGAGCGCGGCAGTGGCGGCGATGGCGGCGGGGTGCTCGCCGCAGTCCCCGGCCGCGGCGGCGATCAGCGACAAGTTCTACACCGTGACGCCCGACGCGCTGCAGGTGAAGTCCGGCATCGTGAGCGGCGAGGTCACGCAGATGAAGGTGATGGAGCGCGTCGAGGACGGCTCCGGAAAGGTGGCGACGCCGGCGAAGCTGACCGGCAAGCTGGTGCTGAAGAACGTCTCGGCGGACCAGAGCGTGCGCCTGATCGGCGGCAAGATCCTGTACATCGACGCCCGCGGCCAGCCGATCAAGCTCGACGGCGAGCGCACCGAGCCGACGATCCGCATCGCGTCGGGCGGCTACGGCGGCGCCGAGCGGCTCGATCCCGGGCAGGACGCGACGCACCTGCTCGATGCCGAATTCCCGGTCGAGGCCCTGAAGGCGAAGACGCTGAAGGAAATCCGCGTCGACCTTGAGTACATCCCCTCGGCGTACCGGCAGGAGACGCTGAAGTTCCCGGTGTCCATAGGAGGGCAGTAGCCCTGCGCGCCTATCTCGGCGAGGTGTTGACGATGGCGGCCATCGTCACCACGCTGCTGTGGGTGCCGGCGGGCGCGGTGCTCGCCGGGGTGCTCTTCCTCTTCGGAACTTCGTTGCACGCCTTCGTAACTTTCGGCGGCGCGATCGGCGGCGTTCTGGGCGTCGTGACTTGGTGGATCGTCGGCTTCGTGCCGGCGCTTGCCTATGCCGCCTACGTGCTGCCCTGGGATCGGAGAGAGGCGTGAAAAGCTCGGACGTTCCGCGGATGACGCTGCGCCGCGCGGTGGAATGGTGCGGCGGCGTCGACGCGCTGGGCGACGCGCTCAACGCCGACGGCGAGAGCCTGAGGAAGTGGATCTCGGGCAAGGAAGAGGTGCCGCATCCGGTATTCGTGCAGGCGGTCGGCCTGATCCTCGAAGCGACCGCGCGCAGCTCGCCGGGACCGCGTACGCCCGATTCGAACGACGGCGGGCGCAAGGACCCCCGGCACTAGCCCAGCGCGCGCTCCGTCCACCTCGCCCAGCCGAGGAGCGCCATGTCGGCGTCCAAGGCGCCGACGAGCTGCACGCCGAGCGGCAGCCTGTTCGGGCCGCGGCCGTGCGGCAGCGTCACGCAGGGCACGCCGAGAAGCGTCCAGGCGCGGTTGAACACCGGATCGCCGGTGCTCGCGAGCGAGGCGGGCGCCTCGCCCGGCGCGCTCGGTGTAAGGATGAAATCGAGGTCGCGCATCAGGTCGGCGAACTCGCCGCGGCAGCGGCGCGCCTGCTCGCGCATCTCGTCGTAAGCCGCGCGCGTCACTTTCCAGCCTTCGTCGAGCCGCGGCTTGAGAGTCGGGCTGATCTTGTCGGGGTGCGTCGCGTATTCCCAGGCGAGCGCCCGCGCGCTCTCGAAGCCCATGATCACCTTGTGGCGGTCGAAGAGCTGGCCGGCGCCTTGCGGCAGGTCGAAGGGCTTCACGCGCGCGCCTGCCTGCGCGAGGCGGCTCGCCGCGCCCTCGAGGTTCGCCTGCGTCGCTGCGTCCGCGAGCGGCCAGCGCGGCGTGCGGCACAGGCCGACGCGCGGCTTGCCGGTGAACGAGGCGAAGTCGGGCGCGGCGCGGCCGGATAGCGCCTCCAGCGCAAGCGCGAGGTCTTCGACCTCTCTCGCCATGACGCCGATGGTGTCGAGCGACTCGGCGAGCATCTTGAGGCCGGCGCGGTTGATCGAGCCGAAGCTCGGCTTGATCGCGGGGACGCCGCAATAGGCGGCGGGGCGGATCACCGAGCCGCCGGTCTGGGTCCCGATCGAGAGCGGAACCATGAAGTCCGCCACCGCCGCCGCCGAGCCGCTTGAGGAGCCGCCGGGCGTGTGCGCCGGGTTGTGCGGGTTGCGGGTCGGCGCGGGATGGTTGTTCGCGAACTCGGTGGTCGCGGTCTTGCCGAGGATCACGGCGCCCGCTCGCTTGAGCGCCATGACGCACGCGGCATCGGCCTTCGGGCGGTGGCCGCGGTAGATCGGCGAGTTGTACTCGGTCGGAAAATCGGCGGTGTCGATCACATCCTTGATGCCGAAGGGGATGCCGTGCAGCGGCCCCCGGCGCGGGCCGCGGTCGAGCGCGCGCGCCTGCGCGAGCGCATGGGCGCGATCGACGAATGCCCATGCCCGCACGCCCTCGTCTCGCTCGGCGATGCGCTCGAGGCACGCGGCGACCAGCGCTTCGCTCGTAGCCTCGCCGCGCTCGATGCGGCGCGCGGCCTGCGTTGCACTGAGCCTATTCATGGAGGGCGAGAAATTCGCGCCGCGTCTTCGGGCCGTAGGTGAGGAAGTGGGGCGAAGGGTTCTCGAGATAGGCGGTGCGCTTGCGCGCCACCTCGTCGCGCCGCGTGTACTTCTTCAGCTCGGCGGCGCTCAGTCCATACCCCTTCGCGCCGTTCAGGCCGAAGATCTTCGCGCGCAGCGCCGGGGTGATCCCGGGATAGCCGTAGCGCTCCCTGAATTGCGGCGAGATCTGGAAGGTCCTGAACGCCACGATCTGGTCCTGCGGCGAGCCGTACCAGATCGAATCGGTGCCCCACAGCACATTGTTCTCCCCACAATGAAGAATCAATTTTCCAAGCGCGTGCGCGGCCTGCTCCGGATCTCGCATCAGGAAGCGCCAGGTCGAGCCGAGCTCCGCGTAGACGTTGCTGCCGGGTTTCACCCCATTCTCGATCAAGGATCGGATCAGCGTATCGAGACCATCATTCTTTCCGTAGGGTCCTTCGGTCACGCTCGTCACGAAGCCCGAGTGGTAGATCAGGAACTTCACGTCAGGGAAGCGCTTGGCGACCACGCCGATATCGCTGCACTGGCTGTGCTCGTAGGAGCGGCTCCCGAAGGGCAGGCCCTTGTGCACGCAGATCACCTTCACGCCGAGCCTGCGCGCTCTTTCGATGAAGCGCGTGCCGACGTCGTCCGAGAGGAAATAACCTTTGCCGCCGGGGCCGTACTGCGTATAGGTCTTCCAGGCGCTCACGCCCCACTTCTGCGCGAGCTCGTCCATGCCCTCGAGGTCGCCCGGCTGGTTCGGGTTGACGCGCCCGTGCAGCAGCAGGCGGTGCGTGCCCTGCAGCTTGTCGACGATGCGGCGCACCGCGTCGGCCGCCTGGATGGTGACCGGTTCGGCCTCGCGCGCCGAAGGGACGAACGACAGCACCATGAGGTCGGTGTCGCTGTCCATGAAGACATCCTTGATGAAGACTTCGGCGCTTTTCGGATTGCCTTTGGGTGTATCGATGAAGTGGCCCTGCACGTCGAAGATCAGCTCGTCCTTCGCCGGCCCGGTCTGTACGCGTGCCAGCGGCAGGTCAAAGGCGGATTCCTTTTCGAGCTCGAAAAATCCCCCGCTCGTTCCATGCGCGCTGTTGAACGCGAGGAGCGTGCTCGCCGCGCCGCACGCAGAGACCAGAAAGGTTCTTCTCGAAACATTCAGTTTTCTTGAAATGCTGGAAGCGGCTTCATGAGCCAGCCGGTTCGCCGCGCGGTTCGCCGCCGAGAGCGGTACCGGGACGAATTCGCCGTTGGAAGTGCTGTCGAGCTTGATCGGCAGGCGCCTGCCTTCCGGGTCGTTCAAGGGGATCATCGGGGGGCTTCCTTCGCGGCCCGGAAAAGGGTACTCCCGCGCTTTGGTGATTTGCCACTCCCGCAACGTGAATTCCTTCTGATTTGCTGCACCGCTCGTCGAGCCGCGCCCCCCGCCCGTCGGGGATGGTCGTAATACCCCGCAAGGAGCGGCATTCCTTCATAGCCCCTCTTGACACCGAGGCGCAACTTATGCCCCAGGGGTTGAAAGAAAGCTCTGTGGGGGGTCCACATGAACGCGCTTGTACAGGAAGTGAACGACGTGATGAGCACGCTGTTCCAGCGCTACCCGGCGCTATGCGGGTTCGCGGTGAAGGACGACCTTTGCCTGTCGAACGTCGCCTGCCACCCGACGCTCGTCGATGACGAGGCGGAGATGCTCTGCGAGGAGATCTCGGCCGCGCTGCACGATCTGGTGGAGGGGAACCCGGAAGCCGCGGACTTTTTGCGCGGCCGCACGCTGGCACGCATCTTCCACTGAAAACCTTCTAATCGCCGCCGCCTGCACGGCGAGAGCGCAGGATCTCGATCGGCCTCTCCTCCTCCTCGGGCCAGACCGGATCTCCAAGGGCAACATAGCACCGCTCTCCTCGCCGTGCCGGCGGCCGGCGGCCACTAACGCGGCTTAATAGCGCTGGCCTTTGATGGTCCAGGGGATGCGCGGCCCACTCTCGCCGTCCTCGTGCGGGCGCACCGTGCCCTTCTTCGGGCGGCCCGGACGGTAGGTCACCTGGAAGATCTTCAGCGGCGGCACCTTGGGCGGGCTCTCGAGGAAAAGGCAGTCCGACTCCGTCGGCATGCTGAGCAGCGCGCCGAGGCGCTTGCCGTCGAGCATCACCGTGTAGCGCATCATGTGCGCGGAGCCGCTTGCGGGTTGCGCGCGGATTTCGTACTTGCCGATCTTGAAGGTTCTCAAGCTTTCTTCCTTCCCCACACCGCCCAGTACTCGTCGCCGCGGCGCTCGACCTCGAGCTGCAGCACGATCTCCGGGTCGACGCCGTGCACGCTGCGCGCGCGGTCCTCGGGCAGATAGCCCTCGAGCAGCTCGCCGTACACGAGCACGCCCTCGGCGCGGCTACCGTTCAGAACGAGCTTGCAGTGCTCCAGACGCTCCTTGCCCGCGGCCTGGTCGGACCACGGGCGCGAGCCGCCGACGTTGGGCGCCCAGAGCAGGTAGCTGCAGGCGCCGCTGTCCGAGCCGATTGCGTCGGCCCACAGGCTGATCACTACCGCGCCGTCGGACTTTCTCACTCCGCCCCAGCTCGTACGCGCGTCCTGCAGCATCACGCCGCGCGCCTCGAACGCCTTGCGGCGCGAGACCAGGCGGCGGCGTTTCAGCGGCGGCGCCGCGCGCACGCCGGCGCGCCGCTTCTTCGGGCGCTCGCTCAGCACTTCGGCGCACAGCGCGACGACGCTGTTCGCACCGAGCGCCATGGCGTTGATCTGGAGCTGCTCGATTTCCTGCTTGCGCAGCTGGCCGATGCGCTCCTTGGTCCAGTCGGTAGCGCGGCTGGTGAATGCGGCCTTGCGGATGTGCATCGGACCCTCTTCGCGATGGAGAAAGCGAAGCGGAGGAATCGGCAGGGGCTGCTACGACCTGGGCTTCGCGACGTATGTCCCTGTATATCCCACATCCACGCCCAATGCCAACTATTTCGTGCATACTCGACCATGCCTTTGTGGCTATCGCTTCCGGCGGCCGTGCTCTTCGGGGCATCGGGCTGGATCGCGTCGCTCGATCCGACCGGCGCGCCCGGCGACGGTTATCTCCTCTGGACCGCGAGCGCCGTCGCCGCTGCGCTCGTCGCGCTGCGCCTGCTGCGCGTCGCGTGACGGGCACGTCCATTGCTCCTTTCAAGGCAATTCCCAGAAAGGGGCGCACATGGAACAGACGCAAGCAGGCAAGATTCCCAGCAGCGTGCAGGAAATTCCCGGCCGCGGTGAAACCTTCCAGGCGGCGCGCGAGCGCCTGAACGAGACGCTGGCCGGCGTCGGCGAGCAGGCGAAACACGCGGCGCAGTACGCCAACGAGGCCGTTCACCACAACCCCTGGACATCCGTCGGCATCGGCTTCGGCATCGGTGTCGTCGTCGGCGCGCTGATCGCGATCGCGGCCGGCTCCAGAAACTCGAGCTTCGGCTGACGGACGGCAGCTAGAATCGCGTTCCTCCACCCTTGGGGAACGCGATGAAAATCTCGATGTACCAGGCGAGCGCGCCGCGCTTCGCGAACGCGCTGCGCAACCTCTCGGCCATCCTCGACAAGGCGCAGGCGCACGCCGAGGCGAAGAAGCTCGACCCGGCGGTGCTCGGCGGGCTGCGCCTCATCGCCGACATGTTCGCGCTGTCGCGCCAGGTGCAGATCGCCTGCGACACCGCCAAGGGCGCAGTGGCCCGGCTCGCGGGCGTCGAAATCCCCAAGCACGAGGACACCGAGCAGACCATTCCCGAGCTCAAGGCGCGCATCGCCAAGACGCTCGACTTCGTCGGCTCGGTGCCGGCGGCGAAGATCGACGGCTCGGAGGAGCGCGAGGTCGTGCTGAAGATGCGCGGGCAGGACGTGAAGTTTTCCGGCCTGCAATACCTGCTCGGCCACGCCTGGCCGAACTTCTACTTCCACGTCACCACCGCCTACAACATCCTGCGCGCGAACGGGGTCGAGCTCGGCAAGCGCGACTTCATCGGCCAGCCTTGAACTACAGCCGCGCGGTCAGGAACCGCAGCCGCTCGTACATGAGCACCGCCTTCTGGCCTTCGCTCATGATCTGCCGGCCCTGCCGGAAGTAAAGCGGCGGGTCGTCGGAGAGGCCGCGCACCAGCTCCGCCAGCCGCTCGGTATCGAACGCCGCCGCCTCCTGCCACTCGGCGCCTTTCGCCAGCGCCCCGGCCGCGGTCAGCCGCGCGACGGCCGGGTCGTAGCTCATCGCTTGAACGGCGCGCCGAGCTGCTCGCACTGGCTGCGCGCATATTGCGCGCCGATGCCGAAGTCGTCCGGCCCGCCGTTCACCTGCACGATCTTCTCGTTGCGGATGAAGACCGTCATCGGGTAGAACCCGCTGAAGGCGCCCGAGGTGTTCTTGTCGTTCACCCACACGCAGGTCGCCCAGCCGTAGTGCATGTCGCGCATCGCGACCTTCCTCTGGTACATCTGCTGCGGCTCGGTGCGGAACTCGATGATCGCGGCCTTGGGATCGGTGAGCCGCACGGCGAGGTAGCTCTTGATTTCCTCCTGCCAGCGCACGGGCTTCGGGCCGTAGTCGAGCCCGGCGGTTTCCTCCTTGGTCACCGGCGCCGGCGCGCAGGCGGCCACGAGACTTGAAACGACAATGCAAAGGACCACGAAGCGCATGGGCTACTCCCTCTGGTAAAAGACGAATTATGCAACGCTGGATCGAGCGTTCCGAAGCCCGCTGGGCGCTCTGGGCGGGCATAGTTGGCGCTTTGGCGACCGCGGCGCTGTCGGCCAGGATGATCCTGTCGCACGGCAGCTCGACCGCGGGGCTCGGCTTCATCTTCCTGCCGCTCGTCGCCGCGGCGGCCGCGGTGCCGGTCGGCATCTGGGGCGCGGCGCTGGGGCACGTGGTGCTGCACCTGCGCGGCCGCGCGGCCGAGCCGAAAATCGTGTTCTGGGTGGCGCTCGTCGCCGCCGCGTCGCTGCCCGGCGTGGTGGCCTATGAGATCTGGAGAGGCAAGTCCTTGGAGGGCGCGGTCGCCGAAACCCGCCGCATGAGCGAGCGGCAACTCGAGCTCGCGTTCGACGAGTCGAATTTCCGGCGAGACAAATACTTCCTCGGCGCGCTCGCCGAGCATCCCGCCGCAGCCGCGCCGCTCCTCGAGCGCATCGCAAGCCTCGAGGACCCGGATCTCTTCGAGGCGATGTGGTCGCTGTGGGATGTGATGGGCGAGAACCGCAAGGGGCTCGCCGTGATGCGTCTCGTCGCGCGCCATCCCAACGCCTCGGGCGCCACGCTCGCGCGCTTCGAGGCACACCCGCAGGCGGAGGCGCTCATCACGGAGGTCCTCGCCAACCCGAACACGCCGCAGGCGGTGCTCGCCAAGCACTACGCCGACACGTACTACAAGGCCGAGTGGGGCCTCGCGATGAACCCGAACACGTCCGTCGCGGTCATGGAGCGCCTCGCCGCCGGCGAGAACCGGCACGCCCGGATGCTTCTGATCATGAATAGAGCGACTACGGCGGGGATTCTGCAGCGCCTGGCGAAGGACCCCGACGCGCTGGTGGCGCAGGAGGCGCGCCGGAGGCTCGAGCGCCCTGGGAATCCCTGAAAACACGCGCGCCGCGATAGAGCAGCACCATCGCCGCGATCTGGATCACGTGGTACAGGTCGTTGTGGTTGAAGTGCGGATGCGGCGCAAAGCCGCTCGCCTGAACGAGCGCGGCGACTAGCGAGACAGCCACGCCTGCGACGACCCAGGCGTTGAACCGCCACAGGTGCAGGGCCGCGACCAAGGCGAAGGCAATGCCGCTATCGATGACGACGTAGATGAACTCGTCGTGCCGCGGCGTCCAATAGACATAGGTCAGCAGTTTGCCCCCCGCGACCCAGATCAGGACGTGGCGCACGGCACCCGAAAGCGCGGCAAAGGCGGAGCCGGCGACCATCGCGAAGCTCGCGACGCCTACGGTGAGGACCGTCGCCTTCCACAAATAGTCATTCTGAAAAAAGCCGTGCCAGGTGCCGCCGAGAAGCGCGCCCACGGCGAGCGCGGCGAACGCCACGGCCCACAAGAGGCGGGAGCGCTGGGATTCCCGGTGTTTGAGCAACGAGAAGCACAGCCACGCCGTGACTGCGGCGAGGACATAGTCCGTGATCAGCGTCATCGGCTCGGAGATCGTCATGAGATGCGGGTCATCGCTTGAGCCTTCGACGATGGGAAAGACCGACGATGATGACGAAGCCGGCGAGCACCCAGTGGAAGAAGATCGGGATCGGGTGGTCCCAGAGGAAGACGGCCCGCGCGATCATCGCGGCAAGGTACAGGCAGCCGAACCAGAGCCATTCCTGCGCGAACATCCGCCGCGGCCCGTAGAAGAATCCGCGCTCGCGGGTGAAATCGACGCAGGTCCTGGCCATGACGGCGATGATCAGGATCTGCGAGGGGAGCAGGACCCCATAGGGCATCAGCCCGGAATACCAGGCTTCCATCGGCGGGAGAAAGCGCACGTCGAGAAACGCCACCAGCGCCTGGCCGATGACTCGCAGCACGAATAAGGCTAAGAGAACCCAGATGAGAGCCGTCAACGGCCTCATCTGCCCTTCATTTCTTCCTCATTTCTTCTCATACATCCTTTCGTAGTGCCGGTACCACTCGCTCTGGAAGAGCTTCTGCGGGTCGTGCTTCAGCTTGAGTTTCAGAAACTCCTGCAGCTGGGGATGGCACGCGTCGACCTGGCGCCGCAGCGCGTAGCGGTTGTAGGTCGGGAAGTAGCTGCCGCCGTACTTGAGGCCGATGTCGATCAGGCGGCGGAACACGTCGCCCGCCTTGATGAGGCCGCTCGTCGTGTGCTCGACGTGCACGTTGAAGATCACGCACGCATACGGCCTGCGCGCCCACGGCAGGAAGCTCTCGTGGTCCTGCTCGATCAGCCGCACGGTGCCGTAGATGATGTCGACCTTGTCGCGGCGCGCGTACTCGCGCACGTCCGCCATGAAGCGCTCGAGCGCGTCGCGCTCGCAGTAGATCTCGGTGATCGCCTCGGTCGCCTTCACCTGCGCGCCGACGCGCTGGTCGAGGGCGCGGTGGTAGTTCTCGGGATAGACGCTCATCTGCGCCTCGTCCGACCAGTACACCTGGCCGTTCGTCGCGACGTAGTGGCCGGCGTAGCGCCGGAACGCCTCGCCCTTGGCGTGGTGCGCGAGCGTCAGGAGCTCGACCCAGTCGCGCTCGTACAGCTCCCGCTGGCCCGGCGGGATCGGCGTCGCCGGGTCGACCGGGCGGTAGCACGAGAACACGCCGCGGCGCAGGAAGTCCTCCGACGTTTCGTCGATCGCGTACTGGAAGTCGCCGTACACGAAGCCGTCGCCGATGCGCTCGTCGAACGCCTTCGGCAGGCCGTCGATCGAGCGCACCTCGACCACGCGCTCCATCTTGCGCCGCTCGACCAGGCGCAGCGTCACCGAAGTGATCAGGCCGAACAGGCCGTAGCCGCCGATCGCGAGGCGGAACAGCTCCGCGTTGTCGCTGCGGCTGCAGCTCACTACCTCGCCCTTGGCGGTGAGGAGGCGAAACGACTCGACGTCGCCGATGAAGGGCGGCATCTTGAGCCCGCGGCCGTGAACGTTCGCGGAGAGGCAGCCGCCGATGGTGAGCTTGTCGGCGCCGGTCTGCTTCTGCGCGAAGGTCCACTGGCGCTCGCGGCCCTTCTGCAGGTTGAGCAGGTGCTGCAGGAGCTGCGGCCACTGGATGCCCGCCTCGACCTCGATGTGCCCCTTTTCCGCGTCGAAGCCGAGCACGCGGTTCATGCGCCGCGTGTCGATCATCAGGCCGTCCATCAGGAACTGCTGGCCGCCCATGGCGTGGCGCGCGCCCGAGATGCAGATCGCTTTCTCCTCCTTCTGCGCAAGCTTCATGGCGTTGCGCAGGCCGTCGAGCGAGTCGGGCTGCACGATGCGCCACACACGCGCAGAATTGAGCTGCGAGTGGATGTCGTTGACGAGGATTCCCGGCGGCGGCTTGTCCTTCCGGGGGGCCTGGGGAAAGACCGTGGCCGGCCACGCGGCCCCGACCACTGAAATGCCCAGGAAATCGCGACGGCGGAGCAGGCCTACAACTCCTCGGTGCGGGGGGCGGCGCCCTTCTTCGGCCGGCCGGGCCGGTTGGTGAGCGCGAAGATGCGAAGCGGCGGCACCGGCGGCGGGCTTTCCATGAAGCGGCAATCGGACTCGCTCGGCACGCTCATCAGCGCGCCGATGCGCTTGCCGTTCAGCATCACCGTGTAGCGCAGCATGTGCGCCGAGCCGTAGAGCGGCTGCGCCACGATGTCGTACTTGCCCAGCTTGTACTGCTTGCGTTCCGGCGCAGGCAATGCCATCCCGACTCCTGCTATTTCTTGGTGCTCTGGAACACGCTCGACAGGTCCACCTCGTCGAGCTTCACCGCGGCCTTGTTCGCCGCTTCGATGGTGGCCTTCATGCGGTCGGTTTCCTTGGTCGCCTGCTCGAAGGCCTCGGCGAGCCTGAAGCTGAACGCGGCGAGCGCCTTGGGATCGGGCTTCTTCTGGTCCGAGCCGGCGGGCGTGCCGTAAACGCGGCTCGACAGCTGCACGAATATCCGCTCGGCGAGATCGATGTACGCTTTCTGGGGATCCTGCGATGCCGACGCCTTCGCCGGCGCGTTGCTGGGTGCGGGTGCGCTCATGGCCTTTCCGGTTTGATTATCGCAATCCTACGCTCATCTTCGCTCAGGGTGCGAGCGAGTTGGTCACGCAGCTCGTTAGAAACTGTGACGTGCGCGTCGGGCCGGTTGCGGTGCACTTCGTAGAGCTTCGCCACGACCTCGACGTCGTGCTCCGCGAAGGTCTCGGCGGTGCGGCGCGCGCGCTCGGGGTCCTCGCTCGCCTGCGCCACGGCGAGCTCGCCGAGCTTGAGCGCCGAGAGCCAGGTCTCCCGCTCGATCGTCTCCACGCCGAGATCGCGCAGCGTGAACAGGTGACGCATGTCATGCGCGCGGGCGATGATGCGCAGCCTCGGGAAGTGCGCCTTCGCCACCTGCGCGAGGCGCGTGGTGGCCTCGTCGTCGTCGAGGGCGATGATCAGGAAGTCCGCAGTGTCGGCGCCCGCTGCATGCAGGAGATCGAGGCGCGTGGCGTCGCCGTAGAACACGC
>Ga0180063_1000079_pt1 | contig 22323 bp, 17 predicted proteins | sample EasRivT47_16_10D_FD_121776 | JGI IMG/M metagenome (GOLD analysis project Ga0180063, IMG submission 121776) | Soil microbial communities from meander-bound floodplain in the East River, Colorado, USA - East River metaG ERMLIBT47_16_10D | ecosystem: Environmental > Terrestrial > Soil > Floodplain ...
GGCCGGGATGCCGCACGCGCCGGCGGCGACTTGGGGAGTCCAGCCGCGCGCGAGCGTTACTACGTCGTCGAGCCCGTTCGTGTGCTCGGCGAGCCGGCCGAGACGCACGAGATCCTCGGTGACCAGCACGTGGACCAGGCCCATCAGGAAATGGGCGTCGGTTCCCGGGCGGATGAAGTGATGGTCGGTCGCCTCGCCGGCGGTGCGTGAGCGCCGCGGATCGATCACGACGACGCGGCCGCCGCGCGCCTTGATGGCGCGGAGCTTGCCGCGCACGTCCGGCGCCGTCATGAGGCTGCCGTTCGAGACGAGCGGATCGGCGCCGAGCATCAGCAGGTACTGCGTCCGATCGAGGTCGGGCACCGGGACGCTGAGTGCCGTGCCGAACATGAGCCCGGCCGACACCTGCTTCGGCATCTGATCGACGGTGCTGGCCGAGTAGATGTTGCGGGTCCCGAGCGCGCGCAGGAGCGCGCGTGGGTAGAGCATGAGTCCCAGGTTGTGCGCCGACGGATTGCCCAGGTAGACGGCGACCGCGTCGCGGCCGTGGTCGCGCAGGATGCGCGAGAGCTGCCGGTCGATCTCGGCGAACGCGTCGTCCCACGCGACCTCCTGCCACGTCGATCCGCGGCGGAGCATCGGCGTCCGGAGCCGGTCGGGATCGGTGTCGAGCGCGGCGAGAGCCGGGCCTTTGGGGCAGATGTAGCCGTGCGAGAAGACGTCGTCGTCGTCGCCGCGGATGCCGGTGACCTCGCGGCCGCGGGTGGTGATCGCGAGGCCGCAGGTCGCTTCGCAGAGGGGACACGTCCGAAAGTGGGTGCGCTCGTCCATGGGCGGTGTGTACGCGGGTGCCGGGGGAGCTGCAATCCACGCTGCGGTACGGCTGCGGTAAAGGGGGGTCGCGCGCCTCGATGCCCAGTCGCGGAGTGGCGGGTCTCGCCATGCTCCCAGTCGTCACGTGCCCTCGCGAGTCGTACGCGCCGTCAAGCCTCGTTGGGATGATGGTCCGGTTAGGCGTCTACGGCGGGCCGACGCGGACGTCGCCTGCGAAGAACGCGTTCGCGCGCACGGCCATACACGAGTTGCCAAGCAGTAGCGCCTGCGGCTACCTACGGGACGCCCGCCCTCGTAGCTCAGGTGGATAGAGCACAGGATTCCTAATCCTGGGGTCGCGTGTTCGAATCACGCCGAGGGCACTTGAAAGTCCGCACGGCTATGGCGCGCCCCAATTGCGTGCCGTAGACCCCGTCGTTGGCGCGACGAAGCGACGTAGGCTCTCAGTGTGCCGGGTTGCCGTACCAGCGCGCCGGTCTGCGCGTCTCCCCGTTCCCCGGCGGTGAGAAGATAGGTATCCTTGCCGACCATGAACCCCTGGTTCGCGAAGGCGGTCATTCTCGTGGGAACGATCGCAATGACCGTCATCCGCCTTCCGCACATGAGGCGCAGCGTCGGGGTGACGGTGGTGAAGAACCGGAGAGGCCCGCTGGAGCTCGCCCTCATGGCTCTCGTCTTCGTCGGGCTCTTCTTGCCCCTCCGCTGGGTCGTGAGGCCCGGGCCGGCGTTCGCAGAGTACCCACTCCGGCTCATTCCGTTCACCGCCGGCACTCTCTTCATCGCGCTGGGTCTCTGGTTCCTCTACCGATCGCACGCGGACCTGGGCACGAACTGGTCGACCACGCTCAAGGTGCGCGAGAAGCACCAGCTCGTAACCCAGGGCGTGTATCGCCGCATCCGCCACCCGATGTACCTGGCTTTTCTCCTCCAGGGATTCGGCCAGGCGCTGGTCGTGCCCAACTGGGTGGTGGGCCCCTTCTTTGTGGTCGCGGTCGCCGTCGTCGTCCTCCTCCGGGTCGGCCCGGAGGAGCGGATGATGCTGGAGGAATTCGGCGAGGACTACGAGGCGTACATGGCGCGGACCACGCGCATCGTCCCCGGATTGTGGTGAGCGCGCCGCGGGTACCGCCGCTGGCGCGTCGGATCACCGCCCGAGGACGAGGTCCGGTCGTTCCATCAAGGCGGCGCTCTGGCCGGAGTCGCCGCGAGCAGCACCGTAACGTCGACCTAGCCGCGTGTCGGCGGCGCCGGTGACCGGCGTGGCGATGTCATTCACGCCGAACGACACGCGATAGACGCCGTTGGCCTTGGGCGCCTTCCAACTGGAACGACGAACTTTCACGTTGTATGCAACCGCCCGCGAATGGTAGCCCTCTCGGCCAGGGGGAAGTCGCATGCGCCTCATGTTCGTCGTCTGGCTCGTCCTCACGACTGGATCCGTCGCCGTGGCTGCCGACTGCAACGACCCGGCCGCCATGGCCGCCGCTCGTGCGGAGGTGGACGCCTCGTGCGACTGCGCCGCGGCGCTGACGCATTCCCAGTACGTGCGGTGCGGGGCGACGGTCCTCCGGGCCCGGTACGCCGCCGGTACGCTGTCCCGCGATTGCGTGCGTCCCGCGCTGCGATGCGCGCGCCGATCGACCTGCGGGCGGCCGGGGTCTGTGACGTGCTGCCGCCCGCATCGGGGCGAGCAGCGGTGTGGCATCACCCGCACCGGCGCTCGCTGCCTGGGGGCCGGCGGCTGCGTCGGCGCGTTCACGAGCTGCTGCGATGCGTGCGACGCCGGTGGGTGCGCGGTCCCGACCACGACCAGCTCGAGCACGTCCACCACGACGACCACGGCGACGCCGGTGTGTGGCAACGGCATCGTCGAAGCCGGCGAGCAGTGCGACACGCCGCTCGGCTTCTGCCTGTCGTGTCGGTATCTGTTCACGAGGTGCTGTGAATTGCCGACCGAATGCTCGAGCTACGTGTCGTCCGGAACCGCGTGCCTCTTCGGCGGTGGACGCTTGACCGACGGCGCGTGCGACGCCGAGAACCACTGCGTCGACGTGTCTTCGTCCCCGGTCACCGTCTGCTGCGAGCTCGTGACGGGGTGCCTCGACGCGACCGTGGCCAGCTCGGCAGAGTACAACTTCTTCATGTACCACTGCCTCGGCGCGGGCGGGTCGTCGAACGGCCTGCTGCCGAGCGGCACGTGCGGCGTGGCCGGCGATTGCGTTCCCGCGCCGTGACTAGGAAGGCGATTCAGCGTCGAGGTGGGATCAGAACTGCCAGGCGATCGGGACGCGCGGATCCGGCGAGTAGGAGCAGAAGTATCCGGTCCGCACCGCCGCGATGAGGTGCTGGCCGAGCGTGGGGTTGCGACCGACGATCTTCTTCACGACGCCGCCGATCGTGCGGCTCACGTTGACGCGCGCGCGCTCGGCGGCCGAAGCGGCCATGCGGCTCCGCCCGCCGAGGCCGACGGCGCGGGCCAGCTCGTCGGTGAGGAAGCCGATCTCGTGCTCCGCCCGCGCGGCGCGCTCGAGGTCGTTGAACCGGCGCGCCTCCTCGAGCGCGTCTTGCAGGTCCTCGAGGCGTCGCTTGTAGGCGGCACGCGCCGCTGGGTCGAGCAGCTCGCCGGCGTCGCCGGCGGCCTCGCGTCCACTGCCCTCCGAAACGCTCTCGCCGCCGCCCGCGAGGTCGAGGACGTGGAACTCGCGACCCGGGTGGCGGAGCAGCGTCTGAAGCAAGGTGAGACCCTTCGTGTCCTTCAACTGGAACGACTCCGGCCCGTAGCCGACGATCCAGAAGTCGACGTCGTGCCGGAGCACCGCCTGCGCGGCCGAGCCGGGTCGGGGCTGATCGGGCGCATCGGCGGCCACGGCCTCCGCGGGCGCGGCGACGTCGAGCTCCATCAGCTCGGTGCGGAGCCGCGTCATGCCGCAGCCGGCGGCGAGCTCGAGGGCCGCCGCCCGCAGCGCCGCGGCCCGTGCGTCATCACCGGTGCCGCGCCGGGCGTGGAGCAGACGCGCATACTCGTATTGCGTGCGCGCGAGCGCGGGACAAGCGCCCAACCGGGCGTTCTCGACGAGTGCGGCCTCGAAGTGCGTCGCCGCACGTTCCGCGTCGCGCTCCGTCGCGGCGAGGACGCCGAGGAAGTGGTGCGCCGAGCCGAGCGCGCCCGGGGCGTAGACCGGGAAGACGATGTTGCGCTCGGCGAACGGCAGGAGCAGTCGGTATACCACCGGCGCACGCACGGCATCGCCGACCAGCGACGTCACCGTCGCGAGCAAGGCGAGGGAAGGGGGATAGTAGAAGTCCCGGCGCAGCAGGGCGAAGTCGTCGGACGCGAGCGTATCCAGAATGGTCCGCGCCTCCTCGAGTCGCGCCGACTCGGCGAGCAGCGCGGCGAGCAGGCACCGCCAGATGCCGAACGCGGCCCCCTCCGCGGCCAGCGTCCGGATGGAGCCCTCGAGGCTGCCGAGCTCGCCGGTCTCGCGCCGGCAGAGGTACGTCTGGATGGTGAAGAGACGCACGGCCGTGGGGTCGCTGGCATCGCGCCGGATGGCGAGCGCTTCGGCCGCCTGCAGGACGCCCTCGGCGAAGCGACCCTGCAAAATCGCGAGGCCGGCGCGGTGGACGAGCGCGCGCCATAGCCGATCGGGCAGACGGGTGGCGTCGGCTTCCCGCTTCATGCGGTCGATCTCCACCGCCGCCTCGCCGATTCGTCCCGATTCGAGCAGACAGAAGACACGCGCGACGTGACCGTGGTGCATCGCGGGCTCGAAGCCGATGTCCTCTGCCACGGCATACGCCTCGTCGACGAGCGCGAGCCGCTCGGACACGTCGCCCGGTCCCGAGAGGACGACTTGCCGATAGAGGAGTGTCAGCGAGAGCGTGATCGAGTCGCCGATCCGGCGCGCCATCGCGAGGGCCTCGGCGCTCGTCGCTCGGCTCCGCGCGAGGTCCGCGAAGTAGAGCGCCTGGGCCAGCATCGCGAGGGTGAGCGCGCGGATCGCCCCGTCGCCCTCGCCGGTTGCGACGAGGGCCTCATCGAGCAGCGCGGTCAAGTGCGGCTCGGGCGCTCCCGAAGGTGGGCTCGCCTCGGCGAAGCTCAGCGCCGCCAGCACGAACGACTGCGTGTCACCGAGCGCGCGCGCCCGCCGAGCGGCCTGATCGAACGCGTGGCGGGCCTGGGGATAGCGCGCGGCGCGCACGGCAACGGCACCGAGCGCGAGACACACCTCGAGTCGCTTGCGCTCGTCGGGCGCCTGCATGGCGAGCGCGGCCAGCGCGCGCTCGTAGTGCGCGATCGCGTCACCGTACGCGCAGAGCGCGGCCGCCTGCTCGGCGGCCCGCAGCGAGCACTCGACGGCTTTGTGCGCCGTGCCGAGCGGGGCGGCGCGGACGTAGTGCGCTGCGAGCTCCCCCAGCGGCGGGTCCGCGTGGCCCGCATAGTGCGCTTCCAGGGCCATCGCCACGCGCTGGTGCAGCCGTGCCCGTGCGGCCGGGAGGAGGTCGCCGTAGACCGTCTCGTGCACGAGCGCGTGCACGAATCGAAAGCGACCGACCGTTGCCGTTTCCTCGACCAGGCCGATCTCGGTTGCGGCGGTGAGACAGGCGAGGATCGCCTCGGCCGTGGTCTCGGTGGCCTGCTGCAGCAGCGCGATGTCGAACTCGCGGCCGACCACCGAAGCGAGCGACAGCAGCTCCCGCTCCTCGTCACCGAGGGGATCGAGCCGCCGCCGAAGCGTGTCCCGCACGGTCTGCGGGAGCAGCACGGGCGCGGCGTTCACGGGTGGGTCGAGCCGCCCATCGTCCCGCAGCACCCGGAGCACCTCGTCGAGGTAGAACGGGTTGCCGTCCGTCAGCTCGTGAAGCCGTGCGACCAGCTCCGGCGACGGCGCTCCCGTCGTCGCGTGCGCGACGAGCTCCGTGACGGCGGCACGGCCAAGCCCCCGCAGGGGCACGCGCTGTGCGAGGCGCACGACGTCGGCGAGCCCGCGCGGCCGGCGGCGCGGATCGTGCTCTCGGCACGTCGCCACGAGCAGCGCGCGCGCGGTGCGCAGCTCGCCGGCGACGAAGGCGAGCAACGCGAGCGACGCTTCGTCGGCCCAGTGGATGTCCTCGAGCACCAGGAGCAGCGGCTCCTGCGCGGCGACGCGGCGAAGAAGGCTCGTCATCGCGTCGAGGAGCTGGAAGCGTGCCTCGGTCTCGCCTCCGCCCGGCGGCACGGGCTCGACGTCGGGGCATCGCAGCCGCAGCGCCGGGACGAGGTGCGCGAGCAGCGGGGCGTCGGTACCGAGTTGCTCGCGCAGGACCCGGCCGTCGGCGTCGGCCACGTACGCTTCGACGGCGCGGATCCACGGCCAATAGCTCGGGGCGCCGGTGTGCTCGGGTGCACGGCCCCAGAGTACCCGTCCGGGCGGCAGGTCCGCCTGCCGGACCAGCTCTTCGACCGTCCGGGTTTTGCCGATGCCCGGGTCGCCGGTGAGGAGAACGAAGCGGGTGCGCCCGGCGCGCGCGTCGCGAAGGCCAGCCTCGAGCACCTCGAGCTCTCGCTCGCGGCCGACGAAGGGTGCATCCGGTTCGGGCGCGCTCAGCATGCGCACTGTTTCCGTACGCCAAGCGGCGGGAGGATGACAACGTCGCGGCGGATGACGCCCTCGCGCCGCCGGAGCGCCGGGGCGACCCATCGGCCACCCCGGCGCCCTCACGGAGGGCCCGACTCCAGCGCACTACTTGTTCACCGTGTGGAAGCCGTGGACGACGACCTGGCTCAGGGGTCCCCCTTGCGCGCCGACGCATACCGTCACGCCGGGCGCGACGGTCACGTTTGGAACCAGGGCGGATCCCACGGTCTTGCCCGCGGCGTCGGATAGCGTGCCCGTCGCGAACGCGAGCGGCGCCGGTTTATGAGGGCCGGCCAACCTGATCACCACGGGCGTGTACTCGTTGACTGGTCCGTTCTCCGTGCCCCAGTCGATGCCCGTGATGACGAGCGCCTGGCCGGGCGGCGGCACGTACGGACCGATGGTGCCGTCGGCGTGCACCTCCATGTCGAGGTCGATCCCGCCACTCATCGGCAGACAGACGCTGCCCGACCCGCTCGCCCTCAGCACGACGACCTGGCTCACTCTCGTCGGTGCGAGTACCCCGGCGGCGGCGGGGGTGGCGAGCAACGCGAACGCTACACTCGTGACTGCGATCAAACGGTTCATGATCCTTCCTCCTTGGAGATCGTAGGGTCGTCCTCGATCTCGTCTCGCCGGATCGCGACATTGCGCCGGCCGAACGCTACTTCTTCTTCACGACCTCGGCGGAGAACGATGCCTGGTACGGCTTGCCGTTCCCCTGGGCGTTCAAGGTGCCGCCGCGCAACGAGATCGTGAGCGACTGGCCGACGAACTCTCCGGGGAAGGCGGCTTCGAGGGCGTCGATGTCGAACCAGAAGGTCCCGGTGACGGAGCAGAGGTACGACCTGGTGTTGTCACAGGTCGTGACGCTGGGCGGGTTGCCCGGGTAGAGATCGCGTCCGTTGATGTCCGCGTTGATGTAGTAATTCGTGACGCTGGGATCGACCTCCACGGTGACGGTCGCGTCGACACGCACCACCGTCTTTCTGGTTCCCACTCGCAGCGTGCCCTGCAGTGGCACCAACCAGCCGTTCTGGGGGCCGAGCACGCCGGCGGTTTCGCGAACGAACACCGCCGACTTGGGCAGGATCGTGCACGGGGCCGGACACGAGCTCTCAACGGCGGCGAACGCCGGACCGGAGAGCAGCGCCGTCGTGCCGAAGACGGCCAGGGTACGGAGGACGCGTGTGCTTCGATGGGTGGACATGGTTCAGCTCCTTCTTGGTTGGGGGCGGCCGGCGCTCGGCGCGGACCGCCGCGTTTGGGGTTCCGTTCGGGCGATTCACCGCATGCGCGTTCGAACGAACCGCACATTGTTCGACACCGCCGACGCCGCACGGACCGCGAGGCCGGAGCACCGTGGCGGGTCAGGCGAATCAGCGCCGAGCGGCCACTCGAGCGCCGCCTACGCCCGCGGCGCTGTCTCGGGACTCGCGCTACGCCGTGGCGCGGCGAGGTCGCGCGCCGCGGCGCGTGGCGCGGAGCGTGAAGCGTGCGGCGCGACCGTCGGCGGCGTCCAGGTCCCTGCGCTCGACCTCGATGTCGTCGCCGAACCAGGCGATGCAGCCGCGGATCATCCCCTCCGCGAGGTCCGCGAGGGGCCGGTGCGAGCGGTACACCATCTCGAGGCGCCCCGCCGTCCGACCGCGCACGTCGAAGCGCGGGAACTCGGCGTCGGGATAGAGCTTTTGCACCTCGCCGTGCACCGTGGTCTCGATGCCGCTCATCAGCTCGAGGGGAGACCCGACGCCGTCGACGAACACGGGGTAGAGCGTCGCGAGGGTCCGGAAGAGGTGCGCGCCGAAGCGTCGGAGGACCTCGGGCGCAGGGACCGCGGCCGCCTGGCTGGCGCGCGAGACCAGCGCCAGTAGCTCCTCGTCGGGGTAGCCCTGCAGGGGGCTGTACGACTTGACGATCCCGCCCGCGGCCTCGGGAAGCTCGCGCTCCAGGAACTGGACGAAGTCGGTGAACACGATGCCCTTCATGTCTCGCCTACGCATAGGGCGTTCGAGGAAACCGTACAATGTTCGCCGGCCGGACCCCCCAGGCCCCGGGTCCCGCACGACGCCCTGCTCATGGCGACTCCGCCACGCTCCGCGGACGTTCGCAGAACACGACCACCCCGACACGGCGCGCTTTTCATGGCGCAGGTGCCAATGCTAAATTCGACCACGATACAGCCGGTTACGTAGTCAGAGCATGGGCACAAGGGCACGCTACAAACGCGGGGCAGTCTTCGCTGCGGGCATCCAGCTCGTGCTCAGCTTCGCGCTCTCGCTGAACCTCGTCGTCTGCAGCAGCGCGACCGGCCACGTCGCAGTGGAATCAGCCTTCGACGACTGCTGTTCCGGCCACGCCGTCTCCGATTCGATTGGTTCCCGGGCTCACTCGCAGGAGGACTGCGGCGGCTGCACCGATAGACCGCTCGTCGAGACGTTGCTTCAACGAGAGACGCGCTGTGACCGCTCGCCGCTCGCCCCTCCGCAGCTCATGGCTCCGAGTATGGGGGCTACGGAGTTCCAATCGGCGTCGCCCGCAATCTACACGGTTGGTCTTCGTCAGCGGGCGACATCGCAGTCTGGCGAGCTGACGGCCCGTCGTTCCATCGTTCTCCTGGTCTGACTCCTCGCCACGCCGGCGACACTCGGGCGCGGACGCCGCTCAGCACTCGCGTCCGCAACGCGAAGAGTCAACGATCTCGAGGATGAACCATGTCTACGACCGTGCGATCACGAGCCCATCGCTCGTGGCCCCGATGGAGAACCGCTGCCTGCGTGGCAGCCAGGGCAGTCATTCATAGTCGACGCGGACGCATTGCCGTTCTCGCTGCCGGCATTGCGTGCATCGTGTCGCCGACGCACGCCGAGCGCCCGGCAACGACCGCCTCTGCCACCCCGCAGCAGGACGGCGCCACGGCCGAACCCGTCGGCGACCTCACGCTCCGAAAGGCCCTAGCGCTCGCGCTCGAGCGCAGTCCCGAGATCCAGAGCTTCTCGTGGGAAGTCCGCGCCCGCGATGCGCGCGTGCTCCAGGCGGGACTCCGTCCCAACCCGGAGCTACGAGCCGAGGGCGAGAACCTCGGTGGGTCCGGAGACCGTCGAGGCTTCGAGGAGACCGAGACGACCATCCTGCTCTCGCAACTCATCGAGCTCGGCGGGAAGCGGGGAAAGCGTGAACGGCTCGCCGCCCTCGGGAGCGCTCTCGCAACCTGGGACTACGAGGCCAAGCGCCTTCATGTCCTGAGCGAGACATCGAAGGCCTTCGTGCAGACGCTCGCGGCTCAAGAGCGCGTCGCGCTCGCAGCCGAGCTCGAACGGCTTGCGACCGATGGTGTGCGCGCAGTCGGCACTCAGATCGAGGCCGGAGGGGCCTCGCCGGTCGAATCCACCCGCGCTCGCGTGGTTTTGGGGAGGGCTGGGCTCGAAAGGCAGCGGGCCGAGCGCGAGCTCGTCGCAGTACGGAGCACCCTCGCTGCAACCTGGGGAAGCACTCGGCCGACGTTTGCCCGGGTCGTCGGAGATCTCGGGGAGCTCAGGCCACCGCCCGCGCTGGATGATCTCGCAGCGCGACTCGAAAAGAGCCCCGACGTCGCCCGCTGGGAGACCGAGCTCGAAGAACGCCGCGCTGCCCTCTCGCTCGAGAAGGCCGGTGGTCTACCGGATGTGAGGCTCGGCGCAGGCGGGAGGCACTTCAGCGACAACGGCGACAACGCTCTCGTCGTCGAGCTCACGGTGCCGCTTCCGGTCTTCAACCGGAACCAGGGCGCGATCGGAGAGGCCGAACATCGCCTCGCCAAGGCGCGGTCCGAACAGGCGTCGGCATACGCGGCTGCCCAGGCAGCCCTGAGCACCGCCGCGTCGAGACTCGCGGCCGCGTATGAACAGGCGAACGGTCTTCGAACGAACGTGCTTCCGCAGGCCAAGGCCTCTCTCGAGGGTGTGCTCGACGCCTACCGAAAGGGCCTCTTCCGCATGGTCGACGTCCTCGATGCCCAGCGCACGCTCTTCGATCTTCGATCGGACTACCTGACGGCGCTCGAGAGCTATCACGTCCTTGCCGCCGAAGTAGAGCGGCTCACCGGCACGCAAGAGCTACCGAGCGACACTGAAAGAGGCGCCCCATGAATCGCCACACACGATCCACGGTCCGCCACTGCGTACCCGCCTTCGCCTTCATGCTTGGCGCGCTGGCGTTTCCCGGTTCAACCGTCTCGGCCGCCGACGAGCATGGCCACGACGAGCCCAAGAAGCCCGGCGAGGCACGTGAAGACCACGGCGAAAACGAACACGGAGAAGAAGGCTTCTCTGTCGAGGACTTCGAGCGCTTCGGAGTACGCATCGCGACCGCTGGGCCAGGACAGGTCGACATAGGCGTCGAGCTCCCGGGCGAGGTCCGTCCCAATGCCGACCGGATCGCGCACATCGCGCCGCGCTTTCCAGGTGTCGTGCGCGAGGTTCGAAAGCACGTCGGGGACACTGTTCGTGCTGGCGATGTGCTTGCCGTCATCGAAAGCGACACCCTCTCGCCATTCGAGCTGAAGGCCGCCTTCGATGGGACCGTCATCGACAAGCACATTGCGCCTGGCGAGGCCGTGAGTCGCGAACAGCCGGCGTTCATCGTCGCGGATCTCGCCACCGTCTGGGTGAACATCACCGTCTACCAAACGGTACTTCCCGCGCTTCGCGTGGGGCAGCCGGTGGTCATCGAAGCGAGCCACGGCAAGCTCGAAGCGACCGGGAACGTCGCCTACATTGCGCCCGTCGTCGACCAAGCGACGCGGACGGCGAGTGCCCGGGTCGTCGTACCGAATCCCGACGGTGCATGGCGGCCAGGCCTGTTCGTCTCGGCCACCATCTTGACTCCGGTGACGGCCGCCGTGGTCGTGCCGAGGCGTGCGCTTCAGACCATGGAAGGAAAGCCCGTCGTCTTCGTCGCCGAGGGCGAGCGGTTCGAGCCGCGCCCGGTGAGCGTCGGACGGCTCGGCCGAACCAAGGTCGAGATCGTCTCGGGCCTTTCGCCAGGCGAGCGCTTCGCCGACGAGCGGTCTTTCCTCGTCAAAGCCGAGCTCGGAAAGGACGCGGCAGGCCATGAGCACTGAGGGGCACCGCGATGCTTGAGCGCATCCTTCGTTTCTCCATTGATCATCGATGGCTCGTCGTCCTGAGCGCCGTCTCCGCCGCCGTCGTGGGAGCGTACTCGCTCACCCAGCTTCCCATCGACGCCGTGCCCGACATTACCAACCGTCAGGTGCAGATAAACGCCGTCGCGCCGTCGCTCTCGCCCGTCGAGGTCGAGAAGCAGGTGACGTTCCCGATCGAGACGGCGCTGGTCGGCATCCCGGGGCTTACCTACACTCGCTCCTTTTCGCGTAACGGTTTCTCGCAAGTCACCGCCGTCTTCCGGGACGACGTAGACGTCTACTTCGCGCGCCAGCAGGTGACGGAGCGCCTCGCGGCCGCAAAGGAAAGACTCCCGCAGGGTACCGAAGCGCTCATGGGACCGATCTCGACCGGTCTGGGTGAAGTGTACATGTGGACGGTCGAGTATCGGCATCCTCACGGGCACGGTGCCGAGATTCGGTCGGGAGAGCCGGGCTGGCAGGCCGACGGCTCCTACCTGACACCCGAGGGCGAACACCTTCGCACCGACCTCGAGCTCGCGGCCTACCTCCGCACCGTCCAGGACTGGGTCATCCGCCCGCAGCTCAAGGGCGTCGACGGAGTCGCAGAGATCGACGCCAACGGCGGCTATGTAAAGCAGTACCAGGTCGTGCCGGATCTGAGAGCGCTCGCCGCCTACGGCGTGAGCTTCCAGGACCTGATCGAGGCGCTCGAGCAAAACAATCTCAGCACCGGCGCCGGATTCATCGAGCACAATGGCGAGGTCTACATCGTGCGCGCGGCGGGCAGGGTGTCGAGTGCGGCAGAGCTTGCGGGACTGCCCGTCACCGAGCGTAAGGGAGTTCCCATCCGTATCCGCGACGTCGCCCACGTGTCGCTCGGCAGCGCGCCTCGCACGGGAAGCGCCAGCGAGAACGGAGAAGAGGTCGTCCTTGGCACCGCCCTGATGCTCGTCGGCGCCAACAGTCGAACCGTGGCGGGGGCCGTGGGCGCCAGGCTCGACGAGGTCCAAGCGAGTCTTCCCCCGGATATTCGAGCCCGCAGAGTTCTGGACCGCTCCTCTCTCGTGAACGCCACCATCCACACCGTGGCGGAGAACCTCGCCGAGGGCGCGCTGCTGGTCGTGGTCGTGCTCTTCCTCATGCTCGGGCACTTCCGCGCCGCACTCATCACCGCGCTCGCGATTCCACTGTCGATGCTCCTCACGGCGATCGGCATGGTTCAGACACGCACGAGCGGAAATCTCATGAGTCTCGGCGCGATCGACTTCGGGCTCATCGTCGATGGCGCCGTCATCATCGTCGAGAACTGCCTTCGCCACCTGGCCGAACGGCAACGCCACCTCGGACGCGTCCTCACCGCCAAGGAACGCCTCACCGCGGTCTTCGAGGCGACCACGGAGGTCCGTAGCGCCACGGCGTTCGGAGAAGCGATCATCGTGATCGTCTACATCCCGGTCCTCTTCCTCACCGGCGTCGAGGGCAAGATGTTTCACCCCATGGCTCTCACGGTGATCTTCGCCCTCGGCGCGGCGTTCGTGCTTTCTCTCACGTTCATCCCGGCGATGGTTGCGCTCCTGGTGTCGGGACCGGTGCGGGAGGAAGAGAACCGTTTCGTGCGACTTGCGCGGACCGCCTACGAACCGACTCTCCGCTGGGCTCTTCGCTGGCCGCGCATCGTCTGCTCGGCTGCCGTCGTGCTGTTCGGGGCGTCGATGCTGCTGTTTACCCGTCTCGGACAGGAGTTCGTCCCCACGCTGAGCGAGCTGGACATCGTGGTGATGGCCAGCCGGATCCCGAGCACGTCACTCAGCGAGTCGACGGCAATGCAGCTCGTGCTCGAGCGAGAGTTGCGGACGCACGTCCCCGAGGCCGAGTTGGTCTTCTCACGTACCGGGACCGCGGACACGGCGACGGATCCGATGCCGCCGTACCTGTCGGACACGTTCCTGATTCTGAAGCCTCGCGAGGCGTGGCCGAACCCGGCCGATACGAAGGAGGACGTACGGGCTCGCGTCGAAGACGTCGTCAGCCGGGTGCCGGGGAATGCGTACGAATTCACGCAGCCCATCGAAATGCGTTTCAACGAGCTCCTCGCGGGTGTACGCGGCGACCTGGCCGTCAAGATCTTCGGCGACGAGTTCGACACCATCCTGCCGGTCGCGCAGCGGGTGGCTGGCGTACTCGGTGGGGTCCGTGGCGCCGCTGACTTGAAGGTCGAAGAGGTCGAAGGCGCGCCCGTATTGACCGTCGAGCCACGACGAGAGGAGCTCGCCCGGTATGGCTTGAGAGTCGCCGACGTCCATGACGCAGTCGCAATCGCCATCGGCGGACGCGCAGCAGGGCAAGTGTACCAGGGAGACCGCCGGTTCGATGTCGTCGTGCGGCTCGGCGAGGAGCTTCGCCAGGATCCCGCGGCGCTCGCAACCGTGCCGATTGCACTCTCGCACGAGGACGAAGCCCTGGAACAGGTCGCGCTCGCCGCCGACGACGTTCGCCGCTTCACCCCGCGGGTGTTACCGCTCGGCGCGATCGCTGATCTGAACGTCACGCAGGGGCCGAACCAGATCAGTCGGGAGAACGGCAAGCGGCGCATCGTGGTGCAGGCGAACGTCCGCGGCCGCGACATCGCGTCATTCGTCACCGAGGCTCAGGAGCGCATCGCCGTCGACGTGCCGCTGCCGCCCGGCGTGTGGCTCCGGTGGGGAGGGCAGTACGAAAACCTCCTCGAGGCCAGAGCTCGACTCGCAGTCGTCGTTCCAGCGTGTGCGATCGTGATTCTTTCGCTCCTGTACAGCACGTTCGGCAGTCTGCGGCCGGCCGCCATGGTCTTCACGGGTGTCCCGCTCGCACTCACTGGAGGGGTCGTCAGTCTCTGGCTTCGCGGCATTCCATTTTCGATTTCGGCGGCCGTCGGCTTCATCGCGCTTTCGGGCGTCGCCGTTTTGAACGGCCTGGTCATGCTCACCTTCATCAGGGAGCTTCGCGCCGGCGGAGCGTCGCTCGAGGACGCGATCCTTCGTGGGGCGGTCACGAGACTGCGCCCGGTGCTGATGACCGCGCTCGTGGCTTCGCTCGGGTTCGTACCGATGGCATTGGCAACGGGCACTGGGGCGGAGGTTCAACGCCCCCTCGCCACCGTCGTGATCGGCGGCCTCGTCTCGAGCACTGCACTCACGCTGTTCGTCCTGCCCGCACTCTACCGTCTCTTCGGCGGCCGGTAGCCTACTCCCATGTCCCGCGCGCTCGCCGATCTCGTCCTCCTGACGCACGCCAGCTTCGTGCTGTTCGTCGTGCTCGGTGGGTTCCTCGTCTGGCGGTGGCCGAGGCTCGTCTGGCTCCACGCGCCAGCCGTGGTCTGGGGCGTGGTCGTCGAGGTGGCGGGCTGGCCGTGCCCGCTGACACCGCTGGAGAACCAGCTCCGCCTGGCGGCCGGGGAGGCGGGATACACGGGCGGGGTCGTCGACCACCATCTCGGCCCGATCCTCTATCCCGAGGCGCTCACTCGCGCGGTGCAGCTGGCGCTCGGCGCAGGCGTGCTCGCGGTGAACTTCTTCGTGTACGGCCACGTGCTGCGGGCGCGCCGCACCCGAGCCGGCTCGTCGGAAGATTGACCACAGCGGCAGCGACTCTCAGGATCGGCGCATGGAGCACCGCCTCTCGCGCCGCGACGTCCTGCATGCCGCCTCGGTCGCGCTCGCCGCACGACCGGCCACCTCGCTCGCGGCCGAGGCCGCGAGCCCCCTCGACGATCTGCTCGGCCGCCGTCGCATGGTGCGGCGCTTCAAGCCCGACCCCGTGAGCACCGGCACGGTCCGCCGGTTGCTGTCCGCCGCCATCCGTGCCCCGAGCGCCGGGCACACCCAGCCGGCGAGCTTCGTGGTCGTGCGGGGCCGCGATGCGCGCACGGCACTCGGCCGTGCGGCGCTCGGACAGACGTTCGTCGGCGAAGCGCCGGTCGTGGTCGTCGCCTGCGCGGACGTGTCGCGATCGAAGGCCTGGTACCGGGAGCGCGCCGAGCGGTACGGCATGATCGACACCGCCTTCGCTTCGATGTGCCTGCTGCTCGCCGTCGTCGAGGCCGGTCTCGGGGCCTGCTTCGTCGGCGCGTTCGATGATGGCGAGGTGGCTCGGCTCGTGGGGCTTCCGGCGCACGTGCTCCCGGTCGCCGTCATCCCGATCGGCTATCCGGCCGAAGCACCCGGACGCATGAAGCTCCGGCCGCTCCGCGACGTCGTGCATCACGAGCGCTGGTGAGGTGCCGGCGCACGGCCCGCCCGCTTCGGCTCCACCAACACGCGGCACGACCCGATCAGCGTCGTCGTGCACCATCGATCGGGCGTCTGCGTGAAGTCGGATTGGCCGGCGACGAGGTGCCAGATCGTCGGCGTGCCGAGGGTGAGGGTGTTCAGCAGCAGGGCGGTGCCCGCATAGAGCCACGGCGCCACCCAGTCGCGGACCGCCGGCGACAGCCGGCGGCCGGCATGATCCCGGCTCGTCAGGCGGACGGCGCCCACGCCCGGCAGCACGCCGGTCACGCGGTAGCGCTGGCCCTCGACCGGACCCGTCCCATTCTCGCCGATGGATGCTAGGATCGCGGGCCGGTCGACTGGCGTGACGGCACAACCGACGCTCAAGCTCGCGGCGAGGACGAAGCCCACCACTCTCACGATGCACGCCGAGTATCAGACGCGTCGGCCGGCCGACAGCGAGAGGAGCCGCTGACGTCCGCCGGTTCGAGGCGTATCCCATGGGGCGACGTCGCCTGCGCGACGCTCGTCGCGCTGACGGCCGTGGTACTCTGGCAGGCACGCATCGTCGCCCCCGTCGTGCCGCCGCAACCGGTCGGCACGAAGAACGGCGATCTGTACACGATCTACTATCCGCTCTACTCCTTCGCGTATCGCGGCGCCGAGTTCCTGCCGGCCTGGAACCCCTACCAGCTCGCGGGAACGCCGACCGTCGGCTACCTGGCCGGGGGCCTCTACTACCCGCCGAACTGGCTCTCGGTCGTGCTCCCGGTGCACCGCGCCCTCGGGGTCCTGCTGGCGCTGCACCTGGCGCTCGCGGGCGTGGGGACGTGGATGCTCGCGCGCAGCGTGGGCCTGTCGCGGGCCGCGGCGGCCGTCGGCGCGATCGCGTTCCTGGCGAACGGGTATCTCGTCGGCGAGCACCTCCGACCGATGTACCTCTTGGGGCTCGCGTGGGTTCCGATCATCGTCCTGCTCGCGGTGCGCGTGATCGTCGTGCCCACGACCTGGAACGGCGTCGCGCTCGGCGCCGCCACGGCCCTTCAGCTCACGACCGGTCACGTGCAGATGCTGCTGTACGAAGGGTGGATGGGCGTCCTCGTCGGTATGCCGGTGCTGATCGTCCTCGGACGCGCGTGGGGGTGGCGGCACGTTCTGCTGGTCGTGCGCTCCGTCGCGTGGGCGGTCGGGGTGGCAATCGGGCTGGCGGCTGCGCAGCTGTGGCCGACCCTCGAGGTGGCGTCGCAGGCCGTGCGCGGCCTCGGTGGGCTCACCGTCGCGCAGACACTGCCCCAGCGGCCCTCGTGGCTGCTGCTGCGCAACGTCGCATCGGGGGCGGGGCTGACGGCGATCCTCGTGCCGGCCGCGCTCCTGGCTGGAGGGTCGCGCGCGCTGCCGGTGGCGATCTGTGCCGTCGTGCTGATCGTGACCGGCGCCATCGGTATGGGCACCGCGGCGTACGAGCGGGTCTTCTACCATCTGCCGGGTGTCTCCCTCTTCCGGTTGCCTCACCAGATTCTCGTGCTGGGTATGCTCGCCCTGGCGCTCCTCGGCGGCTTCGGCCTCGATGCCATCGCGCGGGAGCCCGTCCGCAGGGTAGCGCCGGCGCTCGTGGGGCTCGTCACCGTCGCCCTTCTGCTGCACGCCGAGCTCGGCACGGTGTTCGTGGTCGGCGTGGCGGTGGGCGTGACCGTGGTCGCCGCGGCCGAATCCGCGCCGCGGGCGCGCGCCGCGGCGCTCGCCGCCATCGTCGCCCTCGCGGCGGGCGAGCGCGTCGTGCACACGCGGAACACGGTCATGATCCCGCCCGCCAATACGGATGCCTTCTTCGCCGAGCCGCCGTTCGTCGCGTTTCTCGCGTCGCGCCCGGGATTCGACCGCGTGCTGGCGATCAAGGACATGAAGAACCGCTTCCCCATCATGGAGAAGATGGGCAGCCTCCATCGCCTGGGCGTGGTCCAGGACTACGAGCCGCTCACGCCCTGGATGTACTACCGGTTCCTGCGAGGGCTCGACATCCTGAACACCGACCGGCCGCTCTTCTGGGGACGCTACACCGCGCCGCAGAACGGAATCGGGTGGCGATCGGTCGATCTCCTGAGCGCGCGCTGGGTCGTCGTCGCGCGCACGAATCGGTGGAGGGCCGCGGCCGACTGGATTCGTCCCGTGTACGAGGACGAGCAGGCGGTGATCTACGAGAACACCCACGCGCTCCCCCGGGCGCTGGTGGTGGCGAAGCATCGCGTGGTCGCGAACGAGCTCCAGGCGCTGAGCATCGTCATGACGCCCACGTTCGATCCGCGAGTCGAGATCATCGTCGATCGGGAGCCAAATCGAATAGCGGATGCGGGGGCGCGCGCGGATGGCAGCGCGGGCCACGCGACGATCGTCGCGCAGGCGCCGACGACGCTCACGGTGCGAGCGACGGCGGACCGGCCGGCGTTCCTGCTGGTGAACGACGTGTACTGGCCGGGCTGGCGCGCCGCGATCGATGGGACGCCGGCGGAGCTCCTGCGCGCGAACTACCTCTTCCGCGCCGTCCCCGTGCCGGCGGGCGAGCACACGGTGACCTTCACGTATGCCGGCGCGCCGATCCGCTACGGCAAAATGATCTCGATCGCGACGGTGGTCGTGCTCCTGGGAGCGATCACGGTGCGCGCCGTGTCCCGACGCACGCCCTGACGTCACCCGTGGCCGAACGCAACCAGCGCTTTTCCGTACGCCTCGGCTTGCTCGGCGCCGATCGCGTGACCGGCCCGGGGAATGAGCTCCAGGCGCGCGTCGCGGATGCGGTCGAGGAAGAGATTGGCGTACGACGGCTGCACGAAGCGATCCTCGGCGCCCCACACGACGAGGGTCGGCGCGGTGATGCGGTGCAGGCGGCGCTCGAGGCCGCGGTCGGGGATCGGGAAGAGGAACTTCGCGGCCGTCTTGAAGCCGCGCCCGAGGGCGAGGAGGAACTCGACCTGCGCCTCGGTGCGGTCGTCCTTGTCGGAGAGCCACGCGCCCACGCCCCGCATCTGCTGCGCGGCTTCACACGACGTGTCGTGAAACAGAAACGGCACGAGCTCGTTCGAGGTGTAGCCGAAGAGGTCGACGATCGGCGCCTCGTCGCGCCAGAGACCGATCGGCGCCGCGAGCGCCAGCCGCCCGATCTCGCGCGGCCGCAGCGCCGCCATCTCGGCCGCGATCCATCCGCCCATCGATTCCCCGACGACGTACGGACGCTCGAGGCCGAGCGCCTCCATGACGTCGAAGCAGTGGAAGAAGAGATCGAAGTGGTCCTCGAGCGCGTCGAGGCCGACAGACGATCCGAAGCCAGGCAGGAGGGGTGCGTGCACGTGGAACTTGGACGCCAGGATGGGCAGCACGCCGTCCCACTGGGGGATGCCGCCGGCCGAATGCAGGAAGAAGAGTGGGGCACCGCTGCCGGCCTCGAGCACCTCGATGCGGCGGTCCTGGGACAGCTCGAGCGTACGGGACGTGACCTCGCTCATGCCGCGGCCCCGATCTTCCGCTCGGCGTGCGACTTCGCGGCGGCGCTCTGCGCGCCCGCCTTGGCGCGCGCGGATGCGGGCAGCGCCTTCGGCCAGCAGATGTCCTCGTACTCGGTGAAGATCGGGTGCAGATGCGGCATCACCTGCGTCGCGAAGAGGTAGGTGTTGCGGTTCGTGAGCTCGATCGGCGCCGAGCCGATGTGCAGGCCGATCGCCAGGTGCCCGACGCGCAGCGACTTGGCGAGCTCTTCGAGCTGCTGGCGCACGGTCGCGGGCGACCCGGCGACGATGTAGCGCTGCTCGCACAGCTCCTTCCACGTCTTGTTCATGCCCATGTTCTGCGAGGTGTTGCCGACCTGCGCGACGATGCCGGCGCGCAGCGACGCCTCGCTCATGTAGCCCGGCGCGCCCGAGGTGCCCGGATAGAGGTGCAGGCACTTGTTGAAGAAGTAGTCGACGTGCGGCCACCATTCCTTCTCGGCCGAGGCGTCGGTGTCGGAGACGCAGACCTGCTGGAAGAACGCGGCGCGGTGCGGGTTCTCGCTCTTCCCGCGCTTGGCGGCGTGCGCCCAGTAGCCGTCCATCATCTTCTGCGCGCGCTTGTAGCCGCTGAAGGAGAGGTAGCTGTAGTTGTAGTCGTGGTCGAGACAGAAGTCCCAGGTCTCGATCGAGCCCAGGCCCGGCACCCAGATCGGCGGATGCGGCTTCTGGATCGGCTGCGGCCACAGGTTCACGTAGCGCAGCTTCGTGTACTTGCCGTTCCACGCGAACGGCTCGCGCTCGGCCCACGCCTTGATGATCAGGTCGTGCGCCTCGCGGTACTTGTCGCGCAGCGTCGCGGGGTTCTCGCCGTAGCAGTAGTTCGTATCCATCGACGTGCCGACCGGAAAGCCGGCGATCAGCCGGCCGCCCGAGATCACGTCGAGCATGGCGAACTCCTCGGCGACGCGGATCGGCGGGTTGTAGAGCGCGATCGAGTTGCCGAGCACGAGGATCATGGCCCGCTCGGCGCGGCGCGCGAGCGCGGCGGCCATGATGTTCGGCGACGGCATCATGCCGTAGGCGTTCTGGTGATGCTCGTTCACGCCGATCGCGTCGAAGCCCAGCTGATCGGCGTACTCGAGCATGTCGAGGTACTCGTTGTAGAGCTGGTGGCCGCGTTCGGGGTCGTAGAGGCGGTTCGGCAGATCGACCCACACGCTGTGATATCGCTCCCGGAAGTCGTCCGGCAGCCAACGCCAGGGCATCAGGTGGAACCAGCTAATCTTCATGGGACCTCCCGCGGTGCCGCGATCCGCGCGGCCTTCCGAGCCGGGCGTGACACAGCCCCCGCGGAAAGGCAAGGCGAGCGAGGCGCAACGACACCCCGAATGGAGGACCGACGATGAGCAACGTGCAATACGAGACGGACGGGCCGGTCGCGATCGTGACCATCGATCGTCCCGCGGTGCGGAACGCGATCGACGGCCCAACCGCGGCCGAGCTGGCGGCAGCCCTCCGGCGCTTCGAGGCGGACGACGCGCTCAGCGCCGCGGTTCTGACCGGCGCGGGCGGCACGTTCTGCGCCGGCGCCGACTTGAAGGGCGTCGCGGAGGCACGCGGCAACCGTGTCACGGAGACCGCCGACGGGCCGATGGGACCGTCTCGCTTCCTGCTCTCGAAGCCGACGATCGCGGCGGTCGAGGGCTACGCGGTCGCGGGCGGGCTCGAGCTGGCGCTCTGGTGCGACCTGCGGGTCGCGGCCGAGGACGCGGTGTTCGGCGTCTTCTGCCGGCGCTGGGGTGTCCCGCTGATCGACGGCGGCACGATACGCCTGCCGCGGCTCATCGGCCACAGCCACGCGCTCGACATGATCCTCACGGGGCGGCCCGTGTCCGGCGAGGAGGCGCTTCGGATGGGCCTCGCGAACCGACTCGTCCCGCGCGGCACGGCGCGCGCGGCGGCGATCGCGCTCGCGAAGGACCTGGCCCGCTTTCCGCAGCGCTGCCTGCGCGCGGATCGTCGCTCCTCGTACGAGCAGTGGAGCCTCGGGCTCGACGAGGCGCTGCTCGCCGAGACGCGTGGCGGCCTGGACGTGATCCGCTCGGGCGAGACGCGCGCCGGCGCCGAGCGGTTCGCCCGCGGGGCGGGCCGGCACGGCGCGTTCGATCGCGACGAGGGGTGATGCGTCGGCGCCTTGGCACGCGCCCGCGTCTCCCCTAGAGTCCCGCGTCACATGGCGGACCTGGTCATTCGCGACGCGCGCATCATCGACGGCACCGGCACCGAGTCGGTCACCGGCGACGTGGCGGTGACCGCCGGGCGCATCGAAGCGGTCGGACGGGTGACCGGGCGCGGCACCCGCGAGGTGGAGGCGGCCGGACGCGTCGTCGCGCCGGGCTTCATCGACCTGCATACCCACTACGACTGCCAGCTCTTCTGGGACCGGCACGCGACCCCGTCGCCCTGGCACGGCGTCACGACCGTCGTCATGGGCAATTGCGGCTTCACGCTCGCGCCGTGCCGGCCGGGCGATCGCAACACGATCATGCGGCTCCTCTCGTTCGTGGAAGGCATGCCGCTCGACACGCTGCGCGCGGCGATTCCCTGGCGATGGGAGAGCTATCCGGAGTACCTCGACGCCATCGAGCAGGGCGGCCTCGGCGTGAACGTCGCCTCGTTCATCGGCCACTCCGCCGTGCGCTTGCACGTCATGGGCGCGGCCGCGCTCGAGCGCGAAGCGACGGCCGACGAGCGCGCGCAGATGGCGGCACTCGTCCGCGAGGGGGTCGCGGCCGGGGCGATCGGCTGGTCGACGTCGTTCGCGCCGACCCACTTCTTCGCCGACGACGACAAGCCGGCGCCGAGCCGCGTCGCCGACCGCGACGAGCTGCTCGAGCTCGCGCGCGCCGCGCTCGACGTCGCGTCCGACGGCGGCGATGCGTCCCGCCGTCACCGCGACATCGCCGCGGAACGACGGGCCGCCCGAGCCGTCGACGACGCGCGCATCGCGAATGACGAGA
>Ga0180063_1000084_pt1 | contig 21952 bp, 18 predicted proteins | sample EasRivT47_16_10D_FD_121776 | JGI IMG/M metagenome (GOLD analysis project Ga0180063, IMG submission 121776) | Soil microbial communities from meander-bound floodplain in the East River, Colorado, USA - East River metaG ERMLIBT47_16_10D | ecosystem: Environmental > Terrestrial > Soil > Floodplain ...
CGGGGGGCGAAGCGGCGCTGCTTCCCGACAGGCTGGATCGGCCAGTGCACGTCGGGTCACGGAGCAGCCGGCGTGCCGCCGCGTAGGACACGAAAACCGGAGGAAATCGCACCCGGCGCCGAGCAGGTGCCCGCCCGTGGGCTCGGCGCGAGCCCACCCCCGACCAGCGGCGGACTGACCCCACCCCACTCTCCGCACCACGATGGCTAGTTCGTCAGGTAGGCGTACAGGTTGGCCGTCACGGCCTTGTCGGTCGTGTTGTAGAGCAGCACCTCGTAGGTCGAGAAACCGACTTGGTGCCGCGGCTGCAGCGAGGCGAAGTAGGTCGTGCGAGGCGAGATGCCCGTGGCCACGACGTCGAGCGCGAACTGCGTGAGGCCCTGCTCGTTGAGCGCATCCTGGATCCCCGACTCCATCGGGACCAGGATCGCCCCGACCTCGCCCTCGCGCTTGACCGAGCCCTTGACCTGACCCTGCAGGCTCAGCACGACGTGGGCGAAGCCGCGCGTCGTGAGCGTGCCGGCGGAGAGCATCCGCGTCGTCTCCGTGCGGCCCACGGGAGGCACGACGACCTCGCCGAACGACAGCTGCTGCGAGAGGAGCACCGGTCCGTCAATCGTGACCTTGCCCTCGACCCGCCACAGCGTCGGCCAGTTGGTGACGATGACCTGGGTGATATCCTGCGTCGCCGCTGGGGCGGACACGGCAAGCGCGACCCCCCCGATCAGGACGACGAGCACGACGGTGACCGCCAGACGCGACATCGAAGCCTCCTCCGGTGACCGCATCACCCGCCGCCTGAAGCGCTCGTTCTACGTCCGGCCGACGCTCGAGGTCGCGCGAGACCTGCTCGGCCGCACGCTGTGCCGCAAGCTCCCCGACGGTCGGACGCTCCGCGGGCGGATCACCGAGGTGGAAGCCTACGACGGACCGCGCGACCGCGCGAGCCACGCGCATCGCGGGCGCACGCCTCGCAACGCGCCGATGTTCGAGCGCGGCGGGATCGCCTACGTGTACCTGATTTACGGAATCCACCACTGTCTGAACGTCGTCACCGGCGAGTGCGGATATCCCGCGGCGGTGCTGGTACGGGCGACCGATCCACCGGCACACGGAGCGCGTGCGGCCGGCCCCGGCCTCGTGGCGCGAGCGTTTGCGATCGATCGCCGGCACGACGGCGCCTCGCTCTCGGGCGGCGAGCTGTGGCTCGAGCACGGTGCGCCCGTGTCGGACCGGGTCGTGTCCCGGACCGCCCGCGTGGGCGTGGCCTACGCCGGCGCGTGGGCGCATCGACGTTACCGGTTCCTCATGAAGCGGTGAAGGTGGTGGCGGACGTGGGGTCTGACCCCAACGTGACGGTAGTGCCGGCGCGGAGAGCCCAGATCTCGGCGCGCGGGAGGGCCGGGAGGTCGAGCGCCTCGCGCACCGCTTCGGCGTAAGCGCGGAGTTGTGGCCCGTGCAGACGGCGCAGCTCCGAAGGGTCCGTCTCGCGGTCGGTCTTGTAGTCGACGATCACGACCGATCCGTCGCGCTCCCGGACCAGCAGGTCGATCGTCCCGCGCAACACCGGGCCCGACCCGCTCGGCGCGAGGACCGGAACCTCGCGCCCCAGGACGTCGAGCCGCGCCAGGCGAGCCGCGAGCCCCGACTCGAAGAACGTCTCGAGGATCGCGCGCGCTTCGCTCGCGATCGGACCCGGCTCGGCTCGCTCGGCCAGGGCGACCTGGCGCACGAGCGCTTCGAGGAGCACGAGCGCCTCCTGGCTTGGCTCTTCCCGCAAGCGCTCGAGCAAGCGGTGCACCGCGATCCCCACGACGCGGCCCACCTCTGCGCGAGGACGGTCGCTCGTGCCCGCGCCGGGAGTGGGCCGGGCGGCGTGCTCGGCCAGCCCACTCGGCGTGACGAACGGCCGTGCGGCCGCGCGCAGTCGCTCGATCGCGTGGTCGTGACGACGGCGCGCCTGGTCGACCCCTGCATCGCGAGAGGGCAGCTCGTCGCGCGGACCGGCGGCGGGACGCTCGAGGCGGCGATGGAGCACGCGTCCGTCGCACAGCCGTGCGCCGTCCGCGGGCGGCGACTCCGGATCGAAACCCCAAGCGGCGAGCGCGCGCACCCACGGCGGCGCCTTGGCCGGGCCGACGAGCAGCCCGAGTCGCTCGCGAGCCCGCGTCGCCGCGACGTACAGCACGCGAACCTCTTCTGCGTCCTCGTGCCGCTCGTGCTCGGCGCGCCAGGACACGCCGGCCGGGTTCTGCACGCCGGCCACGCGCAGCGCCAGCGCCTCCCGTCCCTCCGGCGTGCGGACGACGCGCGCGAGCAGCGTGTCCTTGTCGCTGCGATTCTCGCCGCGCGACAGATCGGGCACGAAGATCCAGCGGTTCTCGAGCCCCTTCATCTTGTGAATGCTCGTGATGCGGACGGCGTCGATCGAATCGTCGGCCAGCGGGGCGTCCGACACCAGCTCGACGACGCGGCCCTCGTGAATCGCCTCGAGGATCTCGCGCGGGGACAGCGTCCCGTCGCGCGCCAGGTCGGCCGCGGCCGCGGCGAGCTTGCGCAGGTTGACGACGCGCTGCGCGCCCTCGAACGCCGCAGCTCCGAGCGCGAGCAGCCGCGTGCCTTCGAGCACCCGCCGCACCATCGTATCGAGCGGCGCTCCGCGGACGCTGAGCGCGAGCTCGCGCAGCTCGGTGAAGCGCGCGCCGATGCGCGGGAATCCCACCGCATCGACCGGGCGCCGCCAGTCCCACTTGCCGCCCGCGGCGGCGAAGTCGGCCAGCTCGAGGTCGGATACGCCGCCGGCGGGCGAGCGCAGGTAGGCCAGGAGCGCCGTCTCGTCGGTCGGATCGGTCAGTGTTCGCAGCGCCGACAGCAGGTGGCCGACCTCGGGGCGCCTCAGGAACTCGCTCCCGCCATCGACGACGAACGGAACCCCGTGCTCGCGCAGCGGCCGCAGGTAGTGCGAGACGTGGGTCAGCGCGCGGAGCAGGATCGTGATGTCGCGGTAGCGCACCCGCCCTTCTCGGACGGCGCGCGCGATCTCCCGCGCCAGCGCCTCGCCCTCGGCATCCCGCCGTCCGTCTGCGCTCGCCGACGGGTCGACTTCGATCGACCAGATCTCGACCGCCGGCTCGGAACCGGTCGCGATGCGCGCTGTCTCGACCGGCGCGTACTCCGGCTGGTGCCGTGCGTCGACTCCCCGCGGGGACCAGGCCGGACCGCCGAACAAGCGGTTCACGGGCTCGAGAATCCCGGGGACGCTGCGGAAGTTGGCCGAGAGCGTCAGCTCGATGCCCGAGGCGTCCAGCACGCGATCGACCGCCACGCGGTACGCTCCGAAGTCTGCGCCGCGGAACCGGTAGATCGACTGCTTGGGGTCGCCGACGAGGAACAAGCGCCCCGGCTCCGGTACCGCGGCCAGGGGATCCCGCACGTCCGCGCCGTCCGGCGCGGCGAGCAGCAGCACGATCTCGTACTGGCGCGGATCGGTGTCCTGCAACTCGTCGACGAGCAGCATGCGGAATCGCTCGCGGGCCGCGCGACGCACCGTCGGATGGTCGCGCAGCAGGTCGCGGGCCAGGGCCAGCAGGCCGTCGAACGTCACGAACCCGCGCCGCAGCATCGCCTCGCGCGCTCGGAGCGCGAACGGCGCGACCGCTTCGAGGATCTGGGCCAGCAACGGCTCGTCGACTTCGAGCAGCCCGCGCGCCAGGTGCGTTGCGCGCGACAGCAGATCGTTCCAGTCGCCCCGGTCGGCCTCGGTCAGCCCACGGCGACGATCGACGCGGGGTCGGTTCTTCGTACCGTGGATGCGGGCCAGGACGTCGGGCTGGCCGGTGAAGCCTCGACGCGCCGCGTCGAGCCCCTGGTCGACGAACACGAGCAGTCCGTCGCGCAAGGCCCGCAGGTACTGCTCGGCTCCGTCGGTCACGCGGGTCTCGCGACCGAGCAGCTCGTCGGCGGCCGCCACGAGCGCCCGAGCCGGCGCAGCGAGCAGCGTCTGAGGCTCGGGACCGCGGAACGGCGGGCGCAGCAGGTCGGCCGGGACACCGAAGTCCGCGAGCGCGAATCCGACCTGGCGCAGGTCGTTGAGGCGGACCCGCGGAAGCAGCTCGGCCCACAGCCCGGGCCGCGCGGCGCTCCGCCCGAGCTCTTCGCCCACGAACTCCTCCCACAGCTCGCGCCGCGTGGCATCGGCGCGCTCGCCGGCGTCGATCGCGAACCCCGGGTCGACACCGGCCTCGAGCGGATGCGCGCGCAGCAGCGCGCTCGAGAAGCCGTGGATCGTGTCGACGGTCGCGTGGTCGAGGCTCTCGAGCGCGGCGAGTGCGCGCGTGGCCACCTCCGTCGCAGCGACCCCGCGTCCCCGCAGCGCGCCGAGCGCTCGGCGGGCTTCGCCCGCGCCGTCGCCCGGGAGCTCACCGGCCGCCCCGGCCCGCAGGTCTTCCAGGGCCGCGGCGACGCGCGCGCGCATCTCGCCGGCCGCTTTCTCCGTGAACGTGATGGCGCCGAGGTGCACGAGGTCGAGCTGTCCCGACCCGACGGCGACGAGCACTCGCTCCACGAGCAGGCTCGTCTTGCCCGTGCCTGCACCGGCGACGACGACCACGTTCCGCGCGAGCTCGGTCGTCGCGATGCGCCGTGCCTCGGCGTCGGGAAGGCGCGACTCAGTCATCGGCGCTCCCGACCATCGACAAGAGCGGCCGGGTCCTGCTCTTGCGACCGAAGCCCGCGCACACCCGTCCGTCGGCATCCCGCGCCTCACGGATCTTCGTCGGTGGGTGCCCGTGCCGGCACGCCGCTTCGTAGGGGCAGAAGGCGCAGCGCTCCTCCGCGTCGCGGAGCGGGAAGCTGCCCCGTCGCAACAGATCGAGCAGCAAACCGACCGTCTCGAGGAACCCCTCCTCGACCTTCGGGCTCTCGAAGCCGTCGAACACGGCGCGCGCCGCGACCGGATCGGTCTCGAACACCGGGCCGACGCCCAGGATCTCGACCTGCGCCGTGCCGCCGGAGAGCCAGCGGTACAGCGGAACCTGGAGCGTCTCGCCCCGCAGCATGCGTGTCGCGCTCGTGAGCTCCTCGATCTTCTTCAGGCGGCGCCCGGTCTTGTAGTCGCCGATGACTCGGAGGCCCGGGGTCTCGAGCACCCGGTCGAAGCGACCGCGCACGCGCAGCATCGAGCCGGGATCGAGCGACAGCTCCCGCTCCATCCCGAGCTCGGTCCCGACGAGCCGCGCTCGTTCCTCGGCGATGCGCCGCAAGTCCCGGCTCACGAAGCCGGCGATCGCCCGCTGCCACTCGCCTGCGAAGTGCGCCCACAGCACCGGAAACCGTCCGGCCATGCGCTCGCCGAGGCTTCCCAGGATCGTCCCGCGAGCCTCCTCGAGCATGCGCGCGGCTCGCGCGAGCGCCTGCTCGAGCCGCTCGGGGGCGAGGAGCCGCTCGGCCTCGAGAGCCTGGTACAGCTCGGCCAGTCGCTGGTGCACCTCGCTGCCGAGCTCCCGCGGCTCGAGCTCGAGCGCGTCGACCTCTTCCTCGGGCTCGCGCACGCCGAGCACGCGCGCGAAGAAGTACTGCAGCGGACACTGCGCGAGCTTCTCGAACGCGCTGACCGACAGGCCGTCGGCCGGGATGGCGGGTCGGCCGATCCGTGCGTCGAACGCCGGATCGACGAGGTCGAACGTCTCCGTCGCCGCGATCGTGCGCAGCCCGTCGGCGAGCTCGGGCGCGGCCTGCGCCAGGGCGGCGCGCGCGCGGGGCCCGTGGCCCGAGAGCGCGAGGAGCAGCACGCGCTCGGCCTCGGTCAGGCCGGCGCCGCGGTCGATCACGTAACGCAGCCAATGCTCCGGGTGGGACGGGACCTCGACCGGCTCGAGCACGCCGAGGTCGGGTCGGCCGCGGGCCACCCGCGCCAGCTCGCGCAGCGCGAGCGACGGCGAACGCACGCGCCCTGCCTCCGCCGCGCGCTGCCAGGACACCTCGACCGAAGCGCGCGAGGCGCCGAGCAGCAGGAGCAGCAGCAACCGCTCCTCCTCGAGCGCTTCGGCGGCCAGGGGGAGCGGCCGCCCGGTCTGCTCGCGGAGCTTGCGGCGCAGCGCGTCGTCGAGCACGGGATCGTCGACGACGCGTCGCGGGAACACACCCGCGTTCAGGCCCAGCAGGTGCACGTGCTCGAAGGTCAGTCCGCGCGCCTGGAGCGCGTCGAGGACGCGAATCCCGCCCCGGTCTTCCCGGTGCGGTGTGTGCTCGCTCGCGTCCACCGCCTGCTCGAGCCAGTCGAGCGCGTCGCCGAACGCGATGCGTCGGCCGTCGCCGAGCCAGAATTCGAGGCGCGCCATGTCGGCCAGCACGTCGTCGAGCGCTGCTCCCGCCGAGACGTCCTCGGGCGCCGCGCCGGGTTCGAGCAGCTCGTCGAGCAATGCGCGGAATCTCGCGGCGTGCTCGCTCCACGTGCGCGGAGCGGGCGCGACCCGTCCCCGCAGCACCGACAACGCTGCTCCGATGCGGCGCGCCTCCTCGAGGCGCCAGCCCGGATCCTGCTCGTCGGGTCGGCGCCGGGACCAACGCGCGGCGTCCTCCTCGACCCAGCGCGGGAGGCCGAGCGTCCATTCCTCGATCCCTCGGACGATGCGGGCCCTGCGGCTCCATACGTCGGCCCGCAAGCCCTGGGGCGCTCGCCCATCGGGGACGATGCGGCTCCAGGCGATGCGCGGCGAGCGCAGCAGCTCGACCGTGGGCGCCCGGGGGAAATCCCGCTCGACGACGCGCAGCAGGAGCAGCAGATCGCGCACGAAGGGGCGGCGCCGGAGCGGCGTGGCCAGAGACGACGTGAAGGGGAGTCCCGCGTCGGCCAGTGCCTCCTCGATCGCGCCGGCGTACGGCGCCAGGCTGCGCGCCACGAGCGCGATCTCCTGGGGCGGCGCACCGTCGGCGATCGCGGCCAGCGCGTGGCGCACGGCCGTCTCCACCTCCGCCGTGGCGCCCTGGCAGGTGCGGAACTGGACGCGCCCGGAGGCGGTCGCCGCCGGCCGGCAGGCCTCGTCGTAGAGCGCATCGAGCGCGAGTCCGCAGCCCGTGCCGTCCGCCTCGTCGATCGGCGCCACGCCGTCCACGGCGCCGAGGAAGCGACGGGCGAAGCGCTCGGCGTAGACCGTGGCGGGCGCGGCGGCGCGCACCGGCACGAGCGCCTCGACCTCGCGGCCGGCGTCGAGCGCCCGCAGCAGCTCGACGTGGATCCCGAGCAGCTCGTAGGCGCCGTGCAGGAACACCGCGCCGTGGGCCCGCGCGAAATGGGCCGCGTGCGGGACCGCCGCGCGGAGCAGTCCGGCCTCGTCGGTGCACCCCTGCGCGCGTCCGTCGTCGAGAACACGCGCGTAGGCGGCGTAGAGCGCGGCGAGCTCCGTCGCCCGGGGATCGGTCGCCGCCGCGGCGCACAGCTCCTCGGTCGTGACGCCGGCCTCGCGCAGATCGTCGAACGCGCTCGCCACGCGGCCTGCGGCGCCGGGGCGCGCACGCACGAAACCCGACCAGCGGCTCGCCGGTTGCGCGTCGAGCACGCGCCGCACCAGGGCGAGCCGCACCCGCTCGGAGGCCAGGGCGCCCACGTCCTCGCGCGCGGCGTCGAGGATCGCCGCTGCCGCCCCGCGGAACGTGCGCACGTGCAACCCGAGCCAGGCCCGCCGGCTCCCTGCGGTGACGAAGCGTCGCTCGAGGTGCGCAGCGAGTCTGCTCGTTGGCACGAGGATGAGCGTCGGCGTGCGGCCGTCTCTCGGGTGAGCGGACTCGACCCGTCGCCTGAGCTCGTGCTCGAGGATCCAGGGATCGGGGTGGCCATAGACCTTCACGGGAGACCCGCGCGCAGTCTGTCCGGTTCGCCGTGCCCGGTCAACCGGATCGGGGTCGTTGACCCGCGAGGAACGGGACCGGTAGGATCGGGACGTGGCGGTCCAGGACAAGTCGGCGGCGTGCGGCCTCGGCCGCACCGATCTCGAGGAGCTCCGCACGCGCGGGATCGATCCGGCCGAGATCGCGCGGCAGATCGCGCGGCTCCGTGGCGGACAGCGCTACGCCGCGATTCAGCGACCGTGCACGGTGGGCGACGGGATTCGCCGGATCCGGACCAGCGAGGTCCCGGCGCTGCGTGCGCTACACGCCGCGGCCGCGGCCGCGGGACGCTTCGGCAAGTTCGTGCCGGCCTCGGGCGCCGCGAGCCGCATGTTCCAGGAGCTCGAGCCGTTCACGCGCAGAGACGGGCGCGCGCTCGCCTGGTCCGAGGTCGTGGCGCGAGCAGCCGGCGGGGAGCGCGAGGCGTCGGCGCTGACGACGTTCGTGCAGGGGCTCGATCGGTTCGCGTTCTACTCCGACCTGCGGCGCATCCTGCGCGCGAGCGGCGAGCGCATCGACCGCCTTGCGCGCGAGGGCCGGTTCGCGCCGATCCTCGACGCGCTGCTCGACGAGTCCGGCCTGGGCTACGCCCGCCTGCCCAAGGCGCTGGTGAAGTTCCACGTCGTCGACGGGCGGGCCCGTACCGCGCTCGACGAGCAGCTGGCCGAGGCGGCCGCGTACGTGCAGGATCGCGACGGCGTCTGCCGCGTGCACCTGTCCGTCTCGCCCGAGCACATCGAGCGCGTGCGGACCGCGATCCTGCGCGGGCGCCGCACGCTCGGCGCGGCGCTCGGTGTGCGCTACGATGCGGTCGTCTCCGCGCAGTTGCCATCGACGGACACGGTCGCCGTCGACGGCAACGGCCGTCCGCTGCGCGATGCACGCGGCCGCCTGGTGTTCCGTCCCGGAGGGCACGGCGCGCTCCTGCGGAACCTGCACGAGCTCGGGGGCGATCTGGTCTACATCAAGAACATCGACAACGTCCAGCACGCGGGGCTCTCGCTCGTGACCCGCGACTGGAAAGCGATCCTGGGCGGCCTGCTCGTGCAGATCGAGCGGCGCGCCGGGGAGCTGCTCGAGCGCCTGCGCGCGGGCCGCGCCCGGGGTGGCGCGGTCGAGCAAGCCCTGCGCTTCACCACGTCCCGGCTGCAGGTCGAGCTCGACGGTCAGCTGCGCGGCACGAGTGAGGCGACGAAGCGCGAGTGGCTCATCGAGCGCCTGGCGCGTCCACTGCGCGTGTGCGGGATGGTCCGCAACACGGGCGAGCCCGGCGGCGGACCGTTCTGGGTTCGCGGCGCGAACGGTCAGCTCACGAACCAGATCGTCGAGACATCCCAGGTGTCGCCGGACGACGCGGAGGCCCAGGCCGCGCTCGCGCGCGCGACGCATTTCAACCCGGTCGATCTGGTGTGCGCCGTGCGCGACGCCGCGGGCAGGCCGTACGACCTTCCGCGCTGGGCCGACGAGGATGCGGACCTCGTCAGCACCAAGCACTGGGGCGGTCGCCCGGTGCGCGTGCTCGAGCGACCCGGCCTGTGGAACGGCGCGATGGCCGGCTGGAACTCGGTGTTCGTCGAGGTGCCGCTGGCCACCTTCTCGCCGGTCAAGAGCGTGCTCGACCTGCTGCGCCTCGAGCATCAAGCATCGGGGTCAGACCCCCGGACCTGACCCCGGCGGAGTCGGCCCGGGAGTGGGACGACGAGCATCTTGCCCGTGCGTGCGTTGACGTCGACGTACACTTCCGTGTCGAAGACCCGCTCCAGATTCGCGTGGGTCAAGACCTCCGCGGTCGGACCGCCGGCCGCGATTCGCCCGTCGCGCAGCAGGTAGATCCGATCGCAGTACTCCGCCGCCAGATTCAGGTCGTGCAAGACGGTCAACACTGCGACGCGCTGGTCTGCGGCCAGCTCGCGAACCACGTCGTACAGCTCGATCTGGTGCCGGATGTCGAGGAAGCTCGCCGGCTCGTCGAGCAGCAGCACGCGGGGATCCTGGGCCAGCGCGCGCGCGAACACGATGCGCTGGCGCTCGCCGGCCGACAGCTCGTGGATCGAGCGCCCGCCGAGCTGCGCGGCGCCGCAGCGCTCGAGCGCACGCTCGGCGAGGGCGAGATCACGCTCGGACTCGAAGGCCAGGCCCGCGAGGTGCGGGTGGCGTCCCATCAGCACGATCTCCCGCGCGCGAAAGGCGAAGCCGAACACCGGCTCCTGCGGCACGACCGCGAGCGTCCGGGCCAGCTCGCGCGGCGCGACCTCGCGCACTTCGCGGCCCAGGACGCGGGCCGAGCCGCGATACCCGGCGAGCACGCCCGAGAGCAGCCGCACGATCGTGCTCTTGCCCGAGCCGTTCGGCCCGACCAGGCCGACGATCTCGCCCGAGCGGACGTCGAGGGTCACGCCCGACACGACCGGGCGCGCACCGAACGCGAAGGCCAGGTCCCGGGCCGCGATCCCGAGCGACTCAGCGTCCCGCGTGCTCACGCGTCGTCCCTCGCAGGAGATAAAGGAAGAACGGACCTCCGACCAGGGCGGTGACCACGCCCACCGGCAGCTCGTTGGGCGCGACCAGGACCCGGGCCGCCAGATCCGCCAGCACGAGGAAGGCCGCGCCGCCCAGAAACGCCGTGGGCAGCAACAGCCGATGATCGGGCCCGAGCAGCCGCCGCAGCACGTGGGGCACGACGAGCCCGACGAAGCCGATCAGGCCCGCGACCGACACGGCGAGCGCGGTCAGCAGCGACCCCAGCACGAACGTGCGCCGCTTCACGCGCTCGACGTCGACGCCGAGCTGCCGGGCGCCGTCCTCGCCCAGCGACAACGCGTTGTAATCCCGCGCCAGCGCGGTCAGGGCCACCACGGTCGCCGTCACCGCGCCGCCGAGCCAGGCCAGCTCGTCCAGCGCGAACGACGGGATCCGGCCCATCAGATAGAACACGATCCCGTGCAGCTCCTCGAGCGAGGCCATGCTCTGCAGAAAGTAGATCAGCGCGGCGCTGAACGCGTTGAAGATCGCTCCGGTCAGCAGCAGCGTGTGCACCGAGAGTCGGCCGCCCACGGTGGCGATGCGCTCGATCAACGCGAGCGAGACCAGCGCCCCGAGGAAAGCCGCGGCCGGGACGCCGAGCCGACCGAGCAGCGTGCCGCTCGCTCCGCCGAGCAGCAGCGCCACGATCCCGCCGATGCTCGCTCCGCCCGAGACGCCGAGCACGTACGGGTCGGCGAGCGGATTGCGCAGCAGCGCCTGGAACACGCTGCCGGCCACGGTCAGCGCGCCGCCGAGGATCGCGGCGAGCAGGACGCGCGGAATCCTCACGTCGAGCAGGATCGACCGATCGACGTCGCTCGCCGCTGCTCCTCCCGGCACGAGCGTCCACAGCGAGGCGCGGCCCGCGCCCAGGCTCGCGCCCAGCGCGAGCGCGAGCACGAGCACGAGGCTCGCGACGAGGATCGCGCCGGCAACCCGCCGGCGCGTGAGGCGCGGCGCCCCGCCGCTCAAGGACCCAGCTCCGCGGTCGTGACCTCGCCGAACACCTCGGGGTGGATGAGTCGCGCCATCAGTCGGGTCATCGCGGGCAGGCGCAGCCCGGGAATCGCCAGGCGTCCCGGATCGACCTGGTACACGCGTCGATTCCGCACCGCGGGCAAGAACTCCCAGCGGCCCCACGATCCGGCCTCGCGACCGCGCGGCGCTCCGGGGTGATTGTCCGACGTGTCGACGATCACCTCCGGACGGCGCTCGAGCAGCGCCTCGAGCGAGGCCTGCTGGTACGGCGCGCCCACGTCGGCGGCGACGTTCCGCCCACCGGCGATGCGGATCATCTCGTCGACGTGCGAGCCGGGCCCGGCGACGAACAGCGGATCGCGCCCCACGACGAACAGCACGCCCGGCCGCGCGAGCCCCGCTGCGCGCGCCTCGATCGCGCTCAGCTCTTGGCGCATCGCGGCCGCGATCGCCGCGGCCTCGCGCTCCTTCCCGAACAGGCGCCCGACCTGGTCGAGCGAGGCGAACACGCCCTGGAACGTGCTGGTGTCGAGCGCGGCGACCTGGATCGAGAGCGCCTCGAGGCGCGTGTGCGCCGGTGCCGCGGCCACGCTGGACGCGGTCAGCACGGCCTCGGCACGCAGCTCGAGCGCCCGCTCGACGTTCGGGGCGTCGTAGCCGCCGACACGCGGCGCCGTGGCCAGCGCGGGTGGCCAGGGGCCGAACTCCCCGACTCCCACGACACGGTCGAGGACCCCCAGGGCCTCCATCATCTCGGCCGCGGCGGGCGCCAGCACGACGACGCGGCGCGGGGTGGCCGAGGGCTCGGGGGCTGCGCGACTCGACCCGTCCGAGCAGCCGGGCGCGAAGAGCGCGGTCGCCACCCATGCCAGGCCGAACAGGATCGGGTGTTGTCGCGCCATCGCGCCCGACTATATCCCGTCCGCTACGACCCCGTCCGGGCCAGCTCGATCGCGGACAAGAGAGCGCGGGCCTTGTTCGACGTCTCTTCGAACTCGCGCTCCGCGACCGAGTCGGCGACGATCCCCGCCCCCACCTGGACCAAGCCGCGACCCGCGTGGACGACGGTCGTGCGGATCGCGATGCACAGGTCGAGGTCGCCGAGGAAGCTGACGTAGCCGATCGCGCCCGCGTAGGGGCCGCGACGGACCGGCTCGAGCGTATCGATGATCTGCATCGCGCGCAGCTTGGGCGCCCCCGAGACGGTGCCCGCTGGAAAGGTCGCCGCGAGCACGTCGAACGCGTCCCGGTCGTCGGCGAGCGTGCCGTGCACGCCGCTGACCAGGTGCATCACGCGCGCGTAACGCTCGACGCCGAACGCCGTGTCGACGGCCACGCTCCCGGTCCGGCACACCCGGCCCAGATCGTTGCGCGCCAGGTCGAGCAGCATCACGTGCTCCGCACGTTCCTTGGGATCGGCCAGGAGCTCGTGCCCGAGCCGTGCGTCCTCCTCGGGTGTCGCTCCGCGCGGGCGGGTTCCGGCGAGCGGTCGCGTGACGACGCGGCGCCCGGTGAGCCGGACCAGCGCCTCGGGCGACGATCCCGCGAAATGCAACCCGTCGAGCGCGAGGTAGTACATGTACGGGGAGGGGTTCGTCGCGCGCTGCGCGGCGTAGAGCCGCAGTGGATCGATCGCCACCTGGAACTCGAAGCGCCGCGACAGCACGATCTGGTAAGAGTCCCCGTCGAGGATGTGCCGTCGGGCCTGCTCGACCGCGGCAGCGAACGACGCGTAATCCAGGTTCGAGCGCACGGGACCGATCGCCTCGGGCGCAGCCGGAACGAACGGCGGAGCCGCAGCCCCCTCGCTTCTCGCGCAGGCTTCCGCGAGATCGCCGAGCCGCGCAATCGCGCCTTCCTCGCCATAGCGCAGCAGGTGCACGACCTGGTCCAGGTGATCGACGACCAGCACCTCGCGCGGCAGAAGGAAGAACGCGTCGGGCAGGCCGAGGTCGTCGGGCGGGCCGATCCCGACCGGCTCGAGCTCGCGCACGAAGTCGTAGCCCAGATAGCCCACCGCGCCGCCGGGAAAGGACGCCACGGGGAGGGCCTCGACCCCCGAGCCGACGAAGGCTCGCAAGGCGTCGAGCACCCGCCCCGTCGCCACGCCGCTGCCTGCGTCGTGGTCGACGCGAATGCGCTGGTTCTTGGCGCGGAAGACGCCGAGCGGCCGCCCGCCCAGGAACGAGAAGCGCCCGCGCCCGCCGTGCTCCTCGAGCGACTCGTAGAGGAAACCGTAGCGCTCGGCGCCGTAGAGACGCTCGAACAGACGCAGCGGATCGGGCGCGCCGAGCACCCGCCGGTAGGTCGGCCGCAGGCCCGCGAGCCCGGGCACCCTCACGCGACCGCCGCGATCCCGCGCGACAGCGCCGGAGCGAGTGCGCGCAGCTCACTCATCAGCGTCGCGAACATCTCGGGCGTCAGCGACTGCGGGCCGTCCGACCACGCGCGGTCCGGCTCGGGGTGCACCTCGATCAGAACTCCATCCGCGCCCGCCGCCACCGCGGCGCGCGCGAGCGGCAGCACGAGATCGCGCCTCCCCGCGGCGTGGCTCGGGTCGACCAGCACCGGCAGGTGCGTGATCCGCTTCAGCTCGGGCACGATGCTCAGATCGAGCGTGTAGCGCGAGTAGTCGCTGAACGCGCGGATCCCGCGCTCGCACAGGATCACGTCGCGGTTCCCCTCGGCCAGCAGGTATTCGGCCGCCATCAGGAACTCCTCGAGCGTGCCCGACATGGAGCGCTTGAGCAGCACGGGTCGGCGCGCCCGGCCGGCACGCCGCAGCAGCGAGTAGTTCTGCATGTTGCGCGAGCCGATCTGCACGACGTCCACGAACGCCGCGACCTCGTCGAACGTCTCCGTATCGACCACCTCGGAGACGATCGGCAGCCGTGTCTCCTCGCGCGCCCGCGCCAGGATCTCGAGGCCCGCCCGCCCGAGCCCCTGGAAGCTGTAGGGCGAGGTGCGCGGCTTGAACGCGCCGCCGCGCAGCAGCCGCGCGCCCGCGCGCTTCACGGCTCGCGCGGTTGCGAGCGTCTGCTCGGACCCTTCGACCGAGCACGGCCCGGCGACGACCACCACCTCGCGCCCGCCGAGCACGACCCCTCCCACGTGCACGAGCGTATCCGTGGGCTGCGTCTCGCGGCTGGTCAGCTTGTACGGCTTGGTCACCGGGATCAGCTCGAGCAGGCAGGGCAGGCCGCTGAGCGCGGCCGGATCGATTGGTCCACGGTTGCCCGTGATCCCGATCGCCGTGCGTGTGTCGCCGGGGATCGGATGCGGGACGAGCCCGAGTGCGCGGATCGCGGCGCAGGCGCGCTCGACGTCTTGGGGCGTCGCATCGTTGCGTAGCACGACGAGCATGGCCCTTCATCCCTTCGCGGCGTGGGCGAGTTCGAGGACGAGCGGCGCGACGGGCTCCTCGTTCCGCAGCGCCTCGACGATCCGGCTTCCGACGACCACCCCGTCGCACCGGCCGCGCAGCGCGCGCACCTGGTCGGCGTGCGCGACGCCGAAGCCGACGATGACCGGACGATCGGTCAGGCGGCGAAGCCGCGCGAGCGCAGGCAGCAGATCCGGGGCCAGGTCGTGCCGCACGCCCGTGGTTCCGGTCACGGCGACGTAATACAGGACGTCCGAGACCGCGGCGGCGCGCCGCACGCGGGCGTCGGTCGAGGTCGGGGCGACGAACCCCACCAGGTCGAGGCCGCGCTCGGCCGTGGCCCGACGCCACGGCCCGGTCTCCTCGGCCGGCAGGTCGGGCACGACGAGGCCCGCCACACCGGCGCCCGCGAGCCGATCGAGCGCCGCGCGCTCGTTCCCCAGCGCGAGCAGTGGATTGAGGTAGGACATCACGCACAGCGGAACGGCGGGGCAGGCGTGCGCCAGCGCGTCGAGGACCCCCGCGAGCGTGGTCCCGGCGGCGAGCGAGCGGCTCGACGCGTGCTGGATCGTTGGTCCGTCGGCCACGGGATCGCTGAACGGGATCCCGACCTCGAGGATGTCCGCGCCCGCCGCGGCGATCTCGCTCAGGCACGGCAGCCAGGCCGAGGGCGAGGGGTAGCCGGCGGTCAAGTAGGCCACGAGCGCAAGCTCGCCGCGGGCCCGCGCGCGCTCGAGCGTGCGCGCGATCATCGTCGTGCTTCCACGACGAGGTCGAGATCTTTGTCCCCGCGTCCGGAGAGAATGACCAGCACGATCCGCTCGGGGCCCGGGGCCGCGGCCAAGGCCACCGCGTGCGCCACGGCGTGCGCGCTCTCGAGCGCCGGCAGGATGCCCTCGGTGCGCGCCAGCAGGTGGAACGCCGCGAGCGCCTCCTCGTCCGAGACGGTGACATAGCGCGCGCGCCCCGACTCGGCGAGCCAGGCGTGCTCGGGTCCGACGCCCGGGTAGTCGAGCCCGGCCGAGACCGAGTGTGCCTCGAGCACCTGGCCCGCGTCGTCCTGCAGCAGGAAGCTCCGGGCGCCGTGCAGCACGCCCGGTCGCCCGCGCGAGAGCGAGGCGGCGCCCGCGGCCTCGACACCGACGAGCGCCACGGGGTCATCGAGGAACGCGCCGAACGCGCCAATCGCGTTCGAGCCGCCGCCGACGCAGGCGACGACGGCGTCGGGGAGGCGTCCCTGCCGCTCGAGCAGCTGCGCGCGGGCCTCGCGACCGATCACGGCCTGCAGATCGCGGACGAGGCGCGGGTACGGGTGCGGTCCGACGACCGACCCCAGCGCGTAGTGCGTCGTGCGCACGTTCGTGACCCAGTCGCGCAACGCTTCGCTGATCGCGTCCTTGAGCGCTCCCGCTCCGCCCTCGACCCGCCGGACCTCGGCGCCCAGGAGCTCCATGCGCAACACGTTCGGGCGCTGGCGCGCCGCGTCGCGCACGCCCATGTAGACCCGGCATTCGAGACCGAGCAGCGCGGCCGCCGTGGCCGCGGCCACGCCGTGCTGGCCGGCCCCGGTCTCGGCGACGAGGCGTGACTTGCCGAGGCGCCGCGCCAGGAGCGCCTGGCCCAGCGCGTTGTTGATCTTGTGCGCCCCGGTATGCGCGAGATCCTCGCGCTTGAGCCAGATCGGCGCGCCGCCGACGCGCGCACCGAGCCGCTCGGCGCGGTGGATCGGCGTGGGCCTCCCGACCCAGTCGCCGAGGAGCCCGTCGTATTCGGCGCGGAACCGCGGGTCGTCCGCCGCCCGGCGCCAGGCCGTGTCGAGCTCCTCGAGCGCGGCCATCAGCGTCTCGGGGACGAAGCGTCCGCCGAACGGGCCGAAGTAGCCGCGCTCATCAGGCTGCGCTTCGGGCATCTTCGCTCCGCACCGCCGCGATGAAGCCGCGGATCTTGTGCACGTTCTTGATTCCCGGCGCGTCCTCGATCCCCGACGAGACGTCGACGGCGTACGGACGCGCGGCGCGGATCGCACGTCCCACGTTCTGTGCGTCCAGTCCGCCCGCGACGATCACCGGCCCGGGGAGCCCACGGGCGATGTCCCAGCGGAACGGCGCGCCGCTCCCGGCGCCCGGATCGAGCAGCGCCGTCGCGCCGGCGCAGCCGGCCAGTCGCGCACGCAAGCGCTCGGCGGTGTCGTCCGCGGCGACGCGGAAGCGCTGGATCAGCGGGCGGCCGATCTCGCGGCCGCGCACGACGGGCTCCTCCCCGTGGAGCTGCACGAGGTCGACCTCGGCCCGAGCCGCGAGCTCGCGCACCACGGCGAGCTCGGCGATGCGGAACACGCCGACCGTACGCACGAATGGCGGCAGGCGTCGGACGATGGCGCGGACCTCGTCGGCCCCGATCCGGCGCGGGGAATCGTCGAGCACGAAGCCGAGCGCGTCCGCGCCAGCTTCGGCCGCGGCGAACGCGTCGTCGGCGCGCACGATCCCGCAGATCTTGACCCGCGTCACGGTGCGGCTTCCCCGCCGAGCTCGCGCAGCGCCGCCGCCGGGTCGCTCGCGCGCATCAGCGCCTCGCCGACGAGAACCGCGTCGAAGCCGCCCGCGGCGATCGCCCGGACATCGGCCGGCGTCCGCACGCCGCTCTCGGCCAGCACCAGCCGATCCCGTGGCACCCGCGTGCGGAGCGCGAGCGCCCCGTCGAGATCGACGCGCAGCGTGTCGAGGTCGCGGCTGTTGATGCCGATCACCGGCGCACGAGAATCGATCGCGCGCTCGAGGTCGCGCTCGTCGTGCGCCTCGACGATGCAGTGGAGCGCGGCCTCGTCGGCGGCGGCGACGAGCTCGTCGAGCTGGCCCGGCCCGAGGATCCGCACGATCAGCAGCACGGCGTCGGCGCCGAGCAGACGCGACTCCCGCATCTCGGCGGGCTCGAGCAGGAAGTCCTTGCGCAGCACGGGCCGGCACGTCGCCGCGCGGGTCGCCACGAGGTCCGCTGCCGAGCCGCCGAACCAGGTCGGCTCGGTGAGCACGGAGAGCGCTCGGGCGCCCGCCGCCTCGAGCGCCCGCGCGAGCGGAGCGGGCTCGAGGTCGAGGCGCAGCGCGCCAGCCGAGGGTGAGCGGCGCTTGATCTCGGCGACGATCGCGAGGCCCGGGGCGGCGAGGGCGGCGCAAAAATCACGCGGCGTGGTCGCTGCGCCGTCGAGCAGCGCCGCGTGCTCGCGCGAGCCGCGTCGCCGCTCGAGCGCGGCGCGCTTGTCGGCCACGATCGCCCGCAGCAGGTCACGCATGGCGCGCTCCTGGGCCGGCCAGCGCCTCGAGCTTGGCCAGCGCGCATCGGCCGTCGATCGACTGGCGGGCCCGCTGGATGCCGTCGGCGAGCGTGGCCGCGCGTCCCGCGACGTGGATCGCCGCGCCCGCGTTGAGCAGCACGACGTCGCGGGTCGGCCCGCGGCGCCCTTCGAGCACGTGGCGCGCGATGCGCGCGTTCTCGTGGGGAGCCCCGCCGGCGAGCTCCTCCGCGGCGCAACGGGCGAAGCCCAGGCGCTCGGGATCGATCTGTGCGGTCCGCACTTCCCCTCGGCACAGCTCGGCGACGTGCGATGGGCCGGTGAGCGTGATCTCGTCGAGACCGTCCGTGCCGTGGACGACGAGCGCGCGCTCAGCACCGAGCCGCCCGAGGACGTGCGCGACGGGCTCGACGAGCCGCCGGTCGCACACGCCGACGAGCTGGTGCCGGGCGCCGGCCGGGTTCGTCAACGGCCCGACGATATTGAAGATGCTGCGCACGCCGATCTCTCGCCGCGGCGCGGCGGCGAGACGCGCGGCCGGGTGGTAGCGTGGGGCGAACAGGAACGCGATCCCGACCCGCTCGAGCAGGCGCGCCGCTGCGTCCGGCTCGACGTCGATCGGCACGCCGAGCGCTTCGAGCACCTCGGCGCTACCGCAGCGGCCCGACACGGCGCGATTGCCATGCTTGGCCACGCAGCAGCCGGCGCCGGCGGCGACGAACGCGGCGACGGTCGAGATGTTGAACGTGCCCCGGCCGTCGCCGCCCGTGCCGCAGGTGTCGACGACGTCGGCCGGCGCCTCGACGCGCTCCGCGCGTCCACGCATCGCCCGGGCGAAGCCGAGGATTTCTTCGACCGATTCGCCCTGGGCGCGCAGGGCCACGAGCAGCCCCGCGATCTGCGCCGGCGTCGCGGTCCCGTCCATGATCGCCGCCGCCGCAGCGCAGGCTTCGGCCTCGCTCAGGTGCCGGCCCTCGACCACGCGCCCGATCGCGACCTGGATCGGCAGTGGCTCGACCGTCGTCTCGTGTCCCATCGCGACCCCCTTTGCCGGCCCTGTGGCCGAATCGAACCGAGCCCGAAAACGAAAAGCCCCGGCGGCGCCGGGGCTTTCAGGGTCTCTCGTTGGGTCGTCCTAGGGACGGGGGAGAGCGGCCGCGCCTCCGGCGTGCTGGGGCCTGGGCCACCACCACCAAGCGTTCCGGGAGGACTGGGCCGGCAAGGTCACCACCGGAGCATACGTCGATGCCGTGCCCGATGCAAGCGCGGATTGGCCGTGGACTGCGGGGTCCGCACCGCGCTAGTCTCCGCTGGTGATCTGCCCGAGCGCACCCGCAGACGCCGCGGCCGTCGCCGAGCACTACGACGACCTCGACGAGCTGTACCGCGCGATCTGGGGCGAGCACGTGCACCACGGTCTGTGGCGCGAGGGGCGGGAGACGCCCGAGGAAGCGGTGCTGCGCCTCGTCGCCCTGGCTGCCGAGCGCGCGCGGATCGCCGCGCGCTCGCGCGTCTGCGACGTCGGCTGCGGCTACGGAGCCACGGCGCGCCACCTGGCCCGCGAGATCGGGGCCGACGTCGTCGGCGTCACGCTCTCCTCCGCGCAGCGCGCGCGGGCGATCGCCGCGGCGCGGCCGGACGATCGCGTGCGCGTCCTGCTCGGCGACTGGCTCACCAACCAGCTGCCCGCGGCCGAGTTCGACGCCGCGCTGGCGATCGAGAGCACCGAGCACATGGCGGACAAGGCGCGCTGCTTCGCCGAGATCCGTCGCGTGCTGCGTCCGGGCGGCCGGCTCGTGGTCGCGGCCTGGCTCGCCGCGGAGCGGCCGCGGGGGTGGCACGTGCGCCGGTTGCTCGAGCCGATCTGTCGCGAGGGCCGCCTGCCGGCGCTGGGCAGCGAGTCCGACTATCGCGCGCTCCTCGATCAGGCTCGCCTGACCGTCGTCGCGTTCGAGGACCTGACGGCGCGCGTCGCGCGCACCTGGACGATCTGCGCGCGGCGCGCCGTCGGGCGCCTGCTCACCGATCCGCGGGCGCGGGCCTACGTCCTCGGCGGGCGCGGGCGCAACCGCGTGTTCCTGAAGACCCTGTTCCGCATCCGCGTCGCGTACGCGGTGGGCGCCATGCGCTACGGGATGTTCGTGGCCAGCGCACGATGACGGGCCGACGTTGCACGCGGATCGTCCTCGCGCTCACGACCGCGCTCGCCGTCGCGCCGCCCGCGCGCGCACACGATTTCTGGATCGAGCCCTCGACGTTCGAGCCGCCCCTGGGCGTCCACTTCGCGGTCGCGCTGTTCGTGGGCGAGGGGCTCGTCGGTCAGCCGGTCCCGCGCGATCCCTCGCGCATCGAGCGCTTCGTGCTCGAGGGCTCGCGGGCCGCGAAGATCGACGGTCGCAAGGGCGCGCACCCGGCCGGCTTCGCTCGCGCGCGTGAGCCCGGCCTGCAGGTCGTGGCCTACGAGAGCGACTTCGCGGCGATCGAGCTCGAGGCGGCGAAGTTCGAAGCCTATCTTCTAAGCGAGGGACTCGAGCGGATCGTGGCCCTGCGCGCCCAGCGGGGGGAGAGCGAGAAGCCGGGGCGCGAGATGTACGCGCGCTGCGCGAAGGCGCTCGTGGCCGTGGGCGGGGTGACCGCGGGCGCGGATCGCGTGCTCGGGATGCCGCTCGAGCTCGTCGCCGAGCCGAACCCCTACAGACTCGCGCCCGGAGCGACGCTCGAGCTGCGTCTGCTCTACCAGGGCGCTCCCCTCGAAGGCGCGCTCGTCGTCGGGCTCTCCCGCGCAAGTCCGGCGGAGCCGCTCTTCGCCCGCACAGACTCCGATGGACGCGCCGCGCTCGAGCTGCCGACGAGCGGCATGTGGCTGGTCAAGGCGGTCCACATGGTCGAGTCGGAGGAGCGCAGCCGCGCCGACTGGGCCAGCTACTGGGCCTCGCTGACCTTCGAGCTGCCGGACTAGCTCCCGACACAGATCGTGCGGGCCCCGCTCGAGGCCTCGCAGCGCTCGGGCTTGGGGAACGCTCGCGGGTCATCGGCGATGCGCGTGAGCAGATCCCGCAGCTCCTCCGTCGTCGCCGTGAGCACGATGCCGCTCTCGGTCCGACGGTGCGCGATCGTGATCTCGCCGCGGGCGAGCTGCTCGTCGAGCCACGCGCGCGACAGCGGACCGATGCGCAGCAGGTCGCCCTCGAGCCACACCTGGGCCACGCTGTGCAGCGGGAGGTAGTGCGCCCAGTGCACGTCGCCCTCGCCGACCGGGATTCTCGGATGCAGGTCGAGGAACCGGTGCGGACCGAGCTGGAACAGGTGGCCCTCGAACGTCTTGCGTGCCCCCTCGGACTCGTGGCTCAGCAGGAGGGAGTGCTCGCCGGCTCGGGCCACGTGCCACGTCCCCTTGCCCGGACCGGCGCTCCAACGGCCGAGGAGACGAGGATCGTGGACCAGATCGCCCTGGGAATAGAATGGCTCGAGCGCCGGAATGCAGCCCGACAGGGCGATTCCGGCCGCGACGACGAGGCTCGCAACAAAACGCAAGTCGGATCCCGCCCCGGCCCCTCGGACAGATGGTGATACGCACGAGAGCGGCAGGGGTTTCCAAAGCACCCCCGACAGTCCGGAGACCCTACCCGTTTCGGGCGATAATCCCGCGCATGGCGATCCAGGAAGGAACCGAGCGGCGCCTGGCCGGGCTGCGCGCGATCGTGGGCAACTCGCCGCTTCTGGCCATCGATTGCCGGTTTCGCGGCAAGGCGCGGACGGTCCATGCCAAGGCCGAGCACTTCAACGTCACGGGCAGCATCAAGGACCGCATGGCGCTGCACATCCTGGAGCGGGCCTACGAGTGCGGGCGGCTCGTCCCGGGGGCGACGATCGTCGAGGCCACGAGCGGCAATACCGGC
>Ga0180063_1000085_pt1 | contig 21908 bp, 16 predicted proteins | sample EasRivT47_16_10D_FD_121776 | JGI IMG/M metagenome (GOLD analysis project Ga0180063, IMG submission 121776) | Soil microbial communities from meander-bound floodplain in the East River, Colorado, USA - East River metaG ERMLIBT47_16_10D | ecosystem: Environmental > Terrestrial > Soil > Floodplain ...
ACATCCTGACCAAGGTCGACCGGGCGAGCATGGCGGTATCGCTCGAGGTGCGCTGTCCGATTCTGGACCACGTGTTCATGGAGCACGCGGCGCGCATGCCGTGGGGGCTCAAGCTCGCCGGTCGGGACGGCAAGCACATCTTCAAGCGGGCGCTCGAGTCGCTGCTCCCCCGAGACATCCTGTACCGGAAGAAGATGGGGTTCGGCGTACCGATTCTCGAGTGGCTGCGGGGCGAGCTGAGCGGGTACGCGGAGGATCTGGTGCTGCGCGGAGAGGCGAGTCGCGAGTTCTTCGAGCCGACCTACCTGCAGCAGATCTGGACCCAGCACCAGCGCGGTACGCGCAACTGGGCCACGGAGCTGTGGGTCGTGCTGATGCTCAACCTGTGGTTCCGCAACTTCGGCACTCGGGTGTGATTCGCGTCGTCCACGTGGTGCACTCGTTCGGCACCGGGGGGCTCGAGAAGGGGATTGCGACGCTCGTGGATCGAGCCGGGCCTGAGTTCGCGCACACCGTGCTGTGTCTGAGCCGCTCCGGGGCGTCGGCCGAGCTGCTGCCCGCGGGCACCCCGGTCCTCGAGCTCGACAAGCGTCCCGGTCATTCGCTGCGCTTCGTCCTGCGGCTGGCGCGCGTCCTGCGGTCCGCGCATCCCGAGGTCGTGCACACGCGGAACTGGGGTGGCCTCGACGGGATCCTCGCGGCTCGACTGGCGCGGCTCCGCGGCCTCGTGCACGGCGAGCACGGGTGGGGGATGGACGATCCGCACGGGACCGACCGCAAGCGGATCCTCGCGCGGCGGCACACGTCTCGCTGGGTCCGCGCGTTCACCTGCGTGTCCCAGGACATCGAGCGCTGGCTCGTCGATCGCGTGCGGGTCCGTGCGCCGGTCCGGCAGATCTACAACGGTGTCGACGCGGCGCGCTTCCGCCCCGGCGCCTCCGGCGGGCGGATCCGGCGGGATCTGGGGCTCGACGAGCGAGCGTTCATCGTGACGATCTGCAGCCGCCTCGACCCGATCAAGGACCATCCGACGTTGTTTCGCGCGATCGGCCTCCTGCGCAGTCGTCACCCCGAGGCGCGACTGTGGGTCGTGGGGGAGGGCCCCGAGCGCGCCGCGCTCGAGCCGCAGGCCGGCGAGGGGATCCGGTTCCTCGGCGAGCGGACCGACGTGCCGGAGATCCTCGCCGAGACGGACGTGTTCGCCCTGACCTCGCGCAACGAGGGGATCTCGAACACGATCCTCGAGGCCATGGCGGCCGGCCTGCCAGTCGTCGCGACGCGGTGCGGCGGCAATCCCGAGCTGGTCCTTGACGGCGAAAGCGGCTGCCTGTTCGCCCCGGGCCGCAGCGACGAGCTGGCGGGTTTGCTCGAGCGCTACGCCGGCGACCCCGCGCTGCGCCGGGCCCACGGCGAAGCCGCTCGCCAGAGGGTCCTGGCCCGCTTCGGAATCCAGCAGATGGTCGAACAGTACGAGGACCTCTACCGGCGGGTCGCGGCATGTCCGTAGTCACGCCCGAGCCGCGCACGGCGGAGGACCCTCGCCTGGGCGGCAAGATCGCCCGTGGCGCGGTCTGGATGGTGCTGTTCAAGCTCACCGAGCGCAGCCTTGGACTCGTCAGCACGGTGATCCTGGCCCGCCTGCTCGTTCCGGCGGACTTCGGTATCGTGGCCATGGCCACGGCGATCATCGGGGCCATCGAGCTGTTCACCGCGTTCAGCTTCGACACCGCGTTGATCCAGAATCCGGAGGCGACCCGCGAGCACTACGACACGGCCTGGACGTTCAACGTGCTCTTCGGCACGAGTGCCGCAATCGTGCTCGTCGCCCTCGCGCCGTTCGCCGGCCGATACTACGGCGAGCCGAGGGTCCCGCCTGTGGTGTACTGCCTGGCCCTGGGCACGCTCGTCCAGGGCTTCGAGAACATCGGCATCGTGGCGTTCCGGAAGGATCTCCAGTTCCGCAAGGAGTTCCAGTACCGAGTCCTACGCAAGCTGGCCGGCTTCGTCGTGGTGCTGCCGGCGGCATTCCTGCTGCGCAACCATTGGGCGCTCGTCGGCGGGATGCTCGCGACTTCGATCGGGAGCGTGACGCTCAGCTACTTCATCCAGCCCTATCGCCCCTGGTTCTCGCTGAAGGCGAGCGGGCAGCTGTTCCGCTTCTCTCGCTGGCTCCTGGCGAACAACCTGCTGCAGTTCCTGCGCGATCGCGGCCCGGACCTGTTGATCGGTCGCGTCGCGGGCTCCGTCCGGCTCGGGGCATTCGTCATCGCTCGCGAGATTTCGAACATGCCCACGTCGGAGCTGATCGCGCCGATCAACCGGGCCATCTTTCCAGGGTTCGCTCGCCAGGCCGCGAACCTCGATCTGCTCCGTCGCACGTTCCTCGACTCGCTCGCGATCATCTGGATGCTGGCCCTGCCCGCGGGCATCGGGATCGCGGCCACGGCCGACCTGCTCGTGCGGGTCGTGCTCGGACCCAACTGGCTGGCGGTCATCCCGTTGATGCAGGTCCTGGCCGTATACGGCGCGATCATGATCGTCCACGGCAACGTCGGCTACGTCTACGTCGCGCTGGGCCGGCCGCGTATCTTGACCGCGACGAGCGGCGTGTTCGTGTGCTCGCTGGCGCTGCTGCTGTTCGTGCTCGTGCCGCGCTTCGGTGTCCAGGGTGCCGCGTGGTCCTTCCTCTGCGCGAGCGTCCTGCAGCTCCCCGTGACCTACGCGACGCTCGTGCGCGTGCTGCAATTGCACCTGCGCCAGTTCCTGGTGGCCGTGTGGCGTCCTGTCGCGGCCACCCTGGTCATGGGTACGTCCGTGGCGCTCGTGGCTGCCGCGCTCGACGTCCCGCCGCGGCAAGGGCCCGAGGTGGCGGCGCTGCTGCTGCTCGTCGCCCTCGGCGGCGCGATCTACGTCCTGACGCTCTACGGCCTGTGGGGCGCCGCCGGTCGACCGGCAGGCGCCGAGCGCGTGTGCCTGGATCGCGTGCGGGAGCAGTGGGACAAGTTCCGGCGCCGCGGGTCGGCGTGATGGTCGCTCACGATGAGCCTCGACGGAGCGGCCACTTCGATCGCCAGCTATTCGGGGGGATCGCCTGGACCGCGATCTTCCGCTGGATCGCGCAGTTCATCAGCTGGATCGGCACGTTCTACGCGGCCCACCTGCTCGCTCCCGGCGACTACGGCGTGGTCGCCATGGCGACTGTTCCGATCGGCCTCCTGCGCATCGTCGAGGACTTCGGCCTGGACGCGGTCCTGGTACAGGATCGCAGCCTGGAGCGCGACCAGCTGGCCCGGCTGGCCGGGCTCGCCCTCGCCGTCGGTCTGGCCTGTTGCGCCGTGTTCCTCGTGGCGGCGCGGCCGATCGCGGCCTTCAACCGCGAGCCGTTGGTGGCGTCGCTCGTGAGCGCGCTGAGCGTCACCTTCGTGCTCGACTCGCTGCAGATCCTGCCGCGAGCGGCCCTGCAACGGGAGCTGCGATTCCGCACGCTCGCCGCGGTTCTGGCGACGCAGTTCCTCGTGGCGTCGGCGACGCTGGTCACGTGTGCGACGCTGGGCTTCGGTCCATGGTCGCTGGTGCTGAACTCGATTGCGGGCGGCATCGTCGTGACGGTGATCCTGATCCGGCTCGCGCCGTATCCGGTGGCGTGGCCGCGCGGGATCTCGTCGCTCGCTCGACCGATCCTTTCGGGCTGGCGCATTCTGGTCTCGCGCGCCTGCTGGTACGGCTACAGCAACGCCGATCAGCTGCTGATCGGACGCGTCCTGGGCAAGGAGCCGCTCGGGGCCTACAGCTTCGCCATGACGTTCGCGGCGCTCCCTGCACAGGAGGTTACCTCCGTCGTCAGCCGGGTGGTTCCCGGCGTGTTCTCCGAATTGCAGACGAGACCCGCCGAGCTGCGTCGATATTTCCTGCTGCTCACCGAGGCCATGGCATACCTGGCGTTCCCGGCGGCGATCGGCCTCGCGCTCACCGCCGAGCTCGTGGTTGCCATCGCGCTCGGTCCGCAATGGGGCGCGGTGGTGCTGCCGCTGCGGATCCTGTGTGTCTACTACGCGTTCTACTCGGCTCAGGTGTTGGTTTCGCATGTTCTGATGTGGACCGGAAACTTCCGGGCCAACATGTGGTTCACGGCGCTGGCGCTGATCGGCCTGGTGGCCGGATTCGCCACCACCGTACGGTGGGGGATCGTCGCGATCGCATGGAGCTGGGTCGTCGTATTCCCGCTGGTCAACCTCCCGCCGCTCTGGCTCGCCGCCCGACTGCTCGAGTTGAAGATGCGCGAGTTCTTCCGGGTGCTCGCTCCGGCGACGCTCGGCTGCGCCGTCATGGCCGGGGTCGTCACGCTCGTGCGCCGGCTCCTGCCCGCCGACCTCGACGACGTCGCCAGGCTCAGCGTCGAAGCGACCGTCGGCGCGGCGACGTATTTCGCCTTCCTCGCGCTGGGCTATCGTCGGCGCGTTACCGACATCCTGCGCACCGTGCTCGCGCGCCATCCCTGAGCGCGGGTCAGGGGTCGGGGGGCGCCGGAGGCGCTTGCGGTTCCAGGTACTCGAGCAGGACCTCGGCCGCGAGCCTGTGCCCGGCCGCGGTCCAGTGCCCACCGAAGGAGTGCAGGTGGCGCGCCGGCTCGCGCTCGGCGGCCGCCAGGAACGGCGGCAGCAGGTCGATCCAGGCAATCGACTCGTGCGCGCAGATCTCGCCGAGTCGCCGATGGGACTGCGCCCAGTCCCAGCGTACCTCCCGCATCGCCGGGTATTCGGCGAACATGCGCTCCCGGTGGTCGGCATGCAGCTGGAGGTCGTTCGTGACGGCGACGACGACCAGCCGCGCCCCGTCGCGCGCGGTCTCGGCGCGGAGCTCGCGCAGGAGCGCCCCCGTCACGGCCCAGGCGCGTTCCCACTCGGCGTCTAGCGGATCCTGGTACAGCGTGTAGTCGAACGGGATGCCGGTGCCTGGTTCCACGGCGCGTCGGGACAGGCGGGCTTGCTGCACCAGGTCCCACACGAAGGGATACAGGTACACGTGCTGGCGTACGACCCCCTTGGCCGCGGCCCAGACGCTCTGGCGCGCCGGGAAATTCCGCAGCTCGAGCTGCGATTGGTCGTTCAGCACGAAATACGGCTCGTTGCGATCCCCGTACATCCGTAGCTGCATCGCACGATCGTTGTTCCGAACGTCGTTGAACACGAAGAACAGGAACACGTCGTCCGGAGCGTACTTCCGACCCTCGTGCCGGTAGAACAGGAGCGCTCGGTCGGTCCCGTAGCCGCTGACCCCCGCGTTGATCAGCTCGAACCGCTCGGGCTTGGCGGCCGAGTCGAGCTCGTGCTGCAGGATCCGGAAGAACGTGTCCTCGAGATTCACTTGCTGGGCTTCGCAGAACGAGTCGCCGAGGATCAGGACGCGGCGGACGCCCGCGGCCTTGTCGTAGGCATGCTCGACGTCGCGCAGTCCGTGAGAGTTGGAGATAAGGAGACGCGTGCCCCCCTCGTTGCTCGCCGGGATCTGGAAGCTCCCGTTCGGCCGGATCACGTAGCCGATCTGCGGGTCGAATACGAAGTAGGGCGGGCCCCAGCCGAGGATCCGCAGGATGATCTCGCCGCCGAGTGCCACGAGGCCGAGGGAGAGCAGCAATGCAGCCAGGGCGAACACTCGACGTCTGCGCATCTAGCGTGACTCCTTCGCGGTCGGCCGGAGCACAGCCTGCAGGTCTGCGACCCGGGAGCGCGCGGGTGTCTCGACCTGCAGGCTCGCTCGCGCCACGACGCAGAACCCGATCGCCGCCGTGTAGATCATCCAGAACAGGTCGAAGAAGGCCTTGGACTGGAACGCTGCGCAAGCCATGAATCCCAGGATGCTGACCACGAAGGCTCGCGAGTAGGGTCCGATCCAGTCCCCCTGCGGGTGCTTGCGAGCGCGTCTCCCGAGCCCCAGGAGAGCGGCGAGCATCGAGCCTAGACAGGTCATGTACAGAGCGAAGCCGAGGAAACCGTGCATGGCCATGACCTCGAAATAGTTGCTGTGGGCCGTGCTCGCGATTCCGGATCGGGTTCGACCCAACTCGGGGTTGGGCGCGTAGTTGTAGTACTGCTCCATCGTGAAGCAATCGAATCCACCGCCAAGCAGATTCGCCTTGGCTAGGTTGAACGACATGTGCCACGAGTTGATCCGCATCTCCGCCGAGCGATCGCCCTCGTAGCTCTGGATCGTCGACATGCGGTCCATCCAATGCGAAGGCAGGACCGCCCAGCCCACGGCGACCACCAGTGCCAGCGCGGGAGCGACCACGAGCTTGCGCTTCGAAAACAACAGCGAGAAGAGCCCGAATGCCGCGAGACCGATCAGCGCGCCACGAGAGTAGGTCAGCGCCGCGGACACGATCGAGGCGAGGCCGGTCACGAGCAGCGCGAGCGACTGCCAGCGCTTGCTCATCGTGCCGCGCAGGAAGAAGCAGAGCGGCACGATCATCACCAGGGCCAGCCCGACGGCGTTGTTGTCCTCGAGCGCTGACCCCGGCGGCCCCCACACACGAAAATTGCCACCTGTCAGCACGCTGAACACCGCCCCCTTGACGCCGTAGAAGCCGACGAAGGAGGCGATCGCGAGCACGAACGTCACCACGCGTTCTCGCGTGGTGAGCAGGCTGGCTGCCACGATGGCCATGGCGAAGGTCTTGCTCACATCTTTCCAGATCACCCACGCGTCTGCCGGGTAGAACGCGAAGATCGTCGTGAGAGTGACGAAGGCCCACAGCGCGAGCATCAGGTAGAAGTTCCGGTCCCGCGGAACGTGGGCCTCGGTCGGATTGCGCAAGAGCCCGATCAGCGTGATTCCGGCGGCGGCCATGGCCAGCGGGAGCGTGGAGACGAAGCCCCACCCCAGCCGATGCGGGTTCATGATGCTGATCCAGTTGTACAGCAGGAGGCCAGCGAAGGGGCGACGCAGCGAGTACAGGGCGCCCACGCAAAACAGGGCCAGAACCAGGATGTCGCGCAACGCGGGCTCCGCCGAGGGCTCTACCGCCTCTCCGGGGCAAGGTAGAGCATCGGGTGCGCCCGGGCCCAGGCCCAGGCTGGAAAAGTCTGGCGCAAGTCGTTAAGTTAATGCAACCTCGCGTGTGGGTCGACGCGGCGAGTACGGTACGTACCAGGAAGGAACGGGTTCGTGTCCAGGATCCTCGGCATCTCTGCCTTCTACCACGACTCCGCCGCGGCGCTCGTCGTCGACGGCGAGATCGTCGCTGCTGCGCAGGAAGAGCGGTTTACCCGCAAGAAGCACGACGCCGGGTTTCCGCTGCGGGCGATCGAGTACTGCCTGGCGACCGGTGGGCTCTCGCCCGAGCAGCTCGACTACGTCGGTTTCTACGACAAGCCGCTGCTCAAGTTCGAGCGCCTGCTCGAGACCTACCTGGCCTACGCACCGCGTGGCTACCGCTCGTTTCTCACGGCGATGCCGGTGTGGCTCAAGCAAAAGCTGTACCTCAGACGCGAGATCCGACGCGGGCTGGGCGGGGCGTATCGGAAGAGCTGCGTTTTCACCGAGCACCACGAGTCGCACGCCGCGAGCGCGTTCTTCCCGTCGCCCTTCGAGGAAGCGGCGATCCTCACGCTCGACGGCGTCGGGGAGTGGGCCACGGCGAGCTTCGGATCCGGGCGTGGCAACCGCATCCAGCTGACCCACGAGCTGCGCTTCCCGCACTCGCTCGGCCTGCTGTACTCCGCGTTCACCTACTACACCGGCTTCCGCGTGAACTCGGGCGAGTACAAGCTGATGGGCCTCGCCCCGTACGGCGAGCCGACCTACGCCGATCGGATCCGGGAGAAGCTGCTCGACCTGAAGGACGACGGCTCGTTCCGCATGGACATGTCGTACTTCAACTACTGCCAGGGCTTGACCATGACCGGGCCGAAGTTCCACGACCTGTTCGGCGGTCCACCCCGGCGACCGGAGACGCCGATCTCGCAGCGCGAGATGGACATCGCCGCGTCGATCCAGCAGGTGACCGAGGAGATCATGCTGCGCTGCGCACGCCACGTGCAGCAGCTGACGGGGATGCGCAATCTGTGTCTGGCCGGCGGCGTGGCGCTGAACTGCGTCGGCAACGGCAAGATCCTGCGCGATGGACCGTTCGATCAGATCTGGATCCAGCCTGCCGCAGGAGACGCGGGAGGCGCGCTCGGGGTCGCGCTGTTCATCTGGCATCAGCTGCTCGGCAAGCCGCGCACCACGAGCGCGCTCGACTCGCAGCACGGCTCGCTGCTCGGGCCGCGGTTCGGGGCGCAGGAGATCCGCGCGTTCTTCGACCGCATCGGCGCGCGCTACGAGCACATCACGGACGAGGAGGCCCTGTGCGACCGGGTCGCCGGTCTGATGGCCGAAGAGAAAGTCGTCGGCTGGATGCAGGGCCGGATGGAGTTCGGTCCGCGCGCGCTCGGGAGCCGCAGCATCATCGGCGATGCGCGCAGCGAGAAGATGCAGACGGTCATGAACGTCAAGATCAAGTTCCGCGAGTCGTTCCGGCCGTTCGCGCCATCGGTGCTGCAGGAGCGTGCGGCGGAGTATTTCGAGATGCGGCCGATCGACCACAGTCCGTACATGCTGCTCGTCGCTCCGGTTCGGGACGGAAAGCGCCTGCCGGTCGACGGCCAGGCCAGCGAGCTGCACGGCCTGGACAAGCTCAAGTTCAAGCGCTCGAGCGTGCCGGCGATCACCCACGTCGACTACTCGGCTCGCGTCCAGACCGTCGACCGTGAGCGGCACGGCCGGTACTACAAGCTGCTGCGGAAGTTCGAGCAGAAGACCGGATGCCCGGTGATCATCAACACCAGCTTCAACGTCCGCGGCGAGCCGATCGTCTGCTCGCCCGAGCACGCGTTCCGCTGCTTCATGGCCACCAACATGGACGCGCTGGTCGTGGAGGACTTCGTGCTGCTGAAGGACCAGCAGCCGAACGCGGTCGCGCACCCGGTGGACGACTACCTCGCGCAGTTCCAGCTCGACTGAGGAGAATCCACGCATGGCCGTGATCGACATCAACAAGAACCCGAGCCGGCGCGAGCTGATGGTCTTCGGGCTATTGCTAGCAGTCTTCGTCGGACTCGTTGGCGGGCTGTGCCAGCTCAAGTTCAACGCGCCCTCAGCCGCGCGGGCGGTCTGGCTCGGCGGGGGCGCGCTCGCGGCCCTGTTCTTCCTCGTGCCAAAGGTGCGCCGCCCGATCTACCTGGGCTGGATCTACGCGGCGTTCCCGATCGGATTCGTGGTTTCGCACGTGATCCTGGCCGCGATCTACTATCTCGTGTTCACCCCGATCGGTCTGCTCTTGCGGCTGATGGGCAAGGACCCGATGTCCCGCGCCTTCGATCGGACGGCCCGCAGCTACTGGGTCGAGCACGATCCGCACAAGGACCCGCGCCGCTACCTCCGTCAGTTCTGATCCCCTGAGAGGACCTCGATGTCGCAACGTCCGCCGACCGATTCCGAGCAGCGAGTCCGGGAGTTCGCCGAGGCGACCGAGCGCAAGGCGCCCGGCGTCGTGGGCGAGTTCTGGGAGTTCCTGAAGCACAACAAGAAGTGGTGGCTGCTGCCGATCCTGGTCGTTCTGGTCCTCGTCGGTGTCCTCCTCGTCCTGGGCAGCACTGCCGTCGCTCCGTTCATCTACACGTTGTTCTAGACCGAGGATGAGCGGCTTCTGCGGTTGGCTCGGCTGGCAGGACGAACCGGAGCGCGAGCGGCGGGTGCTCCAGACCATGGCGCGGGGCCTCGCGCCATGGAACCCAGCGGAGGCGGAGTGCGTCGCCGGGAGCGGCACCGCGCTGGCCGGAGTGGCCGCGGCCGGGTCCCTCGAGATCGCCGCGGTCGGGGATCACCTGGCGGCGCTCGTCGGCGCGATCGAGTTTCGCGATGCGGAGCTGGCCGCGATCGCCGGAGCCCGCGGAGCGCTGGCCGCACTCTGCGATGGATTCAGACGCCATGGTGCGGAGCTTCCGAATCGGCTTCGCGGCGCCTTCGCCCTGGCGGTCCTCGAGCGCGACGGGCGCGCGGGCCTGCTGGCCGTGGATCGGATCGGCGGGCGCTATCCGCTGTGCTACCGCGTGCAGGGCGGAACGCTCGTTTTCTCGTCCCAGGCGTCGGCGATCCAGGCCCATCCGCGCGGCGCGGCGGAGCTCGACCCCCAGGCGCTCTACAACTACCTGTACTCGCACGTGGTCCCCGGTCCACGCTCCGCGCGCCGCGACGTGTGGCGCCTGCCACCCGCAGGGGTCGCGTCGTGGCGCGAGGGCGTCGTCGAGATCGGGACGTACTGGCGCCCGACGTACCGCGAGGACGACCGCACGAGCCTCGACACGCTGGTCGAGGAGTTCCGCGCCACGTTGCGCGACGGAGTGCGGCGGGTGGCCGAAGGCCCCGAGCCGCTGGGCTGCTTCCTGAGCGGCGGCACGGACAGCTCGACGATCGCCGGCCTCGTCACGCAGATCCGCGGCGAGCCGGCACGGACCTACTCGATCGGCTTCGCGGTCGAAGGCTACGACGAGAGCCGCTACGCGCAATCCGCCGTACGGCACTTCGGCACCGTGCATCACGAGCATCGCATGGAGCCCGGTGAGGTCGTCGAGCTCATCCCGCGGATCGCCGCCGCCTACTCGGAGCCGTTCGGGAACGCGTCGGCTGTGGCGGCCCTGTGCTGTGCGCGGGTGGCGCGCGAGCGCGGCACGACGCGGCTCCTGGCGGGAGATGGGGGCGACGAGCTGTTCGCCGGAAACACGCGCTACGCCACGCAGGCCCTGTTCGAAGCGTATGCCCGTGTCCCGGCGTGGCTGCGTCGTTTCGTGGTCGAGCCCGCTGCGTTCGGGGTTCCGGGAGGGCAGCGCCTCCTGCCGCTGCGCAAGCTGCGCAGCTACGTGGAGCAGGCGCGCGTGCCGCTCCCGCGGCGCCTGGAGTCGTACAATCATCTCGAGCGCGCGTCACCCGAGAGCGTGATCCATCCGGACCTGCTCGCCGGGCTCGATCCGCGCGAGCCGCTGCGGCAGATGGAGGAGTTGTACGCGAAGGCGTTGGCCACGACGTCGCTGAACCGCATGCTGGCCCTCGACCTCAAGGTGACCCTGGCCGACAACGACCTGCCGAAGGTCAGTCGGACCTGCGAGATGGCCGGCGTCGCCGTGGCCTACCCGTTCCTGGACGACGACGTCGTCGAGCTGTCGCTGCGCGTTCCCGTGCGCTGGAAGCTGAAGGGGCAGAAGCTGCGCTGGTTCATGAAGCACGCGCTCCGCGACTTCCTGCCCCAGGACGTGCTGCGCAAGAAGAAGCACGGCTTCGGGTTGCCGTTCGGGATGTGGATCCGGGACTACCGCCCGCTGCGCGATCTGGCACGCGAGAGCCTGGACGGTCTCGCGCGACGCTCGATCGTCCGGGCGTCCTACGTGGACGACGTGTGGCGCCGGCACGAGTCCGAGCACGCAGCCTACTACGGGGTGATGATCTGGGTCCTGATGATGCTCGAGCAGTGGCTACGCGCCCACGTGGACCGTTCTGCGCCCGTCGCGTGAGCCGGCCCTCGCCCGTCACTGGGCGCGGAAGCTGGCCGGCGGAGCTGGCGGGGTCGCGGCGCCCGTCCCCTTGAATCCGGGGCCTACGGTCCAGCCGGGGTTCGACGGACCGGTCCAGGTGTAGGCGCCCGCATCGGGGACGCCCGACCGTGCGGTTCCGTTGAAGTCCAGCGCGGTGACCCACGACGCCGTGCCCGCGTCGATCATCGGCGAGGTCGCCGTCGGATACACGTTGCGGGACGCGGCATCGATGAGGTCCTGGGCAGTCGAGCGGCCGACGCGATAGCCGGAGCTAGGAAGCATCGAGGTCGCGGGGAAGATCACGTTGCCGGTGACGGTCACGCCCGTCATGCTCGAGATCGCGTAGGAGCCCCCATCGCAGTACACGGCGTTGTTCGCCAGCACGAGCCCGATCTTGCCGCCCCAGTTGCTCATGCGCAAACAGGGGCTGCCCCCGACCACGGTGTTGTGCACGAACTCCAGATTCTGCGGCGTGGCGCTCTGGTGGTCCTGGGAGTTGAAGCCGTTGCCCGGGCTCTCCAGGATCAGGTTGTTGCGGATCACGGCGTCTGCGGCGGCCTGGATCCCCGAATCGCCGCAGTTCCACAGGACGTTGCCCTCGACCAGGTTCCGCGCGCCGCCCTCGGTGCCGTAGAGCAGGACGCAGGGGTAGCCCGTGTCGTGGATCACGTTGTCGCGAACGATGTTCGAGTGCGAGCCGAGCTTGATCTCGATGCCGTCGCCCTGCGTGGACGTGCGCGTGTCGTGGATCCAGTTCCCCGCGAACAGGGAGTCCTGAACCACGCACGTCGCGTAGTTGCAGCCGACGTACATGCCCTCGCCAGTCCCGTCGTTCGCCCCCGTGTGATGGATGTGGCTGCGCAGGACCTGCAGGTGACTCATGCTGCTGCGGACGTTCACGCCGACGTCCACGTCGTGGATCACGAGGTCGTCCAGCGTGACGTAGGACGGCACGCTGTTCAGGTTGATGCCGTCGCCGCCGTTGCTGCTGATCTCGAGGCCGCGCACCGTGAGATAGGTCGCGCCCTCGATGTTGATCGTGTTCTGGATGACGGCCGAGGCGGCACGGGTGATCAGGGGTCGAGCCTCGCCGTCGGCGCTGCGGATCAGGACCGGAAGCGCGGCCGTCCCACGCACCGTGACGCTGATACGCCCGGTGTCGGAGTAGGTCCCGGCGTGCACGATCAGGGTGTCGCCCGGAGCGAGGCTCTCGACGGCGCTCTCGAACGAGTCGCCGGGCCGAATCTCACGCACGGCCGCCCCGACCGTCGTCGACAGGAGCGCCCAAGCCAGGACGCTCGTGGCCAGGGCCGGCCCGGCTCTGCGGAGCATGGTCATGCTCGTGCTCCTCTCGTCCCGTAGGATCCGGACGAGCAGGGAATAGATAGCTCCCCGGGTCCGGGCCGGCAAGACGCGCGTTCCGCACACACGACAGATTGCACGACTGCAATTCGTCGATCCAGATCGTGATCGGGCGCCCCGGTCCGCGGGTTGCGACGTGCTAGCATCCGGCGCCCGTTACGGAGACCGACCTTGACCCGACGCCAGATGCTCTTCGTCTCGCCGCGCTTCCTGTTCCCGATGGACTCGGGGGGGAAGATCCGCACCGTACAGGTCCTACGGGGCATGAAGGGCGGCTCGTTCTCGATCACCCTGGTCTCTCCCGTGCGACCTGGCCAGGAGGCGCGCTTCGGCGACGAGATCCGATCCGTCTGCGACCGCTTCGTGTCCTGGCCCGAGCGCATTCCTGGCGTCTGGCACGGCGCCGCGCGCGTGCTCCGGCTCGCCTCGCGTCTGCCCGTGCCCGTGGCTCTCGACCGGTCGGTGGCGGGCCGGCGGACCGTCGCCCGCGAGCTCGATCGGGAGCCGGACCTGGTCGTCTTCGACTTCGCCCATGCCGCGGTGCTCGCGCCGGCTCGTCTGTCGGTGCCCGCGGTCCTGTTCACACACAATGTCGAGAGCGTGATCTTCCGACGTCACGCGGAGGTCGCGCGCGGCTTCGCGCGTCGGACGGTGTGGCGCAGTCAATGGCACAAGATGCAGCGATTCGAGCGCGACGTGCTGCCGCGCTTCGATGCGGTCGTGGCCGTTTCCGACCACGACGCCGACTGGTTCCGTGGCCAGCCCGGGGTGCGCAGTGTGGGTGTGATCCCGACCGGCGTCGACCTCGACTACTTCTCGTGGTCCGCGCCGGGCGACGGGGAGCGAGTCGTGTTCACGGGCTCGATGGACTGGATCGCCAACCAGGACGGCATCGGCTATTTCCTCGACGACGTGTGGCCCCGCATCGCCACGGCTCGCCCGGGCGCGACCATGTGCGTCGTCGGGCGGAACCCGCCCGAGAAGCTGGTGCGGCGCGCGGCGAACCTGCCCTGGACGTTCACCGGGTTCGTCGTCGACGTGCGCCCCCACGTGCGCGGGTGCGCGGCGTACGTGATCCCGCTACGCGTGGGCGGCGGAACGCGGATCAAGGCCTACGAGGCGATGGCCCTGGGCTGTCCCGTGGTGTCGACGACGATCGGGATCGAGGGACTGCCGCTCGAGAGCGGGGCGCACTTCCTGCGTGCCGATGCCGCGGAGCCGTTCGCCGACGCGGTCTTGCGCCTGCTCACCGACGGCGAGCTGCGGGAGCGCCTGTCGCGCTCCGCCCGCGCCCTGGTGAGCGAGCGCTTCTCCGCCGAGCGTGCCGCCGCGGAGTTCGAGCGTATTTGCCTGGACGCGCTGGCCGCCGCTCCACGTCACCAGCAGCCGCCGACGTAGCGGCCGCGCACGCGGGCACGATCGGGCATCCGCACGAGGTCGAGAATGATCTGATCGTCGCGGGAATGGCGGTACACGCTCTCCAGCACGGACGCGTCGCCGATCCCCACGATCACGACCTCGCTCTCGCGCACGACCTCGTCCGCCGTCAGTCGCATCAGCGACGAGATGTGCGGGATCGCTTCTTCGATGTAGCGGCGGTTGGCGCCGAACAGTCGTGCCACCTGCACGGACGGATCGTGGATCCGCAGATCCAGTCCTTTCCCGATGAAGCGCTCGGCCAGTGCGACCAGCGGGCTCTCGCGCAGGTCGTCCGTTCCGGTCTTGAAGCTCAGGCCGAGCAGGCCGACCGACCGGCGCCCGGCACGCAGCACCACGTCGATGGCGTGGTCGACGTGCAGTTGGTTGCTCGGCAGGAGCGCGGCCAGCACGGGAGTATCCACGTCGAGACGCTTGCCGGCGTGGACCAGGGCCCGGACGTCCTTGGGCAGGCACGATCCGCCGAAGGCGAAGCCCGGCTTGAGGTAGGCCGGCGAGATGTTCAGGCGGCGGTCGCGGCACAGCAGATCCATCACCGCGTGCGAGTCGACGTCCATGGCCTGACACAGCCGACCGACCTCGTTGGCGAACGTGATCTTGAGCGCGTGGAACGCGTTGCAGCAGAACTTGAGCATCTCGGCGGTGCCGATGTCCGTGGCCACGAACTCGGCCGGCAAGTGACCGAACACTTCCCGCAGCATCGTCGCGCACCATTCGTCCTCGACGCCGACGACCGTGAACGGTGGCTGGTCGTAGTCGCGGATCGAGGAGCCCTCGCGGAGGAACTCGGGCTGGAAGCAGACCCCGAAGTCCACGCCCGCCCGCTTGCCCGAGTGCTCGGCGATCAGCGGGCGCACCACGCCGAGGACCGTGCCCGGCAACACGGTGGAGCGCACGACGAAGGCGTGGCGTTCCGCCTTCTCGCGCAGCACGGCTCCGAGCTGCTCGCACAGGCGTCGCAGGGCTGCGAGATCCTGGCCGCCGTTGGGCTGGGAGGGTGTGCCGACGCACAGAAACGACAGGTCCGTGGCACGCAGGGCCTCCGTGGTGTCGTCGGTCACGCGCAGTCGGCCGGAAGCCACCGCCTGGCCGATCAGCTCCGCCATGCCTTCTTCGATGATCGGCGTACGGCCCTCCCGCAGGAGCGTGAGCTTGGTGGGGTCGACGTCGCAGCCGACCACTTCGTGCCCGTCGCGGGCCAGACAACCCGCCGACACCGCTCCGACGTACCCGAGCCCAAAGACGCTGATCCTCATCGTCTGCCCTCCAGGGCGGGGGATTGTGCCACACCTGCGGACCGGGCGTTCCGGGTGTACCGTACTGCGCACGCTCGGGGGTGACTTGCACGGAGCAGGCGGCCGATGGTGGATCGCAGGGCTCGTCGCGGCCGCGGCGCTCGTGTGGCCCGCCGCTCGCGCCAGTGAGCTAGGCCTGGCGTGGAACCCTGCGCCCGGGGCGGCCGGCTACCGCGTGCTCTACGGCACGGCCCCCACGCGGCTCGACCGCCAGATCGAAGTGCGCGGAGCCACCCGAGTCGTTCTCCGGAATCTGGCGGAATGCACGACCTGGTACGCATCCGTGACGGCCTACAACGCGGCCGGCGAGTCCGCGCCGTCCCCCGTCGTCTCGAGCTGGCCTCGGCCAGCGGTCCACGCCCTCCGTCCACGGCAGGTGACCCAGGGCGACCAGCTCGGACTGACGGTCGTCGGGACCAACTTCGCGCCCGCCACGCGCATCGAGGTGGACAGCGCCGGCCTGTACCTCGACGTCGTGGCCCAGACGTGCGGGCAGCTCGACGTCGAGCTCACGGCCGAGCCGACGGCCGCCGGCCGGCGACCGGCGCAGGTCGGCACGTTCGAGCTTCGAGTCCGGAGCCCGGAGGGCCTGATGGCGGCCGGGCCGTTCGAGATCGCCGTCGATCCTTCGCGCTTCGACGTCAACCGGAGCGTCCCGTCGACCGTCGGACGGCTGGACGGCGATGACGCGGTGTGGATCGCGCGGCGATTCTCCGGTCGCGATGGCGATGGCGTGTACGATCCCGATCTCGATTTCGACGGCGACGGCTGGATCGACGGCCAGGAGCTGGCCTGGATCGGCAGCAATTTCGGGCAGTGCTGGAGCGGCTCGGCGTGGACGCATTCGGCCTGCCCACCGGTGCCTGGGGCATCTCCATGAAGGTCTCCGCTCAGACATACATCGTGTTGGCCGTCTTGGCGATCCTGGTCGTGCCCTCCGGCGGATGCGGTGGGTCCTCCGAGATGTCCGGCGGGCTCGAGGCCAGCTTCACCGCCGAGGAGCCGGCCCCCGGGCCTTCGAGCGTGTCGTTGGGACAAGCGGGCTCCTCGGGCGATCGCGTCGAGGTTCGTGTGCAGGTGACGGACGTGAGCGGTCTCTTCGGTGCGGCCTTCTACCTGACGTTCGATCCGGCGATGGCCACGTTCGACGGCCACGAGCCGGGCGAGATCCTCGAGAGCGACGGCCACACTCCCTTCTACCTCGTCGAAGAGGGCCAGCCCGGCGTGATCGTCGTGTCCGCGACGCGGCTCGGCCCCGTACCGGCCGTGGACGTGACGGGCAGCCGGACCCTGATGTCCCTCCGATTCCGCGTGATCGACGTCGGGGCGAGCGGGGCGGTGTTCCAGGCCGGCGCGCTCTACGGTAGTCAGCTCCAGCCCGAGCCGATGCCCGGGGTCAGCTGGTTCGGCGGCCAGATCGTCGGACGATAGCGGTTGACAACCTCCGCCGCTTTCTCCTAGATAGTGCGGGCCGCCAGCCTGGAGCGACCGTTCCGAGGCAGCGTGGCGTCCGAGGTGGCGGTGGCACGGCGGGGATTGCTCGTCCTCGAGGATGGCTCGGAGTACCCGGGTACGCTGTTCGGAGCCCCGACTCCGATCGCCGGCGAGGTCGTGTTCAACACCGGCATGGTCGGATACCCCGAGGCGCTCACCGATCCGTCCTACGCCGGGCAGATCCTCGTCCTGACCTATCCGCTGATCGGGAACTACGGCGTTCCGGCGCTCGCGCGGGACGAGTTCGGCCTCCCGACCCGCTTCGAGTCCGAGCGGGCTCAGATTCGGGCGCTGGTCGTCTCGACGCTGTCGTCGGATACGAGTCACTGGTCGGCAACGCGTAGTCTCGACACCTGGCTCGCCGAATCGGGGGTTCCGGGCCTGGCCGGCGTGGACACGCGTGCCCTGGCGCAACGGATCCGTACGCAGGGAGCGATGCTGGGCAAGCTCGTCGCGGAAGGCGAAGAGATCCCCTGGCACAATCCGAATCTCGAGAACCTGGTGGCCGGGGTGAGCGTGGCCGAGCCGATCCGCTACGGCACCGACGGTCCGCGCGTGGTGCTCGTCGACACCGGTGCCAAGGCCCACATCGCACGCAGTCTGGTGCGAGCGGGGGCGCGCGTCCTGCGCGTCCCGTGGGACCACGATTTCTTCCAGGAAGAGTTCGACGGCCTGTTCCTGTCGAACGGGCCCGGCGATCCGAAGATGGTCGGCCGTACGATCGAGCTCGTGCGCCGGGCGCTCGACGAGCGTGTTCCCGTATTCGGAATCTGCCTCGGGAACCAGATCCTGGCGCTGGCCGCCGGTGCCGACACCTACAAGCTCAAGTTCGGGCACCGCTCGCAGAACCAGCCCTGTATCGAGGTCGGAACGCGGCGCTGCGTCGTGACCTCGCAGAACCACGGGTTCGCAGTCCAAGGCGCGACTCTGCCCTCCGGCTGGCGCGAGTGGTTCGTGAATGCCAACGACGGCACGAACGAGGGCATCCGCCACGAGTGGAAGCCCGCGCGCGGCGTGCAGTTCCATCCCGAGGCGACGCCGGGGCCGTCGGATACCGGGTTCCTGTTCGAGCGCTTCGTGGAGACCCTGGGGTGAGCGACTCGCGGAGGCACGACAGTGACACGCCGCGCCCGGGCAAGGTGCTGATCCTCGGCAGCTCCGCGCTCAAGATCGGCGAGGCCGGCGAGTTCGACTACTCAGGCAGCCAGGCGATCAAGGCCCTCAAGGAAGAGGGCATCCGCACGGTCCTGGTCAATCCGAACATCGCCACGATTCAGACCTCGGACTACATGGCCGACGAGATCTACTTCCTGCCGGTCTCCCCGTACTTCGTCACCAAGGTGATCGAGAAGGAAAAACCCGACGCGATCCTGCTCGGCTTCGGTGGACAGACGGCCCTGAACTGCGGCGTGGCGCTGGATGACCTGGGGGTGCTCCGGGAGCACGGGGTGCGGGTGCTCGGGACCCCGATCCAAGCGATTCGCGACACCGAGGACCGCGGGCGGTTCAAGCAACGCCTCGACGAGATCGCGGTGGCGAGTCCGCGCAGCCAAGCGGTCGCGACGGTCGAGCAGGCCCTCGCCGCGGCCGACACCATCGGCTATCCGGTGATGCTGCGCATCGCCTATGCCCTGGGCGGCCTCGGCTCGGGCGTGTGCCGCGATCCCGAGTCGCTGCGCGAGCGGGCTGCTTCGGGTTTCGCCCACGCGCCGCAGATCCTGATCGAGGAGTACCTGACCGGCTGGAAGGAGATCGAGTACGAGGTCGTCCGAGATGCGTTCGACAACTGTGTCACGGTCTGCAACATGGAGAACCTGGACCCGATGGGCATCCACACCGGGGAGTCCATCGTGGTGGCGCCGAGCCAGACCCTGACCAACACCCAGTATCACGGGTTGCGGGAGATCGCGATCCGCGTCATCCGGCACATCGGGGTCGTGGGCGAGTGCAACGTCCAATACGCCCTCGACCCCCACTCCGACGACTATCGCGTGATCGAGGTCAACGCAAGACTGTCGCGCAGTTCGGCGCTGGCCTCGAAGGCCACGGGCTACCCGCTGGCCTTCGTCGCCGCCAAGCTCGCCCTGGGCCAGTCCTTGACCGACGTGCCGAACCGGGTCACCGGCGTCACGCGGGCCTGCTTCGAGCCCGCGCTCGACTACCTGGTGGTCAAGGCGCCGCGCTGGGATCTGCGGAAGTTCCGCCTGGTCTCGACCCGTATCGGTTCGGGGATGAAGTCGGTCGGCGAGGTGATGGCGATCGGGCGCTCGCTCGAAGAAGCGCTGCAGAAGGCACTGCGCATGCTCGAGATCGGGGTCGAGGGCGTGATCCCGCCCGACGGGATGGCCTTCGCAGACCTGCGCGCGGAGCTACGCGAGCCGTCCGACCGCCGCGTGTTCGCGCTGGCCCGTGCGTTCGAGGAGGGAATGACGGTCGACGAGGTGCGTCAGCTCACGCACATCGACCCGTGGTTCCTGGAGCGCATCCGCGGCATCGTCGCGCTCGCAGCCGAGCTGAAGCACACCGGCGCGGAGCTGACGCCCGGTCGCATGCGCGAGGCCAAGCGCGCCGGGTTCTCCGACGCCCAGATCGCGTCCTTCGTCGGATCGACCGTCGACGTCGTCCGTCAACAGCGCCAGGCCGAGGGGATCCGGCCGTTCGTCAAGCAGATCGACACGCTGGCGGCGGAATACCCCGCGGCGACCAACTACCTGTATCTGACCTATCACGGGGACCGCGACGACATCGAGTTCCAGCCCGGTCGGTCCGTGATGGTGCTCGGCTCGGGCGCCTATCGCATCGGCAGCTCGGTCGAGTTCGACTGGTGCTGCGTCAACACGGTGCGCACGCTGCGCGAGCTGGGGTATCCCACGCTGCTGCTCAACTGTAATCCCGAGACGGTCAGCACCGACTACGACGAGTGCGATCGGCTGTACTTCGACGAGATCACGCTCGAGACCGTGCGCGAGATCCACGAGCGGGAGCAGCCGTACGGCCTGATCGTCTCGGTCGGCGGGCAGACCCCGAACAACCTGGCCCTGAAGTGTCACGACGCCGGCATGCGGATCCTCGGCACGTCCCCGCTCAGCATCGACGAGGCCGAGAACCGGCACAAATTCTCCGAGCTGTGCGACCGGCACGGGGTCAGCCAGCCCGCCTGGGCCGAGGTGACCTCGACCGATGCCGCCGTGCGCTTCGCCGAAGGCGTCGGCTATCCGGTGCTCGTGCGTCCGTCCTACGTGCTGTCGGGGGCGGCGATGGCCGTGGTCGAGAGCGCGCCCGGGCTGTGCGACGTCCTGCAGCGCGCGGCGGAAGTCTCGCCCGAGCACCCGACGGTCGTGAGCAAGTTCATCGAAGGGGCCAAGGAGATCGAGATCGACGCGGTGGCCCAGGAGGGGCGGATCATCGTCTACGCCGTCTCCGAGCACGTCGAGAACGCCGGCGTGCATTCGGGCGACGCGACGCTGGTCCTGCCCGCACAGCGCACGTACGTCGAGACGATCCGGCGGGTCAAGCGCATCGCCGCGCGGATCGCGGCTGCGTTGAAGATCAACGGTCCGTTCAACATCCAGTTCCTGGCCCGGGACAACGACGTGCTCGTGATCGAGTGCAATCTGCGCGCGTCGCGCTCGTTTCCGTTCGCGTCGAAGATCTTCAAGATCAATTTCATCGACGTGGCCACACGCGTGGTGATGGATCGACCCTGCCCGCGCGTCGACACGTCGATGTTCGACCTGGACTACGTCGGGGTGAAGGCCCCGCAGTTCTCGTTCATGCGCCTGGTCGGGGCCGATCCGGTGCTGGGGGTCGAGATGGCCTCGACCGGAGAGGTGGCGTGCATCGGCGAGGACTTCGACGATGCGTTCCTCAAGTCGATGCTGTCGGTCGGCTTCCGCCTGCCGATCCGACGCGCGCTGCTCAGCACGGGCCCCGTCGAGCACAAGGCCGCCTTCCTGGCCAGCACGCGCCGGATGGCCGACGCCGGGGTCGCGCTGTACGGCACGCACGGAACGGCCGCGTTCATGGCCGAGGCAGGAATCGCGGTCCACGAGGTCTACTGGCCGCTCGAGGATCGCTCGCCGAACGCGCTCGAGCTCGTGCGTGCGGGCGGTGTGGATCTCGTGATCAACATCCCCAAGGACGCCTCGGCCGAGGAGCTGAACAACGACTACACGATTCGACGCGCGGCCGTCGACCACGGCGTGCCGCTCGTGACCAACCTGCAGGTCGCGCAACGGTTGGCGCGGGCGCTGAGCCGCAAGACGATCGACGATCTCGAGATCCGGAGCTGGCGCGAGTACTAGACGCGGCTCGCCGTTCCGAGCCCACGGAAGATCCGCAGCTGGCCCTCGGTCGTCGGCTGCCAGCCGAAGCGCTCGGCGTACGAGCGCGTCGCGGCCCGGTCGGGCCGGGACTGGCACAGCCGGCCGTACGCCTCGACGAGGGCGTGAGGGTCGCGCCGAGCCATCAAGACGCCGGCCGCGGCTTGCGACACGACCTCGGGAATGCCGCCCACGGCCGTCGCCAGGACCGGCGTGCCGCAGGCCAGCGCCTCGAGCACCACGTTGGGCATGCCCTCGCGGCTCGAGGCCAGTACGAGCGCATCCGCGGCTCCGTACCAGTCCCGGAGCTCGCCATGGGGCAAGGTGCCGGCGAAGCGAACCCGCTCGGCCACGCCGCGGGCCCGGGAGAGCGCGCGCAGGGAGCCCTTCTCCGGGCCGTCGCCGGCGATCACGAGGTGCACGTCGGGTAG
>Ga0180063_1000086_pt1 | contig 21542 bp, 18 predicted proteins | sample EasRivT47_16_10D_FD_121776 | JGI IMG/M metagenome (GOLD analysis project Ga0180063, IMG submission 121776) | Soil microbial communities from meander-bound floodplain in the East River, Colorado, USA - East River metaG ERMLIBT47_16_10D | ecosystem: Environmental > Terrestrial > Soil > Floodplain ...
ACCGACGAGAAGTCCATTGACGTCACCACGATGGTGCTCAACGGCCTGATCAACACGCGCATCCTCGCAATCTGCCGCGATCTCGACATCGACGCGGTCGGCATCAGCGGCGTGGACGCCGGCTTGATCAAAGCCCACAAGCGCCCGCCGGTGAAGGTCGAAGGCAACGGTCAGGAGCTGGTCGACTTCGGCTTCGTGGGAGACATCGACTCGGTCGACGCGGATGTGCTGCGCAAGCAGCTCGACAACGGCTTGATGCCGGTCGTCAGTCCCCTGTCGGCGGATTCGAACGGTGTGTTGCTCAACATCAACGCCGATACGGTGGCGGCCGCGATCGGAGCGGCACTCAGCGCGGAGAAGCTGATCTTGTGCACGGGCGCGCCGGGAATTCTCGAACGACTCGAGGACCCCAGCTCTGTCATTTCCTACACCGATCTCAAGGGTCTCAAGCAGCTCAGGGACAGCGGTAGCCTGAGCGACGGCATGTTGCCGAAGGCAATCGCGATCGAGGCCGCGATCCGCGGTGGCGTCCGGCGCGTGCACGTCATCTCGTACAACGTGTCGGACAGTGTGCTGGCCGAGGTGTTCACCAACGAAGGCACTGGGACGCTCATCGTCGCGGACACCAATGCCCTGAGCGCCGCCGAGCAGCAAAGCGGAGGACGCTGAGTTGACGCGATCGTGGGACAAGGGGCGGCCGCTCGACCGACGCGTGCTCGAGTTCACGACGGGCGACGACCATGCGCTCGATGACCGGTTGGTCGCGTACGACGTGCGCGCCTCGATTGCGCACGCGGAGATGCTGCACGAGTGCAAGCTGTTGTCGACCCAGGATCTCGCACTCATTCGCGATGCGCTTAACGAGATCGGCGCCTCACACCAGAATGGCGAGTGGCACATCACGCTCGAGCAGGAAGATGGTCAGACCGCGCTAGAGAGTCTCCTGACCGCGCGCATCGGAGCGACAGGGGGTCGCCTGCACCTCGGCCGTTCGCGAAACGACCAGGTTCTGGCGGCGGTCCGCCTTTACCTGCGCGATGCCGTCGAGGACCTGCGCGCGGCAGCGGGTGGCGTAGCGGATGCTCTCGATGCACTGGCCAAGCGCGAAGAGGCAACACCTCTGCCCGGTTACACACACATGCAGCAGGCGATGCCGAGCTCGGTGCCGCTGTGGGCGGGCGGATTCGCAGCCGAGATCCGCGACGACGCGGAAGGCCTGCGGCTCACTCAGCGGCGCATCAGCCGCAATCCGCTGGGTTCGGCGGCCGGTTACGGCACACCCAACCTGCCGATCAGCCGCGAGGAAACGCGCGAGCGCCTCGCGTTTGCCGCCACGCAGGAGCCCGTGACGGCAGTGCAACTGTCGCGCGGCAAGGCGGAAGCGCAGGTGCTGTTCGAGATCTGCCTGCTGATGCAGGACCTGGCACGCCTCGCCTCGGACCTCCTCCTCTTCTATACGCAGGAATTCGCGTTCATCGATCTGCCCGATGCCTTCACGACCGGCTCATCGATCATGCCGCAGAAACGCAACCCGGACGTCTTCGAGCTCATCCGTGGCCGCTCGGCGAGCGCGCAAGCCTGCCTGCATGAGGCGCTCGCCATCGTCGCCAAACTGCCCTCGGGCTATCAGCGCGATCTACAGCTTCTCAAGGCGCCGCTCTTTCGCGGCATCGATCTGTGCAAACAGACGCTCGACATCCTGCCGGCCGCACTCGATGGCATTCACTTCCGCAAAGAGAACATCCAACTCGACCCGTCGATCCATGCCGCGGCCGAAGCCAATGCGCTGGCCGTAAATGAAGGGATCCCCTTCCGCGAGGCTTATCGACGCATCGCCGAGAAGTACCGGAAACCGAGTTGACGAATTGCGGTAGTTCATGACGACAAGCTCCGTCGGGTCGCGCTGCCGTGGCTGCCAACATTTGTCAATAGGCTGAGTCAAGAAAAATATTTCGCTTCGGCTGATAATCGCCCACTCGTTTTCTCGCTATTCGCTTAGAGAACGCTGCTTCAGACGGCGCCGAAAGGGGCCGGTATGACGGGAAGGATGCTTTCGGATCGAAGGACCACGAAGGTCTCGCCAGATTGTTGCTTGGACGTGCGGCTACTGATCATGTTGATCGCACTTGGGTGGTCGTCCGCAACGTACGCGCAGACCGTACCGGCGAACTGTCGGCCACTCGCCGGGGCGAACTACGACTGCGCGGTTCGATTCCCGGCTCACTATCGATTCATCGCGGGAATCTGCGGCGGCCCGACGGCAAATCAGCCCACCGAAGCCGCCGCACACGCGGTCTTCGAAGATTCCCTCGAGGGCTCCGAATGCCCGGTCACCATTGAACCCATAGGGTGGATCAGTCCGTCGGCGCCCAAGATGATTCCGCAGGACTTCATCGTCGCCTGCGGCGGCAGCGGCACGTACCCCACCATGAACTACGGCAGTGAGTCGACCAACTGGCTGCTGGACGAAGTGATCACGACTTCACCGCCACCGAGCTGCGAGAATTCACAGGAGACGATTCGCGGTTCAGTCCGCCGCGAGCACAGTTTCTTGTGCGCAGATGGATATTCCACGCACACCCAGAATGTGTGTTCGCGCTTGTCTGGCAATCGGGACCACGCCAAGAACCTGGGGAACTCCTGTCCGCCAAAGGGCGAGTGCCGGACTGACCACCCGATCAACATCGGTGCAGCCAACAAGTTTCGGGCCGAGACTGATTATCGCGCGCCAGGGACTTCGCCTCTCGCGTTTGTCCGCTACTACAACAGTTTTCCGGGCAATTCGGGGTTCACTGGTCATTACTACGACCCGAATTTCGAACTCCATGCCGGTCAGGGAACGAGCGGCTATGCGTACTCAAGCGCCGAGCCGAGCGAGTCGACCGGACGCTACGGGGTTCATGCCCTGGGCGCGGTCGGAGTTGCCTGGCGGCACTCCTATCAGCGAGTCATTGTGCGCGAGACGACTGCGCTGATCACCAACGCCTTCGCTTTCCGCCAGGATGGCCGCGTGCTGACGTTCACGAAGATGAACGGTCAATGGTACGGTCACGCCGATGTCAATGACCGGCTGCAGGAAGTCCTTGACGGTGGAGGTGTGCAGACCGGCTGGAAGCTGATCCTTGCTGATGATTCGACCGAGACGTTCGATTTGGCGGGTCGGCTGCTCACGATTCGCAGTCGCTCAGGCATCGAAGAGGTATTGGGCTATGACAGTTGCGGGCGGCTCGCTTCGGTCACGGATTCCTTTGGCCACGTCCTGTCACTCGCCTACTCGAGCGCCTGCGGAGCGTTCAATCCACAGCGACTTGCCACCCTCACGGTGCCGGGCGGGGGAACCTACCAATACGGCTACGACTCGAGCGGCCGGCTAACGACGGTAACTGACCCTGCCGGCACGACGCGCCAGTATCACTACGAGAACGGTAGCTATCCTCTCGCGCTCACCGGAATCACGGATGAATCAGCACAGCGCCATGCCACGTTCGGCTATGACGCCCAGGGTCGCGCGAGCTTGAGCGAGCTCGCCGGTGGGGCGGATCGGATCAGCATCGCCTACGTCGGCAGCTCGATTGTCTCGCCGCAGGCCACAGTGACCATGCCGCTTGGGGGCGGCGGTCACCTACGTTTTCACCACCAAACAGGGCGTATCCAAGATCAGCACACAGAGTGCCTATTGCGAGGGCTGCCCCGTCAATGCCAAGTCGATGACGTATGACGCCAACGGCAATATCTCGATCCGCAAGGACTTCAACAACCGCGAGACGCGCTACAGCTACGATCTGGCGCGCAATCTTGAGACTTCACGGACCGAAGCCTATGGCACGCCCAAGGCGCGCACGATCACGACCCAGTGGCACGCGACATTTGGGCTCCCGACCCAGATCGACGTGCCCAATCGCCGCACGACGTTTACGTATGATGCGAACGGCAACGTGCTGACGCGCACCGTGACGGATCTGTCGGTCACGCCTAATGTGTCGCGCACCTGGACCTATACCTACAACGGTGTCGGCCAGGTCCTGACCGCGGACGGCCCGCGCACGGATGCTTCAGACGTCACGACCTACGCGTATTACACCTGCACCACCGGGTACCAATGCGGGCAAGTCCAGACGGTCACGAACGCGCTCGGGCACGTGACGACTTACAACACCTACAACGTACATGGGCAGCCGCTCACGATCACGGATCCGAACGGGCTCATCACGACGCTGACGTATGACGCGCGACAGCGCCTGATCAGCCGCGAGGCGGGTGGCGAGACGACGTCATTCGAATACTGGCCCACCGGGCTGCTGAAGAAGATCACACTGCCGGATCTGAGCTTCATTCAATACACGTACGATGCGGCGCACCGCCTGACGCAGGTTAGCGATTCGGAGAGCAACCGGATCGTCTATGCGCTGGATGCCGCCGGGAATCGCATCAAGGAAGAGACCTTCGATCCGTCAAACTTCCTGGTGCGGCTGCACCACCGCGCCTTCAACACGCTGAATCAGCTTTGGAAAGAAATCGGTTCCGCCAACACCGCCGCGGTGACCACCACGTTTGGCTATGACCCGGTCGGCAATCAGACCTCCGCCAACGCGCCCCTGGGCCGCAACACCGCAAATCTCTACGATGAGCTGAACCGCCTAAAGCAAGTCACCGATCCCGCGAGCGGCATCACGCTCTTCGGCTACGACCCGAATGACAACCTGACTTCGATCACGGACCCCCGCGGCAAAGTCACGAGCTACGTGTACTCAGGCTTCGGCGATCTCAAGCAACAGACGAGCCCGGATACTGGTGTCACGAACAACGTCTACGACTCCGGTGGAAATCTGCAATCCTCAACCGACGCCCGCGGCAAAGTCAGCACGTACAGCTACGACGCCTTGAATCGCGTCACGCAATTGAGCTACCCGGATCAGACAATCGGCTACACCTACGACACCGGCGCCAACAACAAGGGTCGGCTCATGCAGGTGACGGATGGTTCGGGCTCGACCAGCTGGACGTATTCATCGCTCGGCCGTGTTGCCTCGCGTACGCAGTCAATGGGCATGAATAAAACGGTGGGTTACGGCTACAACTCATCCGGCCAGCTGACGACTCTAACGACTCCATCCGGCCAGACGATCGCATATGCGTATGCGAACAACCGGATCAGCAGCGTCACGGTGAACAGCACGACGCTCCTCAACACCGTGCTCTACGACCCCTTCGGTCCGTTGCGTCAGTCGACTTGGGGGAATAGTACGCTCGCTGTGCGCAGCACCGATCAGGACGGCAATCTCGATCAGCTCGACAGCGCGGGCCTGCGGACTTATTCCCAGGACGATGCGTTCCGGATCACCGGCATCACCGATGCCGTGAACCCGAACCTGAGCTGGACCCAGGGCTACGATCTGCTGGATCGCATCACTTCGGCCGCGCGCACCGGCCAGAGCCAGACCTGGACGTACGATGCCAACGGCAATCGGTTGACCCAGGGCGGGACCACCAGCTCGACCTTCACGATCTCATCGACCAGCAATCGGCTCTCGAGCGTGAGTGGCGCGCTGACCCGCACATACGGCTTTGACGCCGCCGGCAACACCACGAGCTACAGCGGGTTCACGTTCACGTACAACGATGCGGGGCGAATGACGGGAGTCACAGGCGGCGCCACCGCGAGCTACAGCCCAAATGCCTTGGGCCAGCGGGTAAAAAAGGTCGCAGGCGCCGTCACCACCTACTTCGTGTATGACGAAGCCGGGCATCTGATCGGGGAATACGACGGCTCAGGGAGCCTCATCCAAGAGACAGTGTGGCTGGAAGACATACCCATCGCGACGCTGAGGCCGAATGGAGGCAGTGTCTCAATCTTCTATGTTCACGCCGATCATCTGAACACCCCACGTCGGATCTCGCGGCCTAGTGACAATGTGATTGTGTGGCGGTGGGATTCGGATCCGTTCGGGACCGATGTGGCGAATCAGGATCCTGATGGGGATTTTAACCAGTTCGCCTACAACCTGAGGTTCCCGGGGCAGTATTTGGATGCCGAGACCGGGCTCAGCTACAACTACTTCAGAGACTACGATCCGCAGATCGGGCGGTATGTCGAGAGCGATCCGATCGGACTCGAAGCGGGGGTGAACACCTACGCCTACAGCCTTGACGATCCACTTCGCAGAGTTGATCCAATGGGGCTGGTTCCAGGCGCGGGGCCAGGGTATTTTCGTAGAGTTAATTGTTTCGGCAAGTGGATGGCCCAGTGCAAGACGCAATGTGCGGCTAGAGGCGGTGTGAAATCTTGCATGGTGACCAAGGGCGCGATAGGGATGCCCCCGAAAATCTATATCGTCCCCACTAGCTTGAGTTGCGAGTGCAACTGCGAACCCGAGCCAGAACCTCAGCCCAGCCCGACTGTTAATCTGAACGACACCACCACCACCACCACCGCTGCTGCTGCCTTACTGCTCCTCATTGCGATTCTTCTATCACCGGTGGGCGCATAGGGAGACATGCTGGCGAGCGTTTCGTATGGACCAAACTCCCGCGTTTGAGAAAGGGAAGTGGTATTTCACTCTCTCGTATTACGACGAGAAAGGGACGATACCTTTGATCGAGACAATCGTCTTTGTTGGCCTTGACTTGATAGAAGGCGACACACGTAACCCGGAACGCACTTGGTATTTCAAGCAGCCCGACAGTTTCCTGTCTACGGGAGATCGAGTTACGCCTGCCGAATATGAGCACTGCGTTCGGTATGGTGAGGACACCATAGAGCTTGTGCTTGATCTTCCAGCGTTGATCGCACGACTTCAAAGGTGAGATCGCCGCGAGTCAAGCCCACCCCGGCGCGTGAAGCTCCCGCACATGCGGAGCCGGAACATTGAACGGTGCCAAGCCGACGGTGGATGCACGCTTGCCACTCGTTCCGTTCGGCATCAGCTTCAACGGCCGCCTCCTGCCTCGTTGTCGGCGTCTGCCTGACTTTCTGCTCCTTTAGTTCAGTTCAGGGCCTATCTCGGTTCCCGATGCGATCATATTGGGAGTCATATTGTTGAGTTCTATAACGTCAAGGCGGGAGCGCGCGAGCGCCTGCGGATTCTCGCGATGCCGGGCCACGATTCCGATTCATGTCGGGCGAGCATTCCGATCGATGCCGGCCGGGGTGACGCGGTATCGGAACTTTCGAGTAGAAGGGAGGCGTTCGTCAACGGTCTTTCGATATGGAGGGCGTAGGACTCTTGAGCGCCGACCCGCGCTGCTTGCGCATCGAGTCACCCTTGTGCGTATTTCACGTGATGCCGGGCCGGCATTTCACGCATGCCGGGCCCGCGTTTCGTGGCCGGGCGCGGAACGGGTCGGCGCGAGGACGGGAGGAGCCCCTCCCGTCCCCATATTGACGTCGACGTCGACTTACTGGCTGTGAGCCTGGTGATTGCCGCAGTCCACTTCGCCCGAAACGCTGATGAGGGGGTTGCCGTCGTCATCCTCGACGTTGACGATGGCGGTGTCCCTGATGCAGCCACCACGCTCGCCGCCATCAGTGAACGTCCACTGCGCCGTGCACAAGCGGGACTCGCCGCCGACGTTTCTGCAGATGCCGGTCCCCTCGCCCACGAACGTGTCGAACGACGCATCGGGTGGGTTCGGATCGATTCCCGGGTCGTCCATACAGATGGCGCTGGTCAGATCCCCCAGGTGGAAGCTCCAGCCTGTGCCGTGGTCATTGATCTGCAGGTTGTCGCTGTTCCGCGGGTCGCAGTGAAGCACGAAGCCGTGCGTGATTCGCTGCTCGCCGCCGTACTCCAATGCAAAGATGCTTCCACCACCGGTCATCCAGCAGTTCGACCGCCCGCCGGCGAGTGCGTAGGCTGCCACGACCAGGCCCGCCGGTATGGCCAAAGCCGCGAGTTTGAACATTCTCTTTCTATCGTTTCGCATGCTGATCCCCCGACAGTCAGCCGCCGTTGAGGAACCCCCATAAGCCGAGCTCACCACCGCCGAAATCGGCACTGGCGCACGCTTCGACGATTGAAGATTCCCTCCGAGCTGGCTGTTGTTTTGAGTTTTTGGAACGTGTTCAACATACACCCTCGAACATTGGAGGCAATCTAGTCTTCACATAAGCGAGCGTCATTTGTCGGTTGAGCCGGCGCTCCGCGGGTGAAATTGATGGTGGTCCGCCGCTTCTCGGGCGCATCGAAGTGCCCAAACGCGGCGATGGTTTTCAAAGTCTCGGAGCACTCGGCATGAAATCGATCACGGGATGGAATCTGCGGTGCTTTGCGCGGCTCGCGGCGCTCGTAGTCGTGGGTCTTGGGCTCGTTGTCCCGGCGTTCGCGGACCCGCCGTCGCAGGCGCCGGCGCATGGCTGGCGCAAGAAGCATGATCCCTACTACGTCGGCTACACCGGGCACCAGTGGGAACACGATTACGGAATCATCGATGGCCGCTGCAATCGCGAGGCGATCGGCGCGGTCCTTGGCGGTGTGGTGGGCGGCGCGATCGGATCGCAAGTCGGCGACGGTGACGATCGCGTGGTCGCGATCGTGCTCGGCACCGTGATCGGCGCGGTGATCGGCCGCGAGATCGGTCGCGACCTCGACGACAGGGACCGTGCCTGCGTGGGTCACTCGCTCGAGCTGGCGAAAGACGGCCAGAGCGTGCGCTGGCTGAACGACAGCACCGGTGTGAGCTATGTACTGACGCCGGCCGGTGGCTCGCGCGACGGCGGCAACTGCCGCAGCTTCACGTTGCAAGCTTCGCGCGATGGCAGAACGCAATCGCAGCAGACGCGTGCGTGCCGCACTGCAGACGGCACGTGGCAGATGAAGTAGTGCAGCGCGCTTACGGCCCGTCCTCTAGCGAGGACGGGCTGCATCGCGAGCAAAGTGCGGTGTGATCACCCGCCCGGAGGGGGCGCGGCGAAATCGATAGTCGTGATCAGATTCGATTGCACCGCCGCATTCTGCGTCGGTGAGAACGTCAATGGATCGTCGCTCGCAGGGTCATCGTCGCCGCAACTGAAGGCGACGGTGTAGGTACCAGCGGGAATAAACGCTGCCCGGTAGTCGTACTGCGTGGCGCCATTCACCACATTGACCGTCGCGACGACCAGCGGATCGACGTCTGGCATGCTCGCCGACATCTCCTCGACGTCGTCCGGGAGAACGTCCGCACCTGCAAAAATATAGACGCTTGGCACGCAATCCATTGTCACCAGGGCCGCGTCGACGCGTCCTGCGACGGCACCGACGTCGGCATCATCGACCAGCCGCAGCGTCGGGCGCCACAAGAACGCCTGAGTGCAGTCGATTCCGGAGCCACGCTGGCCCGGTGGAGCGTGAAGCGACTGGCGCAAGTCGACGTCGACCGTTAGCGCTACGCTGCCGTCGGCCGGCAGCGTGAAGCCGCGATTGAGCTTGAGCCCCGATTCGGCGCCGCTCGGCACGCGCAACTCGCATTCCGCACCCGAATCGAGCGTCACGTAGGAATCCCGCACATTGGGCTCGTTATCGACGATCAGACGCAGCCACTCATAGCGCCCGGCTGTCAGAACCACGTCGCTCAGCAGTATGGCGGCCCGCCCCTGCTGATACTGAAGCAGGTCGATCTGTCGCGGCGAGGGAGTCAGGTTCTCCACCATTTCCGGGGCGCTGCCCTCACGTTTGAAGGCCACGCTACTGAACTGAATGACGACGCTGCTTGCCTCATCGACGGGCGCGTCGGTGACCGACAGACTCACGGTGCCGGTATCCCCGCCGTCACCTCCGCCGCCACATGCCGCCGCGACGATACATAACGCCGTTCCGAGGCTTGCTCGAGATGAAGAGCTGAATTGGGTGTTTCGCATGGGCGACTTCCTCCGCTCGGTCGTGTTCACGCCCGACCTATGCATTGCCAAACGCACGAATGCCTGATGCGTTGACTCGATCGGGGCTGAGAAAGTAACAAAGCAGACGTCTGCGAGCCTACCGTCGCCATCCGCAGACAGGCGAACGCGCGAGCAGAAGCCTCATACGGCGTCGGGTTGCAGCTCGGGTCGCGCAGCTGCGAAGGCGGGCAGCTGTTCCAGGTGAGCGCAGACCTGGACCAGGGTCGGGTACGGTTTTATGTCGCAGTTGAATCGGCGCGCGTTGAACATCTGCGGCACCAGGTACACGTCGGCCATCGTGACGGTGTTACCGAAGCAGTGTCTGCCATCTTTGCTCGAGCCCCGGACCTGCTCTTCGATCCCGCGGAAACCTTCCGCGATCCAGTGCGCATACCAACGATTGACCGTCGCCTCGTCGTGTTTCAGTTCATCGCGCAGATAGTTGAGCACGCGGAGGTTGTTGAGCGGATGCATGTCGCAGGCGATATTGAGCGCGATCGCACGCACCTGCGCACGATCCGCTGCACTCTTCGGCAACAACGCTGGCGATGGAAACTGCTCCTCGAGGTACTCGATGATCGCAAAGGACTGCGCGATGACGACATCGTCGTGCACCAGCGTGGGGATGAGACCCTGGGGGTTGAGCGCCAGGTAGTCAGGCTGCCGATGCGTGCCGCTGCGCAGATCCTTGGAGATGGACTCGTACGCGATTCCCTTGAGGTTGAGAGCGATGCGCACGCGAAAAGCGGCCGAGCTTCTGAAAAGTGTGTAGAGTTTCATGAGGAAGGCGATGTTAGATTGGGTCCGATGAACGCGTCCACTCAATCACCAGGTCAACAGCACCTCCTGCTTGCGGAGCGCGAAGCGGCCCGCGTGCCCGCTCTGCCGCCGGACGTGAAGCCGCGACAGATCTCGCACGTGGGCGTGATCGGGGCGGGAACCATGGGCGCGGGCATCGCATTCAGCTGTCTCAATGCCGGCCTCGAGGTCAGCCTGGTCGAGCAGACTGCGGAGGCACTGGAACGCGGCCGGGCTCACGTCAGGTCCCTTCTCGATGCCGGCGTGCAGAAGGGCCGGCTGACTACCGCTGAGCGCGATCAGCGCCTCGCCGCGCTCGAGCCGACACTTGCACTCGATGCTCTCGATTCTGCCGATCTCATCATCGAAGCCGTATTCGAGAGCATGGCAGTCAAGCGCGAGCTCCTCGGCAAGCTGGATCGTATCGCTCGTGACGGCGCCATACTCGCCACCAACACCTCGACGCTCGATGTCGATGAGATCGCCGCCGCGACTCGCCGCCCACAGGATGTCGTGGGTCTGCATTTCTTCAGCCCGGCCCACGTCATGCGACTCATCGAGATCGTGCGCGGCCGCGCGACCAGCGCATCGGTGCTGGCCACCGCCCTCGACTTCGCGCGCCGCGTTCACAAGGTCGGTGTCGTGGTCGGCAACGCGTTCGGCTTCGTCGGCAACCGCATGTTGTACGCTTACGGTCGCGAGAACCAGTTCCTGCTGCTAGAGGGCGCGGCGCCCGAAGATATCGATCGCGCACTGCAGGAATTCGGAATGGCGATGGGCCCGAATGCGGTGGGCGACCTGGCCGGGCTCGACATCGGTTACAAGGCCCGACGCGAATTGCGAAACCGCCCGGCGGATCCGCGGTGGTTCCGTGTATCCGATGCTTTGGTCGAGCAGGGCCGGCTGGGCCAGAAAACAGGACGCGGCTTCTACCGGTACGAAACCGGCTCCCGCACTCCGATTCCGGATCCCGAGGTCTCCGCTCTCATTCGCAATGAAGCCGCGCGAATGAATGTCGCTCAGAGACAGATCACCGCTGAAGAGATCGTTGAGCGATGCACCGTCGCATTGATCAACGAAGGAGCCTACATCCTCGGTGAAGGCATCGCCCAGCGCTCGTCCGATATCGATCTGATCTGGGCCTTAGGCTACGGATTCCCGCGCGATCGCGGTGGACCGATGTTCTACGCGGATTCCCTCGGGTTGACGGCAGTGCGCGATGCCATCCAGCGTCTCGCCGGGCGGCACGGTCCGGAACATTGGCAGGTGGCGCCGTTGCTGGAACAATTCGCGCGCGAGGGCGGTACGTTTGGCGCCTGGCGCCGCGCCTGAAGTTTCAGAAATCCTCTTCGTCGAATTCCATGATGCTCGAGCTGCCCGCCGAAATTGCGAGAGCATGGGAATGCGCGCGCGGCATGATCTGATCCGCGTAGAACCTTGCCGTTGCGAGCTTGGTACGCAGGAAGTGGGCATTGGCCGCCGGGGATGATCCTTTAGCCGCGACCACGGCGGCCCGGGCCATCTGCCAGCCACCGCACACGACTCCGAGCAGCATGAGGTAGTTGAAGGCCGCAGCACCGGCCAGATTCTCGTCTTTGGCGCTGCCCTCGAGAATAAAGCGCGAACTCTCCCGCACCGCACGGACGCCGGCTGTAACTGCCTCACGAATCGGCTTCAGCTGGGCGCCACCCTCCGCCAGCTGCGCATCGAGGGCTTGCATCTCGCTGAGCATGTCATCGAGTGCCCGCCCTCCATCGCGCAGCAGCTTTCGGCCGACGAGGTCCATCGCCTGGATGCCGTTGGTTCCCTCGTAGATGGTCGTGATGCGCGCATCACGCAGGAATTGCGCGGCACCGGTTTCTTCGATGAATCCCATCCCGCCGTGGACCTGCACGCCGAGAGCGGCGACTTCCTGCGCGATCTCCGTGCTCCAACCCTTCACGATCGGGGTCAACAGGTCCGCGCGCGCCTGGTGTCGGCGGCGATCGGCTTCCTCCGACGCATGATCAGCGAGATCGAGGTGACCCCCGGTGACGTAAGCGATCGCGCGCGACGCTTCGCTCAAGGCGCGCATCGTGAGCAGCATGCGACGAACATCGGCATGGCGAATGATCGGCACGCGCTCCTTGCCGTCACGCGAGCGGCCCTGTTTGCGTTCGCGCGCGTATGCGACCGCCTGTTGATAGGCCCGGTCCGCGAGACCGACGCCCTGCACACCGACACCGAGACGCATGTGATTCATCATCGTGAACATGCACGCGATACCGTCGTGCAGCCGCCCGATGAGAAATCCTTCGGCGCCGCCGTGATCACCCAGGGCCATGACACATGTCGGACTCGCATGCAGTCCGAGCTTGTGCTCGACCGAAACCGGAAGGATGTCGTTGCGCTCGCCGAGACTGCCGTCGGGCTTCAGCTTGTACTTGGGCACCAGGAACAGCGATACCCCCTTCAGCCCGGGCGGTGCATCAGGACCGCGCGCCAACACCAGGTGAACGATGTTGTCGGTCATGTCGTGGTCGCCCCAGGTGATGAAGATCTTGCGGCCAAACAGCCGATAGCGGTCGCCGTGCGCTTCCGCGCGCGTCTGGACCGCCGCAAGATCCGTCCCGGCCTGCGGTTCCGTGAGACACATGGTCGCCGCCCATTCTCCGGACAACAGCCGCGGCAGGTATCGCGCGCGCAGCTCCGGGGTTGCGTGCGCCGCAAGCGCGAGGATTGCGCCGCCGGCGAGTTCCGGACAATTGGCGAACGCGGAGTTCGCCGCCGCCCACATTTCCCCGGCAGGCACAGCCACCACGCGCGGCAACCCCTGTCCACCATATTCCGGATTGCCGCTCAAGCTCACCCAGCCAGCCGCAGCGAACGCGCGGTAGGCCTCGGGAAAATGCGCTGCCACTTTCACGTCGTCGCCGACGACTCGTACGCCCTCGCGGTCGCCGCTGCGATTGAGTGGACTCAAGACCTCGCCGGCAAACCGTCCCGCCTCGGCAAGGACCGCATCGATAACGTCACTGGTGGCGTTCTCGAAGTCCGGAATCGTGGCCGCGAGCGCGGGCAGTCCGGCGAGCTCGTTGAGCACGAAACGCATGTCATCCAGGGGCGCGCGATATTCGGGCATGACTCCACCTCGTCCCAGCAATCCTAGCACCACTGCCGCCCGAGCACTCCGGGCGGCACTGTGTGGATGAGACGCAGTGTTATCATCGGTGCCTGCTTCCATCCGACCGCACACCCATGAGTATCTGGTTCCAACCCTTCACGCTCGACGATCTCGCTCCCTATTGCCGCAACACTCTGGTCGAGCACTTGGGCATCCGGGTGACTGAAATTGGACCCGATTTCATCAAGGGGACGCTGCCGGTCGATCAGCGCACGCATCAGACCATGGGCATTTTGCACGGTGGCGCGGCGGTGGCGCTCGCTGAAACTCTCGGCAGCATCGCGGGCACCATGTGCCTCGACATGACGCGGCGCGTGTGTGTCGGCCAGGAAATCAATGCCAATCATCTGCGGCCCGTGACCTCTGGCTTCGTTACCGGAACGGCGCGTCCGATACACCTCGGGGCGCGCAGCCAGGTGTGGCAGATCGAGATTCAGGATGAACGCGAGCGGCTGATCTGCATCTCGCGACTGACGCTGGCCGTGATCGAGCCCGGCGCGATGCCCGCCTTGAGGTCCTCACCATGAGCTGCCACCGCATCCCGCGAACGGTTCGAGTCGCTGCGCGCTCCGTTGCGCTCGCGTTCCTCGGTATGGCGATGCTGGCCGGCTGCGGGCAGAAGGGACCGCTCTTTCTTCCCGACTCCAAGCCGCCCGTCATTCAGCAGCCCGCTCCGTCGCCCACGACCACGCCCGCACCCGAAGAGCGCGACGAAGAAGAAAAAGAGAAACCGCGTTAGCAGGTCCCGGCGATGAGCAAGCCTCGTACGCTGTTGCTCGTGGACGGCTCCTCTTATCTCTATCGTGCCTTTCACGCGCTGCCCCCGCTTGCCAATTCCAGGGGCGAGCCGACCGGCGCCGTCTACGGCGTGCTGAACATGCTGTCGAAGCTCATGAAGGAGCAGGCGCCGGATTTCGTTGGCATTGTATTCGACGCTCCGGGAAAGACGTTTCGCGACGAGATCTTCGCCGCATACAAGGCGCAGCGTGAACCGATGCCGGACGACCTCCGGCGCCAGACCGAGCCGTTGCTCGAGGCGGTGGCGGCGCTCGGACTACCGGTCTTGAGAGTCGAAGGAGTCGAGGCCGACGACGTTATCGGGACGCTGGCGCGACGCGCCGCCGCGGATGGCATTCGAGTCATCGTGTCCACGGGCGACAAGGACATGTCGCAGCTCGTCAACGAATCCATCACCTGCGTCAACACGATGACCAATGCGACACTCGATCGTGAGGGCGTCAAAGCCAAGTTCGACGTCTACCCGGAGCAGATCGTCGATTACCTGGCGCTGGTCGGCGATAGCTCGGACAACATTCCGGGAGTGCCGAAGGTGGGTCCAAAGACCGCGGCCAAATGGCTCGGCGAGTATTCGACGCTCGACAACCTGATCGCGAACGCTGCGAAGATCGACGGCAAGGTGGGTGAGAGCCTGCGCGAGAACCTGCCGACTCTCGAGCTGTCGCGCCGGCTGGCAACGATCGAATCCAACGTCAAACTGGATGTGGCGCCCAAGGAGCTGGTGCCGCGGCCGATCGACGTCGAGAAACTGCGCGCCCTTTACACCCAGCTCGAGCTCAAGTCACTGCTGCGTCAGATTCCCTCGAGCGATGCGTCAACGAGCGGATCGCCCGCACCGGAGCCGAGCGCGCCGGGAGATGCGGTCGCCCCATCGGCGCCATCGGCGGATGCGCGAAGCTACGAAACGATCTTCACACGCGCCGATCTCGATCGCTGGCTCGAGATTCTGCGTCGCGCGCCGTTGTTCGCATTCGACACCGAGACCACGAGCCTCGACTACATGAACGCCGAGATCGTCGGTGTGTCGTTCGCCGCCGAGCCTGGGCACGCGGCCTACGTCCCGCTCGCGCACGACTACGCGGGAGCGCCTGCTCAACTCGGGCGCGAGGAAGTGCTGAACCTGCTTCGGCCATTGCTCGAAGACCCGCGGGCGCCGAAGCTGGGTCATCACCTGAAGTACGACGCTCACGTCCTCGCCAATCACGGCATCGAGCTCAAGGGAATGCGCTACGATTCGATGCTCGAGTCCTATGTGCTGAACAGCACCGCGACCCGGCACGACATGGATTCGGCGGCCGAGAAGTATCTCGGCATCAAGACCATCCACTTCGAGGATGTTGCGGGCAAGGGCGCGCGGCAGCTCACGTTCAACCAGGTGCCGGTCGAGCGAGCCGCCGAGTATTCGGCCGAAGACGCCGACGTGACACTTAAGCTCCACCGCACGCTCTGGCCGCAGATCGAGAAGCTGCCGAAGCTCAAGACGCTCTACGAGGAGATCGAGCAGCCGTTGGTCCCGGTGCTCAAGCGCATGGAGGAGCATGGCGTACTGATCGATCGCGACATGCTCAGGCGTCAGAGCAGCGAGCTGGCGAAACGAATGATGGAGATCGTGGCCGAAGCGCAGCGAGAAGCGGGGATGCCGTTCAATCTCGATTCACCGAAGCAGTTGCAGGAGCTCTTGTTCAACAAGCTCAATCTTCCGGTTCTGCGCCGCACTCCAACCGGGCAACCGTCGACTGCAGAGGATGTCCTCGAGGAGTTGGCGGCCTCATATCCACTGCCGCGACTGATCATGGAGTACCGCGGATTCGCCAAGCTGCGCTCCACTTACACCGACAAGCTTCCAGAGCAGGTCAACGCGCGCACCGGTCGCGTGCACACGTCCTATCACCAGGCCGTCGCCGCGACCGGCCGACTGTCCTCGACCGATCCCAACCTGCAGAACATTCCGATTCGCACACCGGAGGGCCGGCGTATTCGCCAGGCGTTCATCGCGTCTGCAGGTTTCGCGATCCTCGCGGCGGACTATTCACAGATCGAGTTGCGGATCATGGCGCACCTTTCCGGGGACCAGGGCCTGCTCGACGCATTTGCGCAGGATCGAGACATCCACCAGGCCACCGCAGCGGAAGTGTTTGGCATTCCGCTCGAGCAGGTGAGCGCGGATCAGCGCCGGTCTGCCAAGGCGATTAATTTCGGGCTGATCTACGGCATGTCCGCGTTCGGCCTCGCGCGCCAGCTAGGCATCGAGCGCGGCGCCGCGCAGCAGTACGTGGATCTGTATTTCCAGCGCTATCCCGGCGTCAAGCGCTTCATGGACGAGACGCGCGCGCAAGCCCGCGATCAAGGATTCGTCGAGACCGTGTTCGGGCGGCGTCTGTATCTCAACGATATCCGCTCGGGCAACGCCCAGATGCGCCAGTACGCGGAGCGCAGCGCGATCAATGCACCCATGCAAGGCACCGCCGCCGACATCATCAAGCGCGCGATGATCGCCGTGGATGCGTGGCTGGAGTCACAACGCGTGGCAGCAAAGCTGATCATGCAAGTCCACGACGAGCTCGTGCTGGAAGTCGCGAACGACGCAATAGACATGGTTCGTGACCGCGTCCGAGACCACATGGCGAACGCTGCGCAATTGCGTGTGCCACTGAAAGTCGACGTTGGTGTCGGCGCGAACTGGGACGAAGCGCACTGAATGTCGGCAGCTGGCGACAGATTTCTGTCATTCAGGATTCTGTGCTTCTCCGCGTCATCTCCGAACTGCATACTGCGGCCCATTGGGCTGTTTCTCCCGTGATTTTCGCTATTTGCACGTTCTCACTCTGAGCCATGGAGGTTCAAATGCTTCGCGCAACGATTGCCACACTCATACTTTCGCTGGCATCACTCCCTGCCCTTGCGGCCGACAACGGTTTCTACCTCGGCGCGGCGGTGGGCCAGTCCGGCGTTCAGCTCAGCGACGAAGATTTGGGCGGCGGACTCGGCGATGACTTCGACGGCGATGACACGGGCTACAAGGCGATCGTGGGCTTCCGGCCGCTCGATTTCCTCGCCTTCGAGGCCAACTACGTCGACCTCGGCACCATTGACGACGATGTGGTGGGCGTCCCCGTCGAGATCGACACCTCCGCAATCGACGCCTTCGTGGTCGGCATCCTGCCGGTCGCGATGGTCGATCTGTACGCCAAGGTCGGCATGGTGTTCTGGGACGCGGACGTGGACGTCGGGGGCATCGCCGTGAGCGACGATGGCGAGGACCTCGCCTATGGTGTGGGCGCGCAGCTTCGTTTCGGTAGCCTTGGCGCGCGTCTCGAGTACGAGCGCTTCGAAATCCAGGACACGGAGACGGTGGACATGATTTCGCTGGGCCTCACGTGGACGTTTCTCTGACGCAGCGGTGACAATTCGTTGCAGTCCGCATTTCTCGGCGTGTTTAATTATTGATATGGACTGGAACTTTCCTGGTAAGGCCCCATCAAATCGTACCGAGCGTTTGGAACGCTCCCCGCTTTCCTCCCTGAGCGGGTTTACCCGGTTTGTCATCCCCATGCCGGGTTAGTCTGACCCGGTGGTTCGGTCAACCGAGCCACCGGGTTTTTTATTCTCGAGCAATGCCTGGAGCGCGTGGCGCGCTTCCTCCACCCCGTCCTTGCTCACCGCCGAAAACAGCTGAACGGTCGCCCCGCCGTCGAGCTCGCCGGCGACCTGGCGCAATTGCTGCCTGGCCTCGTGGCGAGTGAGCTTGTCCGACTTGGTCAACAAGACGTGCAGGCGTCGCCCGCGTTGTCGGGCCCACGCGATCAAACCGCGGTCGTCATCATTGAGAGCGCGCCGGCAATCGACGATGAGCAGCAATCCGGTCAATGAATTACGCGTTTCGAGATAGCCGCCGACCAGTTCTTGCCAGTGCGCCCGCATCCGCGGTGGCACTTTTGCGTAGCCGTAACCCGGCAGATCGACCAGGCGCAGGCCGGGTGCCAACTCGAAGAAATTGATGAGCTGCGTGCGGCCCGGGGTCTTGCTGGTGCGCGCGAGGCCTTGGCGCTGGGTGATGGCGTTGAGCGCGCTCGACTTGCCGGCGTTCGAACGGCCCGCCACCGCGACCTCGACGCCGGAGTCGCCGGGGAACTGTTGCGCGTGATTGGCGCTGAGCAGGAAGCGGACGGTGGGGTACGCCGACATCGTTCAAGATGGACTTAACTGTTTGAGTGTAGTGTACAATTCGCCGCCCGCCGGTGCCCGCCATGAGCGGCATGGTGGCGGTCGGGAACACAAACAAGTCGATTCAGCAGGGAGCCAGGCATGAGAGCGTTTGGGCTGGTGGCCGTGATCGCAGGCGCGAGTCTGAGCGTGTATTCGTACGCGGAGGGCTCGGCCGAGGCCGGTGCGACCAAGGCCGCCGTTTGCCTCGCCTGCCATGGTCCGAACGGCAACAGCATCAATCCCGAATGGCCGAGCCTGGCCGGGCAGGGTGCGCGTTATCTCACCGAGCAGCTGAAGCTTTTTCGCGAGGGCAAACGCAACAACCCGGTGATGATGCCGATGGCCGCCGGATTATCGGATCCGGATATCGCCGACCTGGCCGCCTACTTCGCCGGCCAGACGCCAGCCGGGCTCGAAGCGGATCCCTCGTACTGGCAAGCCGGCGAAAAGCTCTATCGCGGTGGCGACACGAGCCGGCAGATTCCGGCTTGCATCGCATGCCACGGGCCGGTCGGCCGCGGCAATGAGCCGGCCGCCTATCCGGCGCTGCGCGCTCAGCATTCGGTGTACACGCAGAAACAGTTGACGGATTACGCCGCTGGCGCCCGACCGGGCGCGAATGCCGGGATCATGCACACCATCGCGATGCGCATGACCGCCGAGGACATTCGCAACGTTGCCTCCTATGTCCAGGGCATGCGCTGAACCCGGGCGCAACTGACCATCGCGATGCGGGTCCAAGTCCCGCACCATCGTATCGAGGGAGCATTCGGATGAAGAACCACGTCGCGCTCGCTTGCCTGCTGATGGCCGTGGCTGTCGGCTGCGGACAGGAGGCATCCAATCCCGCAGCCCCGCCCACAGCCGAGCCCGCCGCGCAGGTTGCTCCAGCAGGTTCCGACGCACAGCCAGCAACGACGCCCGTGGCATCAAAACCTGTCGCATCTTCAAACGCGAGTGACACGATCGAGGCCGGCGAGGCACTCGATAGCGGTGAAGAGGAGACCGCAGCATCGCGAGCCGACACTCTGCTCGCCGCTGCCCTGACGCAAGCAAAGCCTGCGCCCGCATCGCGCTGGCAACCGGGCGTGCATTACTCGACCCTGGTGCCCGCTCAGGCCACGAACGTGCCGGCCGGGAAAGTCGAAGTGGTGGAGATGTTCTGGTACGGCTGCAATCACTGCTACGCGTTCGAACCATTCCTCGAGAACTGGAAAAAGAAGGCACCGACGTACGTGCAGTTCACGCCCGTGCCCGTGACGTGGGGCCCGGCACATCGCGCGCACGCGCGTCTTTACTACACGCTTGCGGCTCTGGGCAAGGAAGCGGAGTTGCGTACCGCGGTATTCAAGGAAATACAGGTCAGCCACAACATGCTGGTAAGCAACGATCCGATTGAGACCGAGCAGATGCAGTTGCAATTCGCGCGCCGCCAGGGCATCAACGAAGCGGAGTTCCGCGCGGCCTACAACTCCTTCGCGGTCGAGACCAACTTGCAGCGCGCGGAGCAATTGACACGCCGGTACAGCACCGCTCCTCCGGTCATCGACCCGACCACCGGCAGCCGCAACAACTGGGGCGTGCCGATGATTGTGATCAATGGCAAGTATGCGGCGGATGTCGGCTCAGCCGGCGGCCAGAATCAACTCATTGAGCTGATCAACGATCTCGCGGCGCACGAAGAGAAGAAGGAATAGCGGCGCGAGAGCGACGCGCGGGAGCCGCCATGCTCAATACGTTCGTCGCACAACCTCAGGGGCTGACGCGGATCGAGGCAGCACCGGGGACCATTCCGGCCGATGCGCTGTGGGTCGATCTCATCGACCCGACACAGCAGGAAGAGCTGCTGGTCGAGACCACACTGGGCGTCGAAGTTCCCACGCGCGAGGAGATGAAGGAGATCGAGGCCTCGAGCCGCCTTTACGAAGAGAATGGCGCGCTCTACATGACGATCACGATCGTCACGCGTCTCGACTCCGACCTGCCGATCAGCTCGCAGATCACGTTCATCCTCGCCAAGGATCGCCTCGTCACGAATCGCTACGCCGATCCGCTGCCCTTCCAGCGCTTCATCGCCTACGCCGAGCGTCATCCGGCGGTGTGCAGCTCCGCGGTGAGCCTGCTGGCGGGTCTCATCGAGGCGATCGTCAATCGCATGGCAGACGTGCTGGAGCGCGTCGGCGCCGATCTCGATCAGCTGTCGACCGAGGTGTTCGCGCCGCCGAAGAAGTACCGACGCTCGGCGAAATCGGTGGCGCGTGATTCACGGACGATTCTGGCGCGCGTGGGGCAGAACGGCGACCTCACCTCGAAAGCACGAGAGAGCCTGGTGAGTCTTAATCGACTGCTCACTTTCGTGCAGCAGTCCGGCGCTGTCACGCTCCAGAACGATGTGCGCGCGCGCTTGCGCACCTTGAGCCGCGACGTGCTGGCCCTGTCCGATCACTCCTCGTTCCTCGGCACCAAGGCCAACTTCCTGCTCGAGGCGACGCTGGGAATGCTCAATATCGAGCAGAACAACATCATCAAGATCTTCTCGGTGGCGGCGGTGGTGTTCCTGCCACCGACGCTGATCGCGAGCATCTACGGCATGAACTTCCACCTGATGCCGGAGCTCGACTGGCTGCTCGGCTACCCGTTCGCGATCGGCCTCATGCTCTGCTCGGCGATCCTGCCGTACCTGTATTTCAAGCGCCGCGGCTGGTTGTAACGATTCTTCAC
>Ga0180063_1000087_pt1 | contig 21470 bp, 17 predicted proteins | sample EasRivT47_16_10D_FD_121776 | JGI IMG/M metagenome (GOLD analysis project Ga0180063, IMG submission 121776) | Soil microbial communities from meander-bound floodplain in the East River, Colorado, USA - East River metaG ERMLIBT47_16_10D | ecosystem: Environmental > Terrestrial > Soil > Floodplain ...
GGTGAGGCGCGAGAACGGCGCGCGGCCGATGAGCGAGTAGTAGTTTCCCTTAGCGTAATAGGTCGGCGGCACCTGCGCGGGCGGGAAACCCTGGATCGATGCGGCGACGCGCGGCGCGTGCAGGCCGGCGGAGTTCACCACCGTCCGGGCGAGCACCTGCATCGGCTCGGCGCCGCCGACCTCGAGCATGATCCCGTTGTCGCGGACGCGGCCGCGCTCCAGCGGACTCTTGAACGCGATCGCCGCGCCGTGCGCCTCCGCATCGCCCTGCAGCGCGAGCATGAACGCGTGACTGTCGATGATGCCGGTCGAAGGCGATAGGTAGGCCGCGATGCACCGGAGCGCCGGCTCAATCGACCGGGCTTCGTCGGCGGACAGGCGTCGCAGGTCGGTCACACCGTTCGCTTCCGCCTGCGCCTTGATCGCGTGCAGCTTGGGGAGCTGATTCTCCTCGGTCGCGACGAGGAGCTTGCCGCAGCGGGCATGCGGGATGCCGCGTTCAGCGCAGTACGCGTACAGGGCGAGCTTGCCGGCGACGCAGAAGCGCGCCTTGAGGGAGCCCGGCGGGTAGTAGATCCCGGCGTGGATGACCTCGCTGTTGCGCGAGCTCGTCTCGGTGCCGATGCCCTCGGCGGCGTCGAGGACAATCACCTCGCGTCCGGCGAGCGCGAGCGCGCGGGCCACGGCCAGCCCGACCACGCCTGCGCCGACCACCACTGCATCTACTCGTTCCATCGCGGATTGCGCTGTTCGCGTATCGGCTTGGAATTGTACCGGCGCCGCTGTAATCTCCCTCCCTTCCGCCGAAGGAGTCGCTGCATGCACCCCACCGAGCTCTTGTCCTCGCCGCGTGCCGCGCGGGCGGCGGCGCGCTCGGGCGAGCGGACCGGCAACACCGCCGGCGTCGCGTACGGCCACGTCCAGGGCAACGTCGCGATCCTGCCGCGCGAGTACGCGGGCGAGTTCGAGCGCTTCTGCCAGCGCAACCCGAAGCCCTGCCCGGTGCTCGCGATCGGCGACCCGGGCGATCCGCGCCTGCCGACCCTCGGTGCCGACATCGACATTCGCACCGACTGCCCGCGCTACCGCGTGTTCGAGAACGGCCAGTGCGTCGACGAGCCGCACGACATCAAGGGCTGGTGGCGTGACGATCTCGTCGCGTTCATCCTTGGCTGCTCCTTCTCGTTCGAGCAGGCGTTGCTCGAAGCGGGCGTGCCGCTGCGGCACATCGAGCAGCGCAGGAACGTGGCAATGTGGCGCACCAACATTCCCACGACTCCGGCCGGCCGGTTCCACGGGCCGCTCGTCGTTTCGATGCGCCCGTTCAAGGCGCGCGATGCGATCCGCGCGATCCAGATCACCTCGCGCTTCCCGACGGTGCACGGCGCGCCGGTGCACATCGGCCTGCCCGAAGTGATCGGCATTCGCGACCTCATGCAGCCCGACTGGGGCGACGCCGTCGAAGTAAAGCCCGACGAGCTGCCGGTGTTCTGGGCCTGCGGCGTGACGCCGCAGGCCGTCGTCGCGGCGGCAAAGGTGCCGTTCTGCATCACGCATTTTCCGGGGTCGATGCTGGTCACCGACCTGCGCAACGCCGAGCTCGCAATCCTCTGATGTCCTACCGGGAGAGAACGATGAAAATCACGCTGCGCCTCGCAACCGTTGCGGCCGCCATCGCCGTGGGCAGTGCTCACGCCCAGAGCACCGTGACGATCGTCAGTCATCCGATCGCGACCATGCCGCAGTACACCAAAGTCGACGTGCCGCTGCTGCGCGACGAGCTGCCGAAGAAGGCGAAGATCAACGTCAACCTCGCCGCCTGGTCGGAGCGCAACGTCGCGGGGCCGGAAGTTCTTCGCCTGGTGCGCTCGGGGCAGGTGGACATCGGCGCGGCGCCGCTCGCCACGGTGTCCGGCGACGTGCCGTTCCTCGACGCGGCCGACATGGCGGGGCTCAACCCGACGGTCGAGCAGGCCCGCAGGGCCGCCGCGGCGATGGTGCCGACCGCCAACAAGGAGCTGGAGCGCGTGGGGCTGCGCATCATCGCGACCTTCCCGTACACCGCTCAGGTGTTCTTCTGCCGCGGCAACGTGGCGAGCCTGGCCGACCTGAAGGGGAAGAAGGTGCGCTCGTTCGGCGGCTCGCTCAACGATCTCATCGCCGCGGTCGGCGCCCAGCCGGTCGGCCTGCCGTTCGGCGAGGTGTACGGCGCGCTCGAGCGCGGCGTGGTGGACTGCGCGGTCACCGGCACGGGCAGCGGCAACTCGGCGAAGTGGTTCGAGGTCGCGAACACGATGTACGTGCTGCCGGTCGCCTGGTCGACCGGCGCGTACTACGCGAACCTCGCGTGGTGGAACAAGCTCGATCCGGCCACGCGTGGTGCGATCGAGACGCAGTTCAAGGCGGTCGAGGACGGCCTGTGGAAGATGGGCGCAGACGCGACCGACGACGGCGTCCAGTGCAACGTCGGCAACGCCGCCGGCTGCAAGATCGGCAGCACGGTGACCTCCAGGCCGATGAAGGCGAACATGCCCACCGACGCCGACAAGGCCGAGATCCGCAAGGCGCTCAACGAGAAGGTCCTGCCGGCGTGGGTGCAGCGCTGCGGCGCGCGCTGCGGCGACGTGTTCAACGAGGTGCTCGGCCCGATCACCGGCGTGAAGTACGTGAAGTAGCCGCGTTCGCCACTGAGCAGGGGCCCCGGCGCGCTGCGCGCCGGGGATGCGAAAACGGCGAATCGCGGCTGGACGCCGACGCCGAGGCCCTGCCGCCGCGCGGTGGTTCCGGAGGCGGCGGGCGCGTAGTCCCGAACACGACAGCCTCCATCGGAGACCTCGATTCTCGCTGCCGCCCGCCGGTTTCTCGACCGCCTCGCCCGTTGGATGAACCTGGCGGCGGGGTGGCTGTTCGTGTTCTGCGCGTTCTTCATCACGCTGGAAGTCCTGGCGCGCAACTTCTTCGGCTTCTCCACCAAGTCGACCACCGAGCTGTCGGGCTACATGCTCGCGATCGGGATCGCGTGGGGCCTCGCGCACGCGCTCGCCGAGCGCATTCACGTGCGCATCGACGTCCTGGTCAACAAGCTGCCGGCGGGCATGCGGTACTACCTGCACGCGGTCGCCCTTGCGCTGCTGCTTGTGCTGGCAGCGGCGATGGCCTACGGGGCGTGGTACATCACGAGCGAATCGCTCGACTTCCGCGCCGCGGACATGAGCGGCCTGCGCACGCCGCTCGCCATCCCGCAAGGGCTCTGGGGCGCGGGAATATTCGTGTTCGCGGCGCTGTGCGCGGTGATGCTGCTCGAGGTGCTGGTGATGCTCGTGCGCGGGCGCGGCGGCGAAGTGGAGCGCATGCTCGGCTCGCGCACCTACGAGGACGAGGCGCGCGAGGTGCTCGAAGCGCTGGGCGCGGAAGAGCGCAGGGCATGATCGCGGTCGTCTTCCTCCTCCTGCTCGTCGGGGTGATGCTCGTCGTCGCGGCGTTCGGCGGTCACGCCGGGCCGCTGCCGATCGCCGAGCTCATGGTGCTGGTCGCGCTCTTCCTGCTCTTCTTCGGTGCGGGGGTCTACATCGCCGCGGTGCTCGGTGTGCTCGCGCTGATTCTCGGTTTCGCGTTCTCCGACCGGCCGTTCTGGCTCTTCATCGGCCAGATGCTGTGGAACCCGAGCTCGAACTTCCTGCTGGTCGCCATCCCGCTCTTTCTCCTGATGGGCGAGATCATGCTGCGCGCCGGCCTGTCGGAGAAGCTGTACCGGTCGCTCAACGTGTTCCTGCATCGCCTGCCGGGCGGGCTGCTGCACACGAACATCCTTTCATGCGGGGTCTTTTCGGCAGTGTCGGGGTCGAGCGTCGCCACAGCCGCCACCATGGGCTCGGTCGCCCTCCCGTACTTCCGCAACACGAGCTACAACCCGCGCTGGGTGCTCGGCTCGCTCGCCGCGGGCGGCGCGCTCGGCAACCTCATCCCGCCCGGGATCACGTTCATCATTTACGGGCTGCTGACCGACACCTCGGTCGGCAAGCTGTATCTCGCCGCGCTCGGGCCGAGCCTGCTCATGCTGGGCCTGTTCCTGGCGGTGATCCTGTGGCACGGCCTGCGCCAGGGGAAGCGCGAGCGCGGGGACGGGCCGGTGAACCCGGGCTTCGTGCGCGTGGTGATCGACCTCCTGCCGACCGTGGTGCTCATCGGGCTCGTGCTGGGGACGATCTACGCGGGGCTCGCGACCCCGACCGAGTCCGCCGCGTTCGGCGTCGTCGGGGCGGTCGCTTTCGCGGTCCTCGGCGGGCGGTTCAGCTTCCGCATGCTGAGCGAATCGGCCGAGGCGGCGGCGAAGACCACGGCGATGATCGGCCTGATCCTGCTCGGCGCGTATCTCCTCAACCACATCCTCACGAGCATCCAGGTGCCGCAGAAGCTGGCCGCGATGGTGGCGGGGCTCCCGCTGCCGCCGTGGGCGATCATGCTGCTCATCGTCGGCTTCTACCTCGCGCTGGGGACCTTCATGGAGGGTTTCTCCATGATCATCACCACGATCCCGGTGATCTTCCCGATCGTGAAGGCGCTCGGCTACGACCCGATCTGGTTCGGCGTCATCATCACGATGCTGGTCGAGATCGCGCTCATCAGCCCGCCCGATGGCACGGTCCTCTACGTGCTGCAGGGCATGCGCCCGGATCGAGGGTCGATCACCGACGTGTTCTGGGGGGTGCTGCCGTTCCTCGCCGTCTACATCCTGGCGATCCTGCTGCTGATGATCTCGCCGCAGATCGCGCTGTGGCTGCCCAGCGTAGCGATGTAATGGACGGGCGCTGGGAGTTCTGGATCGACCGGGGCGGGACGTTCACCGACGTCGTCGCGCGCACGCCCGGGGGCGCGCTCGTCGCGCACAAGCTCCTCTCCGAGAACCCGGAGGCCTACCGCGACGCCGCGATCGCCGGCATCCGGCACCTGCTTCGCGTGCCGCCGGGGGCGTCGATTCCGGGCGACCAGATCGCCGCGGTGAAGATGGGCACCACGGTCGCCACCAACGCGCTTCTCGAGCGCAAGGGTGAGCGCACGGTGCTCGTCATCACCCGGGGTTTCCGCGACGCGCTCCGGATCGCCTATCAGAACCGTCCGCGCCTGTTCGACCGTCATATCGTCCTGCCCGAGCTGCTCCATGCGCGCGTGATCGAGGTCGACGAGCGCGTCGGCGCGCACGGCAACGAGCTCGTCCCGCTCGACGAGGCGGCGGCGCGCCGCGACCTGCAGGCGGCCTACGACGACGGGTTCCGCTCGGTCGCGATCGTGCTGATGCACGGCTATCGGCATACACGGCACGAGGCGCGGCTCGGCGCGGCCGCGCGCGCGATCGGGTTCACCCAGGTGTCCGTGTCGCACGAGGTGAGCCCGCTCATGAAGCTCGTCTCGCGCGGCGACACGACCGTCGTGGACGCGTACCTCTCCCCGATCCTGCGCCGCTATGTCGATCAGGTGGCGGGTGAGCTCGCGGGCGTGCGCGTCTTGTTCATGCAGTCGAGCGGCGGACTCACCGACGCGCGGCGCTTCCAGGGCAAGGACTCGATCCTCTCCGGACCGGCCGGCGGGATCGTCGGGGTCGTGCGCACCGCGCAAGGCGCGGGGTTCGACCGCATCATCGGCTTCGACATGGGCGGGACCTCGACCGACGTGTCGCACTTCGCCGGCGAGTTCGAGCGCGCGTTCGAGACGCAGGTCGCGGGCGTGCGGTTGCGCGCGCCGATGATGAGCATCCACACCGTCGCGGCGGGCGGCGGCTCGATCCTGCACTTCGACGGCGCACGCTACCGGGTCGGCCCCGACTCGGCGGGGGCGAATCCGGGGCCCGCGTGCTACCGCCGCGGCGGCCCGCTCGCGGTGACCGACGCGAACGTGATGCTCGGCAAGATCCAGCCCGCCTTCTTTCCGGCGGTGTTCGGGCCGACCGGCGACCGTCCGCTCGACGCGGACGTCGTGCGGAGGAAGTTTGCGGCGCTCGCCGACACGATCCGCGCGGCGACCGGCGACGCGCGCAGCGCCGAAGCGGTCGCCGAGGGCTTCGTCGCGATCGCGGTCGGCAACATGGCGAACGCGATCAAGAAAATATCGGTGCAGCGCGGCTACGACGTCACCGAGTACACACTGTGCACGTTCGGCGGCGCCGGCGGTCAGCACGCCTGCGCCGTCGCCGACGCGCTCGGCATGCGGCGCGTGTTCATCCATCCGCTGGCGGGGGTGCTGTCCGCGTACGGCATGGGCCTCGCGGACATCACGGCGATGCGCGAGCAGGCGGTCGAGCTCCGCCTCGACGACGGAGCGATGCCGCAGCTCGAGGCGGCGCTGGAGCGGCTCGCGGCGGCCGCGCGCGAAGAGGTGCGGGAGCAGGGCGTGGCCGACGAGCGGATCCGGGTCGCGCGCCGCGCGCACCTGCGCTACGAAGGGACCGATTCCGCGTTGATCGTGGAGTTCGGTGCCCCAGCGGACATGGTCGCGCGGTTCGAGGCGGCGTATCGCCAGCGGTTCTCGTTCCTGATGCCGGACCGGGCGCTTGTCGTCGAGGCGGTCTCGGTCGAGGCCAGCTCGACAGGGTCCGAGATGCCGTCGTCCGCGCCCGTGGCGACCGACGCCGGCACCGCCGGGCGGGTCGGCGCGGCACGGCCTGCCGCGATCGTCGACATGTTCACCGGCGGCGCGCGCCACAGCACCCCGGTCTACCGCCGCGAGCAGCTGCGTCCCGGCGACGGGATCGACGGGCCGGCGATCATCGCCGAGGCGAACGCCACCACCGTGGTCGAGCCCGGCTGGCGGGCCGAGGTGACCGCGTTCGACCACCTGGTGCTCGATCGGGTGGCCGCGCCGGTGCGCACCACGGCGGTCGGGACGAGCGTCGACCCGGTGATGCTGGAGATCTTCAACAACCTCTTCATGTCGATCGCCGAGCAGATGGGCTTCGCGCTCGCGAACACCGCGTACTCGGTCAACATCAAGGAGCGGCTCGACTTCTCCTGCGCGCTGTTCGACGCGGACGGCAACCTGATCGCAAACGCGCCGCACATGCCGGTGCACCTCGGCTCGATGGGCGAGTCGATCAAGACCGTGATCCGGCTGAACGCGGGCAGGATGGGCGCCGGCGACGTGTATGTCCTGAACGCCCCGTACAACGGCGGCACGCACCTTCCCGACATCACCGTCATCACGCCGGTGTTCGACGACGCTGGCGCACGGGTGCTCTTCTACGTCGGCTCGCGCGGCCACCACGCCGACGTCGGCGGGATCGCCCCCGGGTCGATGCCGTCCGACTCGCGGACGGTGGAGGAGGAGGGCGTCCTCATCGACAACTTCCTGCTGGTCGAGCGCGGCCGCCTGCGCGAGGCGGAGACGATCGCGCTGCTCTCGTCGGGCCGGTATCCGGCGCGCAACGTCGCGCAGAACATGGCCGACCTGCGCGCGATGATCGCGGCGAACGCGAAGGGCGTGCAGGAGCTGGATCGCATGGTCCAGCACTTCGGCCTGGGCGTGGTGCACGCATACATGCGCCACGTGCAGGACAACGCCGAGGAGGCGGTGCGGCGCGTGATCGGCGTGCTCGGAGCGGGGGGGAGGGGCCCCGCGGGCAAGGGATGGCACGGCGAGTTCACCTACGAGATGGACTGCGGCGGCGTGATCCGCGTGCGCATCGCGATCGACCGGGCGGCGCGGCGCGCGACGATCGACTTCACCGGCACCTCGGCGCAGCTGCCGAACAACTACAACGCCCCGTCGGCCGTGTGCATGGCCGCGGTGCTGTACGTCTTCCGGACGCTGGTGGACGACGACATCCCGCTCAACGCCGGCTGCCTGAAGCCGCTCGACGTCATCATCCCCGAGGGCTCGATGCTGCGGCCGCGCTATCCGGCCGCCGTAGTGGCGGGCAACGTAGAGACCTCCCAATGCATCACCGACGCGCTCTACGGCGCGCTCGGGATCATGGCCTCCGCCCAGGGGACGATGAACAACTTCACGTTCGGCAACGCTCGCTACCAGTACTACGAGACGATCGCCGGCGGCTCGGGCGCCGGGGCCACCGCGCTCGCGCCCGACGGCACGCCGGTGGACGGCTTCGACGGGACCGACGTGGTGCAGACCCACATGACCAACTCGCGGCTCACCGATCCCGAGGTCCTGGAGTGGCGCTTCCCGGTGCTGCTGGAGAGCTACGAGATCCGCCGCGGGTCGGGTGGCGCCGGACGCTGGCGCGGCGGCGACGGCGGAACGCGGCGCATCCGTTTCCTGGAGGCCATGACCGCATCGATCCTTGCCAACCATCGACACATCGCGCCGCACGGCATGGCGGGCGGCTCGCCGGGTGCGGTGGGGCGCAACTGGGTCGAGCGGCGCGACGGGGGGCGGATCGAGCTCGGCCCCGCGGACCGCGCGGAGATGGCGCCGGGCGACGTGTTCGTGATCGAGACGCCCGGCGGCGGCGGCTTCGGCTCGCCCGCCGGCTGAGGCGCGCAGTAGCGGCGGCCCGGCCGGCCGCGCACCTGACCTTTTCCCGCAATGGCGACCGGATGCGGGCAGCGACCGGGCGGCGCTGGCACTTTTCCACGGGTGGGTCCACCCGCGGGGTGCTAGGATTCGCAAGATTCACGGTGGCATGACCGTGGCATATTGGCAGTGTGCAAGAGGGGCCGGAGCCCCATTTGCGAATCCCCAGTCACCGCGCAGGCCCTCCCGGCCGGGAGGGCCTGGCGAGATTGCATAGGCATCCTCACGGAGCATGGACAGAAGAACGGTTCTCACCAAGACCGCGAAGGGCCTCATGGAGGTCACCGGCAAGACGAGCCTCCTGCCCCGCGATCTGCGCAACGTCCTCTCGCAGGTCGACGGCAAGGCGACCGTCGGCGACCTGCATCAGAAGCTCGACAAGTTCACCGAAGCCAAGCTGATCGACACGCTGGCCAAACTCGTCAAGGACGGGTTCGTGCGCGAGTTCGTGTCGGCGCCGGCGAGCGTTTCCCCGCCGTCCCAGGTGCCGATCGTCCAGGAGGACGCGGACCTCGACTTCACCGCGCTCATCAGCAGGCCGCCGAGCCGGGCCGAGGTCACCGCGCAGAACTCCGCCGAGGCGGACGAGGTCGCGCGCCAGGTCGCGCAGGCGCGCGCCAGGCAGGACACGGATGCGCGGGGGAAGGCCGAGGCCGAAGCGCGCGCGCGGGCTGAAGCCGACGCCAAGGCGAAGCGCGAGGCGGAGGAGCGCGCACGCAGGGAGAGTGAGACAAAGGCCAAGGCGGAGGCCGAAGCCAAGGCGAAGCGCGAGGCGGAAGAGCGTGCGCGCAGGGAGAGCGAGGCGAAGGCCAAGGCGGAAGCCGAGGCCAGGGCCAAGCGCGAAGCGGAAGAGCGTGCGCGCAAGGAAGCGGAGGCCAAGGCGCGGGCGGCGGAAGGCGAAGCGCGTGCGCGGGCTGAAGCCGAGGCGAAGGCGAAGCGCGAGGCGGAAGAGCGCGCGCGCCGGGAGGCCGAAGCCAAAGCGCGCGCGGAGGCCGAAGCCAAGGCGAGGGCCGCCGCCGAGGAGAAAGCGCGGCGGGACGCCGAGGCGCGTGCCAAGGAAAGCGCCGAAGCGCGGGCGCAGCGCGAGGCGGAGGAGCGCGAGCGCAAGCAGGCCGAGGAGGCCGCGCGGCGCGAAGCCGAGGCCCGCGGCCGCGCCGAGGCGGAGGAACGCGCGCGCAAGGAGGCCGAGGCCCGCACCCAGCGCGATCAGGAGGAACGCATCCGGCGCGACCTCGAGGAGCGGGTGCGGCAGGCCGAAGAGCAGTCGCGTCGCGATGCGGACGACCGGCGCCGCCGCGAGGCCGAGGAGCGGGCGCGGCGGGACGCGCAGGACCAGGCGCGGCGCGAAGCGGAGGAGCGCGCGCGGCGCGAGGCCGAGGAGAAGGCGCGGCGCGAAGCCGAGGAGCGCGCGCAGCGCGAGGCCGCCGAGCGGGCCAAGCGCGAGGCGGAAGAGGCCGCGCGCCGCAAGGACGAGGAAGAGCGTGCGCGCCGCGAGGCGGAACGCCGCGCGCGGGACGAGGAAAAGGGGCGCGCCAAGGCGGAGGCCGAAGCGGCCTCGCGGGCGCGCCGCGAGGAACGCGCGCGCGAGAAGGCGGAGGCCGAGGAGAAGGCCGCCGCGCGGGCGAAGGAGCGCGAGAAGGACGCGGCCGTCGTGTCCGCGCGCCTGGAGAAGATCCGTAGCGGCAAGGGCAAGGGCGGGTTCGGCAAGTACGTCGGCTTCGCGGCGATCGCGGCGGTCGTTGGCGCACTCGTCTACCTCCATTTCATGCCGCTCGACATCGCGAAGTACGAGGCGCTCGCGACCCAGCGGTTCGGCCAGCCGGTCAAGATCGGCGCAGGGAGCATCTCCCTGATTCCGTCGCCGACGATCCGGTTCGAAAACGTGACGGTCGGTGCGGGCAAGAACATCAGGATTGCGTCGGTCGCCGCGACCCCCGAGTTCGGCGCGGTGTTCGCCGATCCGCCGGTGCTGAGCTCGCTCGAGGTCTCCGGCATGACCCTCGACGCCGCAGGTCTCGCCGGCATCCTGTTCGGACGGTCGACGGGGACGGCGCTCGGCATCGAGCGCATCCACGCGACGGGCGTCAAGGTCGTCCAGTCGGGACTCAACCTGCCCGAGCTCGACGCGACGGTGACTTTCCAGGTCGACGGCGCGGTGCAGAAGATCACCGTGTCCAATCCCGGCAAGACCCTCGCCGCCCAGATCGAGCCGCAGAGCAACGGCCGGGCCGCCGTGGACGCGTCGATCGGCGGCGCGGGCGCGCTGCTCGGCCTGCCATTCGAGGTGGAGTCGCTGAGCGTGAAGGGCGTCGCGTCGGCCGCCGAGTTCGTCGTGAGCGAGCTCGACGCCAAGATCTTCGGCGGGTCCGCGCGCGGCAAGGGCACGCTGCGCTGGAGCGGGCCGCTGTCGTTCGACGGCACGCTCGAGGCGCGCGGCCTGGAAGCGAAGCGGCTCACGCCGATCCTGACCGGAACGGTGCAGGGCCCGATGGCGATCGCCGCGCAGGGCGAAACCCTCGAGAAGCTCGCCGACGGCGCGCGCCTCGACTGGAGCTTCGCGGTGCAGAATGGCCTGATCAACGGCATCGACCTGCCGCGGACCCTGCAGGCGGGCAAGAGCGTGGGGGGCACGACCAAGGTCGACGAGATGACGGGGCAGGCGGTGGTCGGCGACGGCAAGGCCGCCCTGCGCAACATCCGCATCGTCGGCGGCCCGATGCAGGCGAGCGGCGCGATCGACATCGAAGGCGGCAAGACGCTCGCGGGCCGGTTCAACGCCGACATGAAGACGCCCGGCGCGAACCTGCGCGCCACGCTGCTCGTGTCCGGCACGCCGGCGCAGCTCTCGGTCAAGCGGTAGGGATTGCGCGAACAAAGGGGGATGCCGCCCCTTTGAACCCCCGTGTCGGAGGAAGCGCTGCTCGATTCTTCGCATAGGGCAGAGCTCCCGTAGGGTTCAACGCGGGCCGCGCGCGGGCGCCGCCCGTCGGGGCCGTATAATCCCGGGCGTCATGCCCATCCTGAAGTTGCGCGGCGGCGTTGCGCTCTCCGCGTTCCGCCGCGCGAAGCTCGAGTCGGCCCTCCGGGCGTTCCACCCCAGCCTCTCCGTCGCCGCCGCGACCTTCTGGCACTTCGTCGAGACCGACCGTCCGCAAACGCCCGGCGAGGACGAGATCCTGCAGCGGCTGCTCCACTACGGCGAGCCGAAGGAGGAGGCCGGGACGGAGCCCGACGGCGCGCTGCATCTCGTCGTCCCGCGGCTCGGCACGATCTCCCCTTGGGCGTCGAAAGCGACCGACATCGCGCACAGCTGCGGCCTCGCGCACGTCGCGCGGATCGAGCGCGGGATCGCGTACCGCATCGGCGGGCACGGCGCGCGCGACGCGCGGGTGGCGGCGGCGCTTCACGACCGCATGACCGAGACGGTGCTCGACTCGCTCGCGGCCGCCGACCACCTCTTCCGCCACTTTCAGCCGCGGCCGCTCGCGACCGTGCCGGTGCTGGCCGGGGGACACGCGGCGCTCGAGCAGGCGAACGCGGGGCTGGGCCTCGCGCTCTCGCCCGACGAGATCGACTACCTGCTCGAGGTGTTCCGCCGCCTGGAGCGCGATCCGACCGACGTAGAACTCACCATGTTCGCGCAGGCGAACTCGGAGCATTGCCGCCACAAGATCTTCAACGCGTCGTGGGTCATCGACGGCGCGCCTCAGGAGGCGACCCTCTTCGGGATGATCCGCACCACCCACGCGCGCAACCCGCAGGGGACCGTGCTCGCGTACTCGGACAACGCCGCGGTGATCGAGGGACGCGCGGCGCGGCGCTGGTTCGCGCGGCCCGACGGCCGCTACGCCGAGCACCCGGAGCTGACGCACACGCTGATCAAGGTCGAGACCCACAACCATCCGACCGCGATCGCGCCTTTCCCGGGCGCGGCGACCGGGGCCGGTGGCGAGATCCGCGACGAGGGCGCGACCGGACGAGGCTCGAGGCCGAAGGCCGGCCTTGCCGGGTTCTCGGTCTCGAACCTGCGCATCCCCGGCTTCGAGCAGCCCTGGGAACGCGACTTCGGCCGGCCCGACCGCATCGTCTCGGCGCTGGCAATCATGCTCGAGGGACCGATCGGGGCGGCCTCGTTCAACAACGAGTTCGGGCGGCCGAACCTTGCGGGCTACTTCCGCACCTTCGAGGCCGAGGCGGGCGGCGTCGTGCGCGGCTACCATAAGCCGATCATGATCGCGGGCGGCCTCGGCAACATCCGCGCGGCGCACGCGTTCAAGGCGCCGATCCCGCCGGGCGCCGCGCTGATCCAGCTCGGCGGCCCGGGCATGCTGATCGGCATGGGCGGCGGCGCCGCGTCCTCGCTGGACGCGGGGGCGAACGTGGCCGACCTCGATTTCGACTCGGTGCAGCGGGGCAACGCCGAGATCCAGCGCCGCGCGCAGGAGGTGATTGACCGCTGCTCGGCGCTCGGCGAAGCGAGCCCGATCCTGTCGATTCACGACGTCGGCGCCGGCGGCCTGTCGAACGCGCTGCCCGAGCTTGCGCACTCGGCGGGGCGCGGCGCGCGGATCGATCTCCGCGCGCCGCCGAATGAAGAACCCGGCATGACGCCGCGCGAGGTGTGGTGCAACGAGGCGCAGGAGCGCTACGTGCTCGCGGTCGCGCCCGACCGGCTCGACGCATTCCGCGCGATCTGCGCGCGCGAGCGCTGCCCGTTCGCGGTGGTCGGGACGGCGACCGCCGAGGGCCATCTCACGGTGACCGATGCGCACTTCGGCAACAAGCCGGTCGACATCGATCTCGGCATCATTCTCGGCAAGCCGCCGAAGATGGTGCGCGACGTCGCTCACGTAAGCCGCGCGCTCGCACCGCTCGCGCTCGGCGCGGTCGAGCTGTAGGAGGCGTGCTACCGGGTCCTGCGCGCGCCCGCGGTCGCGGACAAGACCTTCCTTGTGAGCATCGGCGACCGTACCGTGGGCGGGATGAGCGCACGCGATCAGATGGTGGGGCCGTGGCAGGTCCCCGTCTCGGACTGCGCGGTGACGCTGATGGACTTCGGCGGGTACGCGGGCGAGGCGTTCGCGATGGGCGAGCGCACGCCGCTCGCCGTGATCGACGCGCCCGCGTCGGGCCGGATGGCGGTGGGCGAGGCGCTGACGAACCTGGCGGCGGCCGCCGTTCCCGATCTCGGCCGCGTGAAGCTCTCCGCGAACTGGATGGCGGCGGCCGGTTATCCCGGAGAGGATGCGGCGTTGTTCGACACGGTGCGCACCGTTGCGCTGGAGCTCGCGCCGGCCCTCGGCGTCTCCATCCCGGTCGGCAAGGATTCGCTGTCCATGCGCACGACGTGGCGCGAGGGCGGCGAGACGCGCGAGGTCGTCGCGCCGCTCTCGCTGATCGTCTCGGCGTTCGCGCCCTGCGAAGACGCGCGCCGCACGCTCACGCCGCAGCTGCGCACCGACCGCGGGGTGACCGAGCTCGTCCTGGTCGACCTCGGTCGCGGGCAGAACCGTCTCGGCGCCTCCATCCTCGCGCAGGTGTACGCGCAGATCGGCGACCGGACGCCCGACCTCGACGATCCCGCCGAGCTCAAGCGGTTCTTCAGCGCGATCCAGGCGCTCGCGCAAGACGGACTGCTGCTCGCTTACCACGACCGCTCGGACGGGGGCCTCTTCGCGGCGGCGTGCGAGATGGCGTTCGCCGGCCGGTGCGGTGTGACGCTGAACCTCGATCTGCTCTGCTACGACCCGCTCGCCCACGACGTCGACGGCAACGAGCGGCGTCCGGAGCTGATGCGCGGCCGCGACTTGGAGCGCGTGCTCGGCGCGCTGTTCGCCGAGGAGCTCGGGGCGCTGGTGCAGGTGCGCGCCGACGATCGAGGCATCGTGATGACTCGGCTGACGGAGGCGGGCCTGCACGCCCAGGTGGTCGGGACGCCGAACGACCGGGACGAGGTCCGCCTGGTGCGCAACGCCAAACCGGTGCTCGCCGAGAAGCGCGTCGACCTGCAGCGGGCGTGGTCCGAGGTGTCCTACCGGATGCAGGCGCTGCGCGACGACCCCGAATGCGCGCGCGAGGAGTTCGACCGGATCCTCGATGCGCGCGACGCGGGGCTTGCCGCGCACCTGTCGTTCGACCCGGCCGAGGACGTGGGCGCGCCGTTTGCGACGCGCAGCGCGCGGCCGCGCGTCGCGGTGCTGCGCGAGCAGGGCGTGAACGGCCACGTCGAGCTGGCTGCGGCGTTCGCGCGGGCCGGTTTCGAGGCGATCGACGTCCACATGAGCGATATCCTCTCCGGCCGGACGGCGCTCGGCGGCTTCAAGGGCGTGGTTGCGCCGGGAGGATTCTCGTATGGCGACGTGCTCGGCGCGGGCGAAGGCTGGGCGAAGTCGATCCTGTTCAACGCGCGGGCGCGCGACGAGTTCGCGGCCTTCTTCGCGCGCCGCGACAGCTTTGCGCTGGGCGTGTGCAATGGCTGCCAGATGATGGCCGCGCTCGCGCCGCTGATCCCGGGCGCCGCGGCTTGGCCGCGTTTCGTGCGGAACCGCTCGGAGCAGTTCGAGGCGCGCTACGTGGCGGTGGAGATCGTGCCGAGCCCGTCGCTCTTCTTCGCCGGGATGGCCGGAAGCCGCATCCCGGTGGCGGTCGCGCACGGCGAAGGGCGGGCGGTGTTCGCCACGGAGGATTCGCGTCGTGGCGCGCTGGTCGCCGCGCGGTTCGTCGACCACCGCGGCCAGCCGACCGAGCGCTATCCGCTGAACCCGAACGGCTCGCCCGAGGGCATCACCGCAGTGACGACCGCAGACGGCCGTTTCACCATCCTGATGCCCCATCCGGAGCGCGTCTTCCGCACGGTGCAGTGCTCGTGGCACCCCGAGGACTGGGGCGAGGACAGCCCCTGGATGCGAATGTTCAGGAACGCTCGCGTATGGGTGGGGTGAAGCTCGACGCCCCCTTCTACACCGAGGAGGAGCTCGACGCGCTGTACGAGGCCGATCCCGTTGCGGCGCTCCGAATCTCGCGCGAGCAGCACGTGCTGCAGAAGCAGCTCGAGGCAACGGCGGGAGCGGATTCCGGCGCGCCGCAGCCGACCGAGGCGCAGGCGCGCGAGGTGATCGAGGAAGCGCGCCGGATCCTGCAGCGCGACGGCGGCGACCTCGAGCTCGTGTCGCTGGAGGCGGGCGTCCTCCGCGTGCGGATGAAGGGCGCCTGCGCGGGCTGTCCGCGCGGGCCGCTCGACCTCAAGAACGTCGTCGAGCGTCTCGTGCGGGCGCGGCTGCCGGCGATCCGGAAGGTCGAGAGCGGCTTCTAGCGCGACTGCGTTACTCGACCTTGGCCTTGGCGCGCAGGTCCTGGATGGTCTTCGTGAACTGCTGCTGCTGGAGCGCCTGGGCGATCTGCGGCTTCGCTTCCTCGAGGGTCGGGATCTTGGTGTCGCGCACGTCCTCGAGCAGGATGACGTGCCAGCCGAACTGGGTCTGCACCGGGACCTCGGTGTACTTGCCCTTGGTGAGCTTCGTCATCGCATCGGCGAACGGCTTGACGTAGCCGCCCGGTGCGTTCCAGTCGAGGTCGCCGCCCCGGTCCTTGGAGCCGGGGTCCTTCGACTGCTTGGCGAGCTCCTCGAATTTCCTGCCCTTCTTCAGGTCGGCGACGATCTGCTTCGCCTCGTCCTCTTTCTCGACCAGGATGTGGCGCGCCTTGTACTCCTTGTCTCCGCGCTGGGCCTTGACGCGGTCGTACTCGGCCTTGACCTGGGCGTCGCTGATCGGCGTGCTCTTGATGAAGTCGGCGATGTAGGCGCCCCACAGCACCTCCTGCCGCGACAGCTCGATCTGCGCGGCGACTTCGGGGCTCTTCGGCAAGCCCTTCTTGGCGGCTTCCTGCGCGACGATCTCGCGGACGATGAGCTGCTCCTTGATCTCGTTGCGCATCTGTTCGCTGTCGGGCACGCCGCGCTGCGCTTGGGCGCGCACGACGACGTCGACCCGCGACTTCGGAATCGCGACCCCGTTCACGGTCGCGACGCGACTCGATGCGGCGGGGGCGGCCTTGTCCTGGGCCGCGGCGCGGTGGGCGGAGAGGCCCAGCGCGACGAGCGCGGCCAGAGCCAGGCGGGGGTAGGCGGGATTCATGCAGATTCCTTTCGGGAGGGAGTCGTTCGTATGCCTGACGCCTCATCGGGCGTCAGTGCTTTGATGGCGAGCGCATGGATCTCGCGCTTCATCATCGGGCCGAGGGCCGCGTACACCATCCGGTGCCGCGCCACGGTGTTCTGGTCCTTGAAGCGCTCCGAGACGATGGCGAGGCGGAAATGCCCGCCGCCGCTTTTCGCGCCTTCGTGCCCGGCGTGCAGGGCGCTCTCGTCCGCGAGGTCGACCTGCACGGGCTCGAGCGCGGCGAGCCGCTCGCGGATCGCGCGGGCGAGCTCGCTCAAGACTTCTCCTCGACGTACTTCGCGAGGAACATGCCCTGTGCGAGCACGAACAGCAGCATCAGGCCGATGCCGCCGAAGAGCTTGAAGTTCACCCAGGCGTCGGTCGAGAAGTTGTACGCGACGAAGAGGTTGGCGGCGCCCATGAAGCCGAAGAATGCGGCCCAGCTCCGGTTGAGCGTGCGCCAGGCGTGGTCGGGCATCTGCAGCTGCTCGCCGAGCAGCGTGCGGATGAGGTTGCGGCGCAGGAAGAGCTCGCCACCCGCGAGCACGGCGGCGAAGAGCCAGTAGAGAACCGTCGGCTTCCACTTGATGAACGTCTCGTTCTGCAGGAGCAGGGTTGCGCCGCCGAACACGACGATGATCGCGAGGCTCGCCCAGAGCATCGTATCGACCTTTCGGCCGCGGAGTTTCAACCACGCCACCTGGGCGATCGACGCCGCGATCGCGACGCCGGTTGCGACGTAGATGTCGGCGAGCTTGAACGCGACGAAGAAGAGGATGACCGGGAAGAGGTCGAACAGGAACTTCATGGGGCCTGGATTATCCCACGGACGGCGCTTGCCGCGCGGCGCGGGGCCGACCGGCCGTCCGCCCCCGCCGGCCGTCCGGCGGGGGCGGCATCCGCCTCAGCCCTTGTCGAACTTGAGCGACGCGGAGTTGATGCAGTAGCGCAGCCCGGTCGGCTGGGGGCCGTCGTCGAAGACGTGCCCGAGGTGGGAGTCGCAGCGCGCGCAGTGCACCTCCGTGCGGCGCATGAAGAAGCTCACGTCCTCCTGCGTCTCGATCGCCTCCGGCGCCGCGGGCTGCCAGTAGGAGGGCCAGCCGGTGCCGGACTCGAACTTGTGCGCGGAGCTGAAGAGCGCCTGGCCGCAGCCCACGCAGCGGTACATGCCCTGCTCGTGGTGGTCCCAGTACTGTCCGCCGAACGCCCGCTCGGTGCTGTGCTTGCGAGCGACGCGATACTGCTCGTCGGTGAGCTGCTTGCGCCACTCGGCGTCGGACTTGACGACCTTCTCGACGGTCTTCTCGCTCATCGAAATCTCCTGGTTGCGGTGCCCGCTTTGGTCGGCCGGGGTCGCCGGACCTTACGGCGCCCGACGGGCTGCAGCCGGCCGCACGATTCTCTACGCATACAATAGCCCAATGGATTCAGGGAGGAAACGGCAATGTCGATGGTGAAGATGGTCGAGTACGCGGACGCGTCGCCGGAGGCCCGCGCGGTTTTCGACGACATCATGGCGACCCGCAAGTCCGACTGGGTCAACAACTTCTGGAAGGCGCTCGCCACCCACCCGCCGACCCTGCGGCGTCTGTGGGAAAACGTCAAACAGGTGATGGCGCCGGGGGCGCTCGACCCGCTGGTGAAGGAGATGCTGTACGTGGCGGTGAGCGTCACCAACAACTGCGAGTACTGCATCCACTCGCACACCGCGGCGGCCCGCGCCAAGGGGATGACCGATGCGCAGTTCGCCGAGCTGCTCGCGGTCGTCGGCCTGGCGAACGAGACCAACCGGCTCGCGAACGGGTACCAGATCCCGGTCGATCCGCAGTTCGTGCCCCATCGGGACTGACGGTGGACTGGGACTTCGAGGCGCTGCCTGCGGCGCAGCGCTACAAGCTGCTCGTCGCGCTGGTCATTCCGCGCCCGATCGCGTTCGTCTCCACGCGCTCTCCCGCCGGCGTCGACAACGCCGCGCCGTTCAGCTTCTTCAACGTCATGGGCGAGGAGCCCCCGATCGTCGTGCTCAGCATGGATCGCCGCGCCGACGGCTCGCGCAAGGATTCGGCGCGCAACATCCTCGACACACGCGAGTTCGTGGCGAACATGGTGGACGAGCCGCTGCTCGAGCGCATGCACCGCTGCTCGGTCGCCTTCCCGCCGGAGGTGAGCGAGTTCGCCGAGACGGGTCTTACGGCGGTGCCGGCCAGCAAGGTGGCCGCGCCGCGGATTGCGGAGTCGCCCGTGTCGCTGGAGTGCCGGCTGCACACGCACCTGCCGTTCGCGCAGCGCGACCTCCTCGTCGGCGAAATCCTGTGGGTGCACGTGCGCGATGGCCTCGTGGACCCGGCGACGCTCCGCGTCGTGCCGGAGTACGCGCCGGTCGGCCGGCTCTACGCCAACATGTACGCGTTCACGCACGCACGCGTCGCGCTCGATCCGAACGCGTACGTGCAGGAGATGCGGCAGCGCGGGCGGGCGTAGGGGCGTGGAAACCTGACGCGGTCGACCCTGGCCACCTACTGCGGCACGCGCTCCAGAATGCAATCGAGCGCCGCCGCGTTGTTGCCCTGGTAGAAGGCGTTAATCGTGGCAACGTACTCCCGGGGCGTGATGACCTGGTGAAACAGGCGCGAGGTCTGATTGAGAAAGAAGGCGTCTGAGGTGAGGTTCGAGATCTGCATGCCGCCGATCGAGCGCGGGTGGCACTCCTGCGCGATCTGCCGGAGGAAGTCGTTGAACTCCGGGGCGCGCCGCCAGGAGTCAGGCGCGCACGCGGTGAGCGCAGCCGCGCCGAGGAGGGCCGCTATTGCGCGGCGGCCCATTCGTCGACCTTGATGCGCGCGACGACGCGGAAGCCGTCCTTTCCGGGCTCCACGACCGCCGCCTCGCCCTCGGCGAGATAGGGCGGCCCGGCCAACGCGACGAACGGGTTGCCGTGGCTGACGATCACGTCGTTCACGCCCATCGCCGGCCGCTGCGCGAGCAGCTGGTGCAGCGCCGCGTAGCGCTCCGGGTCGTCAGGCTGCGCCGGTCCGCCGCGGACGGCTTGGGTCTTCTCGGCGCGACCGAACGCGAGCAGCGCCGTCTCGACCGTGCGGCAATACGGGCTCGCCCGCACAGTGCCGATCGGGATCCTGAGTGCCCGAATCGCGGCGCCGATCGCGCGCGAGTCGTCGCGGCCGCGGTCGGTAAGGTTGCGCTGGGTGCTGCAGTCCTCGAAGCTCGTCATCTGGGCATCGGTCTTTCCGAAGTCGGTCGCGGCATGGCGGAAGTAGAGCACGTAGCCGCCGCCGCGCAGCAGGCCCACAGCTTCCGCCGAGGTAGCCTGGGCCGACGCGATACCCCACTGCGTGAGGGCCGCAAGCGCGCAGGTCGCCGCGAGGGCGCGCAGCGTTGGCCTCACTGCGCGAGGCCCGCCCGCACCTCGGCCGAGCGGTCCCAGAAATTCGGCAGCACCGCGTTGTGGTAGCCGGACACGAACGGTTTCGGCGTGCCGGTCGCGGCGTCGAAGACGTGGCGGCTCACGGCGCCGATGTTGGCGCCGTACACGTGGATGCTGATCGACGGGCGGTCGGAGAGCGCGTTCGAGACGACGTGGATGTCGCCGACGCGCGGCGAGACGAAGTCGATCTCGCCCGGGCGGACCGGATGGCTGCCGCGCGGCGTCATTGGCTGGCCGGCGACCGGGGCGCCGAACTCCTCGCAGCGCTCCTCGCCGCGCATCATGCCGACCATGCCCCAGACGGTGTGATCGTGGATCGGCGTCTTCTGGCCGGGACCCCAGACGAAGCTCACCACCGAGAAACGCTCCCGCGGATCGCAATAGAGCAGGTACTGGCGATACGAGTCGGCGGCCGCCTGCGCGAACTCGTCCGGCAGCCAGTCGTCTTGCAAGACGAGCGCGGAGAGCAGCCGGCCGCCCTCGTCGAAGAGCCGGCGCTCGTCGGCGCCGTGCGCGTCCACGAGCGCCGAGAAGGCGGCGATGAAGTCGCGGAAGCGTCGGGGATTGCTCATGCGGTCCTCCTGATGCCGAGTTCGGCCAGCACCTCGTCGGTGTGCTCGCCGAGGAGCGGCGGCCGCCGCCGGATCGGCGGCGCCTTGCCGAGCGGCGAGCCGAAGGTGCGCGTGCGCGCACCATTGGCGAGCTCAAGCGGCTGCACCCAGCCGTAATGGGTCACTTGCGGATCGGCGAGCGCCGCCGAGTAGGTGTTGATGGGCGCGCAGGGCACGCCCTGCCGGCGCATGATTGCGAGGCACTCCTCGGCGCTGTGGCGTGCGAACACCGCCTCGAGGATGTCCTTCAGCTCCACCTGGTTGCGCGCGCGCAGCGCGGTGGTCGCGAAGCGCGGATCGTCGGCGAGCGCGGGGCGATCGATGCCTTCGCAGGCGCGGCGGTACAGATCGTCGTTGCCGGCCGCCATCACGAAGTAGCCGTCCTTCGCGCGGAACGCCTGATACGGGGCGTTGCGCGGGTGCGCCGAGCCGAGCTTGACGGGGTCGCGGCCGTTGCCGAAGTACTCAGAGGTCTGCAGCGCGGCGATCGCCAGGGTCGTCCCGAGCATCGGCACGTCGATCCGCGCGCCTTCGCCGCTCGCCGCGGCGCGCCGCAATGCGGCGGCGATGGCATAGGCAGCGTACAGCCCCGCGGCGAAGTCCGTGAGCGGTACGCCCGACTTCACCGGTGCGCCGTCGGGTTCGCCGGTCACGCTCATCACGCCGCCGATCGCCTGCAGCGTGACGTCGAACCCGCCTTCCTCCGCGCGCGGGCCCTCCTGGCCGAACGCGGAA
>Ga0180063_1000088_pt1 | contig 21341 bp, 17 predicted proteins | sample EasRivT47_16_10D_FD_121776 | JGI IMG/M metagenome (GOLD analysis project Ga0180063, IMG submission 121776) | Soil microbial communities from meander-bound floodplain in the East River, Colorado, USA - East River metaG ERMLIBT47_16_10D | ecosystem: Environmental > Terrestrial > Soil > Floodplain ...
CCAGCGCACCGGAGACCCCGCGGCATCGCGCAGGCACATGCCGGTGAAGCGCACCCAGCGCAGCCTGCCGTGCGGCACGATGCGCAGGTCCATGCGCAGGACGGGCGTGGTGCCGGCGAAGTGCGCCGCCGCGGCCGCCTCGTACTTCGGGCGGTCCTCGGGATGGAACGGGAAGCGCGCGAGCATCTGCGAGCGCCCGCCCAGCTTCTCGTCCGGCGCGAAGCCCGAAAGCTCGCGCCAGCGCGACGAGCCGTAGAACTCGTCGCTCGCGATCTTCCAGTCCCAGTGGCCTTCGCCGGAGGCCTGCATGGCGAGCGCATAGCGCTCCTCGGAAAGCCGCTGCGCCTCCTGGGCGAGCTTTTGCGCCGTGATGTCGGTGGTCGCTCCCGCCACGCGCAAAGGACGGCCGTCCGCCGCGCGGAACACTTTTCCCCGCGAGCGCAGCCAGCGCACCTCGCCGGGGCTCACCTCGAACGACAGTTCGATGTCGTAGCTCTTCGCCGGGTCGGCGATCGCCGCCTGCAGCGCCTGCTCCTGGCGTGCGCGCTCGCCCGGGCTCACGGGCTGACGCGCCTTCCACTGGTCGCGGCTCGCGAACTTTTCCTCCAGCGGAACACCGTACAGCTCGCGGAAGCGCGCCGAATGGAACACCTCGTTGGCGACGAGATCCCATTCCCAGTGGCCCGCCTCCGTGGCTTCCATGGCGCGCGCGTAGCGCTCTTCCGACAGCCGCAGCGCCGCGGTGCGCTGCGTGACCAATGCCTCGAGGTGGCCGCGCTCGCGGCGCAGCAGCCAGGCGAACACCAGGCCGAGCGTCAGCACGATGGCCACGGCGCCGGCGATGCCGTACCAGAAGCGCGCGACCAGCGAATCGAAGCGCACGCTCTCGCGGCCCATGAGCAGGTAGTAGCCGCCCGGCAGCGTCACGTGCGAGCTGACCACGCGCATGGAAGCATCGCCGCCGAGCCCGATCACCAGGCCGTAGGTGCCGGGCACGTCGGGGACCTCGGCCGGCCAAGCCGGCAGGTTCCCAGCCAGGCGCCGCTTCTGCGGGTCGGCGAAGACGATGACTTCGTCGCGCGACAGGCTCGGCACGTACGACTCCACCGCCGCCGCGACCGCCTTCGGGCCGTCGCGGTGGAAGATTTCCACGAGCCTCTGCATCTGCGCGCCCGGGACGTAGGCGCGGAACGTGCCGACGTTCGCCTGGAACCCGTACCAGAGGGGGATCGCGAAAAGCGCGAGGGCGAGCACGCTGAGCGCGATGTAGCCCAGCGCGACCCGCGAGGAGGAAAACTTCATGCCGCGCCGTCGAGCGCTTCGTCCACTGCGGAGAGCAGCTCCTCGCGGGTGAATGGTTTCGGAAGCACTTTGCGCACACCCAGCCGGCACGCCGCTTCCGCGGATCCTTCGAGGCCGCGCCGAAAGCGCCCCGACAGGGCCAGGACCGGCGCAGCATACACCGCGCGCAGCGACTCGAGCAGCGGCTGCGCGTTGCGCGGGCTCGCGACGTTGGCGATCACGAGACACGGCGCCTTCTGGCGCTTCTGCCTCGGGCTGGCGATCGCCACGTCGTAGCCGGCCTCGCCGAGCCAGCGCTCCAGCAGTTCGCGAATCAGGTCGTCTTCTTCATGGATGACGACAAAGCTTTTTCCTTTCACCTGTTTCCTTACATTTCTTACAAGTCCCACATCTAACGATCGGCGCGGCGCGCAAATGTGAAGGCACGGCGGAGGGATGTGTCAGCTGACACATTGGCAACCGTAGCGAGGTCGCCGGCGCTTGTGACAACTGACACGGCCGGGCGCCCTGCGTTACATTGACACGACACACGCCGGGACCACCGTAGCCCGGCGATGCTCACGGAGACCGCAGCGACAGTGGAGACAACCGACGCCGGCCTCACCGCGCACATCCTCGCGGTCGACGACGATCCGTCGGTGCGCAAGATGATCGCCGACTATCTCGGCGACAACGAGATGCGCGTCACGGCGCTCGCGAGCGGCCGCGGGATCCGCGACACGATGGCGCGCGAGACCATCGACCTCGTGGTGCTCGACCTGCGCCTGCCCGGCGAGGACGGCATGGAGATCGCGCGCAAGCTGCGCCTCGATTCGGGCATCCCGATCATCATGCTGACCGGGCGCAAGGACGAGGCCGACCGCGTGATGGGCCTGGAGCTCGGCGCCGACGACTACCTGACGAAACCGTTCTCGCCGCGCGAGCTGCTCGCGCGCATCCGCGCGCTGCTGCGGCGCGCACGCGCCCAGCAGAGCGTCGCGGACGGACTGCAGAAGATCCGCGCCTACCGCTTTGCCGGCTTCGAGCTCAACGTGCGGGTGCGCCGCCTCACCAACCCGCAGGGCGAGAACGTTCCGCTGACGAACAACGAGTTCAATCTGCTCGCCGCGTTCCTCGCGGCCCCGCAGCGCGTGCTCTCGCGCGACCAGCTGCTCGGGCTTTCGCGCCTGCACAACGACGAGGTCTACGACCGCTCGGTGGACGTGCAGGTCGGGCGCCTGAGGAAGAAGGTCCAGCCGACCCAGGCCTCGCCAGAGCTGATCCGCACCGAGCGCGGCGCGGGCTACGTGTTCACGGCGGGGGTCGAGATCGTGCGCTGAGGAAACGGCGGGAACCCGGGCGGGATCACATCAGCCCCTGCCTGAGCATCGCAAGGCGCCACTGCTCCTGCCGCTGGTAGGCGTGCACGCGCGCTGCAATGCACTGCTCGAGGCCGATGTCCTTGAGGGTGCGCGCATCGAGCTCCGCGAGGCGCAGCACGTGCCGGTCCTCGCGCCATGCCCCGACACGTCGCCGCCACCAGTCGCGCAGGCGGCGCCTGCCGAAGCGGATCTCGATGCTGCCCGGCCGCAGCACAATCTCGATCACCTGATCCACGCCCGCAACATATCGGGTTGCGTCAGCGCGGGTTACGGCTGTAACGCTTCGGGCGTTGCCGGAAATGCTGCCGCTTTGACCGTGGACGATCCTGCGCCTCCACGGAGGTTTGACATGAAGCGAATTCCGATTGTTGCCGCGATCCTGGCCGCGCTGGCCGTACTCTCCGGGGGCGCGTTCTACCTGCGCTCTTCGAGCGCCGAAACCAAACCCGCTGTCGTCTCGCCGCAGGCATTGCCGGTGCCGGTCGCGGTGATCGAGGAGCAGGAGGTCGCGACCTGGGACGAGTTCTCGGGGCGGCTCGAGGCGGTCGAGCGCGTCGACGTGCGCTCGCGCGTCGCCGGGCAGGTGCAGTCGGTGCACTTCAAGGAAGGCGCGCTGGTCAAGGCGGGCGAGCTGCTGGTGCGCATCGACCCGGACCCGTACGCGGCGGAAGTCGAGCGCGCGCAGGCGCAGGTGGTCGCGGCGCAGGCGCGCCTGAGCTACGCGAAGAGCGAGCGCGAGCGCGCGCAGCGCCTGTGGGACGAAAGCGCGATCGCGCGGCGCGAGCTCGACGAAAGGGTGAACGGCGCCCAGGAAGCCGACGCCAACCTGCGCGCGGCGCAGGCGGCGCTCACCTCGGCAAAGCTCAACCTCTCCTATACCGAAGTGCGCGCACCGGTCTCCGGACGCGTCGGCCGGCTCGAGGTCACAGTCGGCAACCTGGTCGCCGCCGGGCCGGGCGCCCCGGTGCTGACCACGCTCGTGTCGGTGAATCCGATCTACGCGAGCTTCGACGCGGACGAGCACGTCGTATTGGAGATCCTGAAGGAAAAGCAGAACGTACCCGTCGACGCTGAAACGGTAACCAACGGCGGCCGGCAGCTGCGCGGGCGCCTGCAGCTCATCGACAACCAGGTGAACACCCGCAGCGGCACGGTTCGCGTGCGCGCGGTGTTCGACAACAAGGACGGCAGCCTGATTCCCGGCCAGTTCGTGAAGCTGCGCATGGGGCGGGCGACGACGCAGCAGGCGCTGCTCGTGAGCGAGCGCGCGATCGGCACCGACCAGAGCAAGCGCTTCGTGATCGTGGTCGGCCCGGACGACAAGGCGATCTGGCGCGAGGTCAAGCTCGGCGGCACGGCCAACGGCCAGCGCATCGTCACCTCGGGCCTCGAATCCGGGGAGCGCATCGTGGTGAACGGGCTGCAGCGCGTGCGGCCGGGCGCGCTGCTCGATCCGAAGCCCGCGTCATGAACCTGTCGCGCTTTTTCATCGACCGGCCGATCTTCGCCGGCGTGCTCTCGGTCCTGATCCTGCTGGGCGGGCTGATCTCGCTCGGCCTGCTGCCGGTCTCCGAGTACCCCGAGGTCGCGCCGCCCTCGGTCGTGGTGCGCGCCACCTACCCGGGCGCGAACCCGAAGGTCATCGCCGAGACGGTGGCCACGCCGCTGGAAGAGTCGATCAACGGCGTCGAGAACATGCTCTACATGTCGAGCCAGGCGACCACCGACGGCGTGATGACGCTGACGGTCACCTTCCGCATCGGCACCAACCCCGACCTCGCGCAGCAGCTGGTGCAGAACCGCGTGGCGCAGGCCGAGGCGCGCCTGCCGGAGGAAGTGCGCCGCCTCGGCGTCACCACGGTGAAGAGCGCGGTCGACCTCACGATGGTGGTGCACCTCGTGTCGCCGAACGAGCGCTACGACATGACTTACCTGCGCAACTACGGCGTGCTGAACGTGAAGGACCGCCTGGCGCGCATCGAGGGCGTGGGCCAGGTCCTGATGTGGGGCAGCGGCGACTACGCGATGCGCGTGTGGCTCGACCCGCGCAAGGTGGCCGAGCGCAACCTCTCCGCGGGCGACGTGGTGCGCGCGATCCGCGGCGAGAACGTGCAGGCCGCGGCGGGCGTGGTGGGCGCATCGCCGGGTGCGGAGAAGATCGATTTGCAGCTGTCGATCAACGCGCAGGGCCGGCTGCAGAGCGAGGAGGAGTTCGGCGACATCATCGTGAAGAGCGAAGGCAGCGCCGTGACGCGCCTGCGCGACGTGGCGCGCATCGAGCTGGGCGCTTCCGACTATGCGCTGCGCTCGCTGCTCGACAACAAGCCCGCGGTGGCGATCGGCATCTTCGCCGCGCCCGGCTCCAACGCGATCCGCATCTCGGACGACGTGCGCCGCACCATGGCCGAGATCAAGAAGACCATGCCCGAGGACGCGGACTACGAGATCGTCTACGACCCGACGCAGTTCGTGCGCGCCTCCATCAAGGCGGTCGTCAGGACCCTGCTGGAAGCGACCGCGCTCGTCGTGCTGGTGGTGATCCTGTTCCTGCAGACCTGGCGCGCCTCGGTGATCCCGCTGGTGGCGGTGCCGGTGTCGATCGTGGGCACGTTCTCGCTGCTGTACCTGTTTGGTTTTTCGATAAATGCATTATCTTTATTTGGATTAGTACTGGCGATCGGCATCGTGGTGGACGACGCGATCGTGGTGGTGGAGAACGTCGAGCGCAACATCGCCGCGGGCCTGTCGCCCCGCGAAGCGACCTACCAGGCGATGAAGGAGGTCACCAACCCGATCATCGCCATCGCGCTCGTGCTGGTGGCGGTGTTCGTGCCGCTCGCCTTCATCAGCGGCCTGTCGGGCCAGTTCTACAAGCAGTTCGCGCTGACCATCGCCATCTCCACGGTGATCTCGGCGATCAACTCGCTCACGCTCTCGCCCGCGCTCGCAGCACTGCTCCTGAAGCCCCATGAAGGAAAGAAGAACCGGTTCTTCCAGCTCTTCAACCGGTACTTCGGTGCGGCGTCGAATGCCTACAGCCGCGGCGTCGGCGGGGTGCTTTCGCGCAAGGCGCTCATGATGACGGTGTACGTCATCCTGCTCGCGGCGACGGGGCTTCTGTTCCGGGCCGTCCCGAGCGGCTTCGTGCCGGCGCAGGACAAGCAGTACCTGATCGGCTTCGCCCAGCTCCCCGACGGCGCCACGCTCGAGCGCACCGAGGACGTGATGCGGCGCATGGGCGAGATCATGATGAAGCAGCCCGGCGTGGAGAACGCGGTCGGCTTCCCGGGGCTGTCGATCAACGGCTTCACCAACAGCTCGAACTCCGGCATCGTCTTCGCGGCCCTGAAGTCGTTCGACGAGAGGAAAGACAGGAGTCTTTCGGGCGGCGCGATCGCCGGCAGCCTCAACCGGCAGTTCGCCGCGATCCAGGACGCGTTCATCGTCATCTTCCCGCCGCCGCCGGTGCCGGGACTGGGCACCACCGGCGGCTTCAAGCTCTACCTCGAGGACCGCGGCTCGCTCGGCTACGCGGCGCTCGACCAGGCCACCAAGGCGTTCCTCGCCAAGGCGTACCAGGCGCCCGAGCTCTCGGGCCTCTTCTCCACCTACCAGGTGAACGTGCCGCAGCTCTACGCCGACCTCGACCGCACCCGCGCGCGCCAGCTCGGCGTGCCGGTGACCGAGGTGTTCGACGCGATGCAGATCTACCTCGGCAGCCTGTACGTGAACGACTTCAACAAGTTCGGCCGCACCTACTCGGTGCGCGTGCAGGCCGACGCGCAGTATCGTGCCCGCGCCGAGGACGTCGGGCTGCTCAAGGTGCGCTCGGCGAGCGGCGAGATGGTGCCGCTTTCCGCCCTGATGAACGTGCGCCCCTCGGCCGGGCCGGAGCGCGCGATCCGCTACAACGGCTTCCTCGCCGCCGACATCAGCGGCAGCAACGCGCCGGGCTTCTCCTCCGGGCAGGCGCAGGACGCGATCGAGCGCATCGCCGCCCAGACCCTGCCCGTGGGCATCGGCTACGAGTGGACCGAGATCACCTACCAGGAGATCCTCGCCGGCAACTCGGCGGTGTGGGTCTACCCGCTCGCGATCTTCCTCGTGTTCCTGGTGCTCGCCGCGCTCTATGAGAGCCTCGCGCTGCCGATCGCGATCATCCTGATCGTGCCGCTGTCGCTCGGCGCCGCGCTCGCCGGCGTGTGGCTCACCAACGGCGACAACAACATCTTCACCCAGATCGGCTTCATGGTGCTGGTGGGCCTCGCGGCGAAGAACGCCATCCTGATCGTGGAATTCGCGCGCGAGCTCGAGCTCGCCGGCAGCACCCCGGTGCAGGCGGCGATCGAGGCGAGCCGCCTGCGGCTGCGGCCGATCGTGATGACCTCGATCGCCTTCATCATGGGCGTGGTGCCGCTCGCCTTCTCGGTGGGCGCCGGCGCCGAGATGCGCCAGGTGATGGGCATCGCGGTGTTCGCCGGCATGATCGGCGTCACCGCCTTCGGCATCTTCCTCACCCCGGTGTTCTACGTGCTGCTGCGCGCCGCCACCGGCAACCGGCCGCTCCGGCACCATGGCGAAGCGGCCGCGGTGGGAGGCTCCCTGAAACCCGTTCCCATGAAGGAAGCCGAATGAGAGCCCTCCTCCTGGCCCTGTTGCTCGCCGGCTGCGCCACCTCGCTGCCGAAGGTCGACGAGGGGAAGCTGCCGGCTGTTCCGGCCGAGTTCAAGGAGAACTGGACCATCGCGGCGCCGGCCGAGGCGCAGCCGCGCGGCGAATGGTGGAAAGCGTTCAACGACCCGGTGCTCGACGATCTCGTCGAGCGCGCGAGCCGCGGCAACGCGAGCATCCAGGTCGCCGCGGCGCGCCTCGCGCAGGCGCGCGCCTTCGTCCGGGCGACCGACGCGGACCGCTCGCTCCAGGCCGGGCTCGGGGCGAGCGCGAGGCGTGCGCAAGGAATCATCGGCGGCGATGCCGGGCCGGCGCGCAGCCTGTTCGCCACCGGGGTCGATCTCGGCTACGAGGTCGATCTCTTCGGGCGCCTCTCCCACGCCACCGATGCCGCGACGCTCGACGCGCAGGCGCGCGAGGGCCTGCTGCAGAGCGCGCGCTTGCTGGTGCAGGCCGAGGTGGCGCAGACCTACCTTGCTTTAAGAGCCGTCGATAGCGAGCGCGAGCTGGTTCGAGGCACTGTCCTTGCGTATCGAGAAACCCTTGCCCTGACCGAGCGGCGCTGGCGCGCCGGCGACGTCGCCGAGCTCGACGTCGCGCGCTCGAGCACGGAAGTCGCCGAGACCGAATCGGAAGCGCTGGCGCTCGACCGCCGGCGCGCCGAGCTCGAGCATGCGCTGGCGGTGCTGCTGGGAGAGGTTCCTTCCAGATTCTCCCTTCCGGAAACGACGTGGGATACCGCGCTTCCCAGGATTCCCGCCGGCGTGCCGGGCACGGTGCTCACGCGCAGGCCCGACGTGGCCGCGGCGCAGAACACCATGCTGGCGGCGCAGGCCCGGGTCGGCGTGGCCAAGGCGGCCTGGTTTCCGCGGGTGGCGCTGACCGCGAGCGGCGGCTATGCCTCGAGCGAGCTGTCGGATCTCTTCGAGTGGTCGTCGCGCGCCTGGCTCGTCGGCGCGATCTTTTCGCTGCCGCTGCTCGACGGCGGCCGGCGCAAGGCCGGGGTCGATTCCGCAGCCGCCGAGCTCGAGGGCGAGGTGCAGCGCTATCGCGAGCAGATTCTCGTCGCGTTCAAGGACGTCGAGGACCAGCTCGCCGCGCTGCGCCTGCTCACCGAGCAGGCCGAGGCCCAGGCGCGCGCGGTCGCCGCGGCGAGCCGGTCCACCGCGCTGTCGGATGCGCGCTATCGCAACGGCTACGTGAGCCGCCTCGATCTGCTGGATGCGCAAAGGAGCGAGCTGCGCAACCGGCGCCAGGCCCTGCAGGTGCGCTCGGCGCGCTACCAGAGCACCGTCGCGCTCGTCCGCTCGCTCGGCGGCGGCTGGGAGACGCCATGAGCATCCTGACCGTCAACCTCGTGCTCAGCACCTTCGTGCTCTGGGTTGGCGCGCGGCTCTACGTGCTGCCGAAACTACCCCGATGGAGGCCCGAGGCTGTGCTGCTGCCGATTCTCCTGCTGCACTCCTTTCGGCACCTCGGGCTGATGTTCCTCGCCCCCGGCGCGATCCACGACGGAATGCCTCCGCAGTTCGCCTACCCCGCGGCCTTCGGGGATCTGCTCGCGGCGGTACTCGCCCTGACTGCAATCCTCAGTGGCACTCCGCGGCCACTCGTATGGACGTTCAACGTGGTGGGCACGGTCGATCTGCTCGCCGCGATCACGCTGGCAACGATCTACGGCGCGCCGGACTTCATGGGCGCGGCGTACTGGATCCCCGCGTTCTGGGTTCCGGCATTGCTCGTGACCCACTACGTTGCCTTCGTAGTTCTCACCAAAAATGAAAAATCTCCAGCTACTGCCGCTGGATGAGGAGCCCGAGAAGGCGCGCCTGATCCAGCCGGCGGGCTCGGGCTACGTGCTGCTCGCCGCGGAAGTCGATGCCCATCCGCCGTTTCTCTGGCCGAGCCGCACCAAGCGCCATCTGATCGAGGACTGCTCGCGCTGGTGCGCGCGCGCCCTCCAGCAGGCGGGCGTGCTCGAGGCCGTGACGTTCCAGGCGATTCTCTTCCCGCCGATCGGCGAGCCTGGGTTCCTGCGCCGGCGCCGCGAGCAGTTCCACCGCGCGCGCTTCGACCTCGTGCTGCTGGTCGAGACCGACTCGGTCGAGCGCGCCGAGCGGCTCTTCGCGGGCGCCTCTTTTCGCGCGCTCGAGTCGCACGTGCGCAGCGAAGCCGGCCACGTCTACGTCGTCACGGCGAGCAACGCGAAGCGCATCGGCGCCGTCGACCACCGGCGCGGCGGCGTGTTCCTTTTCAACTACTTCTACGCCGACTCCCTGGCGCAGAACCTCGCCGTGTGGGAATACACCGCGGGCTGGTTCCAGAAGGAGACCGGGCTCGACAACTCGACCGTCCTCGCGCCGACGCAGCCCGATCTTTCGCAGTACACGCTGATCAACCACTGCCGCTGGGACGGCCTGGCCGACGTCCTGCCCTCGCTCGTCTTCAAGCGCTCGTTCCGCGATTTCGTGCTGGCGCACTTCGACGCCAACGACACCGCGCCGATGCCGATCCTCTATAGGCTGGCTTCTTAGCCACCTTCTACAGGCTCGCATCGCTACAAATGTAATAGGAGCGTTTTGAAGCCGCTGCGGAAATCGCGGCGCGATTGGCGTATCTTGGAGCCGGGTTCACCTGAGGAGGAGAAGCCATGACTATGCGCAAATCCCTGCTCGCGGCTGCGTTCGGGGTTCTCAGCTTCGCGCCCGTCTGGGCATCGCACGACAATGAAAGCAGCGCGCGGGGACCGGCGGTACCGCCCGGTCCCGGGTTCCGCGGCGGGGTAGTCGCGGTATCGCACCCGCTCGCCGCCGAGGCGGGCGCGAAAATGCTGCGCGAGGGCGGCAACGCCATCGACGCGGCGGCGGCGATCCAGTTCGCGCTCAACGTGGTCGAGCCGGAATTCTCCGGCATCGGCGGCGGCGGCTTCATGATGGTCCACCTCGCCAAGGGCAAGGGCAAAACCTTCGTCATCGAGGGCCGCGAAAAGGCGCCGACGACCGCCGACACCGGCCTTTTTCTTGACGCCAATGGCAACCCTCAGGGATTCACTGCCGCCTCGACCAGCGGCCAGGCGGTCGGCGTCCCCGGCACGCTGATGGTCGTCGCCACTGCCGTGCAGCGCTACGGGCGCAAGCGGCTTTCCGAAGTGATCGCGCCCGCGATCGCGCTGGCCGATAACGGCTTCCCGGTGAACTTCGTCCTGGCCGGCAGCGCGACCTCTTCGCGCACGAACCTTTACGAGGCCACGCGTCAGGTATTCCGCCCCGGCGGCGTCCCGGTCCAGGAGGGTCAGATCCTCAGGCAGCCGGATCTCGCCAGGACGCTGCGCCTGATCGCGGACAAGGGGCCGAAGGTGTTCTACCGCGGCGAGATCGCCGAAGCCATCGTCGAGGCGCAGCGCGGCACCGCCAACGGCGGCAAGCCGGGCCTCATGACCCTGCAGGACCTCGAGGACTACGACATCGTGATCCGCGAGCCGATCATGGGCGAGTATCGCGGCTACCGCATCGCCTCGATGTCGCCACCGTCGTCGGGCGGCCTGACCATGATCCAGGCGCTCAGGATGATCGAGCGCTTCCCGCTCGGCGACGCCCAAGCGGGCTTCGGCTTCGGCAAGGTCAACACGCTGCACGTCATGGCCGAGGCGATGCGCATCGCCTGGGCCGACCGCGCGGTCTGGATGGGCGACGAGGATTTCGTGGATGTGCCCAAGCGCGGGCTGCTTCACCGCGACTATGTCCGGGAGCGCGGCGACATGATTGCCCTGACCGCGCGCATTCCGGGCACCGTGCCCTTCGGCGACCCGTGGCTGTACGAATCGCGGCGGCACGCCGGCCGCACCACGCTCGCCGCCGCCGAGCCGGTCAGCCACCCGGGCGGGTATACGACGCACTTCTCGGTGGTCGACCAATGGGGCAACGTGGTCTCGTACACGACCACGATCGAGGCCGGCTGGGGAACCGGCATCATGGTCCCCGGCTACGGCTTCCTGCTCAACAACGAGCTCACCGACTTCAACTTCGGCTTCAACATGCATCCGCGCTTCGGCGGCCCCGGCGCCAACGACGTCCAGGGCGGGAAGCGCCCGCGCAGCAGCATGACGCCGACCATCCTGTTCAAAGGCAACGAGCCGATCGCGGCGTTCGGCTCGCCGGGCGGCGCGAGCATCATCAACTCCGTCTACAACGTGATGATCAACCTGGTCGACCACGGCATGAACATCAAGGAAGCGGTGGAAGCACCGCGCATCTCGGTGACGACGGCCGGCAACTCGATCGCGCGCGAGGCCGGCTTCGACGAAGCCGAGATCGACAAGCTGAAGGCGTTGGGCCACACCGTCGGCAACCCGGGCAACATCGGCAACGTCAACGCGATCTTCATCGACCGCAAGACCGGCCTGCAATACGGCGCCGTCGACCCGACCCGCGAAGGCGGCCTCATCGGCCTGCCGCGCCGGGACAAGCACGACGACGACGATGACGACGACGATTAGCCGAGCGCCTGCAGCTCTTCGAGTGTGAAGCGCGGCGTGATGTGCTGCGGGCAGTTCCAGTCGAACGCGGCAACGTCGAGCAGCGCGACGCGCTCGACGCGCGCCGCATAGCCGGGCAGCTCGACGGCGCGCACCAGCGCCGGGTCGGCCTCCGACACGGCAATGAAGCGCAGGTACCCGAGGAGCTTGAGGCGCCGGCGCGCGGCATAGTCCATCACCAGGATCGAGGCGCGGTCGTTGCGCGCTGCGTTGCCCGCGCTCAGGTATTGCCGGTTGCCGCCGAAGTCGGCATAGCCAAGCCGCGTTTGCGACAGCACCCGCAGGAAGCCTTTCGGCCCGCCGCGATGCTGCACGTACGGCCAGCCGGCCTCGTTCACGGTTGCCAGGTAGAAGGTGTCCGCCCGGGCGAGGTATTGCGCCTCGCGCTCGCCCAGGGCGTCGGCTTCCGGTTGCGGAAATCCACGGATGATTTCGGCGAAGCGCCGCGTCATGCTAGCCGCCGTAGTCGGTTCATGGCCGGCATGCTCATTCATCCTGCCGGCAGAATAAATGGCCCTGGACGCAAGAGATTGCTTCAGAAGCCGGAGTAATATCGGCCATGGACAAGCTGCGCGCGATGCAGACCTTCGTGCGCATCGTCGACGGCGGCAGCCTGACCGCGGCAGCGGATGCGTTGCGCAGCTCGCTGCCCTCGGTGGTGCGGACACTGGCCGCGCTCGAGGCGCAGCTCGACGTTCGCCTGCTCAACCGCACGACGCGCCGCATCGCGCTCACCGACGAGGGCCGCGAGTACTACGAGCGCTGCAAGCGCGTACTAGCGGAAGTGGATGAAGCCGAGGCCGCGCTCTCGGCGCGGCGCGCGGCGCCGAAAGGGCGGCTGCGCTTGACTGCGCCCGTGATGTTCGGCCGCCTGCATGTCGCGCCGTTGGCGGGCGAATTCATCGCCAAGTACGCGGCGGTGCAGCTCGATCTCGTGCTGCTCGACCGCGTGGTGGATCTCCTGGAGGAGGGCATCGACGTGGCGGTGCGCATCGGAGCGCTGCCCGATTCGTCGCTGGTGGCGCAGCCGGTCGGCGAGACGCGGCGCGTGCATTGCGCGAGCCCGGAATACCTCCGGCGCGCCGGCACCCCGAAGTCGCCCGCCGAGCTCGCGCGGCATCGCTGCGTGAGCTTCAGCGGCCTGCCGCCGGCGCAGCACGCGACCTTCGCCCTCACGACCAACCAGATCGACGTCGCGCTCGAAGCCTGCCTCGGCGGCGTCGGCATCGGGCAGTTCCTCTGCTACCAGGGGCAGGCCCGGCGCGGTGCCGGGAAGGTGAAGCGCGTGCTGGCCGACTTCGAGCCCGCGCCGCTGCCGATCCACGTGATCTATCCGCATGCGCGCCTGCTTTCCTCGAACGTGCGCGCCTTCGTCGACTGGACGGTGCCGCGGCTGCGCAAGCGCCTGAAACAGTTGTAACGAAAGCGGGCCGCGCGTGAAACGGCGGCGCTACGCGCCGTCCGCAGCATGGCAACCATGCGGCGCGTTCTCGTCGCCCTGTTGCTCGCTCTATCGCCGCCCGCTCGGCGCAGCCGCCGAGCCGCAATGGATCGCGGCGTTCGGCCGCGCGACCGAGTCGCAGGAAACCGATATCGTCCGGCTGGCCTACCGCCATCCCCTGCCGCGCGAGCGCCTGGCGCGTGCCCGACATCCGCGGCACCACGCGGCGCTTCGACCTGAACGCCACATCGATCTGGCGCGCCGACAAGCCGTGGGGCTACTTCGAGGCGGGGTTCGGCGGCTACCTGCTGTCGAGAATCGGTCCCGGAACGCTGGGCATCGGGCTGCAACACCTGTCGAACGCCGGCATCAAGCAGCCGAATGGCGGTATCGACCTGGTCCTCGTTCAGTACACCCTCAGTCGCTAGCGGATACGGGTAGGGCTCGCTTCGAAGGCCCTGCGCAGCGCCGGCGGCATGGCCGCCACCACGCTTGGCGGATACTCGACGCGGTGCCTTCCGACCTGGAGGGCGAGCGCCGGCGGGCGGCGCCGGAAGCACGCGTCGCAGCGCCCGATGGCGCCGGTGGGAATGTACTTCTTGCACTCGAAGCAGCGGTCGCGCTCGAGATGCGGGCGCCGCCGGGCGTTGCGCCGGTAGACCATCAGCCGGTCCTGCAGGCGCGGCCAGTGGGGCAGCTCGAGCTCCTCTGCGAGCATCCAGTTGAGGGCGAGCTCGCGGTGGAAGCGCACCGAGCCGGTGGCACCCTCGCCGCGCTCGCCGATATGGATGACCACGTCGCCGCGGTACGCGCGCAGCGCCTGGTAGCTCGCCGCGTCGTCGTCGTAGGGCGGCCAGCACAGGACCAGGGTGCGATCCCGGTGGCGCCTCGCCGCTTTCACGGAAGATTGATGCTGAATTTCCGTCCACGGCCGCCGGGCGCCGCGGTGATACGCGTTTTTCCGTCCGGGCCGGCCCAGGTCGTAGCCGATCGCATCCACGCCGCGCGCACGCAGCAGCGCGAGCCAGTAGCCCATTCCCGCGCCGCACTCGACGAGCGGGGCGTATTTCGAAAGGAGGCCCAACGCCGCGTCGGTAGGGATCGCCCACGAGAAGAGCGACGCGAGCTCGCGCCGGCGCTCGCCGAGATCGAGCAGCGGAGACGGGGGCGCTGCCATCAGGCTTTCAAACAACTCCAGGTAAGGGTTCTCCCCCGCGCCAAGCGGGCGCCGCCTGGCGAAGGCTTTCAGCCTTTTCTCGTACTGGCCGAGACAGCGGGCAGCTTGCTGCCACTCCTGCTCGGACACCGAAACCCACGGAAAACGCTTCGTGAAGTCCCGGTACGAAGTCGCCAGCGGCGTGAGGCGCGGCCGCCGGCTGAGCCCGTGGCGCCATTGCTCGGCAGCCACCGGCTCGACCGCGCCGCCGCACTCGGCGCAGATCGGATGCCCGTCGACGAGGACGCGCCGTCCTGCGCTGAGAAGCGGCCGGACTGCGGCCGCTCCTCCCGCGCAAGTCTCAGTCGTCGTCGTCATCGTCGTCGTGGCGCTCGACGCGCAGCACCTTCGCGTCATGCGCGATGTTGCCACCGACGATCGTCAGCACCGACCGGATCCTCTTCAGCTCCTCGTTCGGCACCGAGAAGTAGTCCTGGTTGAGCACAACCAGGTCGGCGAGCTTGCCAACCTCGATGCTGCCCAGGTCGTTCTCCTCGCGCACGAACCAGCCGTTCGAGCGCGTGTAGAGCTCGAGCGCTTCCTGGCGGTTGATCTGCTGGCCGCCGTTGATGAGAACCTTGCGCGCATTGAGGCCGGTGGTGGCGTAGTACATGTGGATCCACGGGTTCATCGGCGCGATCTGCATGCCGTCGGAGCTCAAGCCGGACTTGATGCCGTCGGGGCGCCGGCCGCTGTCCACGATCATGCGGAACGGCGGGCCGGCATACGGCGCCACCGTGCTCGTGGTGGGATTGCCGGCAAGGAATTGCCAGCCGGTGAGCGACAGGTTGCCGCCGATTTTCTGCCAACGATCGATCCACTCCTGCGTGATGCCGGGCACGTGCGCAATGACCCAGCGCCTGTCGCGGATCACGCCCGGAAATTCCACCTCCACCGCCTCGAACGCCTCGATCTCGAGCTCGAAGTCGGCGGGGTTGCTGGTCGGCAGATTACGCCGCCCGAGGGAATGCACCTCGGCGCGCCATCCCGCCGCGGCTACGCGCTTCGCAGCCGTGAGGAATGCGCTCGTTGTTTTGCTGGTCCCCTGGGCAATGAACTCGCCGATGCCTCCGGTCTTCACCAGGTCGTTGCCGAGGAACGGGAACGCGTTCTTCAGGCGCTGCCTCAACTCGGGCACCTGGTCCACTTCGCCGACCGCCGTGTTCAAAGGCTCCATGTGCAGGAAGTTGATGCGCAGCCGCACGATGCCCAGCCCCTGCTCGTAGATCTCGAGGAACGGGATCTGCATCGTGAAGTTGTCCTCGTGGGCCGCGCCATCGCCGGGCGTGTTCGTTGCCTGGAACGCGCCCTGGTCGATATGGGTGGTCACGCCGACGCCCGCGGCATACTTCATCGCGTCGATTACGCCGCGCCTGCGCTGCTCGGGATTCAACAGCGTCTGGCGCAGGTACAGCAGCGCGGTCGAGGATTGGGCGCCGCCTGCAATCGAGCCGGCGTCGCCGGTCGCGCCGACGGTGACCCCGTTCGCCTGCAGGATCGACTTGCCCAGGCTGTTGGTGGCCGAAGGCCCGACGAAGCCGATCTCGATGAAGACCGGGTTGTTCGGTGCGACGCTGTCGAGCTCGGCGAGCGTCGGCAGGCGGCCGCTCAGCGGGTCGGCGGGGTCGGCGTAGAGATGGTTGGAGTGGAAGCCGCCGATCGTGGTGATCCATGCGTTGTTCGGCACTTCACGTACGCGCGCGGCGTAGATGGCCAGCGCCTCGGCGATCGAATGCGCGTTCTCGAGCGGCGTGTGGTAGCCGGGGCGGTTGCCCATCAGCACGAGGTGGTTGTGGTTGTCGATGATCCCCGGCACCACGGTGCGGCCGCGCAGGTCGATGACGCGCGTTTTCCGGCCGGCGTGGATCTGCGAGCGTCCGCGCTCGACGTCCATGAAGCGGCCGTTCTTGATCGCCACCGAAGAGGCGATGGTGCCGTTCGCGTCCATGGTGTGGATCCTGCCGTTCTGCAGGATGACGTCCGGGTCGAGGTTCGGCTTCTTCGATTTAGTTGCGTGCGCCGCGCCTCCCAGAAGCGGGCTGCCGGCTGCCGCCGCCGCGCCCGCGGCGGCCGTCTGCATGAACTTGCGGCGCGAGAAGCCGCGTTGCCTGCGCTTGTCCTGGCTCATTTCACTCCCCTCCTAGCGTGGAAATCATTTCGGAACCGCGATTGCATCGGTGAGGCGGTACAGCAGCCCGCCCGCGTCGTCGCGCACGAGGACGAACTTTCCGGAAACCGTGATGGGATCGAGCACGTACGCGACGCCCTGTCTTGCCTGCACCTCGACGAGCTGGTCGGGGCCGCCGGGCATACAGAAGCCGCATTCGGACGGAACCGCGGTCAGCAGGAAACGCTTCTGCTTGGCCGCGGCTTCCAGCGGCATCATGAAGCCCTTCAGCTTCACCTGCGCCTGGTCGAGCGCAATGAGCTCCTTGGGGAACTCCGGGACGTAGCGGTCCTTCTGCTTGACCAGGCTGACCTTGCCGAGCGTGTCCCAAGGAAGCAGCCCGCCGCGGTCATCCGCGAGCACCGATGCAGACGTGAGCACTAATGCAGCGGCAATGAACACGTCGCTGCGACGCATCGTCCCCCCTCCTCCAGTAGAACGACTGGAGGCTTATCTATACCCGGGTGGGACGAGAAACTGCAAGCGCCGTTTCGGCGCCGCGGTGGGACGGCGGGTGGGAAGAAAAACGGGACGGACTTCGCCGGGCTGGGAAGTCCACCGGTCGCGCGGCGCTAACAGCGCGCCGCGCCATCTGCGGGAAGCTGCTAGTTGTCCACCTTGGCGCCGGCGTCCTTCACCACCTTCGCCCATTTTGCGATCTCGCTCTTCACCAGCTTTTCCATCTCCGCCGGCGGCATGCCGCCCGCGTCGGCGCCCTGCTCGGCCCAGATGCGCTTCAGGTCGGGTTGGTTGATCGCCGCCGCGATCTCCCGGTACATGCGGTCCTTGATCTCGGGCGGGGTGCCCTTGATCGCCCAGACCGCGTACCAGGTGCGCACTTCATAGCCCGGCACGCCCGCTTCCTGGATCGTAGGTACGTTCGGCAATACCGGGTTGCGCACGTTGCTCGTGATGGCGAGCGGGATCAGCTTGCCGGCCCTGATCTGCTGCGAGGAGGTTCCCATGCCGTCGAAAGCGAGATCGACCTGGCCGGCGAGCAGGTCGATCATCAGCGGCCCTGCGCCGCGGTAGGGGATGTGCACCAGGAAGGTCTTGGTCATGGTCTTGAACAGCTCGACCGAAAGGTGGTGGGTGGTGCCGCTGCCGGCCGAGCCGTAGTTCAGCTTGCCCGGGTTCGCTTTTGCATAGTCGATCAGATCCTTCAGCGTCCTGAACTTGTCGGCGTGCTTCGGATGCACCACCACCACGTTCGGCACGAACGCCGCGACCGTGACCGGCTCGAAGTCCTTTTCCAGGCTGTAGGGCAGCCGCGTATACAGGCTCTCGGCGATCGTGTGGTGCACTGCGCCGAAAAACCAGTTGTAGCCGTCGGGCGCGCGTCTCGCGGCGTTGGCTGCGCCGACGGTGCCGCCGGCGCCGCCCTGGTTCTCGACCAGCACCTGCTGGCCGAGGGCCTGGCCGAGCTTCGCGGCGATCGGCCGGGCAAAGGTGTCGGTGCCGCCACCGGCCGGGAACGGGTTGAGAAACACCATCGGTTTGGCCGGCCAGGACTGCGCATTTGCCGCCACGGCAGCGAGCGCGAGCGCGCACCCTGCCGCGGCGTGCACGCCGAACTGCAGAGTTCTCCTCACAACTCTGTCAATCATCGTCATCATCGTCGTCATCGTGTTGGCGGTGACGGTGCGTCACGTCAAAGACCAGGTTGTCGCGCGAGGGGCCGAAAGACGCCCACGGCACGACGCCCGTCTGATTCACGCCGCGCTTGGACCAATCGCACACCCCATTCGGGAAGATGCTGCGCAGGCGCGCCAGCTCGGACTCGGTGAACGAAACCGTATAGTCCCCGAGCTCGATCGGCTTCAACTTGCACTTCAGGATGTTGGCCTGCAGCGGTCCGCCGGCAACATAGCGTGGAAACGCGTAGGACGGGTACAAGGTGTTGCACTGGGAGTCGGGCTGACTGCTGAAAGTCGTCGGTTCGGCGATGAATTGCCGCGGCGTGGTCGCGGTCGCCGGGACCCAGCAGCCATCCACCACGTCGGCCGGCTTGTTCCGGCGCATCTTTTCACGCTGGCTGGCACTGGATTGGTCCGCCTTGATCGCCTGCACCCAGCGCACCATCGCCGACCAGTTGTCCTCTCCCTGCGAAGGCCCGCGCCAGCTCACGTGGTTGTCGGCATGACCGTTGGCTTGCCGCATGCGCTCGCGAACCGCAAAGTGAAACCACGCATAGTGGTAGCCGCTCGTGTCGTTGTAGTTACCGCCATCGAGCACCGGGATGATGGCGAGCCCGCCACCGCCGTGCAAGGTCATGCCACCCTGGTAGGCGCGCTTGATCGCTCCGCGGTCTCCGACCGTGCGCGACGCGACGTAGTTGGCATCGTTGTCATAGCCGCCGATGCCCTCGTTCAGGTCGAGGAACTGAGTGGTGCTGATCGCCCCGGAGTTGAGCGCGCCGAGACCGTACTGCACGCCGACGTTGTCCCATGGGCGGAGCGCAAAGCCGGTGTCCTCATCCACGCCATGGATATTCCGGGATGCGTCGAATACCGTCGGACGCGCACCGGTGCGATTGGTGACGGGGTGGTAGCGCAGCTCGGCCGGGACGGCGGCATTCCATACCGCTGAGTTGTAGCCGGGGATGTCAACCCGACCCGGGACAGGATCGGTGCGTTGTGCCTGGTTTGCGGCATCGATCCAAGCCCGGATGCCCTGATATCCGCTGATCGCCACCTTCTGGTCGTCGGTGAAACCCGTTGTATTGGTGACCGCGAAGTAATGCGTCAGCAGGTGCCCGTCGAGGGCGCTGTTGGCGATCGAGAACGCGTCCGGGAAGGTCGAGGTCGCGATTGCGCCGTCGAACAGACCGGGGAAAGCGTCTCCGACGTCCAAAGTGGTATACGCCCCGCCCGAGCCGCCCAGGCTGATGGTGTAGGACGGCACACCGAAAGTCTCGATGAAGTGCTCCTTGCCCATCATCGCGGTTTCGCCCGCGAGGAACGGGTTGCAGCTGTTCGAGGGATGCTGCAGCGTGTTGATGAACAGCGCATAGCCTTCGCCAAGCCGTGTGGTGTTTATTCCGGTCAGCGGGTTGACCCCTTGCGCCGCGCCCTGGCGATACCAGCCACCGGGGCAGCCCGCCCCATGTATCGCGATCAGCCCCTTGTTCCAGCCTTTGGGCGGCGAGAAGGGGCTCGGCGCCGGCTCGCTCGTCGGATCGTGCAAGATGGTGTTCTGGTAGATGCCCCGATTCATCGTGCCGGTTTCCACCCGCACCACGAACGGCACGGTCACGCCCGCCTTCGTCGTTGTCATCGCCACATCGCCCGGCAGGCTGGTCGTGCTCGGCAATGCACGGAACCCTCCCCCAGCGGTGGAGATGTAGACGTAGTCCACGCGGGTCGCCACCGAGCAGTCCGCATCCAACGGCGCGCCGAGAGTCCCGAGGCCCGCCGGCAGGTTGAAGCTCTGTGTCTGGCAAATGAAGGGCTGCTGATAAGGTCCGGAGACGATCGGGCCCTTGATGGAGTAATTGGTCAGCTCAAGCGACTCGCGCGACTTGCCGCGACCCTTGCTCTCGACCCTGAGCGTGTTCTTGCCGAGCACCAGACCGCTAACCAGTCCGACCAGCGTATCGGGCCTTGCACCCGGACGGAACGCATCCGCAACGTCGCGACCGTTCAAGGTAATGGCCAGCGAATGCGTGGTGTTTCCGCGAGTATCGATCTCCACGAGCACGTTCCCGCCGCTCACGCGGTCCGGATGAGTGGAGAGCGCTCTGATCCCGGCTTTGGATTCGTGCTTCGATCCCCGCCGGGCGTCGCGATCATCATCGTCGTCGTCGCGGTCGCCGGCGAGCGCCTGACCGGGCGCCGCGCCCGACGGTATCGCCGTCGCGACCAGCGTCAATCCGGCGAGCGCTGCAATCGCGGACAGGAACGCGCATGCGAAGCCGTGCAGCCATTTGCTCAAGTACGCCATGGTGCCTCCCGGTTCTTATCCCGAAAATTCGTCTGGCCGGCAGAGCTCAGGTGACTCTGCCGGCCGATTCAACCCTGCAGCAACGCGCTACAGCTCAGTCGTCGTCATCGTCGTCATCATCGTGCTCATGACGATCGTCGTCATCGAGCTTCTTGCACAGCTGCCTGGCGATGCGATTGTCGGGGTCGCTCGGCAGGACATGGCTCGCGGCGGCTTGCGCAATCAGGCGATCGGCGTCCTCCTGGAGCAGGAGCCGCTTGCGCACCTCCTGGCTGGCCACATGCCGCACCACGCAGTCGTAGCCCTCCTGGCTGCCGTAGCGCTCCTCGACCGAGCGGCGCGGATCGCCGCTCGCCTTGCGCTCGGCCTTGGTCATCGGGAAGGGGATGTAGCCAGCCGCAAGGTTGCCCTCATTGCCCTTCAAAGGACCGGCCGCAACGGGGTTCCAGCTCGTATAGGTGCCCAAAGGAGCCTGGAGCAGCACGGATTTCACGCCCGCGACCTCGTTGCCGTCCTCGTCCACCTTGGCGGCAGGCGTCGGAATGATCTGCCTGATCGGCGGAACGACGTTGGTCATCACCCCCGACTGATCGTTGTAGCGGAAGTCCGGACCGTAGTCATAGTCCATGAGGACATTCATGACATTGTCGGGCGTCGGCGCGCCGGGAATTTTTGGCCAGCGCATTGCCTTGGCGGTCGCGGCCACC
>Ga0180063_1000089_pt1 | contig 21303 bp, 20 predicted proteins | sample EasRivT47_16_10D_FD_121776 | JGI IMG/M metagenome (GOLD analysis project Ga0180063, IMG submission 121776) | Soil microbial communities from meander-bound floodplain in the East River, Colorado, USA - East River metaG ERMLIBT47_16_10D | ecosystem: Environmental > Terrestrial > Soil > Floodplain ...
CAATCGGAGGCAGATCGGTGACTGCGGTGCTGCGACCGTCCGGGGCGATCGGGGCGACTAGCGTGTACGGTTGCCCCCAGGCCACCGAGACGCTGTAGTTGCCCTCATCGTCGGCCGGCGTGCTCAGGAACACCTGTGTGCCGCCCGGGACGCGCAGCACGAGCCGATACCCGACCGCCGGCCGCTCCTCGGCGTCGAGGATTCGACCCGCGAGGGCCACCTCGGCCTCCTGGGTCCACGCCGGCACTCCGACGGACAGGGCCAGGAGAACGGCAATCAGCGCTCGTCGAATCATCGTGATCCTCGTCCTCTGGGGTCAGACCCCGAGCGAGCGGACAGTCTATCTCGCCGGTCAAGGCGACGGGCCAAATGGTACATTGAAGGGCATCCTGCACACGGGAGCGCGCCATGATCCAGGTCACCGAAGCGGCCAAGCGGAAGTTTCTCGAGATCGTCGCCGCCGAAGGGCGCGAGGGTCACGGCCTGCGGGTCCTGGTCCAGGGCGGGGGCACCCCGCGGCCCGAGTTCGCGCTGAACTTCGTCGCCCCGGACCAGGCGACGAGCGACGACGTGGTCCAGGACGTCGGCGGGTTCGTGGTCTACATGGACCCGGCGAGCGCCAAGCACCTCGAGGGCGCGAGCATCGACTTCGTCGACGACCTGAGCGGAAGCGGCTTCAAGGTCGATGCGCCGAACGCGGGCCAGCCGCGGCCGACGGGCCCGATCGCCGAGGCCGTGCAGAAGGCGCTCGACGAGAAGATCAATCCGGCTGTGGCATCGCACGGCGGATTCATCGACCTGATCGCGGTCGAGGACGACACGGCCTACCTGCGCTTCGGCGGCGGGTGCCAGGGCTGCGGCATGGTCAACGTCACGCTCAAGCAGGGCGTCGAGAAGGTCCTGTTCACCGAGGTGCCTGGCCTCGCTCGCGTGATGGACGTGACGGACCACGCCTCGGGCACGAACCCGTACTACCAGCCCGCGAAGTGAACCCGTGGCCCTGAGGGACCCGGGCGCGATCCAGGTCCTGTCGTGCTACGAGCTCGGGCACCAGCCGCTCGCCGTGGCGAGCGCGCTCGGGTTTCTCGAGCGCGCGGGCTTCCGCCCGGCGGCGACGGACCTCGCCGTCGATCCGCTGGACCGACTGCTCGAGCGCACGGCGGACGCTGGGGTCGATCTTGTGCTGATCTCGGTCCCGATGCACACGGCTCTGCACATCGGCGTGCGAGCCGCGCGGCGCATCCGCACCGTGTGGCCCTCGACCCACCTGTGCTTCTTCGGACTCTATGCCTCGCTCAACGCGGAGCATCTGCTTTCGAGCGGCGGCGCCGATTCGATCGTTTCGGGGGAGGTCGAATCTTCACTCGTCGAGCTGGCCCAGGCGCTCGAGCACAGCCGGCCGCTCGAGGAGGTAGGCGGACTCTGGCTCCCCGGCCGCCCGGCGCGCCCGCACCTGGCTCGGCTCGACTTTCCGCCGCCGTCCCGGGCGGGACTCCCCACGCTCGAGCGCTACGCGCGACTGGTCCAGGACGGCGCGGAGCACCGGGCCGCGGCCATCGAGACGAGCCGCGGCTGCCTGCACCACTGCCGGCACTGTCCGATCCCGCCGATCTACCGTGGTCGGTTCTTCGTCGTGCCGCAGAGCGTCGTGCTCGCGGACGTGCGCGCGCTCGTGGCCCGAGGCGCGCAACATCTCACGTTCGGCGACCCGGACTTCCTCAATGGCCCACGCCACGCGCTCGCCGTGGCCCGGGCGATCCACGGGGAATACCCCGAGCTCACGTTCGACGTGACGACGAAGATCGAGCACATCCTCCGTCATCGGAACGCGTTCCCTGCGCTCGCCGAGCATGGTTGCGTGTTCGTGGTCTCGGCGGTCGAGTCGCTGAGCGACGAGGTGCTGCGGCACCTCGACAAGCGCCACACGCGTCAGGACGTGCTCGAGGCCGAGCGCGTGCTGGCCTCGGCCGGGATCCCGCTGCGACCGTCGCTGCTGCCGTTCACGCCCTGGTCCACGCTCGACGACTACCTCGAGCTGCTCGACTGGATCGAGACGCACGACCTGCTGAGCGCGGTCGACCCGGTCCAGCTGTCGATCCGCCTGCTCGTGCCGCCCGGCTCTCTTCTCGCGCACTATCCGCCGATGCGCCCCCACCTCGGCCCGCTCGTGCCGGAAGCGTTCTCTCACACGTGGGTCCATCCCGACCCACGGATGGACGCGCTCCAGCGCGAGGTGGCCGAGATCGCAGCCGCGGCCGCACGATCGGGCGAGCGCACGGAAGTGACATTCGCGCGGGTTCGCGACGCGGCCGAGCGCAGGGCCGGCCGAGTGCGCGCGGTCCCGCCGCGCAGCGTGGCCATCCCGCCGCGACCGATCCCACCACGCCTCACCGAGCCGTGGTTCTGCTGAGCCGAGCCCCTCGGGGATCCGGCGGATCCCCCACACGCCGCTTCGGGGTTCTGAGGGGCGGCTTCGCCTCGATCTCGATCGTGAGCCGGCGATGCGCCCGGCGCAGCGCCGCTTCGACGCCTGACGCCGTGGCGCGGCGCGCGAACAGGAAGCCGAGGTAGCGATCGCCTTCGGGAGGCGGTACAACCTCGGCCCCGCGCGGGATCGTCAGCGCCACGTCGACGATCCCGCGGACCTGGCGCGCCGCGTCGATCCCGGTGACGGCGCGGAGGACTCCGGCCCGCGGGATCGGCAGCATCATCACCCCGGCCGCGGCGCGCTCGCGAGCGAGCCCCGTGGTGCCGAGCCCGAGCGCGTGGCGCAGCACGACCTCCTCGAGCGAGATCCCGGCCCCGAAGCGCAGCACGCGCGAGCACAATCCACCGATCGTGCGCGCCGCGACCTCGACGACGCGTACCGCACGCCGGTCGATCCGCAGCTCGGCATGGACCGGGCCCTCGCTCAGCCCGAGCGCACGGCATGCGCGCTCGGTCTCGCGCGCGATCGACCGGCGGACCGCGGCCGGCTGGCGCGACGGCGTGACGTAGATCGTCTCCGCGAAGTACGGGCCGACGAGCGGGTCGGGCTTGTCGAATACGGCCAGCACGTGCAGGTCGCCCGCGTCGAGAAGACCTTCGACGGCCACCTCTTCGCCTGGCATATACTCCTCGACGAGCAGATGCCGCGTGTCCACATCGGCTTTGAGACGCACCGGGCGCGCGCGCAGGATCCGCCCGATTCGTCGGAATGCCGCCACGAACGCAGCGGCGTCGTCGGCCCGGATCACGCCGCGGCTCGCGCTGAGACCGAGCGGCTTCAGCACACACGGGTAGCGTGCGCGGCGCGCGGCGGTCGCGGCATCGGCGTGTACGGAGAGCAGGCGGAACGCGGGCCCGGCGAGGCCGGCCTCGGCGAGTCGCGTGCGCATCGCGTGCTTGTCCCGCGCGGCGAGCACGGCCTCGGGAGGGTTGTGCGGGAGCCCGAGCGCGCTCGAGGCGCGTGCGGCGAGCACGCTCGTTTCGTCGTCCGTGCCGACGATCGCGCGGAGCGGGCGGCGCGCGGCGAGCGCTGCGATGGCTCGCACCGTCCGCTCGGGTCGCCTGAGATCGATCGTCAGCGAGTGGCCGGGCAGCACGGTCTCGAGCGCCTGACGGCGCTCGGTACCGATCACGACGTCGACCCCGAGCGACCGCGCGGCGTCGAGAAACGCCTGCGCTTTGTAGCTCGTGGTCGGCATCAGGAGCAGGACACGCGGGCGTGCGTCGCTCTCGACCCGGGGCATGCGGCGGATTGTCCCACTCGAACCGCCCGCAAGGCAACGTGGGCCGTCGCACTCGTCGCCGCGATCGCATCGACCGGTTGCCCCGGAGACGGGAGCGAGCTCGGGATGACGGGTGGTGGCGGCGTGCAGCCCACGCTCGCGTCGATCCAGGCCAACATCTTCACTCCGGCGTGCGCAACCTGCCATTTTCCCGCCGGGCCGGGGCCGATGCCGCTCGACACCGAGGATGCGTCGTACGCGAACCTCGTCGGCATCGACAGCTTCTGTCCGCCGGGCATGCGCGTAGCGCCAGGAGACCCCGACGCATCGCACCTCGTCGAGAAGATCGAGGGGCAGGCCGGCATCTGCGGCGATCGCATGCCGCCGCCCCCGGCATCGATGCTGACGACCGAGCAGGTCGACGCGATCCGGCAGTGGATCGCCGACGGGGCACCCCGGTGAGCGGCGGCTCCCGGATCCTCGGCCTGACCGGGATCGCCGTCGCGCTCGCCTGCGGCACGGCGCGCGCCGAGCCGTCGTTCGCCGTGCGCACGGGCGAGGCGTGCTCGAAGTGCCACAGCGGAATCACGGGTGGCGGCATGCGCTCCGGCCACGGCAGCTTCTGGGCCCAGACATCGCTGCCGCATCGGCAGTGGACCAAGGAAGAAGGCGGGATCCTCTATCCGTCCTTCGCCGAGGGTCGGCTCAGCGTCGGCGCCGACGTGCGCGGGCAGTACCTCTACGTCCACACGGACGGCGACGACACCTCGTCGTTCGAGGTGACCGAAGCGAACGTCTACGGCAACGTGGAGCTGGCGACCGACCGGCTCAGCCTGTACCTCGACGAAACGGTCGGGCCGGGCGGCGCATCCGCGCGAGAGCTCTACGCGCTGTTCAAGTGCGCCAAGGATTGGAACGCATACGCCAAGGCCGGGCGGATCCTGCCGCCCTTCGGCTGGCGCCTGCCCGACGACGACGCGTTCATCCGACAGTACACGGGCTACACCTTCAGCGCCGCCGACACCGGCATCGAGATCGGGGCCGAGCCCGGGGACTGGTCGCTCGCGCTCGCCGCGACGAACGGCTCGTCCGGGACGAGCGACGACGACCGCTCGAAGCGCTTCTCGCTCTCGGCGTTCTGGCGCTTGCCGAAGGGGCGTGTCGGCGTCTCGGGCGCGAACAACACCGTGGACGGCGTGACGACGACCGCGGTCGGCCTGTCGGGCGGCTGGAAGATCGGGAAGCTCGCGCTGCTCGGTGAGGTCGACGGCGTGAGCGACGAGCGCCTCGTGGCCTTGGCCGAGGGGAACCTGCTCGTCGCGCGCGGCGTGCTGTTGAAGCTCTCCCGCGACTGGCTCGACCCCGACCGCAACGTCGACACCGACGAGCGCGTCCGCGACTCGCTCGGCATCGAGTACATCCCGGTGCCCTTCGTTCAGCTACGCCTGTTCGCGCGCCGGCGCGACGGCCCACCCCAGGTCGCGGGAGCGCGGGACGAGCAGGTCGACCTCGAGCTGCACGTGTTCTTCTGAGAAGAGCGAGTGGCGGGAACGCCACTCCGCCGAGGGCTACTCTAGGTACGCGCCCCCGAAGCGACGTTCAAATTCGTCCGGACGGTCCTTCAGCGGATCGAACGGCGCCACGACACTCAGAGTATCGACCATCGATGTGGTGGGGGCGTTCGGAGCGCAACCGTTTTCGGCAAACAGCACCGAGTAGAGCACGAGTTCGAATTCAAGCTCCGGGTTGGAGCAGGCAAGTGTCGCTAGAGCCTTCACGGACTGCTGAAACTCGGGTCGTGTTCTCGATAACATCGTGGCGGCTTGAGCACGGACGTCCAACGGGAGCGTGCCGTGGCTCGCTCGCATCGCAGCTCTCAGGCTCTCGGTCGATAGGCGGAGTGACGACCCGCCAATTCGAACCTCCACTCGGCCCCCCGACTCATCAGAGAACCTGGAGACGATCGTCTCACCTGTACCGACGTGCTCGATCGAGTCGCCGTCTGCCCCATCTCGGATTACCAAGAGACCACCCGCTTCGTCTTCATAGAGCCAACGTCTGAACACCGGCGTTCGGCCATCGGCCGTTACGATGAATGTCCACGTGGCCCGGACGGCCCCATCGACCACCAACTGTTCCTTCCGCTTCTGAAGGACCCGGGACGGCGAACTCCAGCCCGGGAGACCGAGGAGCCCGCCCACCACCAATCCGAGGACGATCGCCGAGGACTTGCTCAGCATCGGGCACCTCCGCGCGAATGGTCCTGCTCCCAGTACGGCGGCGGCCCGGGATCGGTTACCCGCAAAGGGATGGACTCCGCCCACGAGCAGCTGCACATCAGCGAGGCCGCGCTGTACAAGAAGCTCAAGCAGCCCGGCTTTTGAGCGGGGTCTGACCCCTTCCGGAGGGGTGGAACCGCCGCTCGGGCCGCCATTCCGACCGCTCGGCCACCCCCCGGTCCGCCGTCCGGGGCGCTTGCCGTATCCTGACCCCACGGAAGACCCATGGTCACGCTACATGTCATCGCCCTGCTGATCTACGGCTTCGGCGTGTATGCCTGCGGCTCGGTCCTCGCGTACATGGCTCGGGCGTCCCGCATCGGCCCGGACGATCAGGTGGCGCCGCTCGGCAAGGCGCTGCGTGCGTCGTGCCGGACGCCGTCGTTCCGCTGGAGCTTCACGCTCCTCGGCCTGTGCTGCGGCTGGTTCGTGCTCCACACGGTGCGCGAGATCGTGCCGCCGAGCGAGCTGCGCAACTGGCTCGACCTGTTCCGGCTCGACCTCTCGCTGCTCTTCCCACCGATCCTGATGGAGGCCACCTATCACGAGGTACGCGAGCGAGGACTGCTCACCGGCCGCGCCTGGCGCGTGGGCTCGGTCCTCGGGTGGATCGTCAGCCCGCTCGCCGCGACGTACTGCACGCTGGCGATCTTCCGCGTCGTGCCTCGGCCGCTCTCGCTCGGCGCCCTGATCGGCTACACCTTCGCGCTCGCCTACTCGCTCGCCGGTGTGTACTGCGCGCTGGCCCTGTCGATCGGCCGCAAGCAGCGCGAGACCTCGGATGAGCGCAAGGGCCGCCGCTGGACGATTGCGCTCTACGGAGTGCTGCTGCTGTTCGCGGCCACGCTCGCGATCGGACGCTTCGACCGCGAGGGGTTCGCCGAGCTGCTGAACGTCGTCGGCGGCGCGCTGCCGCTCGTGTTCATGTTCACCGGCACGTATCACGAGAGCCGGTTCGAGTTCGTCGACCTGTTCGTCAAGCGCGGCGTGTTCTTCGCGACCTGCGTGGCGCTGCTCGCGGCGTTCTTCGGCCTCGTGCTCCCCGCCGTGGACGGACTCGCTGCGGGCCCGGCCCGGCCGCTGGTCCTGGCGCTGTTCCTCCTACCCGTGGCGATGGCGTTCCCCTGGCTGCACCGGCGGCTCGGACGATGGCTCGACAGCGTGTGGCTCGGCCGGATCCTCCCGCCGGTCGAAGCGATCAAGCGCTTTCTCGCCGGTCTGCGCGACGCGGTCACCCGCGAGCAGCTCGTGGAGCAGGCCGAGCGCGGGCTGGCCGCGATCTTCCGCGCGCCGGCGCAGGTGCGGCTCGGCGCAGCCGAACCGGGCGACCCGCCGCTCGACACGGCGATCGAGGTGCCGGTGCGGTCGGCCGGCGCGGTCGTGGGCACGATTCGCATGGGACGGCGCGAGAACCACGTGCCGTACTTCGGCGAGGACCGGGCGCTGATCGGCTCGCTGGCCGACGTGCTGTCGCACATGCTGGAGAACATCGACCTGCAGGCGCGACGGCAGGAGCAGGAGGCGCGAGCCCGTGAGCTTTCGCTCGCGGCGAGCCGATCCGAGCTGAAGGCGCTGCGGGCCCAGATCAACCCGCACTTCCTGTTCAACGCCCTGAACGCGATCGCCGGTCTGATCCACAAGGAGCCGGCCCGCGCCGACGAGACGCTCGAGCAGCTGGCCGAGATCTTCCGCTACACGCTGCGCGGCTCCGAGAGCGAGTGGGCCGTGCTGTCGGAGGAGCTCGACTTCGTGCGCTCGTATCTCGAGGTCGAGCGCGCCCGCTTCGGCCGGCGCCTCGAGGTCGCCGTGTCCGCGCCTGTCGAGATCGCCTCTGCGCGCTTGCCCACGATGCTCGTGCAGACGCTGGTCGAGAACGCGGTGAAGCACGGCGTGGCCACCGTGCGCGGTCCGGCACGGATCGAGGTCGTGGCGCGCCAGGAGGACGGTGCCCTGGTCGTGGAGGTGCGCGACTCCGGCCCCGGCTTCCCCACGGGCGATGTGCCGGTACCGCGAGCGGAGCCTCCGTCGCGCCAGTCGGGCTATGGTCTGCGCAACGTGCGCGAGCGACTGGCGGGCCACTACGGCGATCGCGCGCGCCTGGCGGTGCACCGGGACGCGGAGCGCGGATTGACCGTGGCGGCGCTCGTCCTACCGCTCGACGCTCCGGCTTCGAAGAAGTCGCAGGGCGCCGCATGAGAGCGCTGCGCGTCCTGATCGTCGACGACGAGGAGCCGGCGCGGGACCGCCTGAGGAGGATGCTCGAGTCGATCGGCGGAGTCGAGGTCGCGGCCGAGGCCGCAGACGGCGCCGAGGCCCTCGAACGGATCGAGACCGAGCGACCCGACCTGGTCTTCCTCGACATCGAGATGCCGGGCCTCTCCGGGATCGAGGTCGTGAAGCGCCTCACCCCGCCGCGCCCGCGCACCGTGTTCTGCACGGCCTACGATCAATACGCCGTCGCGGCGTTCGACGAGGACGCCGCGGACTACCTGCTCAAGCCCGTGGCGCAGCCACGCCTGGCCCGCGCCGTTTCGCGGGTGCGACGATCGGTGGACGAGGACGATCGCCTGCGCCAGGAGGTGGCGGACGCGAGTCGCGCGCAGGAGCGGCTCTACCCGGACCAGGCTCCGCTGCTGCGCAGCCTGGAGCTTGCCGGCCGCTGCGTTCCGGCGCGCGAGGTCGGCGGAGACTACTACGACTTCCTCGGTCTGGGAGACGGCCGCGTCGGCGTGGCGCTCGGCGACGTCTGCGGCAAGGGGGTCCATGCCGGCCTGCTGATGGCCGGCCTGCAAGCCCGCGTGCAGAGCCTGGCTCCGCGGCATGGCCGGCAGCTGGCCGAGTTCGTCCATGAGCTGAACCGATCGCTTCATTCGTCCGTCGAGAGCCACCGCTACGCCACGCTGTTCTACTCCGTGTACGACGAGTCGAAGGGCGAGCTGTCTTACGTCAATGCCGGGCACCTGCCGCCGATCCTCGTCCGGGCGGGAGCTGCCACCCGCCTGGAGACGCTCGAGGCGAGCGGCACCGTGATCGGCCTGTTCCCCGACGGCGCTTGGCAGCAGCGCACGACACCCCTCGCGCCGGGCGACCTGCTGTGCGCGTTCACGGACGGTGTGACGGAGGCGACCGATCCCGCAGGCGTCGAGTTCGGCGCCACGCGCCTGAGCGATCTGCTGTCGCGTCTGAGAGACGCGCCCGCGGCGAGCATCTGCGACGCGGTCCTCTCCACGGTCGACGAGTTCTCCGCCCACGCGCCGGCGAGTGACGATCGAACCGTGATCGTCGCCCGGGCCCACGGAGCGTGACCGTGCGAGCGCTGTTGGTCGACGACGAGCAACCGGCACGCGAGCGCCTGCGCCGACTGCTCCAGGCGCACCCCGCGATCGAGATCGTGGGCGAGGCCGAGGACGGGGTTCAGGCGCTCGAGAAGATCGCCGAGCTCCACCCGGACCTCGTGTTCCTCGACGTGCAGATGCCCGGCTGCACGGGCCTCGAGGTCGTGGCGGCCCTCGCCGCGCCGCGACCGAAGATCGTGTTCTGCACCGCGTTCGACGAGTACGCGGTCGACGCGTTCGAGCTGCACGCCGTCGACTACCTGCTCAAGCCCGTGTCGCGGGCGCGCCTCTCCAAGGCGATCGAGCGTCTGATCGAGCGGCCCGCCGCCGAGGCGGATACCGGGCTCGCCCGCGCCGGCCGCGCCATCGCCGGACGACCGGCGCGATTCCTGGCGCGGAAGGGCGCGCGCTACTGCGTCGTTCCGCGGGACGAGGTGCTGTGCTTCCTGACCGACGGCGGGCTGACGATGCTGCAGACGGCCGACCAGCATTACTGGATGGAGCCGAGCCTGGCCGAGCTCGAGGAACGGCTCGACCCCGACTCGTTCTTCCGCGTCTCGCGCGCCGCGATCGTCCGCCTCGACGCGGTGCGCGAGGTCGTGCCGCACGGAACCGGCCAAGGGCAGGTGCGCCTGACCAACGGCCTCGAGATCGAGGTCAGCCGGCGCCGCTACCCGGACCTCCTGCACAAGCTCGAATGAGTGCCCCGCGAGCTGCCGCAACCTCGCTAGCCGGTGGTGCGGGAGGCGGTTAGCTCCTCGACGGCCTGGCGCAGCAGGCGGTTGAACTCGTCGGGGCGCTCGAGCATCGGGAAGTGACCGACGCCGTCCATCCGATACACGTCGAAGTCGGGCACGTGCTTGCGGTTGGTCTCGACGTTCGTCGGGAAAGTGGTTCCGTTGATGCAGCGCAGCGGCACACCGGCGGCATCGGCTCCCGCCGCCGCGTCGTAGACGCTGGCGGCGCGGAGTGTCGCAATCCCGACCGCAGGCGGCGCAGCGCACATGTCGCCCGCGACCTCGGTCACCAGCTCCGGGTCGGCGCTCGGCGGGAACAGCCCGCGTACGAACCCATCGCATGCGCCGCGGAAGTCGCGCCCGAGCCCGTCGAGGATCTGCTTCCATGCTTCGTCGGGATAGCGGAGCTCGACGTCGTGCAGCGTATCGACGCCGATCACGCCGGCGACCCGTCCCGGCATCCTTCGCGCGGCCTCGAGCGCCACGAATCCGCCCATCGAGTGCCCGACGAGAATCACGCTCTCGAGACCGAGATCGTCGACCACGGCCTCGACGTCGCGGCCGAAAGCCTCGACGGACCAGTCGGTGCGCTCGCTCCCCGAGTCGCCGTGGCCTGCGAGGTCGATCGTGACCACACGGAAGTCGGGCGACAGGTCCTCGACCTGCGCTTCCCAGTACCCTCGATCGCAGGACCAGCCGTGGACGAACACGAGCGCGCCGTCCCCGGATCCGCTGACGGTGTAGGCGATCGACAGGCCGTCGAACGACTCGGTGCGCCCGTCGCGTGGCACGGAGACCACGGGCGAGGGCGTCGGCGGGGTCGGCGACTCTCCCCTGCCGCAGGCGAGGGCGGTCGAGATCCCGAGCAGGGCGATCGTGGTGGCTAGCCGCCGCATGCGCGCGGCATCGTAGCACCGACTCTCAGCGCGCTGCGGCCGCTCCCGCCTGCTCGATCCGGATCCCGCCGCCCGACGAGCGGAGCTTCAGGAGCGCGCCACCGGCCCCGATCGTGCCGCGCAGCTGGCTCTTCGAGATCTCGCCGCGCACGCGAACCGGAACGTCGGCGACCACGCTGCCCCCCGACGATGAGGCGTCGACCTCGAGGCCGATCGTCGGGTCGATCCCGACCGTGACGCCTCCGCCCGAGGACGACAGGGTGCCGCCGCTCGCGTTGCCCGGGGCAAACTCGACTTGAACCGGACCGCCCGAGGTGTCGGCGTCGACGCGCCCGTGCGCGCCGAAGACCCGGATGCCGCCGCCCGAGCTCTCGGCACGCACGTCTCCGCCGGCGTCCCGGATCTCGACTCCGCCGCCCGAGGTGTCGGCCTCGACGCTTCCCGCCGCGGCCTCGACGCGGATGCTCCCGCCCGAGCTTTCCGCGCGCACGTCGCCGCCCACCCGCTCGAGCACGATCGCGCCACCCGAGGTGCTGGCCAGCACGTCGCCCCCGACGTTCGTCCCGTGGATCGCTCCGCCCGAGGTGTCGAGCCGTAGCTCGCCGCGCACGTCCTCGACGCTGATCGCGCCACCGGACGTATCCACCTCGACCCGGGCATCGGCGGGCACCTCGACGTCCAAGCGCAGGCCTCCCCCGTGGAACCAGCCGAACCAGCGGGAGAGCGCGTGCTTGCGCTCGATGCGCACGGACACCGTGTCCGGGTCCTCGGTGAACTCCACGTCGTATTTCGCCTCGATGTCCTCCTTCGACGTGATGACGACGCGAACGCCCGACCGCGTCGAGCCGACGACGTTCACGCCGGCCCCCGAGGTGTCGAGCACGACCTGGCCGCCCGGATCCAGGGCCAGCTCGCGCTCGATCCGCGTCGTCGCGTGAACCGGGACGCTCGTCAGGGCCACCGCCAGCAACAGCCTCCCGAATCGCAGCATGGCCTTACCCTCCCCTGCGTACCCTACAGAACGCGCGGCCCCGCCTGCGGGTTCCACGGAACCTGACCCGCAGGCCCTGCGTCCGCTACACTGGAGCCTCGAACGGGCGGGATTCGCCGGCTTCCGGGAGTCGCATGAGCGAAACGGCGCGAGCGGACGCCCCGCGGGGCGCAGACTCGAACCTACGTCGGGTCTTCGTCGAGGACCTGCGGCGCATGCGCTTCAGTCGCGACTACTGGCGCGAGCTGCGCGAGCTGTACACCTTCTATCTCGACGAGGACTCGCGGGCCCGGCTGGCCGGCATGGGGCGTCTGCGACGCTCGTTCGTGCTGCTGGGCTGGCTCCTGCACAGCCTGTTCATGAAGCTGTCGCCCGCGCGGCGGATCATGGTCCTGCTGTCGCTGGCGCTGACGATTCTCGGCAACACCTCGCTGCTGCTGATGGGCTGGGGGTTCAGCGCGGACCTGCGACCCTGGGGCTGGGTGCTGCTGCTGTTGACTCTCATGCTCGAGCTGAAGGACAAGCTGCTGGCGCGCGACGAGATCCAGATCGCGCGCGAGGTGCAGCTCGCGCTCTTGCCCCAGTGCAACCCGACCGTGCCGGGCTGGTCGCTGTGGTGTTACACCCGGCCGGCCAACGACGTCGGCGGCGACCTCGTGGACTTCATCGCGCTCGACGGGTTCCGACATGGGGTCGCCCTGGGGGACGTCGCGGGCAAGGGCCTCGGCGCGGCGCTGCTCTCGGCCAAGCTTCAGGCCACGCTGCGCGCGCTCGTCCCGGAGGCCGTGACGCTCGACGAGCTGGGATCGCGGGTCAACACGATCCTGCACCGAGACGGAATCGACAACCGCTACGCTACGCTGTTCTACGCCGAGGTCGAGCACGACTCGGGGCGGGTCCGCTACCTCAACGCCGGGCACAACCCCGCTTTCCTGATCCGGCCCGGCGGCATCGAACGGTTGGGCGCGTCGTCCTTCCCCTTGGGCATGCTGCCTGGCGTGGCATACGAGGAGTGCGTGCTCGACCTCGCTCCGGGCGACGTCCTGCTCGCGTATTCGGACGGGCTGACCGAGGCGAGCAACGCGCGCGGGGAGGAGTTCGGCGCCGCGCGACTCGAAGCGCTGGCGGCCGGGCTCGGCAACCTCGAGCCGCCGCAGGTCGGCGAGCGCCTGCTGAGCGAGGTCGATCGGTTCCTGGGCGAGTCCCGCGCGTCGGACGACCTGTCGCTCGTGGTGATCCGTCGCTGTTCGGGGTCAGGTCCCGAATCGTGGGGTACCCCATGATTCGGGACCTGACCCCGCGTGGGGGGTGGACATGGACCTGGAGCTGAAGTTGGAGTCGGGCGAGGCGCAGGCCCTGCTGCACGTTTCCGGCCGGCTGACCGCAGGCGACGCTCAGATGCTCCTGCGCGAGACGCTCGACCCGGTGCTCGAGCAGGGGTTCGAGCGCGTGGTGCTCGACCTCGCTCAGGTCTCCTACCTCGACTCGGCCGGGCTGGGCGAGCTGCTCCGCGCCCGGGCGCGGGCGGTAGAGCACGGGACGGCGCTCGCGGTGCGCGCGCCCTCCGCGCAGGTCGCCTCGGTGTTGCACCTGACCGGGCTCGACGCGATTCTCACCGACCGCCCGGACCCACGGTCACCCCGGGCTCAGGGACCCGACGCGACATCGTCCGTCTCCGAGTAGGGCTGCCGTAGCTTGATCGGTGGCGGCGCACTCCGGCGCAGGCGGATGCTCAGCATCTCGACGAACACCGAGAAGCCCATCGCGAAGTAGATGTAGCCCTTCGGGATGTGGAAGCCGAGCCCATCGGCGATCAGCGCGGTCCCGATCAGCAGCAGGAAGCTCAGCGCCAGCATCTTGATCGTCGGGTGTCGCTCGACGAAGTCGCCGATCGCGCGAGCGAAACCCATCATGAACAACACGGCGATCACGACCGCCGCGATCATGACCGGAATCTCATCGACCATGCCCACGGCGGTGATCACGGAGTCGAGCGAGAACACGATGTCCAGGATCGCGATCTGAACCAGGACCAGGCCGAGCCGGGCGTGGCGCGCCCCCCCCGCGGAATGCTCCGCCTCGCCTTCGAGGCGCTCGTGGATCTCGTGCGTCGACTTCCCGAGCAGGAACAGCCCGCCCACGATCAGGATCAGGTCGCGCCCGGAGATCCCAGTCCCCAGCACCGTGAAGAGGGGTTGCGTCAGGCGGACGATCCAGGCCAGCGAGATCAGCAGGCCGATGCGCATGATCATCGCGAGCGCGAGCCCGATGGTCCGCGCCCGTTGCCGGGTGGCCGGCGGGAGCTTCCCGGTCAGGATCGAGATGAAGATGATGTTGTCGACCCCCAGGACGATCTCGAGCACCGTCAGGGTCACGAGGGCGATCCAGATCTGGGGATCGAGCAGCCAGCCCATGGGTTCCTCCGCGCCGCTCATTTGGGCCATTCGCGCGGGCGCGGTCAAGGGCTTCCGGCATCGCCGTCGTGCGTGCTACCTTCGCCCGATGCGGGCGCGGCTGCTCGGCTGGATCTGCGTAGGCTCGGCCCTGGTGACGGCGCCGGCCGGGGCTGGCTGCCCGCCGCGGGCCGAGCTCGAGCAGGCCACGCACGCGCTCGATCTGGCGCGGGCGTCGCGCCAGGCCCGCTTCGGCTCGGCGCTGCCGAGCGACCTCTACGGCGCGGCCGCCCGGCGGGTCGGCCGGGCCGTTGCTGCGCGCGACGGGGACCGCGCGTTCGGCGTGCTCATCGTCGAGCGGCCGATCGAGCTGCTGTGGAAGGCGCTGAACGACGAGGATCACCACGCCCTCGACGGCCGGTACATCCCGGTGCGCCGCTCCCAGGTCATCGGGGGGACGCCGCGGGGCGAGAGCCGCCTGCTGTTCCAGAGCTTCCAGCAGGTCGGCGTCGGGCGGTGGTGGGTCAGCCGCGTGTGGATGAACCGCGATCTGTACGTGTCGAGCCAGGGGCGGATGTGGGAGCTGGTGTGGGAGGACCGGATGGCCGAGGTCGATCCGACCAAGCCGCCGGTCGGCGAGGTGGCCTCCGAGCTGACCGGCATCAAGAGCAGCCGCGGGAGCTGGCTGCTCGTCCCGCTCGCCGAGCGCTGTACGCTCGTCGAGCACTTCACCTGGACCGATCCCGGGGGCTTCGTCGGGGCCGCGCAATGGCTGCTGGCGAAGAAAGCCGTGCGCGACACGGTCGAGGGCGTCGTGCGTCTGGCCGACGATCACGTGCAGGCGGTGCCGCATCCCGGGCCGCCCTTCGTGCGGCCCGACGGCACGCCGATCGAATGATGCACCGAACGACCGCACTGGCCCTTGCCGTTCTGGTGTGGCTCGCGGCCGCGAGCGTCACGCTCGCTGCGGAGCGCCCACCCGATTCGCCGAACACGCTGATCCTCGCGCTCGACGGCGTGGGCTTCCACCATCTGGTCGCGGCCCGCGCGCGCGGGGCGTTCGCCGGCTGGCCCGAGCCCCGTCCGCTCGTGTCGACGTTCCCCTCGATGACGAACGTCGGGTTCGTGGCGATCTTGTCGCCGCTCGGATCCGAGCGGATGCTCGGGTACGAGATCCGGTATTTCGACCACCAGCAGAACCAGATCCAGGGCGGGAGCCTGCTCGGCTACAAGAAGCAGGCCGGCGCGTGGCGCGAGATGTTCGACGCGGGCACCAGGAACGCGTGGGCCAAGGCGTTCTCGTTCCTGTGGCCGCGCCGTGAGGCGCGTCGCGAGATGTCCCGTATCGAGACGCTCGTACGCGAGCAGCCCGCGGAGCGCATGCTCGGGCTCATCGGCGCGAGCGACAACCTGGCGCACCTCGACGGCGACGAGCCGACGATCCGCTTTCTGCTCGAGGTCTCCGAGCGGGTCGAGACGTTGCGCCGCGAGCACGCCGTGCTGCACGGCCGACCGCTGCGGGTCGTCCTGGTGTCGGACCACGGGAACGGCGGTGGGAAGATCCAGGCCGCGGGCGGCATCGGGCGCCGGCTCGAGGAGGCCGGCCTGCGACCGGCCGAGCGCTTGAACCGGCCGGAGGACGTCGTGCTCGTGTCCTACGGCGTGTGCGGCTACGGTGCACTGTTCCTGTCCCACGAGCGCGCCGAAACGGCGGCGCGGGCGGTGCTGGGTCAGGTCGGAGTCGACCTCGCAGCGTGGATCAGCGGCGATGGCGAGATGCGCGTCCTGGGGCGTGACGGCGAGGCGCTGGTCCGCTGGCACGGCTCGGCGCCCACGCGGCGTCTGGCCTACGAGCCGCGAGAGGGCGACCCGTTGCGAATCGCCCCGGCCCAGGCATCGCTCGTGAGCGCGGGTAAGCTCGACGACGCGGGGTTCGGCGCGGAGCGTGACTGGTTCGAAGCCACGGCGTCGGGCGACTATCCCGACCCCCTGTCGCGCCTCGTCGACGGCCTGGAAGGCCGGTTCGTGCAGAACACCGCAACCGTCCTGTTCTCCTATGCGCCGGGGTACGCGCTGGGGATCCCGTCAGGCCGATTCGGCGCCTGGCTCCTCGGCGGACACCTCGAGGCGACCCACGGCGGGCTCGATCGGGAATCGTCGTGGGGGATCTACCTGAGAAGCGACGACGACGGGCGCTCCGCTGCGCCGATGCGGTCGGATGCCGCGCTCGCCGAATGGGCAGATTCGGCCGAGCTCCAGGCCGCTCTCGACGGATTCCGGGACGGATCCGCTCTCCACCGGCCACGCATCCTGCATTGAGCGCCAAGTGGGAACGCGGGAGTTCCGCGCTATACTGGCGGGCCCGAAAGGCCCGCCTGCAGTGAACGACAGGTTCCATTCGATGTCGCGTTGGGTCGAGGGGAGCGTCACGGCTCTCGGACGCGTGGCCCGACGCTGGGGCATCGCCACCACGAACGGCGCGCCCGTGCCGGGTGCAAGGGCCCGCTCGGCCGCGCCGGGTCGGCCGGTCCTGCACCTCGAGCCGCCACCCCCGCCCGAGACGGTCGAGGGTGCAGCGATCCTCGACAAGTGCCGCAAGTACACCCGGGCCCGCGAAGTTCGTGCATCCGGTCTCTATCCCTACTTCCGCCCGATCTCCGACTCCGAGGACACGGTCGTCGTGATCGAGGGTCAGCGGCGGATCATGCTCGGCTCGAACAACTACCTCGGGCTGACGCACCATCCGAAGGTCATCGAAGCGGCCGAGCGCGCTCTGCGCCGCTACGGCTCCGGTTGCACCGGTAGCCGCTTCCTCAATGGCACCCTGGACCTCCACTGTCAGCTCGAGGAGGCGCTGGCGCGCTTCGTGGGCAAGGAGGCCTGCCTCGTCTTCTCGACCGGGTACATGGCCAACCTCGGTCTCGTGGCCGGGCTCGTCTCACGGCGCGATGTGGTCTACCTGGACAAGCTCGATCACGCTTCGATCGTCGACGGGGCGCAGCTCTCGGCCGGCGACGTCGTGCGCTTCAACCATGGCGACATGGCCGATCTCGAGCGCAAGCTGGCGGCCCACGCGGATCGAGGTGCGCTGGTCGTGGTCGACGGCGTGTACTCGATGGAGGGCAACATCGCGGACCTGCGCGGGTTGCTGCCTCTGACCAAGCGATTCGGCGCGGCTTTGGCCGTCGACGACGCGCATGCGATCGGAGTGCTCGGCCCGAACGGTCAGGGCACGGCGGCCCACCTCGGCGTGACGGACGAGATGGAGCTGATCACCGGGACGTTCTCGAAGTCGCTCGCCTCGATCGGCGGCTTCGTCGCCGCGTCGGCGGAGGTGATCGACTACCTCAAGCACCACAGCCGTCCGCTGATCTTCTCGGCGTCGCTGCCGCCCGCGAGCACCGCGGGCACGCTCGCGGCGCTCGAGGTCCTGCAGGAAGAGCCCGAGCGCCGGGCCCGACTGTGGGCCAATGCGCGGCGGCTGCAGGCGGGTTTCCGGCAGCTCGGCTTCGACATCGGTCCGACCCAGACGCCGATCGTCCCCGTGCTCGTCGGAACGGTCGACCGGACCTTCCTGTTCTGGCGCCGCCTGTTCGACGCCGGGGTGTTCACGAACCCCGTGGTGCCGCCGGCCGTGCAGCCGGCCGAGTGCCGGCTGCGCACGAGCCTGATGGCCACCCACACCGACGACCAGATCGACGCCAGCCTCGAGGCGTTCGAGAAGATCGGGCGCGAGCTCGGCGTCATCTGAGCTCGAACCTCAGAGCGCCCGTGCGCATCCGGATCGTCGACGGACCGACCGCGCTGCGGCGGTTCATCGATCTCCCGTACAAGCTGCACGCCGGCGAAGCGTGCTGGGTCCCGCCGCTGCGCCTCGACGTGCGGCGGCGACTCGCCAAGCGCTCGAACCCGTTCTTCGAGCACGGGGACGCGGCGTACTTTCTCGCCGAGCGCGGCGGCCTCGCGGTCGGCCGCATCGCCGCGATCGCGAATCGCCTGCACGACGAGACGCACCGGGATGGCGCGGGGTTCTTCGGGTTCTTCGAGTGCGAGCAGGACCCCGCGGCCGCGCGCGCCCTGTTCGACGCCGCCGCGGAGTGGGTCCGCGGCCACGGCTACCGGGTGCTGCGCGGGCCCGCCTCCTTTTCGACGAATGACGAATGCGGCCTGCTCGTCGAAGGCTTCGACACGCCGCCGACGATCCTCACACCGTGGAATCCGCCGTATTACGTCGAGCTGGTCGAGACCGCCGGGTTTCGCGCGGCCAAGGACCTGCTCGGCTTCGAAGGGGGTCACCCGGACCACCCCGTGCCGGGGCCGGACCGCTTGGCGCGGGCCAGCGCGAGGCTCGAGCAGCGGCTCGGCCTGTCGCTGCGCGCGCTCGATTCGCGCCGGTTCTGGGCCGAAGTCGACCTCGTGCGCCACCTCTACAACGGCGCGTGGGAGCGCAACTGGGGCTTCGTGCCGATGACCGACCACGAGCTCGATCGGATGGCGCGCGAGCTGCGTCCGATCCACATCCCCGATCTCGTGCCGTTCGTCGAGCGAGCGGGCGAGGTGGTCGGCTTCGGCCTGGCCCTTCCCGACCTGAACCAGGTTCTGCGCGCGAACCGCTCGGGCCGCCTGCTGCCGGGCGCGCTGCGCGTGCTGTGGGCCCTGCGGCGCAAGCGGTTCCGCCGCGCGCGGATCCTGCTGCTCGGCGTGCGACCGGACTACCGTGGCAAGGGCATCGACGCGCTGCTGTGGAACTGGATCTGGACCCGCGCAGCCATGCATGGCATCGGCTGGGGCGAGGCGAGCTGGATCCTCGCGGACAATGGCGGCATGCGCAACGCCGCCGAACGCATGGGCTTCCACGCGTACAAGACGTGGCGACTCTACGATCGGCCGGTATGAGGGCGCTGGTCACCGGAGCGAGCGGGTTCGTGGGCGGCCTCTTGGCCGAGCAGCTCGTCGCGTCCGGTCACGCGGTGACGGCTCTCGTCCGCGATCCGCAACGGGCGCGCGACCTGTCCGAGCGGGGAGTGCGGATCGTCGTTGGAGACCTGGCTGCGCCGACCGGGCTGGATCGGTCCGTCGAGGCGCAGGACGTCGTGTTCCACGTCGCCGCGCTGGTCCAGGCGCGCCGCGAGTCCGAGTTCATTCGCACCAACGTCGACGGAAGCCGGCACCTCGTGCGCGCGGCCGAGCGCGCCGGTATCTCGCGCTTCGTGCTCGTGTCGTCGATGGCGGCTGCCGGACCGGCCGAGCGCGGGTGGCCGCTCGAGGGCCACGAGCCCGCGCGCCCGCTGACCCCCTACGGTCGCAGCAAGCTCGCCTGCGAGCAGGTCGTGCGCGAGAGCGCTCTGGCCTGGACGATCGTCCGCCCGCCGCTCGTCTACGGACCGCGCGATCGCGAGCTGCTGCGGGTCTTCCGTATGTGCCGGCACGGCATCGTCCCGGTGTTCGGCGACGGCGGGCAGGAGCTGTGCGCGGTGTTCGGGCCCGACCTGGCCGAGGCGCTCGCTGCGGTCGCGGCAACCGAGCGAACGCTGGGTCGCACGTACTACGCATGTCACGCCGAGCGCTTCACCAGCGAGGCCCTCGCGCGCGAGGTCGGGCGGGCGATCGGGCAGAGCGTGCGCGTGGTGCGCATCCCGTTCCTGGCGACTCGGCTCCTGCTCGGCGGCATCGGACTCCTCTCCCGCCTGGCCGGGCGCACGACGATCCTCCACGCGAACAAGGCCGGGGAGTTCCTGGCCCCCGCCTGGACCGCCGATCCCGCTGCGCTCGCGCGGGACACGGGCTGGTCGGCGCGACACGACCTGTCCGCGGGGCTGCGCGCGACCGCGGCCTGGTATCAGGACCGGGGCTGGCTCAGCCGCCCGTGATGCGATCGTAGGTGGGAAGCACGGCACGGAAGATGCGCAGCGCCTCGGTGCCGAGCTCCCGCCCGTGCACGATGGCCGCATCTGCGGGCAGCTCAAAGCGCCGGCCCAGCTCCCACCACACGCCACGCCGGTTCGAGGCCCCGAACGAGCCGTCGATGTCGTCGTCGCTCTCGAACACGCAGCGCGAGCCGACGGGCCACGGTGCCGCCGCGTACACGCGGAACTGCAAGCGCTCGGCCGAGGCCAGGCCGCGCAGCTCGTCCGAGAGGTTCCCGCGCCGGCACAGGAACTCGAAGCGGCCGAAGCCGTCGGCCGCCACGTCCCAGGCCAGACGGACGGCGACGTGATCGAAATGCACGCCGACGTTGAGCTGCGGACCCGCCTGATAGCCATGGCTCTCGCGGGACAGCGCGAGCCAGGTGCAGAACGGCTGGTAGCCGCGCGGCCAGTCCAGGCGCGGCAGATGTACGTGCAGCGGCCGCTCTTCGTGCTCCGAGCGCACGAGGCGCGCGCACAGGTCCTCGCCGAGGTCGCGCAGCGCGGGGTGGAACGCTTCGACGATCGCCTCGCGGCGCGCGTCGCGGTCCTCGATCGAGAATACCTGGAATCCCGGCTCGGGGAGCCCGCTGAATCTCGGCGGGGGCTCGAACAGGACGGACACGCAGCAACTCCGCGTTTCCACGGGCAGTCTATCAAAGAGAGGTGACCGTGCCCTATCGGTTCGTGCTGTTCGACGTCGGCGGGACGCTGCTCGGCCCGCGGGAGTCCTTCGGCGCCGTGTACGCCCGAGGGCTCGCGGGGTCCTTCCCCCGGCTCGAGCCCGAGCGGGCCGAGCGGGGGCTGCAGCAGACGATGCGCGAGATGGAGCAGGTGATCCCGCGGGGCGCCGACCGCTATCGGCACTTTCCGGGGGGCGAGGACGAGTTCTGGCTGCGCTTCGCCCGGCGCACGCTCGAGCTCGCGACCGGAACGCCCGTCGACGCCGGCTCGGCCGCGGCGGCGCTCGTGCGGATCCGGGACGCGTTCCTGTCGCCCGACGCCTGGGCGGTGTTCCCCGACGTGCGCCCGGCGCTCGACGCGCTGCGGCAGGAC